>Ga0265301_10002510_pt1 | contig 21053 bp, 21 predicted proteins | sample AusTroGonzalo_MG_2_FD_193488 | JGI IMG/M metagenome (GOLD analysis project Ga0265301, IMG submission 193488) | Bovine rumen microbial communities from tropical cattle in Woodstock, Queensland, Australia - Gonzalo_04 | ecosystem: Host-associated > Mammals > Digestive system > Stomach > Rumen ... | reverse complement strand
CCCACCTACATCAACGGCAGCCGCCGCAAGCGCATCGCCGCCGGCAGCGGCACCACCCTCGCCGATGTCAACCGTCTCCTCAAGCAGTTCGAAAGCACCCGCAACGTCATGAAGAAAATGACGACCACCAACCCGATGGCCGCCCGCCTCATGAAGAAAAAGAAGCGCCGCTAGCGCTGCTTGCGCTGGGCGCTCTGGGAGTTGCTTCTCGGACCGACTCGCAAGCGAGTCTCCTTCCCAAAATCGGCAAACCGATTTCGGGCCCCTCCCTCTATCAACCGAGGGTGGTTAGGGTCCTCGAAGCAACATCCCACCCGCGCCTGAAAGCGCAAGCTATAAGAGATCATTGCGATAAGAATAGTTACTGCGCAGTTGTTCGAAGTTTTCGGGATGGCTGCGCAGTTTTGCATCATCTTGCAGGATGTCGTAGGGGTCCTGAGGGAGGGTTATGCCTTTGACAGAGAAGGTTTTCAGTTCGTCGATATCGAAGGCTGCGCCGAGGGCGCGGAGGATGGCGGTGGTGCCGTTCATCTTGCCCTGAATCGAATAGCCGGCAATATGGGGGGTGGCGATGTCGGCGGCGGCGAGCAAATCCAAATTGATGTTGGGTTCGTTTTTCCAGACATCGATCACGACGCGGCTCAGATGCGGCCGGGCGGCCAGCAAGGCATCCTCATCGACGACTTCGCCGCGGGAGGCGTTGATGAAACTGGAGCCGGGTTTCATCGCCGCGAAGAAGGCGGCGTCGGCAAAGTCGCGGTTTTCAGGCCATAACGGGATATGCAGCGTCACGACGTCGGATTGTGCCAGCAAATCGGGCAGCGGGGTGAAGCCGGCTGGGCCTTCGGCGGCAGCGCGGGGCGGGTCGTTCAGCAGGACGTGCATCCCGGCATTCCTGCCGACTTCGGCGACAAGCTTGCCGACATGCCCTATTCCGATGATGCCCAGCGTAGTGCCGGGGCGGTCGAGGGAAAGTGCGCGGAGGGCGGCACGGATGTATTGCGCGACAGCGGTGGCGTTGCAGCCGGGAGCGCTGGCTACCGCAATGCCGCGGGAGGCGCAATACGGCAGGTCGATATGGTCGGTACCGATGGTCGCCGTGGCCACGAAGCGTACTGCGGAGCCTTCGAGCAGCACCGCGTCGCAGCGGGTGCGGGTGCGGACGAGCAGGGCGACGGCGTCGCGAACGTCAGCGGGCGCGATGGCCCGGCCGGCAAGGTAACGCACCTCGAACCAGGGCTCCAGGACGCCGGAGAGGAAAGGAATGTCGCGGTCGGCGACGACGAGGGGACGGCGCATCTCAGGATAGTTTGATCTGTTTGACCACTTCCCCGCCCAGTCGGGCGTTCAGTTCCGTGCGGATGACGTCGAGCTGGAATTGCAGGTGCGTACGCACGACGGATGATTTCAGTTTGCAGGTGAGCACGCCGTCGCGGAAGGAGCGGCGGGCCGTATAATCGCCGAGCACGACCTGTCCCACGCGCATCGCATCCCATGCGGCAAACAGGCGCGCCTGCAGGAGCCCTTCTTCCAGATGGCCCTCCTGCACATAGGCGGAGATCGCCTCGCCAAGGCTCTTGGTCTGCTCGCGTTTCATTCGGCCGTGATACTGCCCCCTTCGACATGGTAGCTGCGGCAGGGGGCATCGATGCCGCGCGACACTTGTTCCAGCCGCACCTTGTTGCTGTCCGTCAGGAAGATCTGCCCGAAATCGAGGGTCGATACGAGCGCGAGCAGGTCTTCGACCCGCTGCATGTCGAGCTTGTCGAACACATCGTCGAGCAGCAGGATGGGCGTCTGGCCGTATATTTCTTTCACAAAGCGGAACTGTGCCAGCTTCATCGCCAGCAGGAAGCTTTTCTGCTGCCCCTGGGAGCCGCAGCGACGCAGCGGATGGCCGTCGAGCCGGAAGAGCAGGTCATCGCGCTGGATTCCCGCTGTCGTGTAGCGGAGCACGCGCTCCTTTTCCGCTTCGCGGGCAAAAACCTCCTCCAGCGGCGCCTCGTCCAGGTCGGAGCGGTAGGCCAGGTCGACCGCCTCGCGTCCCTGCGAGAGCTGACGGTAGAAATCCTGCACCAGCGGACGAAGCCGCTCACACAGATCCCGCCGCGCCGCATACACATACGCGGCATGGGGCGCCATCCGCTCCGTAAAGGTGTCCAACAGCACGTCCGAGGCCATTTCCGACTTCAGCAGCTTGTTGCGCTGCAGCAGCAGCTGGTTGTAGGCCTGGATGTGGCGGAGATACTCCCGATCGATCTGCGAGAGGATGAAATTCAGGTATTTGCGTCGCTCTTCGCCCGCGTCGTTGATGAGCGCACCGTCGAGGGGCGACACCATCACGATGGGTAGCAGCCCGATGTGTTCCGAGAAACGCGCGTAATTCTTGGCCCCGCGCCGGAAGATCTTCTCCCCACCCCGCCGAACGGCCGCCGCGATCTTCTCTTCCGTACCGCCGTCCATCTGGTAAAACCCGCAAAGGGTGGCTTCCTGCGCGCCATGGGCATACACGTACTGATCGGAGGCCGAGAAATAGCTCTTGGTCATCGACAGGTAGTAGATCGCGTCGAGCAGGTTGGTTTTGCCGGCGCCGTTGCTGCCATAGATGAAATTCACCTTCGGCGAGAAGTCCACTTCCGCCTGGGCGATATTCTTGAAATCGTGCAGGATGATTCTGTTTAAAAACATGTTAAAATCTTCTGCCACAAATGTACGAAATAATCTTGGTGATTCCCATTTTTGTTGTAAATTTGCAGATTGCGTTATTAACCGCAAAAACGCCCTCAGAGCACGCTCTGGAGGGGTTTGAACGAAACGAAAAACAAAAAAATATTTAAAAAGCAATGGCAAACAACAAACAACAGGAAGCTCAGCAGGAGCAGGTCGCGACGACCGTCTCCGGTGCTGAGGCATTTTTCAAGAAAAATCAGAAATGGATCGAGTGGGCGCTGATCGCCATCCTCGTCATTATTTTCGGCATTTTGGCCATCAACCGCTGGGTCGTCGTTCCGGCCCGCCAGGAAGCCCAGGGACAGATGTTCCAGGCAGAGCAGGCCTTCCGCGCAGGCGACTTTGAGACCGCCCTGAACGGTGACGGCAACGTGCTCGGCTTCGCCCAGATCATCGACGAATACGGCAACAAGGCCGGCAAGAGCGTACAACTGTACGCAGGCCTGTGCAATCTCCAGCTCGGCAACAACGAGGAAGCCATCGCCAACCTCAAGAAGTACAAGACTTCGGACAAGATCATGCAGGGCCGTGCCTACTGCGCCACCGGTGATGCCTACTCCAACCTGAAAGACTACACCAACGCCCTGGCATGGTACAAGAAAGCCGCTGCGCTGGACAAGGAGAACCCCTACACGGCCGAGTATCTTTTCAAGGCAGCCCTCGTCAGCGAGGAACTCGGCGACAAGGATGGCGCCCTGAAGCTCTACAAAGAGATCGAGACCAAATATCCCCAGACTCTGGAAGGATATGATATCCAGAAGTATATCTCCCGCATTGAAAACGAGAAATAGCCATGGGAAGAGCATTTGAATTCCGCAAGGAGAGAAAGTTCAAACGTTGGGGCCACATGGCCAAGACGTTCACCAAGATCGGCAAGGAAATCACCATCGCCGTCAAGAACGGCGGCCCGGACGTGACCGGCAACCCGCGCCTCCGCGCGCTGCTGCAGACCGCCCGCAGCGAGAACATGCCGAAGGAAAACATCGAACGCGCCATCAAGAAGGCCACCGACAAGGACCAGGCCGACTACAAGGAAGTGGTGTACGAGGGTTACGGCCCGCACGGCGTAGCCATCCTCGTCGAAACCGCCACCGACAACACGAACCGTACCGTGGCCAACGTCCGCAGCTACTTCAACAAGTTCGGCGGCAGCCTCGGCACCTCGGGCAGCGTGGCTTTCATGTTCGACCACAAGTGCGTGTTCAAGATCAAGAACAGCCCCGATATCGACATCGAGGAACTCGAACTGGAGCTCATCGACTTCGGCGCCGACGAGGTGTTCGTCGATGAATTCGAGAACAAGGACGGCGACACCGAAGAGGTGATCACCATCTACGGCGAATACACCGCCTTCAACAACATCCAGAAGTACATCGAGGACAAGGGCTACGAACTCGTGTCGGCCGGCTTCGACCGTTTCCCGAACGGCGAGATGAAACACCTCACCGCCGAGGAGCGCGTGGAACTCGACAAGCTCCTCGAGAAACTCGAGGAAGACGACGACGTCCAGAACGTTTTCCACAACCTGGAAGAAGTAGAATAATCATCTTATAAAATCCCATATCATGAATCTCACACACATCGAACACCTCGGAATCGCGGTCAAATCGCTGGAAGAGGCTATTCCTTATTATGAAAATGTACTCGGCCTGAAATGCTACGCCATCGAGGAAGTCGCCGACCAGAAAGTGAAGACGGCATTCTTCAAGATCGGCCAGACCAAGCTCGAACTCCTGGAGCCCACTTCTCCGGAGAGCACCATCGCCGGCTTCATCGAGAAGCGCGGTGAGGGTATCCACCACCTGGCCTTCGCCACCGACGACGTGGCTGCCTGCCTCGCAGAGGCTGAAGAGAAGGGCGTGCGCCTGATCGACAAGGCTCCCCGTCCGGGCGCCGAGCAGATGATGATCGCCTTCGTCCACCCGAAGTCCACCAAGGGCGTGCTCACCGAATTCTGCATGAAGAAGCCGCAGGAGTAACGAAACCGGAATACAAACTTTAGCACACACTATAATGAGTCAGCAACTCGAAAAGGTAAAAGAGCTTATCGAACTCAGGGAGAAAGCTCGCATGGGCGGCGGCCAGAAAGGTATCGACAGCCAGCACGCCAAAGGCAAATATACGGCTCGTGAGCGCATCAACATGCTGCTCGACGAAGGTAGCTTCGAAGAATTCGACATGTTCATGACCCACCGCTGCACCAACTTCGGCATGGAGAAGAAGACCTATCTGGGCGACGGTGTGGTGACCGGTTACGGCACGATCGCCGGCCGTCTGGTCTATGTCTTCGCACAGGACTTCACCGTGATCGGCGGCTCGCTCTCCGAGACCCTCGCACAGAAGATCTGCAAAGTGATGGACATGGCCATGAAGAACGGTGCCCCGTGCATCGGCCTGAACGACTCGGGCGGCGCCCGTATCCAGGAAGGCGTGAACGCACTGGCAGGCTACTCCGAGATCTTTGAGCGCAACATCCTCGCTTCGGGCGTGGTGCCGCAGATCTCCGCCATCCTCGGCCCTTGCGCCGGCGGCGCCGTGTACTCCCCCGCCCTGACCGACTTCATCATCATGTCGGAAGGCACCTCTTACATGTTCCTGACGGGTCCGGCCGTGGTCAAGCAGGTCACCGGCGAGACCGTGACGCAGGAAGAGCTCGGCGGCGCCTCCGTGCACGCTTCCAAGAGCGGTGTGGCCCAGTTCAAGGCCGCGACCGAGGAAGATGCCATCGCCACCATCCGTGAACTGCTGAGCTACCTGCCGCAGAACAACATGGAGGAACCCCCGTACGTGCCCACCGAGGACCCGATCGACCGCAAGGAAGACTCCCTCAACGAGATTATCCCCGACAGCCCGAACGCACCGTACGACATGTACGAGGTGATCGGCGCCATCGTCGATGACGGCAAGTTCCTCGAGGTCCACAAGGACTATGCGAAGAACATCATCGTGGGCTTCGGCCGCTTCGGCGGCACGGCCGTCGGCATCGTGGCCAACCAGCCGAAATACCTGGCCGGCGTGCTTGATATCAACGCCTCCCGCAAGGGCGCGCGTTTCGTCCGCTTCTGCGACGCGTTCAACATCCCCGTGGTGACGCTCGTCGACGTGCCGGGCTTCCTCCCGGGCACCCAGCAGGAATACGGCGGCATCATCGTCCACGGTGCGAAGCTCCTCTACGCATACGGCGAAGCCACCATTCCGAAGGTGACCGTCACGCTCCGCAAATCCTACGGTGGTTCCCACATCGTGATGAGCTGCAAGCAGCTGCGTGGTGACATCAACTACGCCTGGCCGACCGCCAACATCGCCGTGATGGGCGCCGAGGGCGCCGTGGCTGTGCTCTACGCCAAGGAAATCAAGGCCGAAGAGGATCCTGCCAAGCAGAAAGAACTCGCCGAGGCCAAGAAGAAAGAGTACAACGACCTCTTCTGCAACCCGTACAACGCTGCGAAGTACGGTTACATCGACGATGTGATCGAACCGCGCAACACCCGTTTCCGCATCATCCGTGCCCTCGAGCAGCTCTCCACCAAGAAGCTGTCGAACCCGGCCAAGAAACACGACAACCTGCCTCTGTAATCAAACCTGCAACGTATGAAACATCTGAAACTGTTTTTGGCGGTTGTCGGTTTGACGTTGTGCTTCACGGCAGGAGCGCAGAGCCAGGATGCCATGCGCCTGAACGAGTACCTGGTCGTCAACACCGACGATTTCCAGGATGACTTCGGGCAGCAGAACGCCTGGATCGAGCTCTTCAACTCATCCTACGGCACGGTGGACATCGCCGGATGCTTCCTGTCCGACGACCCCGACAACCTGAAGAAATACGCCATTCCGGGCGGCGACGTCATGACCAAGATCAAGCCGCGCCAGCACGTCATTTTCTGGGCGGATAACCAGCCGTACCGCGGCACGTTCCACGTGTCGTTCGACCTGGCTGGCGCCAAGGAGATCATCTTCACCAAAGGTGACGGCAAGACCATCATCGACCGCATCCCCGTCAAGCACGACCTGGGCGAGAACGTCTCGTTCGGCCGTGTGGAAGACGGCATCGGTTCCGTGGATGGCAGCGCCGAAGGCTGGGAAGTGCAGCCCCGTACCTCCCCGAGCACCAACAACGCCCTGATCGACAAGGCGGCGAAACCCGACCGCATGAAGGCCATCGACCCGTACGGCTGGATCCTCGCCCTGACGGCCATGTCCGTGGTGTTCATCGCACTGATCCTCCTCTATTTCATCTTCAAGGCCATCGGCAACGCCAACATCAAGGCCGGCAAGAAGCGCTCCGCCGCTGTGGCCGGTACCGATGTGAAGGCGTCGGCCTACGGCGAAGTCCCCGGTGAGGTCTATGCCGCCATCGCCATGGCCATGCACCTGTACCAGCAGGACGACGAGGGACACGATGAAGAGAGCTTCGTCGTGACGCTCCATCATACGGACCGTACCTACTCGCCGTGGAGCTCCAAGATCTACACGCTCCGCCAGACCCCCTCGGTCAACAAAAGAAGATAACACCTTAACCCAGAAAAGAAATGAAAGAGTATAAAATCAAGATCAACGGTAACAACTATAACGTTACCATCGACGAGGTGGAGGACAATGTAGCCAAGGTCGAGGTCAACGGCACTCCGTACAACGTCGAATTCGAGAAACCGCTCTCGAAGCCCAAGACCATCAGCGTGGTCAACAAGCCCGCCGCCGCTCCGTCGGCCGGTCCGGCTCCTGCCAACAAGCCCGCCGCCGCCCCTGCAGCCGCAGGTGGCGCCACGGTCAACTCCCCGCTCCCGGGCGTCGTGCTCGAAGTCAAGGTCAAGGACGGCGACAAGGTGTCCAAGGGACAGGTCATCATGGTCCTCGAGGCCATGAAGATGGAGAACGCCATCGAGGCTCCCTGCGACGGTACCGTTACCATCAAGGCCCAGAAGGGCGACTCCGTGCTGGAAGGCGCTCCGCTGGCTGTCATCGCTTAGTACACGCTTATGGAACATATCATTGAAAACCTGAAGCAGTTCTGGCAGTTCACCGGCTTCGCGAATTTCGAGATCGGGTACCTCATCATGATCCTGGTGGGATGCCTGTTTATCTTCCTCGCGATCAAGTTCGAGTGGGAGCCGATGCTGCTGGTCCCGATCGGATTCGGTATCCTGATCGGCAATATTCCGCTGTTCGCCGGATTGAATGTCGGCGTCTATGAAGAGGGCTCCGTGCTCAACATCCTGTACCAGGGCGTGCAACGGGGCTTCTATCCGCCGCTCATCTTCCTGGGCATCGGTGCGATGACAGACTTCTCCGCCCTGATCGCCAACCCGAAACTGCTGCTGATCGGCGCTGCCGCCCAGTTCGGTATCTTCGGTGCGTACGCCATCTCGCTGGCGCTCGGCTTCGACGCCGCGCAGGCGGGTGCCATCGGCATTATCGGCGGTGCGGACGGCCCGACGGCCATCTTCCTGTCTTCGCGCCTGGCTCCGACCCTGATGGGTGCCATCGCGGTCTCCGCTTACTCCTACATGGCCCTCGTGCCGGTGATCCAGCCGCCGATCATGCGCCTGCTCACCACCAAGAAGGAGCGCCTGATCCGCATGAAACCGCCGCGTCCGGTGTCTCCGACCGAGAAGAAGCTCTTCCCGATCATCGGCTTCCTGCTCACGGCCTTCATCGTGCCGTCGGGTATTCCGCTGCTCGGCATGCTGTTCTTCGGCAACCTGCTGAAGGAGAGCGGCGTGACGAAGCGTCTGGCCAACACGGCCAGCGGTCCGCTGGTGGACATCGTCACCATCCTGATCGGTGTGACGGTGGGTGCCTCCACGCAGGCCAGCCAGTTCCTCCGCTGGGAGTCGGTGAAGATTTTCATCATCGGTGCCTGCTCCTTCGTGATCGCCACCTTCGCCGGCGTGCTCTTCGTGAAGTTCTTCAACCTGTTCCTCAAGGAAGGCAACAAGATCAATCCGCTCATCGGCAACTCCGGTGTGTCGGCCGTGCCTGATGCCGCCCGCGTGTCGAACAACGTCGGCCTGGAATACGACCCGAAGAATTACCTGCTCATGCATGCCATGGGCCCGAACGTAGCCGGTGTGATCGGCTCGGCCGTCGCCGCTGGTATGTTACTTGGATTCCTCGGATAGTCGAATCCGCCATAGTGTAAAAAGGAACCGAAGCAATTCGGTTCCTTTTTTTGTATATTTGTAGAAAATACCCATCCGATGAAGAAGTTCCTTCCCCTCCTCCTGCTGACCCTCGTCCTCGCCTCCTGCGGCGCCAACAAAAATATCGCGGCCAGCAGTAACGGCCGATCCATGGGCCCCGACGATCCCAGCGGATTTGTCGTCCTGACCGATGTCGTGCCCGACGTGATCCTCGAGATCCGGTATTTCAGCACCTTCAACTTCGTCGGCACCCGTGTGGATGGCTATGAGCAGCCGATCGCCCTGATTACACGAGAAGCCGCCGAGGCGCTCAAGGCCGTCAGCGACGAGGCCATGTCGCTCGGCTACCGCCTCAAAATCTGGGACACCTATCGTCCGCAGATGGCCGTCGACCACTTCTGCCGCTGGGGCGAAAACGTGAGCGACACCCTCACCAAACGCTGGTTCTACCCGTATCTCGACAAAGACGTGGTCTTCGACCGGGGTTACATCGCCCGCCGCAGCGGCCACTCCCGCGGCTCGGTCGCCGACCTGACGCTCGTCGACATGAAGGACGGCCGTGACATCGACATGGGCTACGGCTTCGACTGGTTCGGCGAGGAGTCGCACCCCGACTACAAGGGCATCACGGAAGAACAATACAACAACCGCATGCTCCTCCGTGAGCTGATGCTCAAGCACGGCTTCCTCCCCATCTCAGAAGAATGGTGGCACTTCGTCCTCAAAGACGAGCCCTACCCCGATACCTACTTCACCTTCCCCGTCCGGGAACTCCCGCAGAAGAAATAACCCTCCCTGATGCCCAAAGAAGCCCAGAGACTCCAGGCGCAGGACGAGAAATACGTCCGGATGACGACCCAGCCGGTCGGCCGGCTCGTCACCGCCATGGCCATCCCCTCCATCGTGAGCATGCTGGTCTCGGGCATCTACAACCTGGCCGACACCTTCTTCATCGGCCAGATCAACACCCAGTCGGTGGCGGCGATGGGCATCGTGTACGCCTACATGGTGCTCATCCAGTCCATGGCCATCTTCTTCGGGCAGGGATCGGGTAATTACATTTCCCGAGCGCTGGGCCGCCGCGAGACGGTCGACGCCGAAGAAATGGCAGCCGTCGGCCTGGGTTCCTCCATCCTGACCGGCATCATCCTGGCCGCAGCCAGCTACCTGGCCATGCGGCCCCTCCTCGCGTTGCTGGGCTCGACGGACACCATCATGCCCTACGCGGTCGACTATTTCCAGTTCATCCTGATAGGGACGCCCTTCATCATGGGCACCTTCACGCTCAACAACCAGATGCGGCATCAGGGCAACGCGATGCTCTCGATGATCGGCATCGTGTCGGGCGCCGTACTCAACATCATTCTCGATCCGATCTTCATCTTCGGTCTCGGCCTGGGCATCCGTGGCGCCGGCATGGCCACGGCTCTCTCGCAGATTATCGGCTTCATCGTGATCATGAGCATGATCGGCAAGCGAGGTTCGCTGCCCATCCGGCTGCATCATTTCAAGCCGACGCTCCGGCGCTATCGCGACATCGCGGCCGGCGGCCTACCGTCGCTCGCCCGCCAGGGCCTGATGAGCCTTTCGGCCATCTGCCTCAATCAGTTGGCCTCGAACTACGGCGATGAGGCGATTGCCGCCTTCTCCATCGTCAACCGCATCACGATGCTTGCCTGCGCCGCGATGATCGGCTACGGGCAGGGCTTCCAGCCTGTGTGCGGCTTCAACTACGGTGCCGGACTCTTCGACCGCGTCCGCAAGGCGTACTGGCACAGTTGCAGCGTCTCGACCGTGTATTGCACGGTGCTGGCTGTCCTGGGCTGGGTGTTTGCGGACCCGTTGGTCGCCCTCTTCCGGGCCGACGACGCCGAGGTGATCCGCATCGGCAGCGAGGTGCTGCGCTACCAGTGCTACAGTTTCCCCCTGACCGGCTTCATCGTGCTGGCCAACATGTACTTGCAGAACATCCGGAGGACCATTCCGGCCATCATCATGGCTTCGGCCCGCCAGGGCATCTTCTTCCTGCCCGCCCTGTTCATCGGACATGCCCTCTGGGGCTTCACCGGCATTGAGATTTCCCAGGCGCTGGCCGATGTCTGTTCCTTCCTCTTTGCCGTCCCCGTCGTCCTTCACACGCTCAAGGCGATGGACTATCAGCCGATTGCCCGATGAACGCCGTCCGTCCCATCGATTCGCCCGAGGCAATGATCGCGGCCATCCGGCACTTCGGCGTGCTGCCGTTCTTCCGATGCAGCATTCCGGGCTGGTCGGTCGAAGACCTGACCGCGCCAGGCTGCTGGTTCAGCAATGAAGACGACACCTTCCTGGGCCCTTGGGACTGGAAGATCGACGCAGTGCGCGAAGGCGATATCGCTTACAGCAAGTTTCTGGGCGGCAAGGCGGCCTTTGCGACGGTCGAGTGGTATCGCGAGCTGATGAACTGGCGCCGCAGCCTGCCTCGCTTCCGCATGGCGGAGGGTGGCCGCTACCACGCCACAACCGCGCACGACAAGTTGATGAAACGCCTGGCTCCCGTCGCCCTGGCCGCCATCCGCCAGGCCGGCGCGCTGGAAGCCCGAGAGCTCCGCATCATCTGCTCCGCGTCGGAAAAGGCACCTGTCAAGAAGAACGTGATGGACAGCATCGTACAGTTCCTGCAGATGGGGACATGGACTGTGATCGGCGACTTCGAGCGTGTCTACCGCGGCCCCGACCTTCACTACGTCGGCTGGCAACGCGCCTCCAACACCACCCCCGACGAACTCTTCTCCGCGCCCATCCTCCCCTTCACCACGGCCCTTCCGACCACGAACCCGCTCGCCACGAATCTCACCCCCGCCGCCTCCCGAGAAAAGCTCATCGCGCACATCCGGGTGTTCTTCCCGGACGCCGACCAGAAGGTCCTGGAAAAGATGTTTTGATTATTGGGAATCTGTCCATTATTTCGTACTTTTGCTGGATATATTGAATCTTTTCCTTACAAAGTACAAAATATGGAGAACAAGTTGCAAGAACTGACGGACCGGCTGTACGAGGAAGGTCTGTCGAAGGGCCGGCGGGAAGCCGAGGAATTGCTGGCGAAGGCCAGGGCTGAAGCGCAGGAAATCGTGGACAAAGCCAAGACCGAGGCCAACGGCATCGTAGCCGACGCCGAGAAGCGGGCCGTGAAGATCCGCACGATGGTCCAGGGAGACATCAAGATGGCTTCCACGCAGACCATCACCGCCCTGAAGCAGCAGGTGGAAAACATGGTGATCGCCGAGTCGGTCGCCAAGCCGGTGGGCGCCGCCCTTTCCGATGAGGGATTTGTGAAAGACCTCATCAAGATGGTGGTCCGTTCGTTCAATGCCGCCAACCCCGACGGTATAGGCCTTGAGGTGATCCTCCCGGCCGCGGCCCAGAAGGAACTGGAGCAGGCCGCCCGCAACGAAGAAATCAAGAATCTTTCGAAGGGCCTGGAAGTCAAGAACGTCAAAGGCCTGGCCAACGGCTTCAAGATCGGACCCAAGGACGGCGGCTACCAGCTCAGCTTCACCGCCGACGACTTCACCAACCTGGTCGGTGAATACCTCCGTCCCGCCACCAAGAAGCTCCTGTTCGGGGAATAATGGCCAACTACCCCTACATCATCGCGAGTTTCCCCGACTTGCTGCTGGACTTCGAGCGACATCCGCTCGAGGAAGCGGCCGTCGTGGCGGAAGTCAAGGGACAGCTCTCCGAAAAGGACTGCCAACTGGTGGACTGGCTGGAATTCGGCCTGGACGGCGCGCACCTCACCAAGCACTTCTACCGGAAAGTCAACCAGGCGCCTTCCCGCTTCCTGGTCGACTGGTTTGAATTCGACCGCAAGCTGCGCCTCGCCAAGGTCGCCTACATCGAGAACCAGCCGTACGGCGAGGAGTTCGAGGAGCTCGACAAGGCCGACATCATCTTCAAGGTGAAAGACCTCTTCCAGCGCGAGAAACTGCTCGACCGGCTCTGCTGGGACAAGGCCGCCGAACTGGTCGAATTCGATGTATTCACCCTCGATACCATCCTCTCGCTGCTGGTGCGGCTCCACATCGCCGCCCGCTGGAACCAGCTCGACCCGAAAGCCGGCGCCGAACTCTTCCAGCAACTCGTCGACGAGGTGCGGGGAACATTCCAAGGAATCAACGCAGAACAATTATAAAGTACAGATAATGAAAACAACAGGTATAGTTACCGGAATCATCTCCAACCTGGTGACGGTGCGTTTCGACGGCGACGTGGCGCAGAACGAGATCTGCTACATCGACCTGCACGGCACGAAACTGATGGCGGAGGTCATCAAGGTGTCGGGCAAGAACGCATTCGTGCAGGTGTACGAAAGCACCCGCGACCTGCGCCAGGGCGACAAGGTGGAGTTCGAAGGCCACATGCTCGAGGTCCAGCTCGGCCCGGGCCTGCTCTCCAGCAGCTACGACGGCCTGCAGAACAACCTCGCCACCATGGATGGCGTTTTCCTCAAGCGCGGTGAATACACCGAACCGCTCGACCACGACAAGTTCTGGCACTTCACCCCCATCGCGAAGCCGGGCGACACCGTCTACGCGGCCGACTGGCTGGGCGAGGTGAAGGAAGGCTGGCTGCCCCACAAGATCATGGTTCCCTTCTCCTTCAAGGACACCTACACCGTGAAGTCCGTGGCACCGGAAGGCGATTACAAGATCGACGACACGATGGCCGTGCTGACCGACAGCCAGGGCGATGACCACAAGGTCACGATGGTACAGAAATGGCCCGTGAAGGTGGCCGTCGGCGGCTACGTCGAGAAGCCGCGTCCGTACCGCGTCATGGAAACGGGCGTCCGCTGCATCGACACGCTCAACCCGATCGCCGAAGGAGGTACGGGCTTCATCCCGGGCCCGTTCGGCTGCGGCAAAACCGTGCTGCAGCACGCCATCGCCAAGCAGGGCGACGCCGAGGTGATCGTGATGGCCGCCTGCGGTGAGCGCGCCAACGAGGTGGTGGAGATCTTTGCCGAGTTCCCGGAGCTGATCGACCCGCACACGGGCCGTCACCTGATGGAGCGTACCACCATCATCTGCAATACCTCGAACATGCCGGTGGCCGCCCGCGAGGCGTCGGTCTACACCGCCATGACCATCTGCGAATACTACCGCGCCATGGGCATGAAGGCCCTCCTGCTGGCCGACTCCACCTCCCGCTGGGCACAGGCCCTGCGCGAGATGTCGAACCGCATGGAGGAGCTTCCGGGACAGGACGCTTTCCCGGTGGACCTGAGCGCCATCATCTCGAACTTCTACGCCCGTGCGGGCATCGTGAAACTGCGCAACGGGCAGACCGGCGCCGTGACCGTCATCGGCACCGTCTCCCCTGCCGGCGGTAACTTGAAGGAGCCCGTGACCGAATCGACCAAGAAGGCAGCCCGCTGCTTCTACTCGCTGGCCCAGGCCCGCGCCGACAAGAAGCGCTACCCCGCCATCGACCCCATCGAATCCTACTCCAAGTATCTCGAATATCCCGAAGTGGTGGAATACCTCCGGGAGCGTGTGGGCAAGGACTGGGTCGACAAGGTGAGCCGCGCCAAGAACCTCGTCCTCCGCGGCAAGGAGATTGCCGAGCAGATCAACATCCTCGGTGACGACGGCGTGCCCATCAGCTACCATGAGCAGTTCTGGAAGAGCGAACTCATCGACTTCGTGATCCTCCAGCAGGACGCGTTCGACGCCATCGACTCCCTCTGCCCGATGGATCGCCAGGAATACATGCTCTCCCTCGTCCTCGACGTCTGCGATGTCCAGTTCCAGTTCGACAACTACGAGCAGTGCGCCGCCAAATACAAGGAGATCATCAATGTGCTCCGCCAGATGAACTATTCGGAGTTCAAGAGCCAACAGTTCAACCAATATCTTGAACAGCTTAATACCCTTTTGTCCCATGAGCAGTAAAGCATTCCAGAGAACCTATACCCGGCTCGAAGCCATCACCAAGGCGACGGTGTCGCTGCGTGCGCAGGGCGTCAGCAACGACGAGCTGGCCACCGTAGCCGGCCGCCTGGCACAGGTCGTGAAGATCAAGGGCGACCTGATCACCCTGCAGGTATTCTCGGGCACGGAGGGTATTCCCACCAACGCCGAAGTGTTCTTCCACGGCGAGCCCCCGACGCTCGCCGTGAGCGATGACCTCGCCGGCCGCTTCTTCAACGCCTACGGCGACCCTATCGACGGCGGCCCGTCGGTAGAAGGAGAGCGCCGCCAGATCGGAGGCCCGTCGGTGAACCCGTACAAGCGCAAGCAGCCCTCGCAGCTCATCCCGACCGGCATCGCCGGCATCGACCTGAACAACACGCTGGTCTCCGGCCAGAAGATTCCGTTCTTCGCCGACCCGGACCAGCCCTACAACGCCGTGATGGCGCAGGTGGCCCTGCGCGCCGACGTCGACAAGATCATCCTGGGCGGCATGGGCCTGAGCAACGACGACTACCTGTATTTCCGCCACGAATTCGAGAACGCCGGCGTACTCAACAAGATCATCAGTTTTGTCAACACCACCGACCAGCCGCCGGTGGAGCGCCTGCTGATTCCCGACATGGCGCTGACGGCCGCCGAATACTTCGCCGTCGACCGTGACGAGAAGGTGCTGGTGCTGCTGACCGACATGACGCTCTACGCCGACGCCCTCTCCATCGTGAGCAACCGCATGGACCAGATCCCGTCGAAGGACTCCATGCCGGGCTCACTCTATTCCGACCTGGCCAAGATCTACGAGAAGGCCGTGCAGCTGCCCAGCGGCGGTTCCATCACCATCATCGCGGTCACCACGCTGAACGACGGCGACATCACGCACGCCATCCCCGACAACACGGGTTACATCACGGAAGGCCAGCTGTATCTGCGCGCCGACACCGACACGGGCAAGGTCATCATCGACCCGTTCCGCTCGCTGTCGCGACTGAAACAGCTCGTGCAGGGCAAGCAGACCCGTGAGGACCACTCCCAGGTCATGAACGCCTCCGTCCGTCTGTATGCCGACGCACAAAACGCCAAGACCAAGCTGGAGAACGGTTTCGACCTGTCCGACTACGACAGCCGCTGCCTCGAGTATGCGAAGGATTACGCCACCGATATCCTCTCGATCGACGTGAACATCGGCCTGACGGAGATGCTCGATACCTGCTGGCGGATCTTCGCCAAGCACTTCAGCCAGGCAGAGACCGGCATCAAACAGGCGATGATCGACAAATACTGGCCTGCAGACTAACGTATGGCGATCAAGTTTCAATATAACAAGACATCACTGACCAACCTTGGCAAGCAGCTGAAGGTGCGCCAGCGGGCACTGCCGACCCTCAAAAGCAAGGAGTCGGCGCTGCGCGCGAGCGTGCTGACGGCCAAAGCGGAATCGGACCGCCTGCAGCGCGAACTGGAAGATGCCCTGAAGGCCTACGACTACATGGCCGGCCTCTGGAACGAATTTGAGCCCGGACTGATCACTGTCAAGGACGTGAAACTGGCCATCGTGAAGGTGGCCGGCGTCCGCACGCCGGAACTCAAGGAGGTCATCTACGAAGTGAAGCCCTTCAACGCGTACGCCAAGCCTATGTGGTACAGCGACGGGGTGGCCATCCTCAAGAAACTCGCGCAGCTCGGCATCGAGAGCGAGGTCTTCACCGAGAAGAGCCGCATCCTGGAATTCCAGCGCAAGAAGACCACCCAGAAGGTGAACCTGTACGAAAAGGTGCAGATCCCGGGCTACCAGGAAGCCATCCGCAAGATCAAGCGCTTCATGGAAGACGAGGAGAACCTCTCCAAGGCGTCGCAGAAGATTGTCAAGAACCGTCACCAGGAAGAAGAGGAGGAAGAGTCATGATCACGAAAATGACCAAATACACATTCCTGCTCATGACCAGCGACACGGAGGCCTTCCTCCGCGAGATCCAGGAACTGGGCGTGCTCGACGTGACCCGCTCCCGCAAACCGGTCGACGCCGATTCGGGCAAGTTGTACCGCGAGGCGGAAGCTCTCCGAAAGGAGATCGAGATCATTGAGCGGTGCGACTATTCGCGCGACGAGGAACACCGTTCGCTCACTGCGAAACTCGACGCAGCCGAAGCTGCCCACGCGGAGAAGCTGCACTGGGGCAACATGGACGTCGACAAGTACAACGCCTTGCGCGAGGCGGGCTGCCATCTCCATTTCCACACCCTCCCCGTCAAGAAATTCAATCCGGCCTGGCCGGAAGAATACGCCATCGCGGAAATCGAGCGCGACGACAAGAACGTCCGCTTCGTGCACGTAGTCCGCGGTACGGAAGGTGCCAACAGTTTCCAGGTTCCCGAAACGCTGGTGGCCCTCGAATCCATCGATGAACTGGCACAGAACGTGGCGAATCTGAAAACGGCGGTCGAGCGCCGGGAAGAGGACATGCAGGCCCGCAAGGAAGAACTTCCCAACCTGAAGCGGTACCATGCCGAAAAGGCGCAGGAGCTCCAGCGCTACCTGGCCCAGAAAGGCTCTTTGCAGGCTGCAGAAGACTATATTACTGTCCTGACCGGCTTCGCACCGACGGAGGAAGACGAGCGCCTGCAAGCTGAACTCGACAAGAAAGCCATCTTCTTTATCTGCGAACCGGCCACGGCGGCGGACAACCCGCCCATCCAGCTGAAAAACAACTGGTTCGCACGCAATTTCGAGACCTTGACCGGGATGTACGGCATGCCCGTCTACGACGAGTTCGACCCTACCCCGATCCTGGCCCCGTTCTTCCTGCTGTTCTGGTCGTTCTGCATGGGTGACGCGGGCTACGGCCTGCTGCTCATCGCGCTGGGCCTGCTGCTGCGCTACAAGGAAAATTTCGACATCCTCGGGCTGAAGAAGAACTGGCGGCTGGTCACCACGCTGGGCGTAGGTACCTTCTTCATCGGCATCCTGCTGGGCATGTTCTTCGGCATCGACCTGAGCAAGGTATCGTGGATTCCGGAAGGGATCCGGAACCTGATGCTGGTGGGCAAGATCGAGATCGGTGGTTCCAAATACGACGTCGCCATGGTGGCGGCCATCGCCATCGGTATCTTCCATATCTGCCTGGCCTTGATTATCAAGGCGGTCGGCATCACGAAGCGGGCCGGGTTCAAGGAAGCCATCTCCACCTGGGGATGGGTCATCCTGATAGTCGGCGGGCTCATCGTGGGCGGACTCGCCCTGACGAAAGTGCTTGATGCGCAGGCCACAAAGATTGCAATTATCGTGATCGGCGTGCTGTCCGTGCTGGGCATTTTCATCTTCAACAAGCCGGGGCGCAATCCGTTGAAGAACATCGGCGCCGGCCTGTGGGACACCTACCAGATGGCTACGGGCCTGCTGGGTGACGTGTTGAGTTACATCCGCTTGTATGCCCTCGGCCTGGCCGGCGGCATGCTGGGTGCTGCCTTCAACAACCTGGGCATGATGGTCCTGGGCGACAACCCCACCTGGCAATGGCCCTTCTTCCTGCTAATCGTCCTGATTGGCCATGCACTCAACTTTGCCATGAGCTGCCTGGGCGCTTTCGTCCATCCACTGCGTCTGACTTTCGTGGAATATTTCAAGAACAGCGGTTATGAAGGAAAAGGCGCGGATTACCGCCCCCTGACCAATGAGATTACAATTGAAAACAAATAATATTTAAAAATTTACACACTATGTTAACAGTTATTCTCGGTTATGTCGGCCTTGCCATGATGCTTTGCCTGGCCGGCATCGGATCCAGCATCGGAACGACAATCGCCGGCAACGCAGCCGAAGGCGCGCTGAAAAAGAATCCGGAGAAATCTTCTAGCTACATGATCCTTTCCGCGATGCCCGCCACGCAAGGTCTGTACGGTTTCGTCGCATTCCTGCTCTGGCCCAAGGACATTGCATCCATGACGGACAGCGGTTTCATGTACTTCGCAGTCGGCCTCGCAGCGGGTGTCGTGTTCCTTTTCTCGGCAATCCGTCAGGGCCAGGTCTGCGCCAATGGTATCATCGGCATCAGCCAGGGCCACGATGTCCAGACCAACACCATGATTTACGCAGCGCTGCCTGAGTTCTACGCGATCCTCGCGCTCGTGGCATCACTGATTATCTAACCGTCTGAATTTATCGCACTTTCAGGAGCGCGCCGTTGTCTTTGACGATGGCGCGCTTGAATTTTTCGCTGTAGCCGGGCCAGTCGGGAGAGACGGGGATGTAGTCGGTGCTGCCGTTGGTCGTGAAGGTGCCGTCGGGGTTCTGGCGCTTGACGGTTCCGTCCATGTATTTCACCAACAGGTACTTGTCGAGCTTATACCATTTGTCGAACAGCGCGTCGGCTTCACCGACGGAGAAATCGGTCAGGTATTTCAGCCTTTTGCGCTCAGAAGCAATGGACAACGCTTTTGCGTCTGCCATATCCACCTTTTCTTGCATCTCCCGTTCGTGCAATGCAATTCGGTCCTGGACTTCCAGCCCGACAGGGTTGTAGCGCAGGTAGGCGAACTGGGCGATGCGGTTGCAGAGCCAGAACATCGAGGTTTCGGAATATTCGACCATGGAGCCGTTGCCAAGGGCATAGTGCTCCGAGACAGCACGTGAAGCCGAATAGACGGGCGTCAGGGGCGAGGTACCGGCGTCATCGACGGCGAACCAGAAGAGGCCGCCGATCTCGTCGGGCAGCCAGCCGCGGCACTGGGCCACAAACCAGAAGCCGGTCTGCTGGGTGCAGATGGGGCGGGCGTTGGAATACTTTACGCCATCGACCGTCCAGTCGTTCTGTTTCCATCGGTACGGTGTCTCGTTGCTGCCGGCGCCGATATCCTTTGTCATGTCGAAGGGTGTGCCTTCGTAGTGGTCGCGCATCATCGCGGCCAGGTCGAGCATCTCGAGCTTGCATTTCGGCTTGACGTAGAGCGGCATCCGGTTCTTCGGATTGTCGGCCATCACGTAATCCAGATATTGGTTCATATCCAGATCACCCCAGCGGTTGAAGAAACTCCAGACGCGGCATTCACAGTTGCGCAGCAGCGAGAAGGAGAGCGGGCAGTAGGTATCAGCGAAGCTGAAATCCTCGTCAGTGCCCTCGTAGAGGCCGATTTCGCGGGCGTGGGAGATCACGTCGGGTGCATACAGGCAGTTGGCCGGATCATCCTTCGGGAAGGTGGTGATGCGGGCACAGTTGGCGTGGGCGGAGATATAACCGTCCGGAATACGGACAGCCACCCACACGATGCCCTTGTTGCGGTTCACGCCGTCCACCACGTCCGGCTTCTTGGCGATGACCTCCAGGATCCAGGCTTCTTCGGCATCGGCGAAGGTCAACGACTCACCGGAGGAGGCATAGCCGTATTCATTGGCCAGCTGCACGAACAATTCGATAGCCTCGCGCGCCTTCGTGCAGCGCTGCAGGCAGATGTATTCAAGGGACCCATAGTCGACAATGCCTTTCGGGTCCCGCAGCTCCGGCCGTCCGCCCCACGTAGTCTCGCCGATCACCAGCTGGTGCTCATTCATGTTGCCGATCACATTATACGTATACGCCGCCTCGGGAATCTCTCCCAGATAATGGTCCTGCCCCCACTGCAAAATACGACGCATCTCCCCCGCCTTGTGCGTCCCCGCCGGGTAATGCACCAGCGTCCCATACCTTGTATAGGAATCCGCCGCATACGTCACCATCACCGACCCATCCACAGACGCACCCCTGGTAACAATCAAATTCGTACAAGCATACCCCGCCGTCACCGACAGCCCGAGCACCAAAGTCAAGAAAACACGTCGCATAACTTCTTCAGATTAATATCTCTTAAAGTTAGCAAAAATAATCTTCCGCTGCAATGCACACACCTATCAATCAAACAAATACGAAAACTCCTCCCCCTCAAAAACAAAGGGAGGATATTTCATAACAATCTGACAATCAATCGTGTACATTGCAGGCAATTTGGTACCGTCGAGCGTCGCTCGAGGGGGTTGGGGGGGGGGCTGTGCCACCCAGTAGACACAAGCGGCAAAGCCGCCGCCTTTGAGAGCCCAACGCAAATGCGCCGAACAAACGCACAGCACATATGCATAAAAAAAGAGCCGCAGGCTGAATGCCCACGGCTCTCAAAGGTGGCGGCAACCTACTCTCCCACTTGGTGTAGCAGTACCATCGGCGCAAGTGAGCTTAACTTCTCTGTTCGGAATGGGAAGAGGTGGA
>Ga0265301_10002509_pt1 | contig 21062 bp, 13 predicted proteins | sample AusTroGonzalo_MG_2_FD_193488 | JGI IMG/M metagenome (GOLD analysis project Ga0265301, IMG submission 193488) | Bovine rumen microbial communities from tropical cattle in Woodstock, Queensland, Australia - Gonzalo_04 | ecosystem: Host-associated > Mammals > Digestive system > Stomach > Rumen ... | reverse complement strand
ATCTGATAAATGCGATGGAACAATTCCCCGACGATCTCCTGCTGGCCCGGATCACAGCCGAATATCTGATCTTCAACGACAAATCGGAACAGGCGATCGCCCTGATCGAGCAGATCGCGGAATACAGCGGGGGAAACGGCGCGCTGGATTTCCTTTACATGCTGGCCCTGGAACAGGTGGACCGGCACGACGAAGCGGCGGAACTGTTCCGCCGTCTGGTGGAGCAGTCCGAGTTCGATCTGAATCTGCTGGCCGATTATTTCACTTACTGCCGGGAGCATGAGCGAGGCGACGACCTGGCGGACATGGCGGCCAAACTCGAAAACGCGTCGGACGACAAGCTGAAGCCCTATGCGGCATTCTTCCGCGCGGCGGCCCTGATGCTGGAGGACGACGAGGCGAAAAAGCAGGAGGCGCTGAAGCTGCTTGCCGCATCGCCGAACGACATTCCTGTGTTCACGTTCTATGCGGCGAACTGTCTGTGCGAAGCGGATATGCTGGACGAAGCCGTGGCGAAATACAAAGCGATCGAGAAGACCTACCCGGAGCCTTCGCTGATCTTCGTGAATCTTTCCGAAATCTACAAGGCCAAGGGAGAAGCCGCGTTGGCGCTGAATGCCGCGAAGGAAGCGTTCGACATGGGGAAAAAGTCCATGCTCCCGGCGTTCGTCTATGCCAGGAGGCTGTCCGAGGCGGGCCGCTGCGAGGAGGCCGTCGAAGTCCTCAGATTCCCGCGTCACGCCGTGACCAACTACCGTGAAGACCTCGTCGAGCTCTGGACGGACTGCATGAAGAAGGTCATCGAAAAGAGCATAGCCGAACAGAGATACCTTCAGGCGGAGGACCAGTGCAAGCACCTGCTGATCATCGTCCCGGACGACGAGTTCGGCAGGGAGAATCTGGAAAAAGTCCACGAAATCCTGCATCCGAAGAAGGACGGAGACGCCGCGGAAGACGCCGCGTGACCCACCACAAGTGGTGTTGATTCAGTGCGTGGCTCCGCTCACGCACATGTGCTTTCTCCCCGTGCCCGAGCGAAACCGGGCACTGCCGCCGGCTTGCCCTTGGATTTTTCTTCGGGATGGCTTGCTTTTTTTTCATTTTTGTGTATAGTAATAGTTCACCGGTATTTTTGAAACAGACCGGCAAACAAAAAGGAGTTTAGATATGAAGTATTTCACCGCCGCATTCCTGCTCGCACTCATCGCGCTCTGCGCCGTCCTATACATCCTGCCCGGAAGGATCAAACAAGCCGTGCTGGATTCGGAACCGGCCTTCGGCTATGAAGCAGTCGCCACCACGTATCCGATCTGGCTCTTCACCCGCGAAATCGCGGACGGGACAGGACGCGAAGTCCTGCTGCTGACGCCTCCGGACGCCGGATGCCCGCACGACTACGCGCTGACCACGAACGACCTTCTGAAGATTTCCGGCATCCGCACGCCGATCCTGCTATTCAAAAACGGCGCGGGTCTCGACGAACACATCTGCAAGGCGGCCATGTCCGCACACAAGGGAATCATCGTGGTCGACACTGGCGCCGGAATCGAAGTAATCGGCGACGACGATGACGACAACGATCATGACCATGAAGGCGATCACGATCACCACGACAACGGCGACGAGGACGATGACCACGAGGCCGAACATGACCACGAGGCCGAAGATCACGACCACGAGGCCGAAGGCCATCATCATCACCATCACGGCGGCGAGAACGGACATTTCTTCGCGAGTCCGTACGAGGCGCGGAAGATCGTCGCGACGATCACCGAAGCGCTGGCGGAGAAGGATCCCGACAATGCCGCCAAATATCGCGAGAACGCCGCCAAGCTCGACAAGCGCCTCCAGATACTTGGCGACGAATTCAAGGCCCAGCTCGCCCCGTACGCAGACAAACACGTCGCCGCCCAGCACAACATCTTCGACTACCTCCTGCACGACTGCGGATTCGAAACGCCGATGGCGATCTTCGCCGACCCCGAAACGCCCCCCTCGCCTGCCGAGATCACGAAAATGACGCAGAAATTCAAGGAACATGACGTGAAGGTCATCTTCACCGAGCCGCAGTACCCGGACGAGCTCGCCAAACTCATCGGCAAGGAAACCGGCGCGACCGTCGTAAAGATCGACCCGGTAGCCTCCGGCCCGGCTAACCCGCCCGCCGGATACTACATCGACGTCATGAGCCGCAACCTCGAACTCATGAAGAAGGCGCTCGCCGAATGACCTCCCCCGCGGAAACATCCGCCGACGCGGTCCGCTTCGAACACGTCGGGCTCGTCCTGGGCGAAAACCGCATCCTGGACGACGTCTGCGCCCATGTCCCGCGCGGCAAGTTCACGGCCATCGTCGGGCCGAACGGCGCGGGCAAGACCACGCTCACGCTCGCCGTCCTCGGCCAGATCAAGTATACCGGAACGATTCTGTTTCCCGGGCTGGACGAGGCCGGACGGCGCCCCCGGTTCGGATTCGTGCCGCAGAGGCTGGTGTTCGACCGCGACATCCCCATGACGGTGATGGACTACCTGCTCTCCGGGCTTCAGCGCATGCCGCTCTTCCTCGGCCATAGCAAACGCCACGTGGCCCGCATCATGCAGTATCTGGAGGAGGTCGAATGCACGCGTCTGGCCGACCACGCGTTCGGCGCGCTCTCCGGCGGCGAAATCCAGCGCGTCCTGCTGGCGCAGGCGCTGCTTCAGGAGCCGGACATCCTGATTCTGGACGAACCGACGTCCGGCGTGGACTTCAAGGGCGGCCAGATCTGCTGCGAACTTCTGCGGCGCGTCCGCGAGAAACGCGGCTTCACACAAATCATGATCAGCCACGACCTGGCAACCGTGACCGCCCACGCGGACCACGTGATCTGCCTGAATCACAAAGTTTTCGGCGAAGGCGAACCGCGCGTGGCCCTGACCCATCAGGTGCTGTCCGCCACGTTCGGCCTGCATCTCGGCCTCCCCGACATCCACGGCATCCCGCAGGACGTGCGCGAGTGCCCCGAAAACTGTCCGCTGCGGAACGAACACCTGCATCTGCACGACCACTGCCACGTGGACGCCGCGGACCACGAGCACGGCTGTTCCTGCGGACACGAACATGCGCACGAACATGCGCACGAACATGCGCACGACCACGGAACGGAGGCCGGCCATGCTGAATGAGATCATTCTTTCCGTTTCCGGCCTGATCGCGAAGCTCTTCCCGCTGGGATGCATGGAGCCGGAATTCATGCGCCGGGCGATGCTCGGCCTGCTCCTGATCGCACCGCTGGCCGCGCTTTCCGGCGTGCAGGTGGTGAACTCCCGCATGTCGTTCTTCTCCGACGCCATCGGCCACTCGGCGTTCGCCGGGGTCGCGCTCGGGCTGATCCTTTCGCTCCCGCCCGAATTCACGATGCCCGCCCTGGCGCTTGCGATCGGTCTGCTCATCATGTACCTGCGGCGCGGCAGCCGTCTGTCCACGGATACGGTGATCGGCATCATCTTTTCCGCCGTGGTGGCGTTCGGACTGGCCATCGTGAGCCGGAACCGCGAGGCGTCGCGCGGCATCAACATGTTCCTGTACGGCGACATCCTGACCATCGGCGACAACGAGATCGCGCTGCTGGCGGTCCTGCTGGTCGCGTTCCTGACGTTCCAGTTCTTCGCGTGGAACCGCATGCTCCACATCTCCGTGAACGAACAGATCGCCGGGGTGCACCGGATCAAGGTGGCCGTATATCAGTATCTTTTCGCGGCGCTGCTGTCGCTGGTGGTGATCCTGTGCGTGCGTGCCGTGGGCGTGCTTCTGGTAACGGCGGTCCTGATCGTCCCGGCGGCCACGGCGCGGAATTTCGCGCGGAACTCGCGCCAGCTCTTCTTCCTGTCGCTGATCTTCAGCTACGTGAGCTGCGCGGGCGGGCTGCTGATCTCGGCGCAGCAGTGGGCGAACACGCCCGCGGGCGCGGCGATCGTGCTGCTCTCCTGCGCGATGTTCGCGGTGTCGTTCATCGCCGCCCGGCTCCGTTCCAAGTGATCGGAAGGATAATGCTGTAATCCTCGTTTTTCCTGAAAAGCCCTCGTGCGCGAGTGAAGCACGGCACTGCTTCAGTGGAGGACTTGTCCCCCCGAACGGAGCCGGACACACTGCATGCAGGGCTGTTACACCGCTCTTCTACGCGAGAGCGCCCGTGCCGTCGCGAAGCACGGCACTGCTTCAGTGGAGGACTTGTCCTCCTCCTTACCTGGCATCCACCACGCCGGACAGCGTGAGACGCGGCAGGCATCCGCGCGCCTGCTGGTACAGGAGCTTCGGGCCGTCCGCGACCGGGTCGAGTTCAAAGGCTTTCTTTGCATACTCGGCGGCCTCTTCCTTCCTGCCCATTGCCAGCTCGTTGCGGCCGAGTTCCCACATGCGGTACGCCTCGCGTTTCGCCTCCGGCGTGATAACCTTGAAGACCGTGTAGACGCGGTTGATGCCTTCGAGGCCGCGGGGGACGTCAAGGCGGTAGAACCAGTTCAGTTCGTCCGGTTCGGAGATCATCCGGTTCACGATGGAATCGGTTTTGATGTCGTTCGCGCCGGCGATGTAGCGGTTCGAGTAGGGTGTGTAGGAGAAGACCGAGCCCTTGTTGTAGACCACGTAATCCACGCCGTATTCGGCGCAGTATTTCGCCAGGTCGAGCTCGGAGCCGTGGAACATCGCGTTCAGGTACTTTTCCGTGGCATCGCGGATGCGCTTCATGCCGAACTGCGGATTCATGACCAGTCCGGTCCCCGCGTACGCCTTCAGCATCGGCCCGACCGTGAAGTTCGCCGCCACACCCTTGCCCGCGACCGAATCCTTGTGCTGGCGGAACCACATGATCAGCATGGCCGTTTCCCGGAACGCCACGTCGCCCGTGTACAGGCGGGTCGTCACCACGGACGCGACCGTCTCCCAGAAGAGGCAGAACGAAAACACCGCGATCAGCACGCCGCGCATGATTTTGAGCAGTCGCGGCCGGGCGTACAAAACCGTGTACGCCTCGCCCGGATCGACCTTCCACGGGGCGTGCCGGAACGCCCGCAGGTAGCTGAGCAAAAGCATCGGCAGGGAAACGCTCAGGAACAGGATCACGAACTCGTGGTAGCGTACGATGTAGATGAACCCGACGATAAACCCGATCGTGAAGACGTTCGGAAAGAACGTCCGCGAAAGCGTCTTCGCGAACTCGGTCCGCGGGATGCGGAACAGCGTCAGCCCCAGCATCAGCGCGGCGTACAGCGCGAGCGTGACCGGCAGGAGTCCGAACAGGAACCGGAAGAGGCCGAACTGGAGACTCCGCCCGAACAGGAGGCTCGGGAAGAACGTCGACGCGATCTCCCACGTGGCGGAGTGCATGGACGGCGTCCACATGATGCGGGCGTCGTAGTTCAGCCGCAGCGGGTTCGCGGGTTTCACGTTGTTGAACTGGAGCTTCGCCTTCATCGCCTCGGAGAAATGGCTGTAGTTCGATGCGTATTCCGGCGTGTTGCCGAACTGCGCCCAGTTCGCGTACAGAGCCGCCGCCAGGACCGGCACGGCCAGCATCAGCGCGATGCGGTGTCCGCGACTCAGGTTCAGCTTCGCGCCGGTCTCCTGCAGCGCATAGCCGCAGAACAGCGTCGGCAGGGCCACCCACAGGATCGGGGCGTGAATCAGCCCGTAGGTGATGTTGAACGGCACGATCAGCGCGTTCAGCAGCACGGCCGCGGCGATGGCGATCCACGTGTACAGCACGCCGCGCTTCATCCGGAAGCCGCAAACCGCCCGCAGGGCTTCGGTCAGCGCCCATGCGGAGAAGATCATCTGGCACAGGTCCCACGCGATAAACGCCAAAAACACCACGGCGAAAATGATCGGCGCCTTCCACCAGCGTGCCCGCGCATTGCACCACGCCGCCAGCACGAATGTAAGCGTGATCAGCGGGATGCAGAATTCGCCGCGCACCAGGTCCTGCCCGGTCGAACGCGCGATGGCCGACAGCGCCACCGCATGAAGGAACGCCCCCCAGAATGCCAGTTTGCGCGGACAGTTCAGCAGCAGGAGCCACAGGAAGATGAACGCGGAAGTGAGCGACGCCCACAACCGTATCTGCGCGCTCATCCACTGCGCCATGTACGGATGGTCCTGGAACCGTTTTTCGAATGCGGCGGGCTCCGGGTCCGGCGCGATCTTCTGCTTGATCCGCCAGCCCCAGCCGAGGAACCACTCCAGCGCCATGTTCATCTGCGCGTACGGAGGGATGTCCTCCATGTGCTTCAGCGTCTCGTCGCGCGCAGGCACGCCTTTCCCCTCGGCGATGTCCTGCGAATAGGAGAACATCATGGCGCTTTCGATGGTGAACGGCGAGAAGTTGTTGTGGCGAAGCGGCAGGAAATACTCGAAGAACGAGCGGCGCTGGACCTTGTCCGTGGGCACATCGAGGATCTTTTCGCCCAGTATCATCACCGAGGTGTTGTAATGGTACGTGCGGAACGAAAACGCGGTGAGCAGGACGACGAGGAACAGGAACGTGTTCCAGAGCCGTCCGTGGTGCGCGATGAACGTGGAAATCTTCTTTCTCATGTGTACTGCTTCCTTCCCTGCGAGGACGGGATGCCGAGCTCCTCGCGGTATTTCGCCACGGTACGGCGGGCGACGTCGAGACCTTTCTTTCTGAGGCCCTCGACGATCTTCTGGTCGGAGAGTGGATGGGCCGGGTTTTCGTTCGCGACGGCCCCGCGGATGTATTCCTTGACCGCCGAGCTGGAGACGTCCTCGCCTTCCGTGTTCTGATAGCCGCCCGTGAAGAAGTCGCGGAACTTGAACGTTCCGGCGGGCGTGGCCATGTATTTGTTCGCGATGGCGCGGCTGACGGTCGTCTCGTGGACTCCGAGGCGGTCGGCCACGTCCCGCATGGTCATGGGGCGGAGGTGTTCCGGCCCCTTGTCGAAAAAATCGTACTGCTGGCCTGCGATGACCTTCGCGATGCGGACGATGGTGCTTTCCCGGTCGGCGATAGCCTTGCGTATCTCCATCAGGCTCTTCAGGTTCTTCAGGATGTATTCGCGCGTTTCCTGGTCGGTCAGCGGGTCGTCCAGCAGCTTCATGTAGCGGTTCGGAATCAGGAAACGCGGCTCGTTTTCGCGGTTCGGCCGCACGGTGAAACCGTCGCCGCCGCGTTCGATCGTGACCTCGACGGGGCAGTATTCGGTCCTGGCCTGCGTGAGGGACGCCGCGGGACGCGGGTCGCAGACGCGCCGGATCTCATCCTCCATCTCCTTCACATCGGCCACGGTCACGCCCATGTCCTTCGCGATCTTCGGCAGTCGGTTGTGTTCGAGGTCGTCCAGATGACTGTTCACCAGCTCGGTCAGCTGTTCGGTGTTCTTTCCCGCGCGTTCGAGCTGGATCAGCAGGCATTCCTGAATCGTGCGCGCCCCGATGCCCGGCGGGTCGAATGTCTGTACGAGCCGGAGCGCCTCCTCGGCGGTCTCCAGCGAACACGGCACCGACTGCGCGATTTCGGCCGGCACGCTGCGGAAAAACCCGTCGTCGTCAATGTTGCCAACGACTTCCTCGGCGGCGCGCCGGACTTCAGGCGTGCAATCCTCCGTGCTGAGCTGGTCCATCAGGATTTCCTGCAGCGACGCCTCCTGCGTCAGGGAATTGAACATATATTCGCGGCGTTTTTCCTCCTCGCCGCCGTCGCCGAAACGGTCGCCGTCGTCCTCCTGCCGGACCGCCGCCCATGCGTCGTCGTCCTCCAGGATGCGCCCCAGCTCCTCGTCGTAGTCCAGCCGGTTCTCGTCCAGACTTTCGACCGGAGCGTCGTCCATCGCGGAGCGGTCGTCCGGCCCGGTTTCCTGCTCCGGTTCGTCCTCGAAGTCCTCGTCGTCCTCGGTCGTGATGAGCGGGTTTTCCGCCAGCACCTCCGCGAACGATCCGGACAGCTCCATGAGCGGAGCCTGAAGCGCCTTCAGCGCCTGAAGGTGCTGAGGCGAGAGGACATGGGTCTGTTCCAGACTTTGATTGGCGCCTTGGGCGAGGTTGTGATCCATTTCGTTTCCCGCAAAGTAAAGAATAAAATACTCATACTATACCCCCGGAATCCTCTTTTTTCAAAAAAAAGCGGTCTCTTTTTCTATTATTTTATGGGAAAATGACCGAATCGGTGCTATATTATGTGTTGACTTTATCTTTTTTCACACGTATTCAATGGAGACCGTCATCATGCCGGAAATGCCGAAAGCATATCTGCCCGCCGAAATCGAAGAGAAATGGTACGCCGAATGGGAGGCGAACAAGCGCTTCCACGGCGTCCCGAATCCCGACAAGAAGCCCTATTCCATCGTCATCCCGCCGCCGAACGTGACCGGCATCCTCACCATGGGCCACGTCCTGAACAACACGCTGCAAGACATCCTGATCCGCTGGCACCGCATGATGGGCGAGGAAGTCTGCTGGTTCCCCGGCACCGACCACGCCGGCATCGCCACCGAGAGCAAAGTCGACAAGGTCCTCCGCGAGAAGGAAGGCGTCGACCGCCGCGCACTCGGCCGCGAGAAGTTCATCGAACGCGTCTGGGAGTGGAAGAAGCTCTACGGCGGCACCATCATCAAGCAGCTCCGCAAGCTCGGCACGTCCTGCGACTGGGACCGTGAACGCTTTACTATGGACGAGGGGCTCAGCGCCGCCGTCCGCAAGGTGTTCGTTCAGCTCTACGAAAAAGGCTACATCTACCGCGGCAAGCGCATGGTGAACTGGTGCCCCGCCGCCCAGAGCGCGCTCTCCGACGAGGAAGTCATCTACAAAGAGGTGAAGGGCAAGTTCTGGCATTTCCGCTACCCGCTCACCGATGGATCCGGCTACCTCGTGGTCGCCACCACGCGTCCCGAGACCATGTTCGGCGACACCGCCGTGGCAGTTCCGCCCGGCGATCCGCGCTACAAGCACCTCGTCGGCAAGACCGTGAACCTGCCGCTCACCGACCGCAAGATCCCGATCATTGAGGACGAGCATGCCGACCCGGAAAAGGGCACCGGCTGCGTGAAGATCACCCCCGCCCACGACCCGAACGACTATCAGGTCGGCAAGCGCCACAACCTCGAATTCATCAACGTGATGAACCGCGACGGCTCCATGAACGCCCAGTGTGGCAAGTACGCCGGGCTCGACCGCTACGAATGCCGCAAGCAGTGCGTTGCGGACATGGATAGCCTCGGTCTCCTCGAAAAGATCGAGGACATCGTCCACAACGTCGGCTTCTCCGAGCGCGGCGGCGTGGAGATCGAAACCCTCCTCAGCGACCAGTGGTTCGTCCGCATGGACGAGCTTGCAAAGCCCGCCATCGAGGCCGTCCGCTCCGGCGCGATCAAGTTCTACCCCGACCGCTGGGCCAAGACCTATTTCCACTGGATGGAGAACATTCAGGACTGGTGCATCAGCCGTCAGATCTGGTGGGGCCACCGCATCCCGGCCTGGTATCGCGGCGACGTGAACGACGAAAACCGCGAAGTCTACGTGGGCGTGAACCCGCCAGAAGGCGACGGCTGGTATCAGGAGGAGGACGTGCTCGACACCTGGTTCAGCTCCTGGCTGTGGCCCTTCTCCATCATGGGCTGGCCGGAAGACACCGCCGAGCTCAAATATTTCTACCCGACCAACGACCTTGTGACCGGCCCGGACATCATCTTCTTCTGGGTCGCACGCATGATCATGGCCGGCTACGAGTTCAAGGGCGACCTGCCGTTCCGCAACGTCTACTTCACCAGCATCATCCGCGACGAGCTCGGCCGCAAGCTCAGCAAGTCCCTCGGCAATTCGCCCGACCCGCTGAAGGTCATTGAGACCTACGGCGCCGACGCCCTCCGCTTCTCCATCGTCTACATCGCGCCCGTTGGCATGGACATCCGCTACTCGAACGAAAAATGCGAGCTCGGCCGCAACTTCGCGAACAAGCTGTGGAATGCCTGCCGCTTCCGCACCATGCAGGGCCCCGTTTCCGCCTCGTTCGACAAACTCGCGATCCCGGTCGAAAAGCTCACGCAGGACGAACTCCACCTGCTGAACACGCTGGAAAAGGCCTGCGCCGACGTGAACACATCGCTCCGCGAGTTCCGCTTCCACTCCGCCGCGCACGACATCTACGAGCTCGTCTGGAACAACTTCTGCGACTGGTTCATCGAGGCGTGCAAGCCGCGCTTCAACGCCGACGAGGAAGCGAAGAAGCAGGCGCTCGCCGTGCTGGACTACGCCCTCTGGAAGCTCCTCCGCCTCCTGCATCCCTTCATGCCGTTCATCACCGAGGAGCTCGCCCACCGCATGGGATTCCTCGCCGACGGCCAGTCCATCATGACCGCGGCCTTCCCGGTCGCCGACCTCGCACTCCCCGCGAACGCCGACAAGATTTCCGAAATGACCGCCGACAAGTACGCCCTCATCTCCGCCGGCCGCAATCTGCGCCTCTCGAACAACATCGCCCCCGGCAAGCATATCGAGTACCACATCCGCGCCGCCTCCCAGGAGATCCTGGATTCCCTCTGCGAGCAGATGGACTCCCTCACGGCCATGCTGAACGCCTCCCTCATCAGCGTCTCGCTGGAGAACTACGCCAGCGAGGACGGCACCCCCGCACCCTCCATCGTCTGCGACGCCGGCGCGATCTTCCTGCCGCTGAAGGGCCTCGTGGATCCCGCGGCCGAACGCGAGAAGCTCACGAAGCAGAAAGCCGAGCTCACCGGCTGGATCAAGGCCGCCGAGGCGAAGCTCTCCAATGAGAAGTTCGTCAGCCGCGCCCCGGCGAAAGTCGTCGAGGATGTGAAGACGCAGCTCGCCGACCTGAAGGACAAGCTCGCCCGCGTCGAGGAATCCCTCGCCGCGTTCAAGGGCTGATCCCTCCGCCTCAATCTGAAGGCAAAATCCGCTCCCTCCGTTCATTTCGACGGGGGGAGCTTTTTTTCGGTCTCAAGGCGGACCAACACCCGGAAACGAGGGAAAACGAAGCGCGGACGTCCCGCATTGAAGGAAACAAAATTATCTTTTTCTGAAAAATCTACCTTTTTGGTGGAATCTCGCTTGACAAAACGAAAAATCAGGTGTATATTAATTGCATGAAGCGAACGGGTTCCCGCCCGTTTTTCTTTATCCTCGCTCAAAGCATTATCTTTTTGGTAGTGTTTTAAGACAACAAAAAACGACATCAACAACGCCGGAACGGTCGCGGACGAACATTCTCCGCCGCGGAAAACCTGACCGGAACAACCCACAGGTGAAGCGACACAACCATGAAAACTTATTGTACGAGTTTGCGCCTCATGGCCCGCCGCGGGTCCTTCCGGGACCTCTGACCGGAGACGGTCCGCCGCCGAAACGCCGCACAAGCCCATTTGCGACAGCGAACAGGGTTCCTCCCCACAAGGCATACTTCGGGCTTCGGGCAACGCAATCTCCCCCAATTCCGCCACATTCCCCCATCCCTCCAACCAACGAAGGAAATCCCCTATGACCAACTACAAACACTTAATCACGCTCCTGCTGGGCGCAAGCATCGCCGGCGCGTCGCAGCTGTCCGCACAGGAACCGGCGAAGGACGTCCGCACCATCAAGCTGCTTCAGGACGACGCGCAGGTCCGTTACGCCAGCAAGCTCTACGAACTGAAATATACGAAGCCGACTGACATCCGTCCGTTCATCCTTGCCGCGGTCAAACGCTACAGCGACCGTTCGCAGGTCGAGCGCGTGAACAACTACGAAACCAACAAGAAATACCTCCTCGTTTCGACCGGGGAAGACTTCCTCCCCTACGTGGACGAGCTGATCGCCGGTCTGGACAAGCCGGGCAAGGAAGACGCCAACGGTTCCATCATCGAAGGCACGGGCATCACGCGCATCACTTACACGCCGAACTACCGCGCCGCCGCCGACATCGTCCGCATCATCAACGAAGGTCTGAAGACCCCCGAAGGAATGATGTACCTGAACGAGGATACGAACACCATCTACTGGAAAGACGATAAAGGCGCCGCTCTGGCGGCCCTCTCCTGGGTCAAGTACCTGGACCGTCCTCTCCCGCAGGTGGAGCTCCACCTCAAATACTACGAAATCCGCGAAAGCAAGCTCCGCGACATCGGCGTCGATTATCTGGCCTGGAAGAACGGCCCCGGCCTCGACATCTTCAGCGCCGGATTCGACACCGGCAAGATCTTCTCCTCCGAAGCCGTCTTCGACGTGATCGGCGGGGTGTCCCAGCTGGTCGACCTCACGAAGGACTTCTCCTCGTCCTGGGGCTACGGCGGGTTCTTCACCGCGCCGAAGTTCGATCTGAGCTTCGTTCGCCTGCTCCAGCAATCCGGCAACGCCAAGTTGGCCGCACAGGCGGACCTGACGTTCATCAACACGCCGGTCTACGATGTGCCCGCGCTGAACACGCATCTGCCGAAGGTCTACACGGCCCAGCTCACGCCCGGCTACGAAAACATCACGAAGGACGACAATGACCGCACGAGCGTGGTCACGGGCGGCGACAGCAGCCTCACGCTCTCCGTCATCAACCCGGTCATCTGCTTCGGCGCGTCCGAGGAAGAGATCGAGTCGAAGGGCGAGATCCCGTCCACGCAGGAATTCTACGAGAAGAACAACGGCGGCGTGGTGTTTGCGTACAAGCTCGTGTCGAAGAGCGTCACGGAGCGCAGCAACCGCGGCGACGAGCTCGGCGACTCCTCCACCGTCGGCGGCGAGCTCACCCTCGGATTCAAGACCGAAAAGCTCCTCGCCTCCTACGTCAAGGAAAACGACGTCGAACAGACCATCGGCATCCCGTTCCTGGTGAAGATCCCCGTGCTGAAATACCTCTTCGGCACCACCACCAGCATCAAGGAAAAGACCTACATCGTCGTGACCGCCGAAGCTTCGCTCATCCACCCGGACGGCCACATCGCTCCCGTCGAACTCGAATCCGCTCCCGTGCCCGATCCCGTTGAAGAAGCGAAAGCGGAAGCCGAAGCCGAGCCCGGTTCGAATGCAAATGTCAACAGCCTCTGAGCAGAAAGGAACGTGAATCATGAACATCTTTCTGAAATCCCTCCTCGCAGCCGCGATTTCCGCCACGGCCCTCTCCCTGTCCGCCCAGGATCAGACCATTGACGTCATCCCGCACGGCATCCCCGGCGGTACGAACGCCGGCAACAACAACCCGACCGCCGGCTACGGCAGCAGCACCGTCCAGACCCAGATCCGCGTGGACGTGAAGGACGGCGAAGAAGCCATCCACTTCATCCGCGGCAACAGTGACCCGTTCGTCATCACGAAGCTCTACGAGCTCAAAAACGCCAATCCGTACGCAATCCGCGGCTACCTTCTGAACGTCGTGAAGGGCGTCCAGATCAATCAGAGCCCGGTGCAGGTCGACGCCGTCAAGTTCAACGACGGTCGCGGCGTGGTACTGGTCTCCGCCGAAGACTACCGCTTCGAGAACAACGGCAAGGGCGACAGCATCGACGAGATCATCGCCGAGCTCGACCAGCCCGGCATGCTCTACACCAGCGGCAAGGCCCGGTTCATCTACTTCCCGAAGGTGAATGCCGCCGCCAACCTCCGCGAAATGGTGAAGAACGTCGGCGCGTCCGGCAACGACGTCGAATTCACGCACGGCGTGGACAACCTGATCGTCGACGGCGGCCTGAACGCCCTCTTCATCGCCTCGTCCTACTGGAGCTGGCACGGCATCAAGGAACAGCTCGAACAGTACGACAAGCCGATGCCCGAAATCCGCCTGTCCTACGAGCTCTACGAAATCAGCACCGAGAACGACGACAAGCTCGGCGTCGACTTCCAGAGCTGGAAAAACAACGACGGCCTCGACTTCTTCTCCGCCGGCGGCCGCTACCGCAACAACTGGGCGACCACCTTCGCGGGCGGCATCAACGGCTCCCACAGCAGCCGCACCGACTTCTTCAACTTCAACCCGAAGTGGAACACCAAGTATTTCGATTTCCTGACCTCCACCGGTCGCGCGAAGATCGTCACGCAGGGCGTCATTGCCGCGAAGAACCGCCGCAAATCGGAGATCTCGGTCGGCTCCGGCCTGTTCTACGAGGAAGAGGACCCCATCGAAGACACCTCCATCAACAACGGCATCGTGCTCGACGGCAAGCCGAAACTGCCCGACGGCGCCGACCTCCCGCTCGAACACGGCAACCGCCAGAACACCAAGGCGTCCGAAGGATTCAAGTTCAACTTCGAAGTCACCCCCATCGTGACCGGCAAAGCGTCCGTCCTCCCCGTGAAGGTCTCCGGCGTGAGCCTCCTCGGCTGGAACAGCGACGGCACCCCGCGCCTCAGCCAGTCCAATTTCGAGACGGAAGTCCACCTCGGCTACGAAGCCCGCGACTTCGTGATCGGCGGCATCAAGCGCAAGCAGATCGTCCGCAGCGTGTCCGGCATCCCGATCCTGAAGGACATCCCGGTCCTCGGCTGGGCCTTCTCCAGCGAATCCGAATCCGCCCGTGAGACCGAGCTCGTGCTCCGCGTTCACGCCGAACTCGCCACCCCGTTCGACAACATCTCCGACGAGCTCAAGGACGAACTCAAGGACGTTGACGACGGCCTGACCCGCGGCATCGAACATCCGATCACCAACCTCGGATTCGAGCAGTTCGGCCTCGACTCCGCCACGATCGAGTAATCCCGCAAAAACTGCAACATCCCTGCCGCGGATGCGATCAAACATCCGCGGCTTTTCTGAAAACATAATCCCTACCATATAAGGAGACATTAACTATGGACATCAAACATACCTTCCTTCCCCTGCTCGCCGCCGGAATTCTCTCGGCCGCTTTCTTCGCCGGTTGCGGCAAGGAAAGCGGAACTCCCAAGGACAAAGTCCGCGTGGGCTACCTCGCCGAACCCGCGCACGGCCTGCACTTCATCGCCCAGGACAAGGGCTATTTCGACGAGGAGGGCCTCGACGTCGAGCTCTTCCAGTTCAACACGACCGCCGAAGGCTGCTCCGCCGTCCAGGCGCAGAAACTTGACGTCGGCACGTTCGGCACGGCGGCTCCGCTGCTGTTCATCGCCCGCGGCGTCGACTTCACGATCTTCGGCGGCATGATGATCGGCGGCCAGGCCATCATCGTGAAGCCGGAGAACCTCGACAAGTTCAAAGACCTGAGCAACTTCAAGGGCAAGAAGGTCGGCCTCGGCAAGCTCTCCACCGGCGACGTGATCTTCCGCGGCGCGCTGAAGAAAGCCGGGATCGACCCGAACAAGGACCTGGAGATCATTGAATTCGGCGGCCAGAGCGCCGTCGTGGAAGCAGTCAACAAGGGCGCCGTGGACGCCGGCATCGTGTTCAGTCCGCATTTCTCCCTCGCGAAGAAGAACTTCGGCCTCGAAGTCTCGAACTACATCGCCGATTTCCAGCCGGATTACACCTGCTGCCGCCTGATCGCCAACACGCCCGACCTTCAGAAGAAACGCGACATCTACCGCCGCTACCTCATCGCCGAAATCCGCGCGTACAAGTTCTACCGCGAGAACGAGGCGGAGACCATCCAGATCTTCGCGAAGGCGTTCAAGCTGGACCCGGAACTGCTGAAAGCCGACACCTACACGAACAAGACGTTCACGTCCAACCCCGACCCGCTGAAGAAGGGCACGATCGACTTCTGGGAGACCATGAAAGAGATCGAGTATCTGCCGGAAAACGACGTGCATATCGACGACCACATCGACCCGACGATCTACCGGGAAGCCCTCGACGAAGTCCTGAAACGCTACCCCGACGACCCGATCTACAAGGAAATGGACGCCTTCTTCAAGGCGAACAACTGAGGACCGCACATTCAGCCTCGAAACATTACCCAAAGATTCCCGTGCAGGTGGAAACTTGAAAATCCTCCTCGTCATTGAATTCATCGCTCTGACCGCCGCGGCGCTGTGGAAACACGACTGGTTCGCAGCCGCCGCGGGCGTCCTGATCCCGGCCACCGCGCTGGTCCGCGTCCTGCTCGTGTGGGACAAGGACCGCCGGACCGCGGTCGTGGACGTGGCCGCCGTGCTGGAAGGCTTCCTGCTGGCGTGGCAACTGGTCACGTCCAACCGGCCGCTGCTCGACCCGGTGTACTTCCCGACCCTTGAAACCGTCCTGCGGCAGTTCTTCTGCGAGCTGAAGGACATGGCGCACGGCATGGTCTCCTCGCTCTATCTGCTGGGGAGCGCCTACCTGCTGTCGCTGGGCACCGCGATCCCGGGCGGCCTGCTGGTCGGGAGTTCCCGCCGCCTCCGCAACGCCGCGGAACCGTTCAGCAAGGTCCTGAGCGTGATCCCGCCGATCGTGTACATCCCGTACGCCATCCGGCTGCTGCCGAGCTTCAGCGCGGCCTCGATCTTCGTGATCTGGTCCGGCGCGTTCTGGCCGATTTTCGCGAACACCGTCGCAGGCGTCGTGAACATCCCGGAAACGCTGCTCGACTCCGCCCGGATGCTCCACCTGAAACGCGGCACGTTCATCTTCCGCGTGCTGCTGCCCGGAGCCATGCCGTCCATCCTGACCGGGGCCTCCCTGAGCCTGGTCTTCAGCTTCCTGCTGCTGACTGCCGCCGAGCTGATTGGCGCGACGGAAGGGCTCGGGTGGTACGTGAAGGACCGCGCCGACTTCGGCGACTACGCACGGGTCATTGTCGGCATCATCTTCATCGGGCTTGTGATCACGGCGATCTCCGCCGGGTTCAAGCGCATCGAAAAGCGCATCCTGCGCTACAAGGAGACCGCGCAATGATCCAGTGCAAAGACATATCCATCGCGTTCCAAGGAAAGATCGTGCTTGACCGCATCAGTCTTTCCATCCCGGACGGCGCGTTTCTGTGCCTGCTCGGCCAGTCCGGCTGCGGCAAGTCCACCCTGCTCCGCATCATCGCCGGGCTGCTCAAGGCGACCTCCGGGGACGTCCTCGTGGACGGCAAGCCCGTCGACGGCCCGGAACCTGCGTGTTCCGTGGTGTTTCAGGACTACTCGCTGTTCCCCTGGATGACCACCGGAAAAAACCTGATGCTCGCGCTGGCGGCGTCCTATCCGCAGAAGAGCAAGGCGGAAATCCGGAATCTGGCGGAATCCTACTTGGAAATGGTCGGCCTGGGCGGCGTGTTCAACCAGTACCCGGCCGCGCTTTCCGGCGGCATGCGGCAGCGCGCGGCAATCGCACGCGCCATCGCAGTCCCGAGCCGCATCCTGCTCATGGACGAGCCGTTCGGCGCGCTCGACCCCGTGAACCGGGCCATGCTCCAGGACCTCGTTCGGACGCTTCACGCGGATGCGGGCGGTCAGCGGACCGTGGTGTTCGTGACGCACGACGTGGACGAGGCGCTGTACCTCGGCTCGGAGATCGCGGTGCTCGGCAGTTCGCCCGGACGCGTCATCGCGCTGGAGAAGAACCCCGTGTCCCGCCAGTTCTCCAGAGAAAAACTTTTCGAACAGGAGTCCGTCATTTCGCTTCAGAAGAAGATCATGGAGATCTACCGGTCCGACATGAACGAAAAACTGAACCGGAAAAACCTCTTCCTCGCCGGAAACGGCATCTGACCGCAGCGGCGATCCCGCAAACATGAACTCATTTCAATACAGGAGATTTTGACCATGGCCAAGAAACAAGACTGCAACCTCAGCTGTTCCGAATGCTCCGTGCGGAACTGCTACCGCAAGGACAAGACCTTCCCCGCGTTCTGCCTCACCGAACAATACCCCGACGCGCTTGAGCGCACCCGCAAGTTCTACGCCTCCAATTCGACCGACGGCAGGCTCGCCCGCGCAGCCGCCGAGATCGAGGGAGAATACTACGGCCGCCTGACCCGCCTCGAGGAGACCATCCGGTTCGCGAAAAAGCTCGGCGTGAAGAAGCTCGGCATCGCCAGCTGCATCGGGTTGCTCGACGAAGCCTCGCTCTACGCGAAGATCGTCCGCACCGCCGGGATCGAGACGAAGACCGTGATCTGCAAGGTCGGCGCGGTCGACAAAACGCAGCTCGGCATCCCCGACGGTCTGAAAGTCTGCCCCGGCTGCAACGAAGCATGCTGCAATCCCGCGCTTCAGGCGCAGATCCTCAACGAATGGGGCTCCGAACTGAACGTGCTGGTCGGACTCTGCGTGGGCCACGACGCCATTTTCACGCGCCACAGCAAGGCTCCGGCCACGACGTTCATCGTGAAGGACCGCGTGCTCGGTCATAATCCCGCCGCCGCGCTTTACACCGCCAAGTTCTACTACAAGCGCATCCTCGACGAAAAGACCTTCCCGGAGCCGCGCAAGGAAGCCGTCGAGGCGGAACTCGCCGCCGCGAAGCCAGCGAAGAAGGCCGCCGCGAAACCCGTGAAGAAGGTTGCGAAGAAGGTTGCGAAGAAGGCCGCGAAATAATCGGCCTCAAAAAAAAACTGCCCGGAACTGACCGGGCAGGAATCAGGCATTTGCTAAGGAAAGGGAGGCTCAGTCCGCTTTCGTCGCTTCAGAAGCGCCGTTGGCGTCCGCGACCGGGGCGGGCAGGATCAGCCGCATGTAGATCGTGACCGGTTTCGGCTTGCCGCGCAGTTTCTGATACCAGGCGGGGACGGCACGGTCGAATTCGTACGTCCGCACCTCGCCGAGCCGTTCGTCCGGGATCGGCGTCTTCTGCACTTCGCCGTCGCGTTTGATCGGAAGGGTCTTCAACTTCTGGTTCATCACTTCCACGAGGCCGTGCCGCTCGTCACGCTCGTCCCAGATCATCACGCCGCCGCGCTGGAAAAACTCCGCCGGGTCGACCCACTGGCTCTGCCGGACATCCGCGCTGAAAAACGCCTCCGGGGCCTCCGGGGAGTAGACCGCCACGCTGCACGCGCCCGACCGGTCCGCCACCACGAACGGGAGCGGCTCCGCCGAAACCGTGTGCCACAGCTCGACCGCGGCGGCCGCCACGGCATGGCCCGGGTAGTTCTCGTAATCACAGCCTTTCTTGCGGTATCCCTGCGTCTCCAGCGAACGAATCACGAAGATCAGGCCGAACACGAATCCCATCAGCAGGATGGCCGTGGTGTAGGCGCGCGCCTTCACGCGCGTGATGCGCGGCGACCAGACCATGAAAAGCCAGATACCCATGAACGGGAAGCACGGCACCAGCCACGAATAGTTAATCTTGCCGCCGGTCACCAGCGAGAACAGCAGCGCCGAGGCGAGCGATCCCCAGCAGCAGGACCACACGAACACCTTGTCGAAATTGGAATACTTCGGCCTCGCCTCGCGGTCCCGCCGCCACGGGAAGAACAGCGCGAAGAAGATGACTGCCACGCCGAACACGCCCGCCGCGCGGTCAAGCGCCTTCAGCGGCCGCGTGAAATGGTCCGCCAGCACGACCACGTTTTCCTCGCCCAGCCCGGCGCGTCCGGCCGCGTATTCGAACGGCTTGGACCCGAAAGCGAACAGCCAGAAGACATTCGGCAGGATCACGAGGATGAACGGGATGAGCGCCAGGTAGAACTGCGGCTTGCGGAACATGGAGCGGCCCTCCTTCGTGAACAGCAGCGGGATGCCCACGCAGAGGTACATGGCCGGCGCGAAATACTTCACCATCAGGGAGAGCCCGGCGAAGAACCCGGCGCCCAGCCAGTACGCCCACCGGTTTTTCTCCTCGCCGCGGACGCCGAGGTAGACGAACAGCATGGTGAGCGGCCACACCGCGTGCTCCATGATGTCGTCGCAGAGCTCCGTGGCCTTGATGCCGTAGAAGTTGATGAGCAGGAGCGTGATGGCGGCCAGGAAGGCAGTCCGCGGCGGGAAAATGCGTTTCGCGACCTGGTACACGCTGAAAATGCCGATGAAAACGCAGACCTGACTCGCGAGGAAGCTGGAGAAGAACGCCTTGCCGCCGAGCTGCCACACCCCGACGCCGAAGAACGCCCCGGCGTATGGGTTCTTGTCGAATCCGAACTGGAAATGCCGTCCCCACACGATGTTTTCCAGCACGTCCACGAAGTCGTTCGCCAGCGAAATGCACGGCAGCACGGTCCAGAACACCATCCAGCTGAACAGGATGATGAGCAGGATGCGCGTGTAATTGATGGTGGTCTGCGCATCGTCCTTTTCGTCGTCGAACAGGTAGTGGCGGAAGAAATTGACAAACGGGCTGGGCTTGCGGGGGGTGTCTGATGCGGACGGATCGTTTTTCATGGCGCGGAAGTATGATTGGTGTGAATGGACTGCGTGAGGGCGGTTTCGGCTGTACCGAGCCGGACGTTTCCCGGCCGGGAACGCGCTTCCCCGCCGATCGTCATGCCCGGCTCAAACAAGATAGCACCGTTTCTGCATGGGCTGACAGGCTGTGCCTGTTATTGTAGCAGTGCGCGGCTTTCGCTCGCGCACGGAGGCTGGCGTTTGAACTCAGGAGCAAGGCTGGTCGCCGAGCTGGCGGAGTGCGGAACGGCGGATCTTGCCGCTGACGGTCTTCGGAAGTTCGGTGAGGAAGTCGATCTTGCGCGGGTACTTGTACGGCGCGGTGTTGTGCTTCACGTACTCCTGGATCTCCTTCTTCAGCTCCTCGCTGGGCTGTTTGTCCTTCGTGAGCACGATGTACGCCTTCACCAGCTGGCCGCGGGTGGGATCGGGCACGCCGACCACGGCGCATTCGAGCACGTAGGGGAGCTCCATGATGGCGTTTTCGACCTCGAATGGACCGATACGGTAGCCGGAGGACTTGATGAGGTCGTCGGTGCGGCCGACGTACCAGTAGTAGCCGTCCTCGTCGACCCAGGCGGTATCGCCGGTGTGGTAATAGCCGTCGTGCCAGGCGCTCTTCGTGGCTTCCTCGTCGCCGTAGTAGCCGACGAAGAGGCCGGGGATCTCGCCGGGTTCGGCCTTGATCACGATCTCGCCGACCTCGCCCTGCTTGACGGGCTTGCAGTCGGCGTCGAAGAGCTCGACCGGGTACATGGGCGAAGGCTTGCCCATCGAACCGGGATGCGGCTCCATGCCGTGGATGTTGCCGATGATCATGGTGCTTTCGGTCTGGCCGAAGCCCTCCATCATCTTGTGTCCGGTCTGCTTCAGGAACTGGTTGA
>Ga0265301_10002508_pt1 | contig 21068 bp, 22 predicted proteins | sample AusTroGonzalo_MG_2_FD_193488 | JGI IMG/M metagenome (GOLD analysis project Ga0265301, IMG submission 193488) | Bovine rumen microbial communities from tropical cattle in Woodstock, Queensland, Australia - Gonzalo_04 | ecosystem: Host-associated > Mammals > Digestive system > Stomach > Rumen ... | reverse complement strand
TGCTATGAAGTTTCTGGGCGTGCCGGAGGCCTTCGCCGTTCTCAGGGACGGGGAGAGCCTGCCGGCCCTGCCCGCGAAGTGGAAGGAGTCCGGCCGGCAGTCGCAGGTCCGGCTCGTCAAGGAGTAGAGCCATGGTCTACGCGTCCGATCTCGCATGCAACAAGGTGCACGGCACCAACGATTCGCAGCACACGCTGTTCGGCAACCTGCTGACGGCCGCCGCGATTGCGTCGGCGGCCTACAACGCCGCCAAGGCCGTGGAGATCGCGACGAAGGAATGGGAGATGGCCAAGAAGTACTGGCAGATCTCCAAGAACTGGCTCGACTACTACTCCGGGAACTTCGCCCCCGGCGAGGATCAGGAGCTCGACGAGGCCATGAACCTGACGGAGGAGCCGCCGGGCTACGAGGCCGCGCAGGGGCGGGCGAGGACTTCGGCCATGCTGGAGTTCCGCGGGCTCCTGCGCAAGGCGGTGAAGTGCACGTCCAAGTACTGCACCGGCCTGCGCCGGGACATGCTCCTCGAGATCATGCCCGCGCAGGCCAACGCGCTCGCCATGGCGGAGGGCCTCGGCTACCGCAACGAGCGGGCGTACCTCGAGGCGCGGGACGACGTGCGGTTCTCCAAGCAGCTCAACACGGCGAAGCGCGGACGCGACATCGTGGCCGACAACGTGTCGCTGGCGAAGACCGCCGCGGGCATCTACGGCTCCCTGTTCAATCAGGCGTGGGACGGACTCGCCGGGGCGGGCCAGTACCTCGGCTACTACGCCGAGCGGAACCAGCCCTCGTACCCGACCGAGTACATCGTCCAGCGCGGCCAGTTTCAGCAGGGGCGCGTTCAGCAGGGGGGCTTGGAGGTTGCGCAGCGCAACATCCATGCCGTCGTGCGGACGGAGCAGGGAGGCTAGCCTATGGGATGCGACTGCTGGGAACACCTTGACGGCATCCGCGATTCTCTCGCCAAGCCGGGCAAGCCCGCCGTCTCTGAGACTATCTCCACGGAAGGTCCCATTGACGAGACCCTGTACGGCAAGGAGCTGCGAACTGCCGACAACAAAGAGGACAAAGCCAAGCATGGCGCCATTGGCTCCCTGCGGTTCTGCAACTGGGCCGCGCCGGAGTGGGGTCCGACCGGCGAGTTCAACTGGGACGATGCCTTCCGCGCCGCCGCGCTGATCATCGCCCTCGCCAACGGCGTGGCGCAGTCGCAGATAGCCGACATGCAGCAGGACTTGGCCGAGTCGTACTACGACATGGCCAAGTCGAAGTGGGACCGCTTCTACCAGAAGTTCGTCCCGCTGGAGAAGAAGCTCCTGAACGAGGTGCTGACCGAGCCTCTGAGGGAGATGGACTGCGCCGACGACCGCCAGAGGGCGGAGAGCTGGGTCGGGCGGGCGTACGGCGCCATGCAGGAGTGGGCCGGGGCGAAGCGCCGCCAGCTCCGCATGTGCATGTCCTCCGCCGACGCGCGCCGTCCGGCGCTCGCGAGGACGCTCGCCCTCGCCGACACGGCCAACTACAACTACATCGACGACCGCTGGTTCTGCGACTACCGCAACGACAAGCGCTGGAACCGCAGGAGCTCGGTGCTGAACCTCGGGCGCAACCTCGGCAGCGAGGCGCTCAAGTACGGCGACGTGGCGCGGAGCCTCCTCAACGCGGTCAGCGGGCAGATAGAGCAGGCGGCGCAGGGCCTCGTGTCGGCGCTCGGCTACTACGGCGCCCGCCTCGACACCTACTACCCCTCGTCCTACCTTGGGCAGTCGCAGGGGAATCTCGCAAACATAGGCTACGGCATCGGCTACGGCTCCCAGCAGGTTCTGGGCATGCCGGGGCAGATGGGCGCATAGGAGGGAGCCATGTCTTTTCTTGGAGCTTTAGGAATGGTGGGCAGGCTCCTCCCCGGCTACATGCAGGGCGAGAGGCAGGCCATTCAGGACAACTGGACGGATCTCAACCAGTACAACAAGGTGCAGGCGGGCCAGCTGCAGAACATGTTCGACGAGAACGCGATGCGGGACCGGCTGCAGATGCTGCGCGACAACGCCATGATCAACAACTACCAGCGCTGGGCGGCGGGGCTCGACCTTGGCGTCAAGGCTGCGGGCTTTCCCGTCGAGATTGGCCGCATCGGGTGGCAGGCCGGCAACTTCTTCCCCATGCAGCAGCTGAAGCACCAGATGATGATGCAGCAGGTCGGCATGGCGATGAACCCTCGCGCCGGGCAGGCGAAGGGGCAGCAGCCGGGCACGGCGCTCCCGCAGGCCATGTTCGGCGGAGGCTGGCAGTACGGCCTCGGCGGCGGGTACGGATACGGCGGATACGGACTTGGCTCCCGCGGCGGGTACGGAATGATGCCCAGCAGGTACTAGGAGGAAACGATGGCAGGAAATTTCAGAGCCGGCGCGGGCGTGGAGCCCGCCCAGAGCAGGACCGCCGTGCAGGGGAGCTACCGTCTTCCCGCCCAGCAGGCCCCCGTGCAGCAGGTTCCGGCGGGCTACCAGCTCATGTACCAGATGGGCGGCCCGCGCTACATGTACGGCGAGACGCCCTTCTACGGCGCCCGCTACGGCGACGGCAGGACGGTGCCGGGGCAGATCTATGGCAACATGCCGGGCTCCCGCGAGGGCGCCGACATGTTCGGCTTCTTCCCGACCATGTTCCAGTCCTCGCCCTACGCCACCGCCTCGCAGATGTACACGCCCAGCCTCGGCGTGATGCCGCTCATCGGCTACCCGTCCAAGTATCCGCACGTCATCATGGGAGGCTACACGGACTACGGCGCGCCCATCGCCAATCAGGCCATGAACATGATGCTGCCCCTCCTCATGATGGGCCTCTACCGCACCATGTTCCCCATGCCGGGCGCGGCTCCCGCGCAGGCGGCCGGAGGCGGAGGCGGGAAGAAGGGAGGCGGAGGCTCCGGCGGCGGTGCCACGCAGAAGTCTACCGAGGTTTCCTACAGGTACGACACTCCGTTCGTGGGGCCAGTTCCTCCCGAAGTGCGGTATGCTTCCAGTCCCGCCGAAGTTCTCAGCCGCGTTCCCGGCATGGAAGTCCGCACTCCGTCCGGCGCGCTAGTGATGAATAACGACCAGTACCGGAGAGCAGTTGGTCAGACGATTCCGTCGCATTCCTCCGGCCAGACGATTCCGTCGCATTCTGCCGGAAGTGCCGAAGACGCTCCCATAGAAGAGGATCTTGGCGATCCCAACAGTGCAAAGTGGCTTTGGAACTACGCCAAGCGCGGCGCCCGCCGGTGGTGGAACCAGCACCAGCGTGCCGAAGATATTCCGCTTGAATGGTAGGAGTCTAATATGCCTTTCATGTATCCTGAAGAGCTTGCAAAGCTTCGCGCCGATCATCCCGGGCTTCAGTACGACGGGCATGGCCGCGTCATCGGCGCCACGCCTCCCGACTCCGTACAGATGGCTGCCGACGCCATTTACCAGCTTCCCGGCATGCAGCCCAATGCTTGGGACTTCGGTTCTACGCGGAACGACTTCCAGAACTCCAAGGACTTCGTCGGCCCCCTGCAGCAGCAGTGGTGGGACCCGAACGGCGAGCTCATGCAGCAGGGGCAGAACTGGCTCGGTAGCTTCATGGCCGGACGCGACCTTGGAATGCGCCGTCCGTCGCGTCCAAGAAATCCCTATGTTCAGAGCCGGCCTTCCGTTTCCGCGGCTCCGGATGTCTCGAATGCCCAGAATGCACGGCTGCCCGGCCTGCGTGCCGACGCCGCGGGCATTCTTGCCGATGCTGGAGAGAATACGTGGGGCATCAATCCCATTGGCTACAGGCCGTCCTATGACTACCGGTATGCCGGCTATGGCTTGCAGTATCCATACGACGACCACGACGACGGCTCCGGCGAGTTTACGCCCGGAGTGTAGGAGGACAGCATGCCGAACTTCAATCTGATGCCGAACTACGTCCCGCCTGCGGAGACGCTGAATGCGCTCCCCATCCAGCAGCCGTTTACGTACACGCCTCCGCCGCCTCCAAGCTACATCGCTCCGGCGCCAAGCCTTGAAGAGATGTACGCAAACATGCAGCCCTACATGCAGACAGGCGCCAGACCTTCCTACGACTACTACAGGCCGGATGTCGACGCTCCGTTTGCCCGCTACAGGCATGCGGCAAATGCTTTGCCCGGCGACATGGACCTCTACGACAAAATGATGAATCTAGCCATTCTAAGCAACCAGCTAGACCGACGCGTAGACAGCGCCATGGACCGCCGCCAGCGCTACTGGGATGCCGGCAACGACGCCATGCTGCTGCCCCAGCTCATGGGAGCGTACTGATGCTCGACGACACCTTCCTCCCGGCGCATGCCCACGCCATGCTTGCGCAGGAACGCGACCCCGAGTACCTTGACCGCATGGCGCTCATCCAGAGCGCCATGTCGAGCGTCCAGCCCGAGTCTCCGCCGGTTCCTCCGGCGTGGACCGACGCCTACGACGCCGAGCTGCGCGACCTGATCGATTCCGTCCCCATGGAGTAGACCATGCCCTATGACATCCCCCGCCCCTACGGCTACCGCATCCAGCCGTTCAAGCTGCAGGACGACGAAGCCCTCGTCGCGACCATGGCCCAGCAGCTTCTCAAGGCGCGCCTTGCCGAAGCCCGTGCCGCGGCCCGCGGAGGCGGCGGAGGAGGCGGCGGAAAAGGCCGCGAGAAGAAGGAGAAGGGCGAGTGGGTGATGAAGTACAACCCCGAGACGAAGCGCTACGACAAGGTCTGGGTCGCCGGCGGCACGGGCGACGAGCGCAAGATCAACATGAAGGGGGAGGACTACAACAAGACCGCCGACTGGGTCGACGCCAACCCGGAAGCCCAGCGCCTGCTGGGCGTTCTGCGCAACGGCAGCGCCAGCAACAAGGCCAAGCAGCAGGCCCTGTCCGAGTTCCGCTCCCTCAAGGGCGCAGAAGCGCTGTCCGGCATGTCGCCCGAGGCCGTCGACGAGGTCATCGAACGTCAGGCCAAGCCGTACAAGGAGCAGGTCGAAACCGAAAAGAAGGAGATTGCCGGCGCCGGGAAGGGACTCCTGTCGAGCATCGAGATAGGCCTCGACCGCCTCGGCACCTTCTTCTCCACCATTGGCGACGACGCGGAGACGACGCTGGCGAAGCGCCGCGCGTCTCTCGAGCGCCAGCAGGCAATTCGCGAAGCCGACCCGTACCTGCGCGAGCAGTCGCGCCGGGAGGCCGAAGGCGAAGGCCTGCTCGAGCGCTCCGACGGCGTGGGCGGCGTGGCCGCCAACGTGGCGGGCGCCCTGCTGGGCGATCCGTCCGCGGCTCCCATCGCCATCGGCGCCGGTCTTGGCGCGGCCGTCGGTGGTCCCGTCGGCGCCGCCATAGGCGCCGGCATCGCGGGCGCGGGCGGCGCGGCTTCCGGCGACACCTACCTTGGCGAGCGCCTCGCCATGGACGACCGGCTGTCGGAGGCCGAGAAGGAGCAGGCGTACGAGGAAGGCAAGGGCATGGAGATGGGCGTCAACGCGGCCGTCAACGCCATTCCCTTCGGCGGAGGAGCTCTGACCCGCGCCGGGCGCACGGCATTTGCCGCCGCGGGACGCGGAGTCCTCGGCAAGGAGGCCGCAGAGGGGGCGGCTGCGTTTGCCCGCGGAGGCGCGTGGCGCACCGCCGCCGACACGGCTTCCTACGCCGAGCGGTTCGGAGGCCTCGCAGGCGAAGCCGCGGAGCGCGAAGTGGCGAAGGCCGCCATGCGTCCCATCGCGGCCGACCTTGTCCGCCAGTCCGAGCGCGGCGTCATGGGCGCCATCAAGTACAACGCCGTGCCCGAGGCCGCCATGGCGTCCGGCCTCAACGCCGGGGCCATGCTCGAAAGCAACGTCCACTACAACGAGCTTACCGGGCAGAACGACTCCATAACGCAGAACGTGCCCGAAGCCGCGGCCATGGGCCTGCTGTTCGGCATCCCTGCCGGAATAGGCGGAGCCATCCGCAGCCGGCGCATGGCGGCGGAGCTGACGTCTCCAGAGACGCGTCTCGCGGCGCACCAGCAGAAGCTGGAGCAGGAAGGCAAGGTTGGAGAAAACCTGCCGGCCGCCGCGCCTGCTCCCGCCTCCGCCGCGGCTTCCGCGTCCGCGTCCGCGTCCGCGTCCGCCGCAGGCCCCGGTGCCGAAGGGGGCGCGGCCGCCGGACTTGGCTCTCCGTCCGGGCGTCCGTCGCCCGGCTCCGGCGGAGCGCAGGCGGACGCAGGGCCGAGCGCCGCCGGGCCGCAGGGCGGGCGGGCCTACGGCGCGGACGGCAGGATGGCATTCTCCGACGCGGAGCGCGACGTCATCAGCGGCCTGTGGGCCAGCCATGAGGAATGGGGCGCCGCCGCCGAACGCCGGTGGATGTCGTCCGAACCGGACTTTGCCGACGCGAAGCGCGCGTTCGCAGACCAGATAAACAAGGCAAACGCCAGCGGCGACCCCCGCGCCTACGTGCAGACGGCAGATTTCAGGCGGGCCGAGGCCCGCTACTACGACGTCATTGCCGACCTTATCCTGAAGGACAGAGACTGGATCTCCAACTGGAGACAGAACTCGCAGGCAGGCGGTTCCGGCGCGGCGTCTTCCGCCAAGCCGGGCGCGCAGAAGGAGACGACTAGTGGAGAAGGAACAGTTTCGGGAACAGGGGAGGGTGCCGCCGTATCCGGTGCTGAACCCGCAGGAGAAGCAGGAGCTGGTCAAGCGCATACTGGAGCTGGTGGTGCGCTGGGAGCCGATACCCAGAACGCTGCTGGAACCAATGCCAGTGGAGTTCCTGCGCCGGCTGGAGTTCGCAATCCGCAAAATCAGGGAGGCGGGACTGGCAGGCGGGCCGGAAGGGGCGCCGCTGCGCCTGAAGATTCTGCGGGCGGCATTGGAATTGCGTGGGCAGGACGCAAGCCCTTCGGCGAAAGGCTCTTCGGAGAATCAGGTCTTAGGCCAGCAGCCCCTGTCCGTCCAGAAGCAGGTCAGGGCGCAGGAGGGGCTCAACCTCCGGCAAAGCCAGTCGCAGGAAGCCCTGCTCCTCGAAGAGGCGCTAAGGCGCCGCTAGCCGCCCCGGCAAATGCTTCCTACATCAACGGCCTGCGCGGCCTGCTTACCACGCTTGGTTCGCATTCGACGAAAACCAAGGGTTTCGTCCACAAGGCCGAAAATCTTGGCAAGCTCTACGGCTTTGACCGGGATACCGTCGCGGACTTCATAGACAATATCCGGGCTGGCGACACGCGGCTTATTATGAATCCTTTCGAGCCCGGCGCCATGGGCGGCAAAGTTCGCAATGCCCGCCATCTTACCGAGGTGCAGCAGCGGGCCATAGCGCATCTCGCCGAATATTACGACATCCCTGTCATATCCGAGCGTGCCGCCGATTCCTATGCCGGAAATGCAAACGCCCGCGCCGTGTTCGATACGCTTAATGCCATACATGCCAGCAAACTTGATGGCCTGCACGCGTTCGGCAAAGAGTTCTCTGTCGAGGGCGCACGCTATGCAAGCATCCTTCGGAGCACCCCTGTCGGATCTGAAAAATGGCTTGAGCACGCCGCTTTCTCGCTGAATGCCGCACGGTCCAGCTTGCAGTCCATGCTGGATCATGGCCAATGGCACAGCGGCATCAAAATTGGCGACGCTGAAAAGCAAGCCATGGTTCTTCTCCGCGACAATTTCCCTGAACAGTGGCGGAACCATAAACCTATTGAGGTTGCCGACGTCGCCGAAATGCTTGACCCCAAGAAGACGCTTGAGAAGGACTTCGACGCCACGAACGACGGAACTCCGTTCTGCGCCAGATAGGAGCGGCCAATGGACGCATGCTACGACGAAAGCTACGCGCGCAAGGGCGCGGAATCCGACACCTACAACTCCAAGGAAGGGGAGCCCCGCGCCAGCGGGCGCTTCAAGTCGTCCTTCGACGAGGACGCACGTGCCGAGCGCGAGTACGTAAGCAGGCAGCAGGCTAAGGCCGAGGCCGAGCAGAACATCATAGACGGCATAGCTTCTGGCGCCGTGCAGCCCGGGTTCAAGCTGCCGGCCGGCATCGAGGCCGCGCTGGCGAAGCTCGCCACGGCGGAGCAGCGCAAGTACGAGGTCTGGCGCCGCGCCGCCGAGGAGCTGGCGAAGCAGGAAAACGAGCGCGTGCTGAACCGCATCGGCCAGAGCGCGCAGGCCAAGTCCGGCCTGTGGCTCCGCATCGCGAGCTGGTTCAACGAGAAGTTCGTCGACCGCAACACGCCGCTCGCCAAGTTCTTCCTCAACATGCTGCCGGAAGAGGGGCGCGGGGCGGAGAACAATGCGGGCGTGTCCGTGCTGAACGCCGCCATCAACGGCATGGTCGGCCACAAGCGGTACTTCGACAAGCTCCACTCCGAGATTCTCCACGAGGCCAACAGGCTGTGCGCCAAGAATCCCGACATGGACGGCGGCGACCTGCTCAACTTGGTGGGCGAGATCCTCAACTGCCGTCAGGCCAAGAGCAGGAACGACGTTCTTATCGGCAGGTGGAAATCCGAAGCGGAGGAGCTGCGCACCCGGGCCGCCGTGGAGTCCGAAGCCGAGCTGAAGGCCCAGTTCCTGCGGGAGGCCGCGGTGCTGGATCTCAAGGCCAAGCGTCTGCGGGAGAACCGGCATCTGGACAAGCAGCCCTCCGGCGAGGAAGCCAAGAAGGTGGTGTGCTGCGGATACCTCGACGGCGAAGCCGCGCGCATTGAAGCGGACGATCTCGCCAAGCTCGACGCCGCCGGTATAGACCGCTCCGTCGTGGACCATTTCTACAAGCGCATGTACGACGTCTACCAGCAGGCGGAGAACCTGCTCATAAAGTCCGGCCAGATTTCCGAGGGCCAGATCAGGCGCATGCCCAAGATCGACGGCTTCCTGCCGTTCGTGCCCTACATGGACAACCTCGCCGAGTCCATGTCGAACATCGACGTCTACCAGCCCGGCAGCTTCAAGGCCATGCAGGGCTCCACCGAGCATCCGGCCAGCGCTTGGCATGCCGTGCGGCACTTCACCAACCGCGCGGCCTACCGCGCGGGCGGCGTCCATCTTGCCCAGTTCCTCTACAACATGCACAAGCTCAAGGGCGACGGCTCCGGCCTGCGCGTCAAGAAATGGGGCAACGTCAGCCGCATGTCCAACTACGCCTTCAACGAATACCTGCGCCAGACGAGCAACGAGTACGGAGGCGGCGGCATCGTGTCGGACGTGCTGGTGAACGAGAAGGGCGACCGCGAGAAGGTCTTCATCCAGTTCGACCAGCGCCTTCTCGACGAAGTCGCCGGAGGGCCCGGCAGAAGCATGCACGTCGCCAAGGAGCTCAACGCCCTGCTTGGCGGCATCGGCAAGTCTGCCGACAAGCTTGGCGTGCTGGGCAAGGCCACAGGCTTCATGGGCCAGATGTACACCAAGCTGTCGCTGGGCTTCTCTCCCATCAACGGCCTCCGCGACTTCGGCGAGCGCATCCTGAACATGGCGAACCGCGACTACATCGCCGAAGACGGCACGCACATCGCGGGCTACCAGCTCATGGGAAGCATGGCCGCCAACGTGATGACCGCCAAGAAGATCCTGTTCGACGCCGTGCGCGGCAAGCTGGACATGAACACGGAATACGGCAGGTACTACGCCGAGTATATCCAGCAGGGCTGCGACCCTGTCATGATCCGCGACCTCAACGCGCCGGGACAGGGCCTCGACACCGTCGTCGGCCAGCGGCGCGGATTCCTGAACACGCTGGCGGATGAGCATATTCCCGACGGCCTGAAGGAGGCGCTCAAGACCGCCGGCGTCTACAAGGAAACGGCGAACAACTGGATCAACGCCTACAATAGCTGGTTCAACAACATCGCTCCGCTTTCCCAGTTCATCGCCATGCGGAAGCGCGGCATGTCCGCCCGCGCGGCGGGCAACGCCGTCAACGAGATGCTGAACAACAACATCGGCGGCACCGCGCTCAACACGCTGCGCGCCGTGTTTCCGTTCGCCCGCCCGACCTTGCAGGGCGCCCGCGCCATGCTCCGCTCGTTCGGCCTCGGCGTGGACGCCTCCGGCAGGTTTGCCAAGCCGGACGCCCGCACGGTCGCCACGATGGTGGGCACCTACGCCGCGGGCTCCATGCTCTACGGCTTCGCCCGCGACTCGCTCGGCGAGGACGACTCCGGCGCGCTCAACGCGGACGCGCTGTCCGTCAGCCAGTTCGCCGCGTCCATCCCCATGCCGACGGGCGACGGCCACTACCTCCGCATCCCCGTGCCGTTCGGCATTCCGCGCATAGCGCTTGCTCTCGCCGTCGCCACCGATCGCGCCGAGCGCGGGATCATCGACCCGGACGAGGCCGCCTTCGCCGCCTTCGCGCAGGTGGCGAAGAACGTGTCGCCCCAGAGCTTCCCCGAGTACGCCGCCAAAGAAAACCCGGCCGCGTGGCTCCTTCAGGCGTTCAGCCCCGAGCTTCTGCGCCCCGTGGTGGACGTGGGAACCAACAGGAACTACCGCGGCAGGCCCATCTCCTACAAGGCCGGCGGAGGCGACGAGGGCATGGAGCCCAAGGCCGCGTCCGGCTACGCCGCCACCAACCCGACGTACAAGAAGCTGGCCGTCGACATCCTCGACGCCACCGGCTACGACCTCGCGCCGGAGCAGGTGCAGGCCATCGTCAAGGGCTACACGGGGGGCGTGGGCCAGCTCTTTCGCTCCTACATCGAGTCGGAGAACCCCGCCGTGCAGGAGGAGAGGAAGACCGCCGCTCAGGAGATGGGCGGGTTCCTCGCCGCCATGGGCGGGACGATGTACTACGGGCGCATGCTGGACGCCGACAAGACGCTGTTCTACGACGCCAAGGCGCGCCTCGAGTCCGACGTCCGGCGCGAGAACGTCGAGTGGAACAACGAGGAGCTCCGCAAGAAGAAGGACCCCGACGCCTACCGCAGGTGGCGCGTGCAGCAGCTGCGCGACAAGGGGTGGAGCGAGGCCAAGCTGCAGGATCTCGACACCATGCTGCAGGCCGACGCCGCCATCCGCAAGAGCCACCAGACGTGGCGCAAGCCCCTGCTGGACGCCTTCAACGCGGACGACGACGGCACCAAGCTGAAGGAAACCTTCAGGAAGAAGTTCGACGGCGAGGCGGACTACTACTCCGCGGCGGTGGCGAACATGAACCTCTACCATGGAGGGTGGGAATGATAGTCCGCATCGACCCCGACGCCGTGCGCCTTGCGCTCCGCGTCAAGGCGGGGCCAAACTTTCAGGCCGCCTCGTGGCGGGGCCTGCAGCTTCTCGTGACGCCGGGCCCCCGTCCCGACGAGTGCGGAGGCGGGTCGCCCATGTACTTCCTCGGGTGCTGGCCCGGGCCGTCCACGACCGGCCCCGGCGTCGACGTGGCGAATTTCAGGCCAGACTTCCCCGCTATCGTGATCGAGGCCTTCGAGCTCGACGCCGAGGGGCGGGTGGTGTTCCGCATCAAGGACGCCTTCAGGGGGCTTCCGCCGGGACGCTACCACGGCGAGCTGCGGTTCTGCCCGCCCATGGAGCCCATGTGCCTGACCCCGCTCAGGGATCTTGGCAAGCCCAAGACGGACGAGGTGCGCCTGCCGGAGGGGTACGAGTTCGCGCTCAACCAGTGCGGCGACCCCTTCCCCGACCCGCCTCCTCCCCCTCCGCCTCCGGCCCGGTGCTGCGTCGTCGCCGCCTTCGGCATCGACCTCGCGCCGTCCTGCGGCGACCACTACGTAGACCAGATCGCGGCCCTGATTCCCGAGGGCTGCATGGAGGACGAATAGATGGCCATACACGGATGCTACCCCCCGGCCATGGACTTCATGCCCTGCGCCCTGCCGGGCAACGCAGAGAACGGGCAGGTGCTGTCCTTCTCCGACAGGGAGCCGGGGCAGCTCAAATGGATCACGGCCCCCGTCAAGGGCGACAAGGGCGACCGCGGCCCGCAGGGGCTGAAGGGCGACAAGGGCGACAGGGGCGACAGGGGAGAGCGCGGCGAGACCGGCTTCACCGGACTGCGCGGCGCTCAGGGTCTCAAGGGCGACAAGGGCGACACGGGTCCGAAGGGGCCTCCCGGCCCGCAGGGCGAGCGCGGCCTGCGCGGCGAGCAGGGCGCTCCCGGCCCGATGGGCCTGAAGGGCGACCGCGGCGACCGCGGCCCCACTGGTCCGCAGGGCGAGAAGGGTGACCGCGGCCCGCAGGGTCCCGCAGGCCCCGCCGGCCTCGACGGCGCTCTCACGTCCGCCCAGCTCTCCGGCCTGATAGGCTCCCTGTCGAACGTCGTCTACGAGGCCGTGCTCGGCGCGACCGGCGACGCGCTTCAGGCTCAGGCCGCCAAGCAGAGCTTCGCCTCCGACCCCTACAACTGGACCGCATAGGAGCCCGCCATGCTCATGAAGACCGAGTTTTTCAGCGCCCTGCTCAACAGGGCGCTCGACCCCGCCGACGTCCACCTGCCCATCGACGCGGCCGCGGAGGCCGACCTCAAGGCCCTCCTGAAGGAGGAGGGCTCCTACGTCTACCTGACGATCCGCGACGAGCTCAACGCCGAGACGGTTAAGTGCTCCCTCTCCGCCGGCACGCTGGTGCTGGAGCGCGGCGTCGAGGGAACGCAGGGCGTGCGCCATCCCTACGGCGCGTGCGTCTCCACCGTGTCCCCCACGGTCATGGCCGTGGTGAAGGACCTGATCTGCCACTACGACTGCTGCGAGGACGGCGACTGCACCGCCGTGCCGGTGACGCTCCACTCCGTGAACGCCCCGGCCGCGTCGAGGGGCGCGTCGTGGCAGGGCTCCGTAGAGCTCGACGGCTCCGACCCGATCACGCTCGACGCGTCCGCGGCCCCGTCGTGGATGACCGTGAAGCGCTACGGCCACCTCGTGCTGATGAAGGGCACGCCCTCCTCGGCAGGGAACGTGAGCTTCACCCTCTACGCCGTCAACCTCAACGGCACGGAGACGGCGTCCGCCCAGATTGCCTTCACCGTGTCCTAGTCCGGCGTCCCCTGCGCTCCTTCGCCGGACGCAAAAAGCCCCCCGCCTCTCTCGAGACGGGGGGCTTTCTCATTCAAACTTCTTCAGGAACGCATCCAGCTTCGGCTTCGCCTCCTCCGGCGCATGCGGAAGCAGGGCTCTCAGCAGGGCCAGCATGACGGGCGCGTTCGCCATGAGGAGCGCGTTGGCCTTCCGCTCCTCCGGCCCGGGGTAGTCCATGGCGATGGCGATGGATCTCCTGTCCGCGTCGAATATCACGCCGGGGTAGTCGTTCTTCCAAGGCGCGGGCGAGTGCTTCACAGCTCCTCCTTCAGCCTGCCGAGGCCGAACCAGAACGCGAGGGCGCTGGGGAACGGAGCGGAACCCGTTCCGTCCCCGAACTTCAGCCGGCCCTTCAGGAAATGGATCAGGTCGGCGGTCTTCACGAAGTCGTGCCACCACCTCGTGTCGGTGCGCGCCGGAATCAGGGCGCAGATCAGCGGACAGCCTTTCTCCGCTTCGTCCATGCACTTCCACATCCAGTCCGCGACATGGGAGTACGGCGGGTTGACGAAGACCCGCCACGGCTTCCACGACTTGACAAGCCCGCTCTCTGCTTCTGTGAAGAACATGGGACAGAGCGCGTTCTCCTTCGTCGCGGCCGGGTCAAGCTCGAAGCCGAACCTGCGGTCGAGCGCCCTGAACAGCGCGCTAGGCGTCGTCCACTCGTCCGAGTTCGACGTCATCATTCCCTGATTCAAGCTCATGCAGCCTCCTCCTCAGCTCCCTGTTGACCGCGACGAGATGCACGTTGCACTTCCGGCACATCTTGGCGCAGAGCTCGTTCCACCTGCGGACGGCGATGCACCTGTAGGGCGCCTCCGGCCCGCACATGCCGCAGCACGGGCAGGCCACGACGTACCCGCCAAGGTCCGTCTCCTCGCGGGCGACCTTGTCGGACCCGCAGTAGGGGCAGGGATGCAGCAGGCTCACTCGTACATCCCCCGCAGGAACTCCGGCGTGGCTTCGACGAACGCGCCGCAGACCTGATGCCACTGGGGCAGGCGGTGGTTCCGCCTCTGCCGGTGGATGTTCTTCATGTTGGCGAGGTTCAGCGTCCAGATCCTGCGCTGGAGGTAGCCTTCCGGCAGCAGGTTCTTCAGCTCCATGAAGACGCTGAGGCTCCCCTTCGACGCATTGAACACCTCGACGAGCCTGTTGAGCTCCGCCAGCAGGCGCCTGTCGACGGGATGCTCGAAGTCGCCCTGCACGAGCGGCCTGCCGGTCAGGCGGTGCATGGTGCTCTCGCTCTGGGCGACCGTGCCTACCTTGAACGTGTCGGCCTCGGCCCACCAGTAGCGCGGCGCCCGGACGTCCCACCAGCACACCACCTGCCGGAGGAACTTGTCCTCCCCGGCGCCGGCCTTGCAGAGCCGGGAGGCGATTTTCTCCAGACGCTCCTTCATGGCGTTCGACAGGATGGCGGGGTCCGGCTCGCCCGACGTCAGGCCGAACGAGAAGCCCAGCCCGAACAGGGCCTCCTGCAGCCCTTCTGAGCGCATCAGATGAATTTCCATATCGTTTGTCCTCCAAAGGCGCGATGTCCCGCAGAACGGAACCTCGCGCGAAATTCGGCTATCTCAGAAAGAGCCACGCGATGAAGCATGTGCCCGCAACCATAATCGCAAACTTCAAAGTTTCAGCGTCCATTGGCTTCCTCCCTCCTCTTCGCCTCGGCGAAGCCCGCGCGCCACGCGGCCTCCGTCCAGCACTTGGCGCAGGTGTTCGGCCCGTACTTCTCGCACCGCGCGCACATCTGCCCGTTGACGAGGATGCGCGCCTTGGAGAGCGAGTGGGCCAGCCAGTCGACGACGTAGGCGTAGAGCTCCGAGCGGGACATGGCGTCCTCGAAGCTGAGTCTTGCGCTCATGGCTACCTCCTCACATGGTCAACTGCAGCGCCGTACCAACACTGCGTGCAGTTCCCCACGCAGGCCTTGCGGTCTTCAGGGCACATGGGCGCCTCGTTGTCGTCGTTGAACCTGTCGATGCTCGCGAGCAGGAAGACCAGCACATCATTCGTCTCCCTCAATTCGCGGCGCAGGGCGCCGTTCTTCTTCGGTTCAGCCGGAGCGTCCGCAATAGTCTTGGCCTTCCTGAAAAATCCAAAGTCGGGCAACGCGACCATGGCCTAGTCCTCCTCTTCCGCCGGCTCCACGGTCGCCTTGAACCTGCCGAACTGGCCGGGGGTGCGGGAGCTGGGGCGCCAGTCGCCGAGGCCGCAGAGCGAGCCCGCCTTGTCGAGGATCTTCTGGAGCACGCCGCGGGTGATGCCCGACTCCTTCGGGTCCGGCACGAGCAGCGTCGTCACCAGCGTCCAGCTCCTGAACATGGGCCTGACCCTGATGTGCTTGCTGGTGCCGACCTTGGCCCTCTTCACGAGGAGCTCGAAGCCCATGTCCTCGACGACGCGGAGGTGCTCCGCGAAGTCGTCCTCCCCCTCGAGCTCCATGAGCGGCTCCACGGGGATGCGGTTGCCGTTGACGAACAGCGGGGGGCAGATTTCGTCCGGCACGATGCCGGACTGCGTCTGCCTCTTGTACGTCTCGTTCTTCGAGCCGGTCGGCACCTTGGCCCCGCCCTCGCGGAGCATGGTCATGACGTTGTCCGAGCTCATGCCGACGTACTTCCCGTCGTGGTACAGGCTGCCGAGCCACGTCCACGCCGGGGTGCGGTCGTCGCCCGCCACGGAGTCGCGGCGGTTGGCCGGGTCCTTCTGCCAAGCGCGGACCTTCTCGCTGAAGTTGATGTTGTCGTGGTGCATGAGGAGGGGAGTCTCGCCCTCCAGAGTGATCTGCCAGCGTTCCATGATGCTTTCTCCTTGTTTGGTTTTACCTTGCCCAGCCGGGCCTCGCCCGGCCGTTCCGAGTTTTGCCCAGTCTTGTCCTGCCGCGCCAGTGCCCAGCCTGTCCCGGCGATGCCTCGCATTGCCTCGCCTGACCGTGCATTGCCTAGCCACTGGCCATGCCTTGGCTAGCCTAGCCCCGCCAAGCCGGACCCTGAAATTCCCTGTCTTGCCTGACCCTGCATGGCCACGCCAAGCCCCAGACCCCGCCCTGCCTTGCCTCGCGCCGCCGCGCCCCGTTCGACCCAGCCATGCTCTGCCTCGCCGCGCCCTGCCCCAGACCCTGCCGGACCTTGCATTGCATTGCCGTGCAATGCCCAGCCTTGCCCCAGACCTCGCCGGGCCGCGCCTTGCCGTGCGGTGCTTCGCCACGCCCCAGACCCCGCCCAGCCACGCATGGCCGCGCCGTGCCTCGCCAGTGCCGGACCTCGCCAGACCGCGCCGAGCCCCGCCCCAGACCATGCCTTGGCCAGCCCTGCGCCGCCGCGCCGGACCCATCCGGGCCAAGCCGCTCCGGGCCTAGAAAAACTCGCGGATGCCCTCCGCCAGCCAGTGCATGACGGGAACCGCCATGCTGTTGCCAAGCGCCCTGTACCGCAGCGTGTCGCGTGCGGGCTTCCCTTGGAAGATGACGTCCGTCCACCCGTCGGGGAAGCCCATGAGGCGTTCGCACTCCACGGGGGTGAGGCGTCTGGGATAAAGCGCCTTGGAAGAAAGAACAGCCGGAGGGGTAGCTTCCGCGGCGAGCGCGTAGGTTACTGGCTTGTCGGAGATGTTGCCTCCATTAGACTTGGTGTTGCAGGTCTTCATGGACACCACGCAGAAGCCCTCCTGCGAGCCCTGCGCCGACGGCCTGTCGGTGCCTGCGCCGGACGCGCACAGCGTGGACGACACGTCGTTGGGCTGGACGACGAGCGTTCCGCAGTCGTGCTCCGCCCGTCCGTCCACCCTCGCAAACCCGGCTCCGCTGCTGGTCATCGTCGGGCAGACTACCGAGCCAGCATGCCCTCTACGCATTTCCTCGCCAGCGCCGCCTTCAGCAGGGGATGGATCTCCTTCCCTCTTGCTTCGGCGCGCCGGAGGATTCCCGCACACGCGGCCGGGCTCAAAAAGTACCTGTCCGGGACCTCTCCAGTCTCCAAGACGTCCGACAAGAAACAGGCGCTTCCGCCTCTGCGGAACTCCGAACCACTGAGCGTCAAGCACCGCCCACGCCAGACCGTACCCGAGTTCGTCAAGCGCCGAGACGAAGGCGAGGAAGTCTGCGCCTCCCGAAGTTGAAAGGGCTCCGGGCACGTTTTCCCAGAGCAGCCACGGGACGCGCAGTTCCGCAGCCAGCCGGACATAGTGTCCAGCCAGTCCTGATCTTGGGTCATTCAGTCCTCCCCTCAGTCCGGCGACCGAGAAGCCTTGGCACGGCGTGCCGCCCACGAGCAGGTCGATCTGCCCGCGCATGGCCCAGCCGTTGATCTTGGTCATGTCCCCGAGGTTGGGGACGAAGGGGCACCTCGCGGCCAGCACGGCGTTGGGAAACGCGTCGATCTCCGACAGCGCGGACACGGAGTAGCCCTCCATGCCGGCCACGGCGCACGACCACGCCTCGATGCCGGAGCAGACCGAGAGGCACCTAATCATCGAGAGGCTCCACCTTGTCGGCGTAGAACTCGGTCGTGCCGTTGATGTCTGCCACGACGCGGTGCTGTCCGTCGCGCAGCTTGGCCAGATAGACGGCCTTCACCTTGCCGCCTTGATAGGTCGTCGACACCCAGTCGCCGAACTTGGGCTCGAACGGCGGCTTCTCGATGGCGTGGACGCGGTCCTCCACGCACTGCCTCTTGTAGCATTCGGACTCCAGCTCCTTGCGCAGGTCCTTCACTTCGGACTTGACCCACTCCATGTCGAACTTGCTGGGGTGCAGCTGTCCCCACAGCCAGTAGTAGATCATGGCGACCATGAACGCGCCGCCGACAGTGCCGAACGCGAACGACCACGTAAGAATCTCAGTCTGCGACATCATGCTTCCTCCTCCTGCGGGGCTCCGTACCCCAGCTCCTTCAGCGCGCCGCCTTCGAGCTCGTACACTCTCACGCGCGCCGACGGGTAGATGGACACGTGCGCGCCGAGGCACGCCCGCGTCTCCTTGATCCTGATTCCCCTGCGCTTCAGGGCGCCGAGCATGGGCCGGGGCGACACGCTCCTGCTCTGGCACCACTCCGAGAACGCCGTGGCCGCCACGCGCAGGCGCTTCGTCTCGTCGCAGTACCACGCCTGCAGCATGTTCTTCGGCCGCACCAGCACGTACTTGTCCGGCATGAACTCGCTCTGCGGATCGGGCTCGTCCTTCAGCCTGCGCTCGTGGCGCACCACGAGGGTGCTCTTCACGAGCGAGTCGAGGAAGTCGCCGAACATGCCGAGGTCGTCCACCCTGTAGGTGCGGTTCATCTCCCTGTTGTACTCCAGAAGCGGGCCGAGCGCCCACTTCTCCAGCGCGTCCATGTCGTAGTCGAGCAGGCCCCACTCGCAGGCCCACCGCCCGGCCAGCATGGCCATGCCGAGCATGCGACCCGTGAAGCGCTCCTGCTGCAGGAAGCCCTTGGACGCGAACCATTCGGCCACCGTCTGGGGCAGGGACTTCAGGCGCTCCGGCTTCTCCATGAGCCGGTGCATGAACTCCGGCCCGGCGAGCCCGTAGTTGTCGGCCGCCACCTGCTGGCAGGCCGCCACGAGCCTGCCCTCGGGGCTGGACGGGTCGCATCTGCGGAAGTCGCACTCCCATTCGAGCACGCGCTGCACGGTGGCCTCGGTGTCCACGTGCCACTTGGACAGCCTGTCCTTCACGGGCTTGTTCGACGTGACGAAGGAGACGGTGCTCCACTCGCCCGTCTTGATGAACTCGTCGCCGGAGGACTTCAGCTTCTGCTTCTCCTGCCCGGCGGCCAGCACGTAGACGAGGTTGGCGAGATCCTCGGGGGACATCTCGGTCAGCTCGTCGTGCATGGCCGGAAGGTTCGGCGCGGCGGCCATCCTGCGGCACCTCGCCACGGCGGACGCCGTCTGCGAGATGAGCGCCCTGTCGGGGTCGCCCCACACGGACGCCGCGGCCTTGAGGCACCACGACTTGCCGAGGCCGGACTCCCTCGAGAACAGGGAGAAGATGCCGTTCGGCGCGTCGCCTCCGCCCCACTTCATCAGCGGGGCCGCGAACGACAGGCACATGCACAGCATGCCCGCCTTCTGGTCGAGCGCCCTGTACATCTTGGGAAGGAACTTCCACTTTTCGATGTCGCCCTTCGGCGAGTACGCCTCCGCGGTCTTGCCCCCCGCCGCGCCCATCAGCGCCGCCGGCTGCATTCCCTCCGGCGTGAACACGGCGCACGGCAGGACGAAGCCGGACGCCGGCTCGCCCGTGGCGCGGACCGTCACCTTCTGCCAGCCCAGCGCCTTGTACGCTTCGCGCTCCATGCCGGGCCTAGAGGCCACCTTGGCCAGATATGCGTTCACCATCCCCATGAAAGTGCTCCCCGTGTAGGCCGGACTAAGCGGTATGATCTTCGAGTTGAGGCACCACGACAGCGACGACTGCGGCCCGGCGTCCGAGCTGACGATGAACGCGGTCTTCTGCCGCACCCCGCTCTGCTGCTCCACGTCGAACACGTGGGCGCGGAGCGGGCGCATCGTCTCGTCGTAGAACGTCTCGCCCCTGACGTACCTGACCCTTGCGTGGCACAGCAGGTCGGTCTTCTCGACGGCCTTCTTCCCCGACCCGACCCAGTGCCTCCACTGCATCCCCGCCGGGGACACGTCGTAGTCGTCGCCGTCGTCGAACCTGAGCTCGACCAGCCCGTCCTCCGCCGACCAGTCCGGCAGGACGAAGGGCTTCTCCGTTTCCGGTATTTCCTTCTCCGCAGGCGGCGTAGCGTCTAAAATTTCCGGTTCCGCTATCTGCAAGGGCGGGGCCAGCTTGGCCGTCTGGACGGGGGACTTCACGAGGGCGGCGTAGGCGCACCCCCCGCACAGCTCCGGCGCGTTCATCCTGAACGTGGCGCAGGTGGCCGGCATGTCGTCCGCCGCCATGCCGAACTTCTCCTCCGTGCCGGAGGGATCGTACCTCGGGTCGTCCATCGACAGCTCGTGCGCCAGCTCCAGCCCGTCCTCGAAGCGCTTCAGCACCGACATGGCGTTGAACCAGTTGGGATAGGACTGCGAGCCCATCTCCCTGATCTGGCGGCAGCACTGCACGAGCTGGCGTCCGCTCCCTGAAGGCGGTCGGCTCCCCAGCCCGAAGCCGTCAAGCGCTTCGGGCCGGGAAGCCTGCGGGCTGAGAGGGATCTGCACGGGAGCCTGCGTCCCGAAAATTCCGTAGAGCTCGTCCTCCCCGTAGGAGGACAGCGCGTCGAGCACGACCTCGACTTGGCGCCCCGACTTCTGGTGCAGGGTGCCGGGCAGGCGCAGGACGCTCGAGGCGTCCGACGTGCGGGAGGGATCGACGTCCATCCCCTCGGCCTTGAGGAAGGCCCCGAAGCTCTGGGCCAGCGCCTTCCACCTCGGCGTCTCCAGCGCCCCGCGCAGGCGCCAGTAGACGTGCCATCCCATGCCCGACGACACGAGCAGGGTGGGCTTCATGCCCGTCCTCTTGGCGAAGCCGACCAGTCCGGCCAAGGCTTCTTCCTTCGTCTGCCAGCGGCAGCCCGCCTTGCCGACGTCCACGTCGGCCCACAGGCACCGCTCGCGCCGGGCGTTGACCGCCTTCCTGCCGCGCTCCAGCGCGGTGAACGACGACAGCGCCATGTAGGCGTCCCACCCGTTCGCGGAGCCCTCGCGCAGGAACTGCGCCAGCTGCTCCCTCGAGTAGGCGAGGCTCTGCCTGCGCTCCGGCTTCCCGTCCGGCGACTTCTTCAGCAGGAGCCCGTAGTAGCACTCTGTCTGGCCGAAGGCTCCCGATTCGAGGTCGGGCAGCACGGCCTCAAGAAACTTGACTTGATCCATCTCGCCTCCGCAGAACGGCCATCCGCGATTCCTCCTGCCCGTTCCCCGGCTCCCGCGCCGGGCCGTCCTCCCGGCGGGGGGATCGGACCGCCGGCAGGCGGCGCGGGAGCGGGGGAAGGGACAGGACGGCCAGCCGGAGTTATGCACTCCGGCCGGCCTCCGAGTCAATCTAGAAGTTGAGCTGGTTCAGCAGGTCCGCCACGTTGGCG
>Ga0265301_10002506_pt1 | contig 21069 bp, 14 predicted proteins | sample AusTroGonzalo_MG_2_FD_193488 | JGI IMG/M metagenome (GOLD analysis project Ga0265301, IMG submission 193488) | Bovine rumen microbial communities from tropical cattle in Woodstock, Queensland, Australia - Gonzalo_04 | ecosystem: Host-associated > Mammals > Digestive system > Stomach > Rumen ... | reverse complement strand
CCACCACCCACTCGCAGCTCTCGCCCCAGGAGCTGGCCGAGCAGCACATCACCCCCTCCACCATCCGCCTCAGCATCGGCACCGAACATATCGATGACATCCTCGATGACCTCTCGCAGGCGCTGGACAAAATTTAGGCCCCTCCCCCAACCCCTCCCCTGTTAGGGCGGGGAGAAAAAATGACAAAAGTCAACGAAGTTAAAAGTGAAAAATAAAATTTTCTTAGTACCTTTGCAGCGCAAAACACCGTTATAACGTTATATCGTTATATCGAAATAACGAGAAATCATTCATCGTAAAATCATTCATCGTAAAATCGTCAAATTGTCAAATCGTCAAATAAAACCATGTCCCAGATTGCAAAACAGCTGACCAAGCTCGTCGGCAACACTCCTCTTTTGGAGCTCAACAAATATTCCGAGGCTAAGGGCCTCACCACCCCCGTCATCGCTAAGGTGGAGTTCTTCAACCCCGGCGGCAGCGTCAAAGACCGCATCGCTCTCGCCATGATCGAGAACGCTGAAGCCAACGGTGTCCTCAAGCCCGGCGCCACCATCATCGAGCCCACCAGCGGCAACACAGGCGTAGGCCTCGCCCTCGTCAGCGCCGTCAAGGGCTACCACCTCATCCTCACGATGCCCGAGACCATGAGCGTAGAGCGCCGCAACCTCGTGAAAGCCTATGGCGCCGAGGTACGTCTCACACCCGGTAAGGACGGCATGAAAGGCGCCATCGCCGCCGCCGAAGCCTTGCGCGACAGCATCCCCGGCAGCATCATCCTGCAGCAGTTCGAGAACGCCGCCAACCCAGCTATCCATTATGCCACTACAGGCCCCGAGATCTGGCGTGCCACCGACGGCAAGGTCGATATCTTCGTGGCTGGCGTAGGCACCGGTGGCACCGTCTCCGGCACCGGCAAGTTCCTGAAGGAGCAGAACCCCAACGTGAAGGTCATCGCCGTAGAGCCCAAGTCCTCTGCCGTCCTCAACGGCCAGCCCAGCGGGCCGCACAAGATTCAGGGCATCGGCGCAGGTTTCGTGCCCAAGACCTACAACGCCGCCATCGTCGATGAAGTCTTCGATGTCGAGAACGACGACGCCATCCGCACCGGCCGCCAGCTGGCCCAGCAGGAAGGTCTCCTCGTGGGCATCAGCAGCGGTGCTGCCGCCTTCGCTGCCGCCGAGATTGCCAAGCGTCCCGAGAACCAGGGTAAGACCATCGTTGTCCTCCTCCCCGACACCGGCGAGCGCTACCTCTCCACCGTACTTTACGCTTTCGAGGATTACCCCTTGTAAAACCATTGAAAGACAATAATTGTGTTACTTTTTGCTTGTTCAAGCAGATGCACCATCTTCATCCACGGAGATGGTGCATCTTTTTTGGTGTTGCAGAAGCAAATAAATCGTAAATCGTAAATCGTAAATCGTAAATAATGCTTACCTTTGCCCCCGAAATCATGAATAGCTCTACGCAAACTTTACTGACGACCGTGGCCACGGATTTAGCCGACCCGAAGTCGTTATGCGGCCTGTTCCACGAACATCGTGATGGAGATCCGCTACCCTCCCAGCCTGTTTTGGCTGAGATTATGGACTTATGCCGTAGTATTCTCTTCCCTGGTTTCTACGGGAAGAGCAATGTAAACAACCAAAACCTCATCTTCCATATCGGTGTTGCCATCGAGAAGCTATACGGCTTGCTGTGTGAACAGATTCAAGCAGGACTGTGCTTCGCCACTGGCTGGAACGAAGTAGAGGCCTACGGCAATACCTACACCACTGCTCAGGATATCCGTCGCAAGAAATCCAGCGAACTCTCACGCGCTTTCATCGAACGCCTGCCGGCCCTACGTCAGACACTCTCGACGGATGTGGAGGCGGCCTACGTAGGAGACCCAGCAGCGGAGAGCTATGGGGAAGTGATCTCGTGCTACCCTGTCATCAAGGCACTCACGAACTATCGCGTAGCTCATGAGTTACTGATGCTGGGCGTACCTCTCATCCCACGTATCATCACAGAGATGGCACATAGTGAAACTGGTATCGATATCCATCCCGCTGCCACCATCGGACACCATTTCACCATCGACCACGGCACGGGTGTCGTCATCGGTGCTACCTGTATCATCGGTAATAACGTGAAGCTCTATCAGGGTGTCACATTAGGTGCCAAGAGCTTCCCCATGGATGACAACGGTCATCCCATCAAGGGCATCCCACGCCATCCGATACTCGAAGACAATGTCATTGTCTATGCCAACTCCACCATCCTGGGACGCATCACCATCGGTCACGATGCGGTCATCGGAGGTAATATATGGGTGACGGAGAACGTGGAACCGGGCAGCAAAATCCTTCAGAATAAATATTGTCATTAAATATGAATTTCCCCCTCATTGCCAAAACCTTTCAGGGTTTGGAACCGCTCCTGGCACAGGAACTCACCGAACTGGGCGCATCGGACATACAGATAGGTCGTCGCATGGTTTCCTTCACAGGTGACAAAGAGATAATGTATCGAGCCAACTTCAGCCTGCGTACAGCCATTCGGGTGCTCAAGCCCATCAAACAATTCAAAGCAAAGAGCGCCGATGATGTCTATGAGGCCGTGAAAGCCATCGATTGGTCTGCGTATCTCACACCCCAGACCACTTTTGCCGTTGACAGCGTTGTGTTCTCACCGGAGTTTCATCACTCCAAATTCGTGGCATACAAAGTAAAGGATGCCATCGCTGATCAGTTCCGTGAACGCACAGGTTCGCGCCCCAATGTCAGTGTCTCAAACCCCGATATCCAACTGCATATCCATATCTCTGACTACGATGCGACACTGGCGCTTGACAGCAGCGGTGAGAGCCTCCACCGCCGCGGCTATCGTCAGGAGACGGTGGCGGCACCGCTGAACGAGGTGCTGGCAGCCGGCATCATCCTCATGACGGGTTGGAAGGGAGAACGTGACTTCATAGACCCATTCTGTGGCAGCGGTACCCTCTGCATTGAGGCGGCACTCATAGCCCGTGGCATCGCACCTGGCGTGTTCCGTCAGAATTATGCCTTTGAGAAATGGCCCGATTTCGACCGCGAACTCTTTGAGCGAGTATATAACGACGACAGCAATGAGCGTGAGTTCGCACATCACATCTACGGTCGTGACATCGACCCAAAAGCCGTTGGCATTGCCACTCGCAATGTCAAGGCAGCAGGCCTCAGCAAAGACATCACCATCGAAGAAGCCGACTTCACCAAAAGTCCGCTTCTCCCCGCCCCAACGGGGGAGGGGCAAGCTCCTCTGCTCATCACGAATCCGCCTTATGGCGAGCGCATCTCCAGTCCCGATCTCCTCGGCCTTTACAAGAGCATCGGTCAGAAGCTGAAGCGCGAGTTCACAGGCGGCGAGGCATGGATCCTCAGCTATCGTGAGGAATGTTTCGATGAAATAGGCCTAAAGCCATCGCTCAAGACACCTTTATATAATGGCTCTCTGGAGTGTGAGCTTCGCAAATACGTTCTCTTTGGCGGCCGTCTGGACGAACATCGCGCCAAAGGCGGCATCGTGAAGACCAACGCCGAGCGCCGCGAGATGGCACAGAAACGTCGTTTCAAGCAACACCGCGAGGGCTTCAAGGGGGGATTCTATGACGATGAACGCGAGGAACGTCGCGATAACCATCGCTTTAACAAGTTCTCCAAACGCGACGGCGATTTTGGCAAGCGCGACGGTTTTGGCAAGCGTGAAGGCTTCAAGGGGCGCAACAGCGGTTTTGGCCGTAAGGGTGCCGATTTCCATGCAAAAGGCAACGACCGTGCAGCCCGGCAGGAAGCACGTCGCCGTTTCTTCGGAGGAGGGGAGGAGAGTGAGGATTGATGATTTAAGATTGAGGATTGATGAATGAGGAATAAGACATTATGAATAGTGACATCTGCATAAAGCCTGTCGTCTCGCGTGGTGAGATGAACGATTTCATCCACATTGTGGATCGCATCTACCGAAACTGTCCGCAATATGTTCCCGATTTGGAAAGCGACATCCGCGAATTCTTCAATGTCAAGACCAATCCCGGTCTGGAGTTCTCCGATGTACAAGCTTGGGTCGCCTATCGCGGGCAGGAGTGCGTGGGACGCATCGTAGGCATCATCAACCGACGGGCCAACGAGAAATGGAAGGTGCAGAATGTACGCTTTTCTATGATTGAATTCATCGATGATGTGGCCGTCGCCAAAGCCCTTTTGGATACTGTTGCCGAATGGGGACGCCAACATGGGATGACCGCCCTGCAAGGACCACTGGGCATCACTGATTTCGATAAAGAGGGAATGTTGGTCGAGGACTTCCATCTCACGGGCACCATGAACACGATCTATAACCCCGAGTACTACCCCCGCCATCTGGAAACCCTTGGTTTCAAGAAGGAAGCAGACTGGGTGCAGATTCGTGTCATCATTCCTGAAGAGGTACCGGAAAAGTATGTCCGTGTGGCACAATTCGCAAAGCAAAGGCTCCACCTGAGGGTTGTCAAACCCACGATGAAAGACATTAAGAAGCATGGACTGGGCCATAAAATCTTCGATCTCCTGAACCAAGCCTACTCACCACTCTTCGGCTACTCCGAGCTGTCTCCCAAGCAGATAGACCTGTTCATCAACAAATACCTAAGTCTCATCGACCTGCGTATGGTACCTATCATCTTGAATGATAAAGACGAAGTCGTCGGTGCCGCCATCACGATGGGGTGTCTTTCCCAGGCCATGCAGAAAGCGCACGGTCGCCTGCTACCCTTCGGATGGTTCCATCTGCTGAAAGCCCTGAAGTGGAAAAACGAGGGTAGTGCCGAGATGCTCCTCATCGCCGTGCGCCCCGACCTGCAGGCCAAAGGTGTCAATGCCCTCTTCTTTGATGACCTAATCCACGTCTATAATCAAGCAGGTATCCGCTGGGCCGAAACCGGTCCACAGCTCGAAAATAATATGCGCGAACTCACCCAATGGGAACCTATGTCCCCCGAGTTCGTCAAGCGCCGCCGCTGTTACATAAAAAATCTGAGTGATTGACACACTGAATGAAAGAGACCAATAACATACAGGAATTATTAAATCGTACTGACCGTTTTGCGGCTAATGCAGGTTGTAAGATCACTGAGGTTGATGCTGAACATGCTGTTGCCAAGATGACCGTCACGGCCGAACACTTGAATGGCGGTCATGTGTGTCAAGGGGGCGCCTTGTTTACATTGGCTGATTTAGCGATTGCTGCCCTGATGAACCACTGTGGCCAGCTCACCTTTGGTATCAACAACAGCATCATGTATGTCGCAAGCGCCCATGAAGGCGACATATTACGTGCCGAAGCTATACTAGTAGCCGATCACCCCAAGATTCCTTCTGTTGAGGTTCGCGTTACTGACCAGCTTGGGCATCTCATCTGCCACGTTACCGGGATGGGCTATCGCAAAGCGACACACATAGATTAATAAATTGAAAAAAGATATCAACATAATAAGCAATGGAATACAATTTCAGAGACATCGAGAAGAAGTGGCACCAGAGATGGATGGCCATGCAGACGTATAAGGTGACAGAAGACGAGACACGCAAGAAGTTCTACGTCCTGAACATGTTCCCCTACCCCAGTGGTGCAGGCTTGCATGTAGGCCACCCCTTAGGCTATATCGCCAGTGACATCTATGCCCGCTACAAGCGTCTGCAGGGTTTCAATGTGCTAAACCCAATGGGTTATGATGCCTATGGTCTTCCCGCAGAACAATATGCCATCAAGACTGGTCAGCATCCTGAGAAGACGACTTTCGCCAACATCGACCGCTATCGCGAGCAGTTGGATAAGATCGGTTTCTCGTTTGACTGGAGCCGCGAGGTTCGTACCTGCACACCGAATTACTACAAGTGGACGCAGTGGGCGTTCCAGAAGATGTATAACTCATACTTCGATGAGCAACTTCAGAAGGCACAACCCATTGAGAAACTCATTGAGAAGTTCAAGGCCGAAGGCACATGGCCTGCCGATGAGAAGGAGCAGAGCGAATTGCTCATGCAGCATCGCATAGCCTACCTCGGTGAGACGATGGTGAACTGGTGCTCTGCACTGGGCACGGTATTGGCCAACGACGAGGTGGTCAATGGTGTCAGCGAGCGTGGCGGTTACCCTGTGGAGCAAAAGAAGATGCGCCAGTGGTGTCTGCGCGTCAGTGCCTATAGCCAGCGCCTGCTGGACGGTCTGGAGACCATCGACTGGAGCGAGAGCATCAAGGAGACCCAAAAGAACTGGATTGGTCGCAGTGAAGGTGCCGAGGTGCTGATTAAGGTAGCTGACAGCGATGTGGATTTCACCATCTTCACCACACGTGCCGACACCATGTTCGGCGTGACCTTCTTCGTGCTGGCTCCTGAAAGCGAGTTGGTGGATAAGGTGACCACACCCGACCAACGCGAGGCTGTAGATGCTTACATCAAATACGTGAAAGGTCGCACAGAGCGCGAGCGCATGATCGACCACACCGTGACTGGCGTTTTCTCCGGAGCCTACGGCATCAACCCCATCACTGGCGACAAATGCCCTATCTATGTGGCAGAGTATGTGTTGGCCGGCTACGGCACAGGCGCCATCATGGCCGTGCCTGCTCACGACAGCCGCGACTACGCCTTCGCCAAGCACTTCGACCTCCCGATTATTCCATTGGTGGAAGGAGCCGATGTAAGCGAGGAGAGCTACGATGCCAAAGAGGGCATTGTGATGAACTCCCCCGTGAGCCCAGATAAGAGTGTGATGTACGACGGTGAATGCCTGGTCTTGAACGGTAAGACCATCAAAGAGGCCATTGCCGAGACCAAGCGCTTCGTAAAGGCTCATCATCTGGGTCGCGTGAAGGTCAACTACCGTCTGCGCGACGCCATCTTTAGCCGTCAGCGTTACTGGGGCGAGCCCTTCCCCGTCTATTACAAGCACGGTATTCCTCAGATGATACCTGAAGAATGTCTGCCTATAGAGCTGCCACAGGTGGATAAGTTCCTGCCTACCGAGACAGGTGAACCTCCATTGGGCAACGCCACCAAGTGGGCTTGGGACGAGAAGAATAAGAAGATCGTGGAGAACAGCCTCATCGACGACGAGAATGTCTTCCCCATTGAGCTCTATACCATGCCTGGCTTCGCCGGCTCTTCTGCCTACTACCTCCGTTATATGGACCCCCTAAACGATAAGGCATTGGTCAGCGAGAAAGCTGCCGGCTATTGGCAGAACGTGGACCTCTATGTAGGTGGTAGCGAGCACGCTACAGGTCACTTGATCTACAGCCGTTTCTGGAACAAGTTCCTCTTTGACCTGGGTGTCAGCAAGAAGGAAGAGCCCTTCCAGAAGCTTATCAACCAAGGTATGATCCAGGGCTGGTCCAGCTTCGTCTATCGTCTGCGTGGTACCAACAAGTTCGTGAGCTTCGACCTCCTGGAGGAGAAGTACGACGATGCCAAGAAGAAGAACCTCTACTTCTATCAGGGCACTGAAGCCGATCCCGTTTATGCCGATATCAGCATGGTCAGCGGCAATGTGCTGGATGTGGAGAAAATCCGCCAGTGGACAGCCGAGTTCCGCGATGCCGAGTTCCTCCTAAACAAAAACGGACAGTACATCGTCAGCCAGGCCATCGAGAAGATGTCCAAGTCAAAGTATAACGTGGTAAATCCCGATGATATCTGCGAGAACTACGGTGCTGACACGCTTCGTCTCTACGAAATGTTCCTGGGCCCCATCGAGCAGTCGAAGCCTTGGGATGTCGCAGGCATCGACGGTTGCTTCCGCTTCCTGAAGAAGTTCTGGAACCTGTTCTGGAACAAGGATGAGCTGGCTGTCACCGACGACGAACCCACGCCCGCTGAGCTGAAATCGCTGCATAAGCTCATCAAGAAGGTGACGGAGGACATCGAGGCCTTCTCTTATAACACCTCCATTCCTGCCTTCATGATTGCCACCAACGAACTCTCTCAGCTGAAATGCACGAAGCGTGCTGTGCTGGAGCCTATGGTAGTGCTCATCGCTCCCTTTGCTCCGCACATTGCAGAAGAACTGTGGGAGACCATGGGTCATACCACCAGCGTCTGCGACGCTCAGTGGCCTGTATTCGAAGAGAAGCATCTGGTGGAAGACACCGTGAAGATGATGGTAGCTTTCAACGGCAAGACACGCTTCGGTATCGATTTCCCCGCTGATGCTGACAACGCTACCATCGAAGCTGCTGTCCGTGAGCATGAACTCACACCCAAATATTTGGAAGGCAAGCAGATTATGAAGGTCATCATTGTTCCCAAACGAATGATAAATCTTGTTGTAAAATGAAATCCGTTAATCCTACAGACTTCATCAAACAGGTCAATCCGGCTGAAGTCATCAAGCAGGTGAACCCTGCTGAGGTCATCCGAAAGATTCACTACTGGGATGAAATAAAAGATTACTTCTTCATCACGCTGGGCTGCGCTATGTACTGCGTCGGCTTCACGTTCTTCATGCTACCTTATCAATTCATCCCTGGCGGCTGTACGGGTATTGCAGCACTGATTTATTATGGTACGGGCATCCCCACTCAGTACAGCTACTTCGTCATCAATGCCATCTTGTTAGGCATCGGTTTGAAAGTTCTTGGTTTTAAGTATTTCACGAAGACCATTTATGCTATTATCTGTATTACCGCATTTTTAAGTATCATACAGAGTGCCATCATGTTGCCGGATGGAACCTTACCCCGTCTAGCTAAAGATGAGGAGTTTATGGCTGCTGTATTGGGTGGTACTATTGAAGGTAGTGGCTTAGCATTGGTGTTTCTAAACAACGGTTCATCGGGTGGTACAGATATCATTGCTAGCATCGTGAATAAATATAAGTCGGTGTCTATGGGACGCATTCTGATGTATATCGACTTTTTGATTGTTACCTCTGGATTCTTAGTACTTCATGATTGGCATAAAGTCGTTATAGGTTACTGCGTGCTCATCATCTCCATGGTGATGCTGGACTACACCATGAACTCAGCTACTCAAAGTGTGCAGTTCACCATTATCTCTGAGAAATATGAAATAATCGCCAAGGCCATCAACGAAGAGGTGGGACGTGGTGTCACTGTGCTGAACGGTCAGGGCTGGTACTCCAAGCAACGCCGTCCTGTGCTGATTGTCATGGCCCGTAGGCGTGAAAGCCCCCGAATATTCCGTCTCATCAAATACATTGACAACAAAGCCTTCGTCTCGCAAACGAAAGTCGTTGGTGTATATGGTGAAGGATTTGATAGGATTAAGACATGAAGATCGTTTTCGCAACTAACAACCAGCATAAACTCTCCGAGGTACGACAGATCCTGGGAGAGCGCTTCGAAGTGGTCGGTCTGAATGATATCGGATGCCACGAGGATATTCCTGAGACCGCTGAGACGCTGGAGGGTAATGCCCTGCAGAAAGTGCGTTATGTCAAGGAACATTACGCGCTGGATTGCTTCGCCGATGACACCGGTTTGGAGGTCGAGGCACTGGACGGTGCTCCAGGCGTCCACACAGCACGCTATGCAGAGCTCTTCGGCAAGGGTGAGACCCATGACAGCGATGCCAATATGAACCTTCTGCTCCACAATTTAGAAAATATAACAGACCGTAGGGCAAGATTTCGCACTGTGATTGCGTTAATATATAAAGGACAGGAATATCTTTTCGAAGGTGTCTGTCCTGGCACCATCCTGCGCGAACGACGTGGCACAGAGGGTTTCGGCTATGATCCCATCTTCCAACCCGAAGGCTACGACCACCCCTTTGCTGAGATGAGCGCTGAAAATAAGAATACCATCAGCCATCGAGGAAGGGCTACACAGAAACTCGCAGAGTTCCTGAATAGTGAAAAATGAACTTTTGGAGCAGCGAGAGCTATCAAGCTTGTTTGAATTGCCGAGTCGTGACAAAACTCAACGAAGTTAAAAATGAGAAATAAAAGAGTGATTATGAAAATAGAAAACTTCTATACGGCTTTGAATGATTGCAGATGGAATACACTGCGAAAGATCATCGTATTGTTCACTCTTTCACTTTTCACTTTTCATTTATCTGCCCAGATAGGCACTTGGAAGGTCTATCCAGCCTATACAGTCAGCAACAGTAATATTGTGGTTGGTAATCGCATCTACAGCATCATGGAAGGTAAGCTAATGGCCTATGATACTGAAGATGGTACCATCACCACTTTCGACTGGCTACAGCAACTGTCCGATGTCACTGTCAGCTTCATCCGCTACAGTGCCGAAGCCAAACGACTGATTATCGTCTATGACAATGGAAATATAGATTTACTTTCCACTGAAGATGACATGAATGTCATCAATCTGGCACAACTGAAGAACAGCACACTTCTCAACAAAGATGTCAATTATGTGCAGGTAATGAAACAAAACGCATATATCTGTACTAATTTCGGACTTGTCGTAGTGGATATGGCGCAGGGATTTATTAAAGACAGCTATGAATTAGGACTTAAAGTCCTTTCATGTGCTCTCACTGATAAAAACCTTTTCATAGGCACAAGTAGTGGACTCTGGCGTGGATCCTTAAACACCAATCTAAAAGACAAAGCCAACTGGAAACAGTTGAATACCAATTTCCGTGCTCAACACATGGAAAATTTTAACGGACACGTATGGATTCATGTAGATTTATATCTTTTCATGATAAATGACAATGAGGAAAGCTGGATTACACTACAAGAAGGTACACTCAATCCAATACCTACTTACATGACCGTAAACAGCGGTAAACTCATCATTGGAAATAAGAATAAAATATTTATCTATGAGAGCAAAGATAAGGTAACACAGTTGACAGGTAATTTCACATGGAATTGTCTCACTGCTCGTGGTAATGAATACTGGGCCAGCAACAAAGATGAAGGTCTGCAGGCATATCAACTGAAAGGACAAAATTTAGAACTTACGCTAGCTGGTATTCATCCCAATAGTCCACCACATGATTACAGTTATCATCTGCGCTTTGCCGGTGATCGTTTAATGGTAGCTGGTGGTAACCGTCACTTTTCTCCTGTAGAACGTACAGGTGTTGCCATGATTTTAGAGCCCGATGGAAACACTTGGACTATCTTTGATGGTAATTCAGCTATTGAAAAAAATCCCAAATACCGATGGGTTGACGTGACTAACATCGTTCAGGATCCACGCAACGAGAATCACTTCTATGTGGGAACTACACGTAATGCTGTGTTTGGTTTTACGGGTACCACGTGCACTGATAATATAGGTCTTGAGAACAGCCCACTTCGTTCCATGCTTCCAAATAATACTCACCCAGAGTGGTTTACTGTTGCTGATGGATTGCAGTATGATAAAGATGGTAATTTGTGGATGCTTAATTGTACGGGAGGTGTAAGAGATACTACCATTAGAATTAAGCTTTCTGATGGAAAATGGACAGGTATTCCCTGCCCCGAAATAAAAGAAGCATCAACAGTAGATAATATCTTTTTCGACAGCCGTGGATGGGTTTGGCTGAACAGCAGACGAATGGACAAACGTGGTATTTTGATGTTAAATCACAATGGTACCATTGACTACAGCAAGGATGATTTACGACGCTTCTGTGATAAAATTGTCAACCAAGATAACACCAGCTACGCACCTGATGGATTTTACTACATCAATGAAGATTTAGACGGCAGTATCTGGGTATGTACCAATATGGGACCTTTCCGTATTCCGGAACCTGAAAAATTTGCTGCAGGTGATTTAACCTTCGAACAGGTAAAGGTGGCACGTGATGATGGCAGTGGACTAGCCGACTATCTCCTATCAGGACTTGTCACACAATGTGTAGCTATTGATGGTGCAGGACGTAAATGGTTTGGTACAGCCAATAACGGCGTCTATTTCGTGAGTGAAGATTGTCAGGAGGAACTGGCCCATTATACTACTGAAAATTCACCACTTCCATCGGATAACATTTACGACATTGCCATTCATCCTACTACGGGTCGTGTATTCTTTGCTACCGAAAAAGGCCTTTGCAGTTATCTTTCTGATGCCACTGAATCTGCCGATGGATTGGATAAAGATAATATCTACGCGTTTCCGAATCCTGTAGGTCCCGACTATAATGGACCTATTGGCATTCGTGGACTCGTCAAAGACAGCGAAGTTAAGATTGTATCAGCCACTGGTCAGCTGATATGGAGCGGAACATCTAATGGTGGAACCTTCACATGGAATGGCTGCAATCGCTTTGGAAATCGTGTAGCTTCAGGCGTATATGTTGTAATTGCCAATACACCCGACGGTAAGGAAGCTGCTACTACAAAAATTACCTTCATTAAATGATGACCAGCGACTTCCTCTGCCGACAGCAAACCACTGTCCTGCGAGGGATGGCAGCTATCATCATTGCGGTATTTCATGTTTTTATTGAATGGCACCTCCCTCGCGTGGTGAACGTGATGGGTTCTATCAGTGTAGCTCTCTTTCTCTTGCTCTCAGGTTTTGGCATCCATGAGAGTTATAAAGCGAATGGACTTAAAGATTATTGGTACAAGAAGCTGAAACGAATTATCATACCTTATTGGCTGTTTTTGACGGTTGTAACACTGTTTAGAGGCTTTCCTGGTTGGAAGCCTTTCCTGCTGGACTTTTGCTTCTTAGAATCAGAATTCTGGTTTATTCCTTATTTGATGTGGTGTTACCTGGCTTATTGGATCATTCAACGCTGGTTCAGCCGCTGGATGATTCCGGCTTTCGTTATCATCGGTTTCATTGCATTAAACACACTTCAACAGATTGAAGCCGAGCAGTCCTATTCTTTCTTTGCAGGTGTTTTAGCCTCACTATATATAGAACAACTTCGAAGCAAAGACAAACAGTTTTGGTGGCGTGTTGGAATCATTTCTTTCCTCATTGGTTTCAGCTTTCTGCTGTTGAAGGAAATTCCTGCTGTACACGCTTACAAAGGCAGCCTACCCTATCATTATATATTATTGTTCATCAAACTGCCGTTGGCAATACCTTTCTTACTACTGCCTGTTTTCTTCAAATTTCTTATGCAATCTCGTATTCTCTATCTGGCAGGCATCAGTTCTCTGGAAATCTATCTTGTCCACTTGCCGCTGGTGCCATACGTAGAGAAAAATGTGCTGTACTTCACTCTTTTCATTACAGCCACAGCACTACTCACCTATATCTACTATCAAATCAATCATAAAATCATTGCCAAATATCTATGAAAACATATCGGGTAGCCCTCATTCTATATATTTTCATCAACAGTCTGTTTATCTTAAAATATGGACTGCGCTATCTGCCCTGGTATGAAGTCATAGCAGCCTGTATCCTGTATAGTGGCATTGTGGTGTTAGGTAATAAATACAAATACATTATTCCCAAACTTTCCTATTTTAATATTCAACGAGGCACAACGTTCATCGCTATGATCATCTGCCTTTTATTTCTTCTTGCCTTTCAATATCTCCCTGATCCAATGACCATTCAAGTAGATCGTTGGTCGGCCATTCATAATTTCCTTTTTAATCTCACTCATGGCATCTATCCCTATGCTGCTCATACACATTTAGACGGCTATGGTTCTCCTTTTCCTGTATGGCAACTCTTCCATCTGCCTTTCTATCTGATGGGAAATGTGGGCCTCTCATTCATTGCTGGTATTCTACTCTTTGTCCATTCACTTTCTTTACATCTAAAAGATAGAAAAGAGGATATTGCCTTTGTATTTCTCGCTTGTTCACCGGCTTTCATCTATGAAGTCTTTGTACGCAGCGACCTGATGACAAATTTCATGGTGAGCCTGAGCATTTTGCTGTATTGCATTCATTATCGTCTCACCATACAAAAGAATCCGTTGCTGTTAGGCATCATCGTAGGTCTGATGATGAGTACGCGTTTCAGTGCCATCATTCCCTTCTGCATCTACTACTTTTATGATCTTTATTATGCACAGCTTCGTCAGCAACTCACCTTCCTATCTGTCGTAATCGTTACTTTCTGCTTTACTTTCCTTCCCTTCTTATTCTGGGATAGTCAGATGCTACTTTTCTTCGAATACAATCCCTTTATTCTACAGACCAGACAGGGTCATCCCCTGGATTTATTGATCTTGATACCTATAGGAATAGCTCTTTCTTTCTGGCAGCAAAAACAACTTCATCGCCACTTTATAGCCACCGCCATCATGCTCTTATTGCTGGTGATAGTCACCTTTATACATAATATGTATCTTCATAATAATTGGAATGCATTATTCGATTCAGCATATGATATTACCTATTTTGGAATGGCACTTCCTTTTCTCTGTGCTTTCATTGCAAACGAGCTGTTGATAATTCATGATAAAAGAAAAAATAAATAATCATAATTCATCAATAACCATTGATAATTGTACAACTGCTATTTTCAACATATATCAAAATAAGATAACAACAACTTTTAAAATACTTTTAGTATAAATTTATAAAGTTATTGACAATCTATTTCATTGAAAATACATACCTTTGCATAGTTATTGACAATATTGACAGCTTATATACATTAGTATAAAGCTTCTTTTCGAAAAAAAGAAAGAAACAAATATAATAATAAGATGTCGAAAAAAGAACTTAAAGAGGAAATCCGTCGTCTGGCACAAGAGAAGAATGCTGTCATTATGGCACATTACTATGTTGATGGAGAGATACAGGATTTAGCGGATTTCATAGGAGATAGTCTGGCATTGGCACAGCAGGCAGCAAAAACAGAGGCAGACATTATTGTCCTTTGTGGTGTACATTTCATGGGTGAGACAGCAGCCATCCTTTGTCCTAATAAGAAAGTACTTGTTCCGGATCCTGAAGCCACCTGCTCATTAGCTGAAAGCTGTCCAGCTGATCAGTTTGCAGAGTTTGTAGCTGCTCATCCTGGACATACTGTTATTAGTTATGTGAATACCACAGCTGCCACGAAAGCTGTCACTGATGTAGTTGTCACCAGTAGTAATGCCCGTCAAATAGTGGAATCATTCCCTAAAGACACACCTATTATCTTTGGACCTGATCAGAACTTAGGTAGCTACATCAATTCTATTACAGGACGCAATATGTTATTGTGGAATGGCGCTTGTCATGTGCACGCTCGTTTCAGTGTGGAGAAAATAGTAGAACTCAAGTGCAAATACCCTCAAGCAAAAGTGCTTGTGCATCCCGAGTGTAAGGGACCTGTAGTCAAGTTAGCTGATAAGGTAGGAAGCACTGCAGCGCTTCTAAAATATGCTTTGGAAAACGAGGCTACTGAGTTTATAGTTGCTACTGAAAGCGGTATTCTCCATGAGATGCAGAAGAAAGCACCGCAGAAGACTTTTATTCCCGCACCGCCAGAAGAAACGATGGTGGAAACACCCGAAGGAAAACGTTCTTGTGCTTGCAATGAATGTGAGTATATGAAGATGGTGACCCTCGAAAAGGTCTATCGTTGTTTGCGTGACGAAGAGCCTGTTGTAACAGTTGATTCATCAATTGCAGAGAAAGCCATCAAACCAATTGAAAAAATGCTTTCTATCAGTAATCAACTCGGACTATAATGTTTGTTACGTGTCCTTCTTATATAAAATATTCATTAGCATTTGCATTTTCTCTCATTATATTTGCTATTTATGGGCAGACTTATACACTGCCCATCATGCATATCAACACAAAAGATAAACAGCCTATAACTTCTAAAAGTGTTTATATCTCAGGTACTTATTTCATCGTTGATATTCAAAATCCTGAGATGAATGTAGGTTCAGAGAAAATGCCAAAGGATCTGGAAATACGCGGACGAGGACATTCTTCTTGGAAAGGAGCTAAGAAGCCTTACAAAATTAAATTGGCTGAAAAGACTCCATTGCTTGGCATGAATACACACAAGCATTGGGCTTTACTTAAGTTTTATGAGCCCACTGTTGCAGGTATGCAATTAGGAAAGATATTGGAAATGGACTGGACGCCTTCCACTCATCCTGTTGAAGTCATTCTCAATGGCGATTCATTGGGTATTTATCTTCTGACAGAAACAAATCGTATCAGCAAAAATCGTCTTAATATCTATGAACAGCCAGATATGAATGAAGATGAGAATACAATTCCTTATGGTTGGCTTGTAGAAGTGGATAATTACATGGAAAGTAATCAAATCATCATAAGTGAAAACAAAGTTCGAAATCTTCTAATCACTTACCATTCACCAGAAGTTTTATCCGCTGCACAGAAAACGTGGTTAGTAGATGAATTCACGAATATTACAGCTGCCATCTACGAAGAAGATAAAACCAACAGCTCATGGGAGCAACTGATTGATGTGGATGCAATGGCAAAATATTTTATTGTTCAGGAGGTTTTAGACAATAGTGACGGCTTTCATGGTAGTTTTTATTTACATAAGGATTTGGATGATGAAGCTCGCTGGATGGCTGGGCCATTGTGGGACTTGTCATGTTGTCAAAGGCAGAAAACAGATTATACTTTCAGAATGAAGGTTTCTTATAATTTCACTCCACATTGGATAGGTGAACTGTTGAAAGATGAAGATTTCTGTAGTGCTGTGCGAAACGCATGGGAAGATTTTTATCCTCAAGAAGTAGAATCGTGGATGAATTACATAGATGAGCACCTACTTCCTTACTGCGAAGCCTTTGAAAAGGAAAAGAGATTATGGAACTATACCAATAGTGAAACCCTTGAGAAGAGAATTAGCAATCTGAAATCCGCTTTGGTTTCTAACATTGAATGGTTCAATATTCATTTACCACAAGGTATTATGAATTCTGTCAATTCTTTCGATTTGGCTGATAAGAGAATAGTAAAGGTTGAATACATCAATATGGCTGGAATGCGTAGTTCTCAACCTTGGAAAGGTATGAATATAAAGGAAACAACCTATGATGATCATAGCATCATAACATCTAAGGTAATCATTAATCATTAAGAATGTATCGTAAACTCAAGATAACCGAAATGAACCGCATCAGCGTGGAGCAGTTCCACGATGCTGAGAAACTGCCCCTGGTTGTAGTTTTGGATGGTGTGCGGTCTCTTTATAATGTAGGCAGTGTTTTTCGTACCAGCGATGCTTTCCGCGTAGCCGAAGTAATTCTTTGCGGTATCACAGCAACACCTCCCCATACAGAGATTCACAAAACAGCCTTAGGAGCTGAAGAAAGTGTAAAGTGGCGATATTATAAAAATACGATGGATGCGGTAAAAGCATTACGTGATGAAGGATATCAGCTATTATCCATAGAACAATGCGAGGATAGCACGATGTTACAGGATTTTTATCCTGATTCATCTGTTCATTATGCTGTAATATTAGGCAATGAAGTAAAAGGTGTCCAACAAGAAGTTGTAGATGCCTGCGATGGGTGTTTGGAGATTCCCCAGTATGGTACCAAACACTCCATGAATGTCAGTGTTACTGCCGGTATTGTCATTTGGCACTTTGCTCATCAATTGACACTCAATACACATTGAAAAATCAGAAAAATGATGAAAGTCCCGTGAATCTTTTGTGGTTTGCGGGACTTTAACTATTTTCGCAGCGAAAATATAAACTAATCGCACATTCAAAGCTACTATGAAACGCTTATTCTTGCTTTCCACATTCATGCTTTGCGCCACGATGATGAGCGCACAGTCATTGACCCCCGCAGCCCTCGAAGGTTTTGCCTATGACACTCAGGTTACTGCCCCTACGGGCAATGAATGGCAGTCGCCCGAGGCGCTGGCACTGAACAAGGAACAACCGCAGGCCTGGGGATTTCATTTTGCTACAGAGGAAGCGGCACGTGGTGTTTTACCTGAACGTGGCGCCTACTGGCAGTCTCTTGACGGAACTTGGAAATTTCATTGGTGCAAGACACCCGATGAGCGTGCCAAAGGCTTTGAGGCACCTAGCTACGACGTGACAGCTTGGGATGATATCGAGGTGCCGGGCTGCTGGAATGTGCAAGGTATTCAGAAGGACGGAAGTTTGAAATATGGCGTGCCTATCTACGTGAACCAGAAAGTAATCTTCCAACACCAAGTGGCTGTTGGTGACTGGAAGGGTGGGGTCATGCGTAAGCCTACGAACCCGCAATGGACGGTCAATGAATATCCCAATGAAGTGGGTTCCTATCGCCGTACCTTCTCCGTACCAGCGCTATGGAAAGGTCGTATTATCTATATCAATTTCGACGGCGTTGATTCTTTCTTCTATCTGTGGATCAATGGTCATTATGTGGGCTTTTCCAAAAACTCTCGCAATACGGCTACATTCAATATCACACCCTATCTTCAGGAAGGTGAAAACGTGGTAGCTGTAGAAGTTTATCGAAACTCCGATGGCAGCTTTTTAGAGGCACAGGATATGTTCCGCCTTCCCGGCATCTTCCGCAGCACCTATCTGACAAGCGTGCCGGAAGTGGAGTTGAGCGACCTGATCGTACGTACAAAAAGTCTCTCTTACGATGATTATTCCCTCTTTGGTGTAGGAGACATAGAAATACAAAGTGAGTTGCGAAATCATGGCAAGAAAACACAGAAGAACCTCAATGTAGAATACAAAGTATATCCCCTCTATCTCTACACCGATGAGGTAGAAGAAGAGCTTTCAACTCTCCACTCTCAACTCTCCACTTTCAACTCTCCACTCTCCTCCCAGCCAAAAGGCACCCAAAGCCTTGTTAAAACGCTCACCTGCGAGGGCATTCATCCCTGGTCTGCTGAAGCGCCCTACCGCTATGTGCTCACGGCAACTTTGAAGGATAAGAAAGGTAAGGTTCTGGATGTACGCAGTACTTATTTCGGCTTCCGCACCGTGGAGATTCGTGACACGAAAGCTGAGGATGATGAATTCAAAATGGCGGGACGTTATTTCTATGTCAACGACAAACCCGTCAAGCTCAAAGGTGTCAACCGTCATGAGACCAATCCCTGGCGCGGACATGCTATCACTAAAGAACAGATGCAGCAGGAGGTGTTCCTCATGAAGCAGGGAAATATCAACCATGTGCGTAACTCACATTACGCCAATGATCCCTATTGGTACTACCTTTGCGACAAGTATGGTATTTACCTCGAAGATGAGGCCAATATCGAAAGCCATGAATACTACTATGGTGATGCTTCGCTGTCACATCCTAAGGAGTGGCGTGCTGCACACATCGCTCGTAATATGGAAATGGTACGCGCGCATGTAAATGCTCCCTCTATTGTTATCTGGAGTCTTGGCAACGAGGCTGGTCCTGGTGACAACTTTAAGGCAGCCTATGAGGCCATCCGACAGTTTGACCTCTCACGTCCCGTGCAGTACGAACGTAATAACGACATTGTAGATATGGGCTCCAACCAGTATCCCTCTGTAGGATGGGTGCAATTTGCTGCCAAAGGTGGAAAAGGACCTAAGTATCCCTTCCACATCAGCGAATATGCCCACTCCATGGGTAATGCTGGCGGTAACCTCATCGATTTTTGGAAAGCCATAGAGACCAGCAACTTCATCTGCGGTGGTGCCATCTGGGATTGGGTGGATCAGGCCATTTGGAGCCCCACCCCCAACCCCTCCCCTGTTAGGGAGGGGAGCAATGTTACTTCTGACGGCAGTAAGTCCCCCCTCCCTAACAGGGGAGGGGTCGGGGAAGGGGCCTTCCTTTATGGCGGCGACTTCGGTGACCAGCCAAACGACGGTATGTTCTGCATGAACGGAATCATGCTACCCGACCTCTCGCCCAAACCCGAATACTTCGATGTCAAACACGTCTATCAGAACGTAGATGTCAAGCTGGATAGCCTCTGGGCCGACCAACCCGCGCCGGGATCAGGGCGTTATACCCGCGAGATGGTGTCCCTGCTCATCACAAACAAAAACTATTTCGTTTCGTTAGACTATGTAGATATGAGTGTTGTCGTGTTACGTGACGGCTTAGAGGTGGAGCGTATAACGAAATTCATAGAAATAGCGCCCGGTTTGCCTCCTCTTGCTCCACGTTCTACACGTCCCATCCTCGTTCCTTTCTCAATAGACGACGACCATTTCCCTAAAAGTCACAACTATTCCCTGCGCGTGGAGTTCCAGCTGAACGGCGACAGACCATGGGCCAAGAAAGGTTATGTGCAGATGAGCGAGCAGGTGGAGCTATGGAAAGCAGCATATAGGAAGCGAGTATGGAACCCCACCACCAACTCTTCCCGTGATGGAGGAGAGAACCTGCGGGTTGAAACGGAGGGTCAATACACAAAAGTATCTTTCCCCTCCATGAAGGGAGTGAGTGAGTCTGTTTTCGACAACCAGAAAGGCACTATCTATTCTTTGACATATAATGGTAAGCAGCTGATAGAGCCTGACTGCGGACCTGTTCTCGATGCCCTGCGCGCGCCTGTGGATAACGACAATTGGTACTACCAAAGCTGGTATCAGAATGGATTACATAGCCTCCAGCACAAAGTAATCAACTCCCATTCCTACACCCGCAAAGACGGTGCTGTCGTACTGAACTACACTGTTGAGAGCCGTGGTTACAAGGGAGCGATCGGCGGTGGCAGCAGCGGACGTTATGCGGTTCCCACAATATGCAACACTCTCGCAGACTTTGCTTTCACCTCCAACATCGTTTGGACCGTCTATCCCGACGGCACCATCGAATGCGAAAGCGCCATTACAGGTTCCAACCCCAAGGCCATCCTGCCCCGCTTGGGCTTCCTCTTGAAGTTACCAACCCGCTTTGAGGCTGAGGGCAGCAAGCTCAGCTACTACGGCTGTGGACCCCAGAACAACTATGCCGACCGCAAGAGCGGAATGTTCCGTGCCGTTTATACGAGTACTGTGAAGGATCAGTTCGTCGCCTTCCCAAAACCACAAGATATGGGCAATCGCGAGGAAGTGGAGTGGCTCGCATTGAATGATGCCACAGGCAACGGCATCGTCTTCGGTGCCCTCACAGAACCTATGTGTACCAGTGTCATGCCATGGAGCGACCTGCAGCTGACCTTGGCTGCGCACCCCAACGAGCTGCCCGAGAGTGACCATGTCTATGT
>Ga0265301_10002505_pt1 | contig 21071 bp, 17 predicted proteins | sample AusTroGonzalo_MG_2_FD_193488 | JGI IMG/M metagenome (GOLD analysis project Ga0265301, IMG submission 193488) | Bovine rumen microbial communities from tropical cattle in Woodstock, Queensland, Australia - Gonzalo_04 | ecosystem: Host-associated > Mammals > Digestive system > Stomach > Rumen ... | reverse complement strand
GGCGACAAAGGCCTCCTGACCAGCATAAGCTGAAAGGTCGACAGTGAACTCGTACCAGTTGCCCTGACGGTTTCCCGCATCTTTGGCGGTTATGGTCCATTGAGACAAAAGCGTGAAAGCCAACGGGTCATCGTTGACTGTAGTTGAGATGGATACCCCAAAATGCTCGGCTGGGTAATTCTCATCCAAAGCACAAGCATAGAAATGGATAACGGGCCAGTCTTCATTCAAAACCAATCGTGGAGAAACGAGATACTCGTTTGGTGCAAGGGAATCGCCTGTGGCATAGTCTTTGGAATAAGCCATCACCATCCCGTTGGAATTGTGGCCCATGCCGCCAATGGATGGTTCCCAACAATGGCCGTCGCCATCGCTATCAAGGGTGGTCCAACCTTGAAGGGTGCCGTCCTCAAAGTCGAAAGAGAGTTGCTGCGCCACACCTCCTAAGGCGAAGCTGAGCAAAACCGATAGAGTTAATACTAGTCTTTTCATAGGTCTAATTATTTGATTGTTATTTGATTATTATTTTATTGGATTGCTTCGCTTCGCTCGCAATGACGCAAAGCGGGTCAAACAGCATTCACAATCTCCTCAAAAGAGCGGTTGTCGTCCCCGAGGTTCATCTTCATCTGCTTGATGCGGGTCTTGCGTTTGTAGTAGGAGTCCGTCTGGGTGTCCAAGAGAATGGAAATCACCTGGTTGGAGAAGCCGTTTTTGGAGAGACAGCAGATGCGCACGTCCCATTGGCAGAGCTTGGGATAGAGCTGCAACAGCCTTTGCGAGAAGCCGTCGAAAATCAAGTCCGTCAGGCTGATGAAGTCCTTCCAGTCGTTGTCGGTCAGCTCGAAGTTGAGCGAGTCGTTGTTCACCTCCTCGCTGAGGGCTTGGGCGGTGGTCATAATCTTGTTTCGCGTCATGATTTTTTGGATGGCCATGAAGTCCTTCTGCGGGAGGGTCTGTTGGTTGCGCCGCAACTCGTCATTCGTGCGGATGAGGGTCTCCATGTCGCTCACCAGTTCATGGATGCGGTTTTGGTCGCGCTCCACCTGCCGCCCAAAGTGTTCCATCTCCAGCTTGTGGTCGCTGATTTTCTTCCTCACAATCAGGATGATGACGAGCAAGGCAATCACCGCCAAAGCGATGATGAGGTAAAGTTTCAGGTCGCGGTTGCGGTGCAGGCTCTCCAATTCGCTCTGCTGGGCTTTCAGTTCGTATTCCGACTTGATGCGCAGCATGGTCTCGTTGGCGTGTTCTGCATCGGCTTGCATCAGGCATGCGGCAAACTGCTTATGGTATTGCATCGCCTGCTGGTAGTCGCCCTCGCTTTCGGCAATGGCGTAAAGCGTTTGGTAGACCGACATCTTCAGTCCTGCCCGCTCGCTGCGAAGAGCCTCGTTCAGATTCGACTTCGCTCGGTCGTATTCGTGTGTGTAATAATAGAGGATGCCCAGGGTCATGTGGGCAATGTCGGTGTCGTTGTCGCTGAGGCCGCATTCCAAGGCTCTGTTGACGCTCTCGATGCCTTTGGCGAAGTTGCCCGTCTCCATGTAGTAGTCGCGCCCCATCTCCAAGTAGAGGTCGCCCAGCATGGCGGTATCATTAATAAAGGTGGCGATGCGGAAAGCCGAGTCGTAGTATTGTTTGGTCTGGGTGTACTGCTCCTGCGCCCTTACGGCCCGACCGCTGTTGCGGTAGGCGTTCATCATGCCCGACGAGTCGGCAGTCTGTTTGAAGCAGCCCAAAGCCTGTTGATGCTGCTTGAAGGCATCCTCGAAGAGGCCGTGTTTGAGATACATGGCCCCGAGGTTATCGCGGAGCTGACCTTCCAGCTGGACGGTTTCCGTGGTCTTTTTGGAACGTTGCACCAGTGCCAGTCCTTGCAGGAATTTCTCGGCAGCCTCCTCAGAGCGGCGTTGCTCGCGCAGCTGCACCCCTTCTTTATAGAGGGCTTGCGCCTGCTGCATTTGCTTCGCTTCGTTGTCGCAGGAGGACAGCGCGAGGATTGCTGGGATAAGGATGAGTAGTTTCAAATATGTCTTCATAGACTTTCTTTTTGAAGGGAGCCACAGGGCCTTCACCTTTCCCCCTAACCCTCATTGCGGGCTTGACCCGCAATCCCATACGCAAGAAGGATTTGTCTTCGTGCTTGGGAGATGGCGGATGCTTCTCCGCCATGAGGGCAAGAGGTGCAATGGTATTGTACCCCGGCCCGCTGTTCAACAATGCAAAAATATAGAGAAAAAATGTTTGTCAAGAGGCGAGAGGCCCTTCGCAGCCCTATGTCCCTACTTTTTTGGAATGTCCCTATCAGTTAGTGTTGAAAATCAATGATGTAAGGAAAATTGAAAAAAGGCTTGTCCCTACTTTTTTTGTTGCGTCCTTCGTCAAAAACGTCAAAAGAAGCCCAATAAAAACACCTCCGCCCGACCCCTCCGAGGGTTTTGAGCCTTTGGAGAAGCCGGGCGGATAGATTTTTACGGTGAGGGCATACAGTTTCCCTGTTCTTTTCGGCCTCACAAGCAAGCCTTGTACCAATAGAAGAATGCTTCTGGATTCGATTTCTTCAGCTTGTTCAGTTTGTTGTATTCCGTCTGTCCAATCTGCCATTCCTTGATTTGCAACGGGTTGGAATACCGCTCAAACTCCTGGGCTCCTTTCTTGATCAATGCTGAAAGATATGCGGCTTTTGAGGCATAAACAATCGCTTTGTCAATCTGATACGACTCCGAGAAAATGAATCCGTTCACTCTTTTGATGCCCGCCATCAGCTCGTCAAACTCACCTTTGCCTTGCATACCACGAGTGCTGACACACAGTGCGGTCTGGAAAATATCCTCCAATACATCCATTTTCGTAAGGTTGTCGCCTTCCCTGTAGCGCAATTCGCTATCCGCAATCTTCTCAAAGGTAGATGCAACGACCTTCAAATCATCGCACAAATCAAACAGGCAAGCCACGTCATAAAGCTGTTTGTTGATTTCCATGCCCATACCGTTGCCATGCTTAAAGTAGGGGATGCCCGTCGTGCTTGGTGCAAAGGCAGTCAACTTGTCGCCCAGCAAGTCGTTGGCACTGGGCATCATTACCATGCTCAAAGGTTCCGCCATCGGCAGAAATCTTGATGTTATTTCCACTTGTTTGATGTCGGCATACGGAACTTGTTCCGTGAGAATGTCCAATAACACACAATCCTCATCGTTCGCTGTGCGGTGTATGGGTTTGTAATAGAACTTGTAATGCATCTTCGGCACCCTGGCCTCACCGTGTCGCTCTTGCGGCACTGCCCGAAGGAAGCCTTGTTTCTGTGCAATGGCTTCCAGCGTTTCTGTCAGATGAGCGGGGATATCCGGCATGATGATGTCAATGTCGATGGACATTCTCTTGCTTGATTTTGTCAGCAACATGAGCGAAGTGCCGCCTTTGAACACAAACGGCAATCCAGCCGAGGCCAACCCTTCAAGCAAAACGAATGCCCTAATGGTTTTCTCAACCAAAGTCTTGTCCGCGTTGTGGGTTGCCTTGGATACTTTTTCTATCCACTGAATATCTATGGCATTAATGTCCATCATATTTCATGCTTTTTACAAATTCTTCAATTTCAGGTCTTTTTCCTCGCCTTGACGCATATCTCATCAACTTCGTCATATTAATGGAGTATTGGCTGAAGACATTCTGGTAGATGTGCATCAGCTCGTTCCCTTGGTAGACTTTAAAAAGACGCTTGTCGCAGAAAAGATCCACCAAAATCATCTCAAGCGAAGGCACTTTCACTCCGTCAATGGTTTCGGTCGGAGCCTCCGAAACCATGTTTTTCACCACAACAGGCTTGGTGTTGTTCTGATACAAGTAGTTGTCAATTACATCATCAGTCGGGTTGTAGTATGTGTTTTTAATCTTCTCTAACAGGAAATGAAATACCGATTCGGCAGCATCTTTTTCAACGGAAACCATATAAAAGCTTTGAGCGGTCAGATGCTGTGAGAAATTATTGATCATGGTTGAATCCCAAAGACAGAACTCAGCAAACGGAAACTGTTTACTGATAGTCTTGGCCAGTTTTTGAAGCTTTGCATCCACGGCAGGCCTATAGGGACGTTTCTCCCCTATCCTGAAGACCCCTTTCGATACGCGGGTTATCACACCGTCTTTCACCAGCCCATACACGCGCCAGTTGATGGTGGAGTCCTTCAAGTCGGGTTCCGATTTGCGAAACCATGCTGCAATATCAGAAGTATTAAACAGCCCTATTGGCCTGAAATAGTTAATGATTTCTTCGTTTTGCGTCATTCTGTCAATAGCTATTTTATCCGACTGCAAAAATACAAATTTTTGGCAATATCCGAAAATATTGCCAATTATTTGAAGAAACCATTAAATGTTTCCGCCCGACCCCTCCGAGGGTTTTGAGCCTTTGGAGAAGCCGGGCGGATAGGTTTTTACGGTGAGGGCCTGCGGCCTTTCTGATTATTCGCCCTCAGGGCCTTCGTTGCCCGTATTGATGTCGGTCTCAAAGTTCATGTCAAGCAGCACCACATCCGGCTTGAAGCGTTGCATCGTGCTCATCAGCTCCTTGGGTGAGGCCAACAGCTCCACCTCCTCAAAGCGCATGGGCAGCAATAGCTTCAATGCCGATCGGATTCCCGCATTGTCGTCAACGACTAATATTTTTGATTTGAGTTTAGACATGGGTGCAAAAATACGAAAACATTTTAAACCGGGCGTAAAGAAACTCTACAGTTATTTCGAAAACCCGCCGTACGACTTGGCTGCGGCCTGTATGGCCTCCTCGGTGGTGTAGCGTTCGTAGTAGGTGCAGCGGGTGACCACGCGCTGGGTCGAGGCGTGTCCGTCCTCAACGCGGACAAGGCCGAAGCCCATCATCGGGTCGGCAAAGCGCTCACCGACGAGGGCCAGTGTGCCATTGACGTCTTTATAGGGCGTCAGCAAGGTGGAAGGCACAAGGGTAAACTGGTCGGGCGTGACGGTCTCCACCGTGATGTCCAGTCGAAACAAGTCCTCGTTCTCATAGAAAGGGGTAACTATCTGCTTCAGGACATAGAGCAGCAGGGTGCCTTTGCGTGCCGATGTTATTGTTGATTCGTTAGCGGTTCGTAGGTGGTTCGATGGAGGTTCGAGAGAGGTCCTTTGTACCTCCTTTACTCCTCTTACGATGCTCCTTCATGTCGTCGGTATTTCTTCGGTATATCTTCGGTACGATTTCGGTGTTTTCTTGGTGTATACTTAGTGAATCGTTGGTGTTTATTTGGCAAAAAAGAGAGCCAAACCAAATCGACTGCAAAGGTAGTCATTTTTTTCGGATTGCGCAAGTGCAGTTTTGGAATTAGCACGATAGAATCCCAACAAGTTACAGTCACCATCAACCCCAAAGATTTCGCCTACCTCGTCGATGTCGTCAACCACGCGGCGCAAAGCGCCGGCGTTGACCGTGCCGAGTACGAAATCCGTACCATGCACAACATCACCAAACCCACTAAAAACGATTGAAGCCGAAGCCCCGAACATCATCGATGTCCGGGGCTTCGTCAATTCGTAATCCCGATAGCACGTTAGCACGCATAACGATAGCACGAAATGGCAGGGGGAGTCACTTCACTATCACTCGCGCCACATAGCTTCTCCCTTCTCCATCTCTAATCCTCACCAAATAAACCCCTCCCACCAATCCGCTCAAATCAATCTCATTCGTCCCCCGCACCGTCTTCACCACCTGCCCAAGGGCATTGTAAACCTGCGCCTCGGCAGCATCCACGCCTTCAATCCTCACGAAATCTTTGGCGGGATTAGGCCATACGGTCAAAGGGTTTTCTGTCGGCTCATCTAATCCATCCGTCGATGAATAATGGAAATCAAGATAGTAATACTCTCCATCTTCGTCCATGATGAGCTGTTCCACCTTGTTTTGAATCGGTATGTCCCATCCAAACAAGTCCCAATACAAAGCAAGTCCCGCAATACTTTCGATTTCGGGCGTTCCATAAGAGATATGATAGGTCATTTGCAGACTCCATGTTTCAAGAGCAACAAGGTAGAAATACTCATAATAGTCGGTACAGTTGTTACTGGCATCGAATAGGTACTCAAACTTGTTGCGATTCGTCCAATCTTGGATCTCTGAATTGTAATAGTACTCGATCTCGCAAAGAAGATTTCCCGAGGCGTCGTGTTCATAGCCGTGTTTGTACCGTTCAATCCAATCATCCCCGTCCCATCCGTATTCGATTTTTTCATAACACTGCTGGGCATCATAATGGTAAACGGTTTTGTTTATCGTATTCCAGTATCCGGCCCACTCGCTTTCGATTTCCTCGGTGCAAAGGCCTTCGCCGTCGTAGTGGTATTCGGTTCTGCCATCGCCTTCCCATTCCCCGCTCCCATTGACAATGTAGATGGTCGTCACTTGAAGCAGTCCGTCCTCATAATCCCAGGTTTGCTTGCTCGATTCCACCCAATTTTCGTCTTCCATTCTGTATCCTATGGAAAGAACAACATGCTGGTCTTCATCGTATGTCAGGACGGTTTTCTTGTATGTTTGCCATGCCTCATCGAAATAGGAGTAATAGATTTCCTCCAAAAGGCCTTGCGCGTTGTAGTAATAATCTTCTTTCTCCTCGATGTCGTAGGCAATCATGGAGGTCAGGCGGTCTTGTTCATCGTAGGCGTATTCGTAGGCGTATGCCATCTCCCATCCGTCATCGAGGTAATAAAAGGCAAACCAGGTACAGTTGGAATGCGCGTCGTAATCGAGAACCACCTTCGTGTATTCGCTCGTGACGCTGTCCAATTCCGTACTGAACACGTTTTCGTGGCGGTTCATTTTCTCCACCATCTGTAAGCTCTCTTCCCACGTTCGTTGGGCTTGGGGCTTTTTATCGGGGTGTTGTGCCGAGGCCGACAGTATGCAGCACATCAAGGCTGCAAAAAACATGACTCTTTTCATTGCATTATGTTTTGTCATCTGTTAAACATCTCATCCTTCAGGATAAGCGTATAAGTCCTAGTGCCATCATACCCTTCATCATCAGGGCTGCATGTCCATGCCTCGCGTGTGAAGAAATACCGCTGCGCATTGCTGGCATTCTCGTCATGGCGATAAGTAATGGTAGACAAACCATCAGAACTGCGTGTAATCCTTACGCTGTCATAGTCCGACATAAGTTGCGTGAAGGCTTGCTCTTCCGTAACGGTAGTGGAAGAACCGCCACCCGCCCTGAAAGAGCTGATAGTCGTTTTGTCGAACACGTCACCCGAATTGCTGGTATAAGGACTCCTGTGGCAAACCACGTTTGTCCCATTCCATCCTGTCAACACAAGTGTGTCGTTGTCGTTGTGAGCAATCTTAAAATCGACATTTACCATGTACTCACAAGAACTCAATGTAAAAATCATTGCCGCTGAAAACACCAGCAGCGTTCCGAATCTGAATTTTCTGTTGTTCATAATAACTTTAATTTTAGGTATTAATAATTTGTTTTGAAATTCATGCTGCAAAAGTATAGCAAAAAATCGCTGTTTTCTCAAGTTCAGAGGCCATTACAAACTTTTGTAAAATTACCCGTCTGATTTATAGTCTGTTACTTTTTCGTTTTACAACATTTAATCCTCCTCATTTGTCGCTCTCCCACCTGCTCATCCCGCCATGCAGCATCTCCCATCGCTCTAATAATATTAATACAGCTTAAATCCATAATTAAACTCCACGCCGACATAACTAAACCTCTGGCTTAATGTCCCATAATGCGTATCAGGTTCGCAACCTTTCCAGATTTCGCCTACGCCTATTTCCCTAAACGAGTAATCGTATAAGAGATTGAAGCGAAGCAGGTTGCCTTTGCGCGTCGGCCTCTCCAAGCCGATTTTGGCGAAGCATGACGCGGAAATAGGATCGTCCAACACCAAATAGTCGATGACATACCCGTCAGGAAGGCAAATCCCGTTTTCATCGAGACCATACATCATAGTGTACTCGTATGTGGACTTATACGGTTTGTACAGCCTGCCTCCAAGTTCGCCAACCAGCAAAAAGCCGTGTTTTGTCTTGACGGCAGGAAAAGCCTTCTCGATGGAGAAAGGAATGCAAATCATCGGGGTATATAGTGTATAGATATCTTTCACCTCCGAATCTCCCGTATTGTCGAAAACAGAAGGCTGAAACTGTGCGCCGAAGCCCACATTAACGCCAAAGTGATAAGGCAGCCTGTGGTAGTAGGAAACTTCAAGGCCACCACCAATAAATGGATAGGAGTTCACAGCGGCTGCCTTGTCCGACGACTTGACCTCTTGCGTCAGGAACGCGTTGATACCGATTTTGATCATTGACTTTGGCAACATCTGTTCATGTTCCTGTCCAAAAGCCTTGCCTCCGAAAACCATCATGGCTACAAGCAAGGCACAAATCTTTGTTGTTCTCATTGTTATGGGTTTTAATTTGTTCTTGTTTTACTTCATTTATCGCTCTCCCAACTGCTCATCCCGCCATGCAGCATCTCCCATAGCTCCATCCGATCATAATACTCCTCGAGCGAGTCCGTCCCCCCGTCATTGCGAGGAACGAAGCAATCCAGAGAGGTGGCTTTTTCCTGGTCTTTTGGACTCTGACATCCCGCCAGAAGCATCACAGCAACCAAAATAAAAACCCTTATCGCTCTCATTGTTCTATTAGTCTTATCAGTCCTATAAGCCTCACTTCGTCGTAAACACACATAACGAAACTGACCAACTCTCAACTAAAAACTCTAAACTCCCCACAACCCTCAACTCCCTTATCCCGCTCCCCCTTGTCGCCCATAAGGAAGCCCAGGCTATCGATGGCTTTGGTAAGGCTTGGGATTGCTATGTTACTCCACTATTTTCTCCCAAACAACATTGTGCTCCTGTACAGCTTCCCATTTAGTCACAGAGAAGTTGTGGTAATACTGGTGACCGTCTTTTAGACTTTGGAAGTTCAATCTGTAAGTATAGTCTTTGTCAGGCTTGAATTCAACCTCGTAATGACCAAGCTCATCGGTGTATATGGTTTCACCTAGAGGAAAGTTAGGACCCATGAAGGTGTTTGAATACAACGAAACATGAACATCTTCAAAGGGCTGTCCGTCATCGTAAGTCACGTAACCACTGACGGTAATTTTTTCAGGTAACACCTTCTCCTTATTGCACGAGTTGAAGGTCAGCATGCTTGCCGCTATCAGCAGCATCAGCATTAGTCTAATTGTCTTTTTCATTGCTATTTGTTTTAATTGGTTTTTCATAGGTTTATTATTACTTTTTATCTGTTCTTCAACGCTCAATTACACCATCGTTAGCACGTTAGCACGTATAACGATAGAACGAAAAAAACAACTACCTAACCATCACCTTCTCCAAGAAGTCCCTTCCCTCAACATCCTTAATCCTCACCAAATAAACCCCTTCCGCCAAACCAGCCACATTAATTTCGTTTGAGTTCCGCACCCTCTTCACCAACTGCCCAATGGCATTGTAAACCAGCACCTCTGCGGCTTCGTTGCCGTCTATGGTCACCGTAGTTGTCGCAGGATTAGGATAGCAAGTCACTTGAACCAGGCTCGTTTCTTCCTCGTCCACCGACATCAAATCGTCCTCGATGAAGTTGGTGAACTCGTTCCAATAAGGCGCACTCTGATAGTCGGCAAGCGTCCCGACAGGGATGTGGACGGGAATGTCTTTATTCACACCATAAAAGGCATTGTACCAAGCCGTTGGCGGAATCTCGCAATGGACTTTCATGCAATTCAGCCTATCACAATATTGGAAAACACCCGATTGTATGGTATCGACTTGCGAACCGATTTCAAGTTGCTCCAAGCGGCCACAATCCCAAAACAGGTCCCATTCGATGGTTTTTAACGATTCGGGAAGGTGGATTTCCTTGAATCTTGTACGGGCAAACGCATGATCGCCAATGGAGAAAACGCCATCTGGAACATACAGATTTCCAGTGAAATAAGTAGTGTAAAATGCATATTTACCGATATGTTGTAAATTTTCGGGAAGCGTCAAAGTGCCTGTAAATGTGGCATATTTGAAAGCCTCATCCTCAATAGAAATAACAGATTGTGGAATGACAAGTTGGCCTTGGTTCTCAACGGCTAAAAAAGCCCTTTCTCCAATGACAATAATGTCTTCCGGGATGACGGTCGTTTTCGTGCCTTGAATCAGTTTCTTGGTCTCTCGTTCAATAATGGCGTTGCTTTCAGAATAATAGACGGGGTTGTTCTCATCCACTTCCAAAGTCACGAGTTTAGAACAGGCCCAGATGAAACCAGGACCCAGATAAGTAACCGATTCAGGAATTCTGAAAGCCGTGATTTTCCAAAAACTGGAAAAGGCATACGATCCTATGGAAACTACTGAATTGGGGATATTAATCTCGCCAGTGATACTCATGCAGCCGTTGAATGCCCAGTCGCCAATGAACACCACGAGATCAGGAATCACCAAATTGCCAGTAAATTGAGAGCATCCGTCGAAAGCATAACTGCCGATGTAAGTCACCGTACTCGGAATCACCAAAGAACCTGTCATTCCGCCACATCCCCTAAAGGCTCCGTCATCAATACTAGTAACGATGTAGGTTTGCCCTTCGTAAGTCACTTCCGATGGAAAAACGATGTTGCCTGCGGGTTCCTCGAAGCCGTCCCAATAATCCAAGGTGACATAACTATAAGGAGCAGGATGCGTCAAGGTCACCTCGTGATTAATGGAGTCTGTAATGATGTAATACAGGGTTTGTCCCGTTTCACACTCGGTGCTGAAATCATAACCATCCCAAGGGTTGGATTGGCCAAAGGTTGTTGCTGCCATAACCATCAGGCAGCAAAGCATCATGAATTGTTTTGTCGTTTTCATAACAATTAGGATTTAAAATTTTCAGCAAAACTACACCAATACCCCCACACCAGTCAAGAAAAACAATGTATCAATTTGTATCAATTTTCACGCAATATCTTGATTTTTAACCATTTGTTTCTTTGGCAAAATCAAGAAGTGTTGTAGGCAGAGGAGCCTCATTTTTATAAATAGCCTTCATCTTTCGGGCACGATGCGACACCGTGGGATAAGCTTTCTGCATCAAAGCCGCAACATCAGCATCCGAAAGCCCTAATAGATATAGGCAGCAATAGTCAAGGTCGCCACGGGTGAGGTCGGGATAAGCCTTGGCAAGACGGCTCGTAAACTGGTTGAAGTGGCGGTCGACAGCCTCGCGCAAGGCCATCACCTGCTCCTTGCCCAAGGCATAGTCCTGGTATAGCTTGCAGTCCATCTGCGCCTTGAATTGTCCCTCATTCACCCGCTCCATGATGAGGCGACAGATAGGCTCATCGTTGAACGACACCGCTCGCGCCTCCTGTTTCGGCGCACCGTTGCCCGCCTGTTGCCGCATCTGGTCCTTCAGCTCGCGCAGTTCCTGGTTGCTCCGTTTTAGCCTCCCTGACATTGAGGCTTTCTCCAAGCGGTGCGCCTCTTGCACGGCTTCCATCTGTTGGCTCGCCTCGTCGCGCTGCTGCTTCATCTTACGCCTAATCATCAGCCATGCCAACAGCGCCGCCACCACAACGAGAACGCTCACCACAACGATCATCCTGTTCCTCCGCAACTTCGCCGCCTGCTGCCTTTCGGCTTCGGCTCGCTCTTGCTCCCACTGCAAATGCTGCTGGAACAATTCGTTGAGTTGTGAGACTTGTGCGTTGCTTTCCGCTTGAGAAACTGCATTTTCCACTTGATATACAGCATATTGGGTAGCCATTAGTGTATCACCTCGGCTTTGGTAAATGTCGCGTAAAAATCTGGCGGCAGATCTTTTCATTGCAGCATCACCTTTGTTTTCAAATACTTGAGTAAAGTAGACCAATGCAGAATCATATTGATTGGTTAAATAATAAATGTTTGCAATGGTATTATATCGCGTCAACTTTTCGTCTTCAGTAGGTGATTGAACCGCCATACGTTTCAAATCATTTACAGGTTCTTCGCCGCCTCTGTTTTCATCAAAATAAACAACGGCTGATAACGAAATCAAATCCCTGTAAATCATATTGTTTGTATCGTACAACAGCCTCAAGGACTCGTCAAGACAATACTTGGCACTATCCAATTGGTTTATTTTGTAGTATTGTTTTGTAAGGAGACTCCACGTTTTGGCCGTGCCATTAGGAGAGGTTGGCTCTATACTATTGAAAATGAGGGCTTTCTTGTAACAAATAATGGCGGGTTCCTGCATATATTGTTTCGAAAACAAATCACCTAGCCGCCCGTATGTCAACGCCATAAACCGAGGCAGGTGGGCTATTGGTAGAGACGGTGTGCACACCGTCTCTACATTCGGGAAATGCGTCTCCACAATCTCCAACGCCTTCAGATACTCCCCGCAAGCTGCCACCACGCTATCCCGTTCATACAGTCCCACACCATTAATATAATGCGCCCGCGCCGCCAAAAACGCCTCCCGTTCTTGTACGGACACACCGCGTGTGTCCGTTCCATACCCATCCATCCCCACAATCGAATCAAAATAATGAACGGCCTTCAGCACCTCTTCGCGGTTGCTCTGTGCATAGTCATTCTTAAACAGCAGCTCCGCCACCAGCACCTGGCAGTAATGCCCCTCAAACGCATCCATACCATCCGCCGCCTCACTCCCCGCAAACTCCAGCATTACCTTCAGCGCACTATCCGGCTGCTGCCACATCAAACTATCAATCCCCTCCAGCGTCCGTGAGGCAACTCCCTCTCCTCCAGGAGAGGGCCGGGGTGAGGTCATGTGCGCAGGCCCGTCCCCCTCTGAGAGGGGGTGCCCAACGGGCGGGGGAGTATTACATCCAACCACAAGCACCATCAAAACAATCCCTATATAACCAATCAGTTTCACGCCCGCAAAATTAGTCAAAATCCATCAAACTCAATCAAAAATACATCCCGTCATGCCCCTCTCGACAAATCATCTATGCAGAATTTTACCTAAATCACTACAAATAAGCATGGTTTGTATTGTTATTTGATAAAAATCTGTAATTTTGCAGCGTATCAAATTTCTTTGGTCATGTTATTTCAGCAACTCGTTATTGACAATTTTCTTTGTTTCAACCATTTTGAGATGCAATTTGCCCCTCGTGTCTCTGTGGTCATTGGCCGTAACGGTGCAGGAAAAACATCACTCATTCGTGCTTTGGTATATTCGCTATACTTTATGTTTACAAACGATCGCTCAATGGGTGATGATTTCTTGTCTGCTGGCAATCCGGATTTGAAGATGAGGTCAATCAAGTATGATGAATTCCATAGAAATAAAAGCACAGACGAGGCGGCTCCAGATGCCAATTTTCACGGCAAAATATTATTCCAAGGAAATGATATTGAATGGGATATGTATCGCCGTTCAACCAGCGGATCAGCACTCTATCCATCTCTTTATAAACCTGCATATCAAAAACTGATGCAACTATATAGGGAAACCGATGAGTTACCATTGATTGCATACTTCTCTGACTCTTTTCCACATACACTGACCAACATATCTCAATTTGCCAAACAACAAATGGCTGCTAATGGAAAAACGCTTCGTAACTTTGGGTACTACCAATGGGATAATGAAACGGCTTGTGTTGAGATTTGGCAAAGAAGATTGCTTAACTCCATGGCAAAACTGAAGCAATTGGAGGATGACACTGATGTGCATACGAGTTCAGAGGTAGCTTTTGTTTCTCATAAACTAATCTCTTTTTCAAAGGTAATCAATACGCATATATGTGATGCCGCATTTGAAATAGACAAACTATTCTATATGTTTGATGAGGAACAAAAGCCTGAATTGTGGCTACGCTTGAAATCTGGTCAAGAGATTAAGTTCGATGGACTCCCTGCTGGTTATAAACGGCTGTACTCCATCGTTCTTGATTTGTCCTACCGTGCATATCTGTTGAATCGCCAAGCAGACATTGAACCAACGGGATTGGCAATGATTGATGAAATAGACTTGCATCTTCACCCTTCCTTAGAAATGGAAGTTGTAGAACGCTTCACTAATACATTTCCTAAGCTTCAGTTTATAATGACTTCCCATTCTCCTTTAGTAGTAAGCAATCTTTCATCGCAAGGAAATGAAAATAAGGTGTTTCGGCTGGTTGCTGGCGAAAAACAACCCCACGCATTACCCGACCTATTCGGTGTAGACTATGACGATGTATTATTGGATTGGGTAGGAGCCTATCCAAGAAACGAAAGACTCGACTTTCTCAAAACAGCCATGAAACGAGCCATAGACATGGGTAATGAACAACTTATAACTATGAGAAAAAAGGAATTGATTGAGCTGGTCGGAAATGAACAAGCAAATCAATACATTGCAAAATGGAGTGAAGAATAGTTTTTTTTGGTCGATATGTTTTGGATTGACAAACATAACAAAAAGAACCGTAGTGAAGGGCATGAGATTGTAAATCATTTTATTAATGACGCTTGGAATGAATACCGCAAAAGCTATGTGAATTGCACTTATGATTCATTCAAACGCAATCGCGAGATGGAGAAACTCCTTTTAAAGGAACAGCATGGTTTCTGCTGTTATTGCATGAGACATTTGAACTTAGGCTTCCACACTTCGTTAGAACATGTCATGCCCCATAATTCAGTAGATAAAACTGGCAATCCTAACTATCGTAAAATTAACTATTATAAACGTTTCAACAAAATTTTCAAGAAAAACGTCACTTATCTTCATCTTAACGGCTCGACTCGCAAATGGCATGTTGGACCTCCTTATCCCCACTTTTGTGCCTATGAAAATCTTGTTCTCTCTTGTGACGGAAGCCTTTTCGTTGATGAGGATAAGAACAAGGGGTTATATTCTTCTATGATCCACTATTGCTGCAACGAGCAACGTGGGAACGAGAGAATTACGCCTTTATTCTTTATCCCAAATGTAAAAGATTTGATTGTTTATAAAAAAGACGGTTTAATAGGCATTTCTAAAAAGGTGAAGTCCCCTTTATATCAAATCGAATTATCAAATACGATTGATAGTTTAGGTTTGGAGCACGATCGTCTTCAGATCATCCGAAAGGTATGGTATCATATAGCAGAAAGTCGTATGTACACAATAGAGCAAATCAAGGCAGCTACCGATAACGCAGATTCGCGCACAATAATACTTGCAGAGACAGGTGTACCTTACGATTTGGAGAAACGTGTCAACCATCCCATTTATTGGTCGTTGTTATGTGATTATTATTGGTTTTTCAACTATTTCACCAATCACTAATTCTCTCTCTATTTATATTAGGGCGCAATCCTTGCCAGCCATTGAGCATCATAGCTCTTGATAGTTCCAGCTGGTCTATCACCGTGATTACCGCGAATATGCGCCTATCGAAATCACTGTCGAACCAGACCGCATCACCATTTTCAACCTCGGCGGCCCCGACCATTCCATCAGTATGGAAGCCATACGCCGTGCCAAGTCGTTGCGTTCCCGCCGATACAGGAATGTCCGCATCGGTGATTGCCTCAAAGAGCTTAACCTCACTGAAGGTCGTGCAACTGGTATTCCCACCATTCAAGACGAGCTACGCGCCAATGGTTCATCTTTGGCCACCATTGAGACCGACGAGGAACGTTCCTTCTTTCTCATTGATTTGCCTTGTCGTGCCGATATGGTAGAGAACATGGCCATTGAAGAAATCATAGAAAAAGACCAATACAAGGACTTAACCGATAGGCAACGCCGCGTCCTTCAAGCAATAGGCGGTGATGTCCCATTAAATGTCCCATTAAACACGACAGCCCTTGCTGAAGCATTTGGCGTAAGTCGCAAAACCATTCAACGAGACCTTGATGTTTTAGTTGATAAAGAACTGATAGTCAGGAAAGGTGGGCGAAAAAATGGCTATTGGGAACGTGTCAGAAAATAAATGGGGGTTACATTTTCATTTCTTATGCATTACATTTCAATACGATGCTTTAATGTCCTATAAAATGTCCCATAAGGGTTACATAAGAACATGTGATTTGACGCTTCCCTTTTTCTCAAAATCTTTTCGACCAGTATTATAGAAAGAGCAGACTTTTAATGTTTTTTTTGGCGCATCCCCCGCCGTCCTTCCCCTTGAGGGGGTGGCCGCAGGCTGGGGGAGTTAACTCCCAACTTTCAACTCTAAACTCATCAAAAAAAATCACCTATCCAACTCCATCCCCCTGCCATCCCGTCTAATCAGCTCAATCCCTTTCTTCGTGCTATCCACCGCCGCCATCCTGCTGCTTTCAGCGGGCGCACCCTCCGCCTGTGCCGTCTTCTCCCGTCGGCATCCCGCCAGCAGCATCACAGCCACCATCAAAACCCAAGCCCCATTCCTCATCGCTCTCATAGTTCTTTATTATTAGTCTTATCTGTCTTATTAGTCCCCTTCGTTAGCACGTAAGCACGATATCACAAATAACGATTTCATCCTTCAGGGCTTCGCTCCCGCGTCCAACAGGCCTTCCCTCTCTGTGAGGGAGTGCCCGTCAGGACGTGAGAGTCCATCGTAATCCCGATAGCACGTTAGCTTATTCACATAATCTTTACGACATCATCTTTCAATCTCATACGCCTTATGATTCTCTTTCATATAAAAGATGCCGTCGAAAGCCTTTGCCCATTTGCCAGGCTTGCAATCATAGCCCAATATGATGCTATTGAAAACCTGGTCAGCCCAATCTTTCTTTTGGCTCAAGTCGCAAAAGCCATACTCCATCCCAAGCTGCCTCAATTGGAACTCCATCGATGTTGAGTCTGGCACAATCGCCGTGCTGTCATTTGTATAGAAATAGCCCTCGCTACCTCCTCCAGAAGTGAATGCCAAGGAATACACTTGCCCGGGGAAAGCCTTTTCGAGATGTTCACCACAAAGCACATATTTGTTGTACAAATCCGGGTCAGGCTCCTTGCCGTAATTGATTTGACTGATTTGCTTGGCTCCATGGAAGTTGGCCGTCCAGATGATGACCTTTCTTTCGGGGAAGTGGTTCAAATACCATATCACATTCTCGGCCATTTGTCTATCGCGGATGTTGATGCCTTCGTTTTGTGCATCCCATTCGGTGAATCCCAACCTAATCTGTCCTGAAAACGCTAAAGCATTATCAATGGCCATGTCAAGGATGGCTTTTTTCTCCAAGTCGGTTTCGTCTTCCAACGCTTTCCGAGTCTGGTTCATCTTTGCATCAAAGTAATCCAACTCGTTATGGGTCAAAGTGGTGTCCATCCCAATAATGCGGTCGTGAATAGTCATCAGGGAATCAAAGGCGTTTCCTCCCAATACACTTGAAACGCATGGTGAAGAAGCCATCAAATAAGGAATAAGGAAATAGTCGCTCAAGGAAGGATTGCAATCCATGCCCCAATACCTCACCTTGCCGCTGCGCATGGCTTCCACCAACGAGGAGGCTTCTTTTGTTTGGCTCCATAGGGCATTCCATGCATTGGCAACATCAAGATAGTTGCTGTCGATGCATAGTGGCGGCAAAACGCCCTGCAATACAGCACCATCAAGAAAGCCCATGCCTTCCAACACGACATCAAATTCATTGTCCGCGTTGAGGTATTCAATCAGTTCCGATTTAATCTCAAAGGTTCTTCCGTCGGCATGTCCGGCTTCGCCTAAAATCACGATGCGCTTGTCCTTCACAGCAGCCTTAATCGGTTCGAAGCTGGCAGATTCATCCGAAAAAGCCATAAACTGGTCGGCAAGTTTCTTCTCGGCAGGTTGTGTGCCGCACGAAACGAATGCCCCTCCCGCCATCATCAGGAGCACAAGCAGGGTGCAAAATCTTATCGTTTTCATTGTTCTATAGGTTTTATTAGTCTTATTAGTCCTATTTGTCCTATCCGTCCCATCCTCTATGTGCTGGCCCGTCTCCCTTTTAAGGGGGCCAGGGGGATTGGGGGTGGCCACAGGCCGGGGGATTATTTCACCATCACCCGCGCCACATGGTTTTCCCCATCCGCATCCATAATCCGAAGCAGATAAATCCCTTCCGCCAAACCACTCACATTGATTTCATTGCTGCCTTTAACTGTCTTCACCATCTGCCCAAGAGCATTGTAAACCAACACTTCGGTAGCTTCAGTGCCTTCTATCTTCACGAAACCATTCGTGGGGTTGGGATATAGCGCAATATGTTTATCTTCAGAATTTTCTGCAATGCTCCATGTGTTGCAAATTTCCGCCCAGTCGACGGATGGATTTTCGGCATTGGGCGCAGGTTGAGACTCGCAAAGGTGGCCATATTCATCGCGGAATGTTATAGTGACTTTATAGTTGTAGCAGGAATAGTCCGTTTCGTCAATCGGGTCGAAATAGCGCACATGGCTCCAATAGCCCGGGAAGGGGAACTGGGCAATTTTCTCGTAACTTCCATTGTCGTGCGAGCGATACAGATTGTAATGCAGATTGCCTATCGTGGGCTCTTCCAATTGCAGCAATTCTTCACCTTCCGTTTGGTTGTCGATGTCGGCCCTGACCATGAATGAGCCATTCATTTCAGGCTTGTACCAATAGCCATCGAGACAAACCCAACGTCCATCATCCGACGAACCGTCATCTTGCGCGTAGGCGGCCGGATTCTCAATGCCTTGTTGGTGGATGATGATCCATAATGGCCATGCCATAATCTGGTACGGATTGTCGAAAGCCAGTGTGTGCCATTGGTTAGCGCCTGTCAGTTGTACAGTCTGTTGCCAAACCAGCGTATTGGGTGAAGTATTGCCAGAGTAGATCATAATGTCATATTCTCCGTCGGCAACGCAATAAAGCGACACGCTCTTTACGAATGAACCGAATTGGCTTGGATTGTCAGTCTTAATGCCCCAAGAGAGGTTTCCATAATAACCTACGGCATCGACGAATTCTCCGTTTTCATACTGATAATGCGCTTTGCGAAGGTCTTCACCCCATTTCAACCTTACGCCGTCAGTGCCTTGGCTCCATTCGGCCTCGGCTGCTATGCTACCTATAATCATGCATTCGCCGTACTGCTCAGCAAAATCGCTTTGGCATGAGCCTGTGGGGAAGACATTGTAGTCGTTCACCTTATAATAATATGTGCCTTGGGAAACGGTGTCAAGATATTCAAAGGAATCCGATGTGTTGTCCTTGGCCAAAGCACCAATCAAAGCATATTGATTATCCAAAATGCTCTTGCGGTAAATCTCATAGAAAGTCTTCACGTCGTCGCGCAAAGGGATGTCATCTTCCTTGTGCCACGTCAGGCGGTTGAGTTCGTCCGTTCCGTTCAACGGCTCGGTGCTGACTTCGAGGTTCTTTGGCGGATAGCAAGGTCTGACCTCAACGCTTTGCAGGCAGGCTTTGGTAGGATAGTCGAAGAAAAGGTGGTCGTAATAGACATTCTGGATACTGTAGGTGTGAATGCCGTGAGGGACATTCTCATCGATATAGTAACATTGGTTCACGCCGTGGGCGATGAGTTCTCCATCGCGGAAGATGTCGCTATAGGACACGCTAAAAGAAAGAGGTATATAGCCAATGATGTCGAAAGCAATGCCTTGTTGAGTTTGTGTCCCTGGATCAATCATGGGCTGCCACCCCGTAGCCTCGGAATAGATGCGAGCCTCGCCCGTAGTGGTTTCGCCCAATCGAGTGACAGGAATCACATGAACGTTGTCGTACAACGAGCCTTTGAACGATGCCACAAACCAATAGGTGTGATTTGGTTCCAATTCCATCCCCATTCCCACATGTTCCAAATGGGCCAGGGTGTAAAAAACAGGCCGACTGACATCCGAGAAATCGTCCTCGCCGGCGCGGTAGATGTGAGCCCATTCATAGCAGTCATACCAACCAGAATAAAGACAATTGATGCCATCCCCACCGCCTATAGGATTTCCACCATTCAATGGGTCGCCGTCATAAATGGTAAGGTAGGCAGCCGTAATGGTTGAAATTGGTGTTGGGCCTTCATAGACATAAAAGCGAAGTCCGGCAAAACTGGTGGGAGCACCTTCGGGAATGGTGAACTTGTCCATCACCTTGAAACCTGCTTCTTTATCGGCGTTGAAACCGTATGCTGTTAAGCCGTCATGCAATGCACTGACATCCCAACCATCGTTGTAGCCCGCGCCCGGATGGGTGATAACATCGGGCTCACCAATGAACCACTTCTGATTTTCTCCGTCTTTGGATTTGAAAATCTCATACGGCGTATCCCAAGTCAGTTCCACATGGGTCGAGTCGATGAACTTGCCGTGAAATTCGTAAACACCGTCGAAATTGGAGCAGGAAGAATAAGTGAAAGTTAACGATGTGGTATCGGAGATGCCGTCGGTGAGGATGCTTGCCACCGAAAGGGTATAGTCGTGGCCTTCCTGCAAGGTGTCCGTGTCGATTTGGTACTCGTTTTCAATAATATCGCCAATCAGAACATCATCCAGCCACAACCTGAAACCGAGGATGTTGTTGGAAACAGGTTCTTCCGTTTCACCAATAATGCACACATTGTCGATGGCAAAATGGTCTTGGGGGTAGCGACTCTTGAAGCGGAAACGCATCTCGAAATGATGTGAAATCATTTCGGTTATTTCGCCAAGGAACCTTCCTGATTGGGCGTTCCAAGGCAAGAAAAGACTTTCCCATGACCAAGACACGCCATCACTTCTCATTTGACACTCGCCCTCGGTATCGCTCCAATCCTCCATATAATCATAGTCGAACATGACGAAAGCCCTTTTGTAGCCACGCAAATCGATGGCGGGTGAATGGAAACACTCTTCCATGTAATCTGTGCTGTTCAATTGGTTGGATTGGGCATAGAGGTATGTAGAACCGTCAGGCGGAAAGTTGAGTTGCGGATTGGTGGCAGGCGACTCAAAACGCCATGGCTCCACAATATTGCCTTCGCTGTAAATGGTCCAGCCTTCAGGCAGTTGGCCATCATTAAAGTCGAAAACGGTTTGTTCAAAAAAATCAGGACTCACCCAGGTGGCATACCCCGTAGCACCCACTTCCAGTTTGAACGGTTTCTGCGCCCAGACTCCCAAAGTTATG
>Ga0265301_10002504_pt1 | contig 21087 bp, 22 predicted proteins | sample AusTroGonzalo_MG_2_FD_193488 | JGI IMG/M metagenome (GOLD analysis project Ga0265301, IMG submission 193488) | Bovine rumen microbial communities from tropical cattle in Woodstock, Queensland, Australia - Gonzalo_04 | ecosystem: Host-associated > Mammals > Digestive system > Stomach > Rumen ... | reverse complement strand
TCTTCACAAACATTATCAAACACATAATATTTGCCAACTTTTTTATTTGCTTTTAAATATTTTGTAAATAAAAATGTATGTTTTTGTAAATCTAATTCTTTAGGAATTAAATCGTGTTGAATTAAACCATTAAAGTTTTGTAAAGTTATTCTTTTTTTTGCTTCACATACTTTAGATATATAATATATCATAACTACTTTACGTGCGGAAATGCCTAATTCATCTGCCCATGATTGCTCTAATTTATCAAATGCTCCCGCTTTAATAAGGCTAAACATTGCACTTTTATTTAATGGACATTTATTCATAAAATCAACTATTCCCGCATAAGGTCTATGTTCTATTATTTGTTCTATTGTTGCTCCATTAATATTACTTAATGCTTTCATACCAAATAATATTTCATTATTTTCTTTATCAGGTTTAAAACTATAACTAGATTTATTAATATCTACTAAACTAACTTTAATACCTCTTAAAGTAATATCACCAATAGCCTTTGCCACTTTACCATAATCAGTCCCACGTTCTTTGCGTTCAACATTTCCTTCTTCATCTTCTTCAAATTCATCATCTTCTTCAAGACTTCCACTATTAACAACTAAACATGCAGTATTTCAATAAATTGGATTCCAATTAGTTGCAATATACATTGTTTGAAAACCAATAAATGAATATGCTAACGCATGAATTGTAGAGAATGAATACCCCATTTGAGGACCTACACCACAAGCCCATACATATTTACCAAGATTTTTACTTGCCGCCTGATCTAATATCTGTTGATGAAGTGCAGGTATTTTACTCATTTGCTTTTTACCTACAATTTTACGTGCAGCATTTGCTTCTGCAAGAGTAAAATTACATATATCTTTATCCATTAACATTTTCATTAATTGCTCTTGACTTGGCGGAACTCCATAAGAACTTTTAAAATATGGTTCTAATGTTTTTTGTTCTGCTTGAGTTAATCCATATTCACGCATTTCTTTATACCATAATGATATATCATTTTTAAATCTAATATATTTTTCCATAGGAGTTTCTTGACCTTTTTCTGCAGTCATAAGTCTCATTAATCCATTTGCATCTGACATTTCTAAAATTGAGGTTGGACGAATTTTCTTTGCGGCTTGTGAACCTACTTCACTATCAAATTGAAAAATATTTAATACACTATTTTCTTGAAGTGTTTTCCATATTTCTTGATTATCAATAGGTAATACATTAGGATGAAAATATTTATTATAAACTTCTCTTAATGTTAATGTGTTATCTATTTCATTATATTCTTGTAATAATCTAATTGCTTCGCACAATTTATCTTGAACTTCTGTTACTAAAAAGTCATATTTTGTCATACCGCATGCTTCTGCCATATGTAAATCATATGCTGTGATAATTTCACCTTTTGGGGTTCTCATAAATGTACCAAATTCATATGGATCTTCATCGAATAATATTACTCCTGAGGCGTGGCTACTACGTTTATTAACTAATCCTTCAATTCCTCGCATAATATCTAATAAACCTGGATAGGTATTAACTTCATTGATAAACATTTTTATAGGTTTTCTACCTTTATCTTCATTTCCATTGACAACATCATCAAGAGGCCATAGAAATCCACGTTCACTTGGAATTAATGATGATAAATATTGTGCTGTATCAACATCTATTCCATCTGGATAATCTTCACTACGATAACCGCGGCAAGCGGTTAAGATTGTTGATCGAGTTCCTTCTGTACCAAATGTTGCTATTAATGTACAACCTAAATTTTTTCTTGATAAATCATCTATATCTTTATTAAAATTTTGACCACGTTCTTTTTTTATTTCATTTAATATCTTAGGACGCTTACTTGGACACAGATCTAGATCGATATCCTTTAATGGACTATATCTTTCACAATAGATTACTGAGAGTATTTTACTTCATCTATTGCTAGAATGCGCTACGGAATAGTGCTTATCTCTACTCCTCTATATTTTAGTCTCTACACTTATATAATTTTTTCAATAATATCCTTTATAAAGAGTTCCTTCTTTGATAGCTCTATCTAATTGAGTATGACCTTTTAAACCAAGAAAAGATAAAACTGCAGTTTTTGCATTGAATATTCTTATTAAATTATATTTTTCATCATACATTGCAATTTTTTTACCATTAATAGCTTTATCTCCCTTTTTGCCATACATTCCATTTTTTTCTCCAGCTACTTTCCCAATGCTATTAATTGACATCTTTAATTTAGATTCTTGGGTATGATGTTTTCCATACATTCCATTCTTTTCTCCTGATACTGCCAGAGACATTTTTTCACGATATTCTTTTGTTTTCATGTAAGAAACATCTCTATTTTTTCTTATTTTTTCTTTTGTTTCTTCTGACAAGTGAATTCCATATCTAGGATTTTTTTCTCCAGCATATTTTTCACTTATTTTTTTAGAATAGGCTATTTTTTGTTCTTCTGTTCAACCTGCGATAGTATTTCCACCATCTCCGCCTTCATGAATATTATAAAAATCTTCTCTATTAACAGCATTATATTTTTTTATAAACTCTTTTTCTTTTATACTATTTTCTTTTTCATCTTTTGAAATATATAAAATTTCTTTTTTAAAATTTTCTTTTCCATATTTTTTTATGGCTCTTAATAATAATGTGCCACTTCCCAAATATGAATCATTAAGTTCTCCCTTATGTTTTCCTATATATTTCTTTCCATTTATTAAATTGGTTGTCATATAAATATAATTCATATTATTTATCTCCTTTCAATATTATATGAAAAATATAACATTGACATGGATCGACTTTGACCAAGATTTTTAATTATTTTTAATTATATAAGCACGGTATCACATGCCTTACCATGTATGGTAGCTTGCTCTCTTAGTCAGCTGATTCGTGCATAAAGCCTTATTTTGCTGATACCGTTAGCCGCTTTTAACGACACCCTTTAGCAAGGTTCACATTCTTTTTTTACAACTAGGCAATATCAACTATAGACTACCTAGTTCGACTCTCTCTTTGTTAAGGTACCTTCAGAACGGTAGCTCCCATTTAATCGGATCAAGTTGAGTTATTCCTAACAAATAATGATTTAATCCAGAACAACTTGAACCACGTCCTGCGCCAACGATACTTCCGCACTCCCAAAATAAATCTACATAATGTTGAAGTGTTACTGGATAAGCAAACATATTTGTTCCCAGTTTTTCACTAATTGTTTTTTTAATATCTGCCTCTTCTTCAAGTCTATCTAAATATTGATGATTTAATTTTCCAATTTCTTCTAATTTATTAGAGCATTCATTTACCCAATATCTTTCTATTTTATCATCTGATTCAAACATACTAGATAATATAGGCCATGTATCTCGCGCAAATGCACCTTTATCAATTTTAGGATATTCCTTTACTTCTACATGAGGAATAGTTTGTGCGTGTGCTAAACTAAATTTTTCTATTTTATTATATATTTCATAACTATTGCCAAACATTTCATTTATAAAATCATCACTAAATTCAGATGCGTATAAATTTTCTTTAATTTCTTCATTATCTTGAAGATATGCAAATTCATAGAATTCATCTACTTCACGTTCTCCAAACTTACTATTTAAATATGCTTTATGAACATACCTATCTTCTTTTTTAAGATAGTGAGCATCTGAACCTATAACCATTTTTAATCCAAATGCTTTTGCAATAGCAGGAAATCTTTTATTAACTAAAACTTGGTCACGACTGCTACCTGGCGCACATTCTATATAAAAATTACCTTCACCAAATACTTGTTTACATCATAGCAAGAAATTTACTATATTATTATGGGCGGTTGCCGCACCTTCTGTATCACCAGTTTTTTCTGCTTTAATTAAATTTAAAGTATTAACACTTAATTCTCCACCTAAACATGCTGTAGTTCCAATTAAACTATTAGGATATTTTTTTAATATTTCTTCTAAATCACTCTTTAAAGTAGGAACTCTTTCAAGACCTCTATCCCAATAACTATTCATCCATGCTCTTGATGACAATTCTCTTAAAGCTCTATGACCTTCTTTATTTTTTGCTATCAAAATAAAGTGGAAATACTTTTGTCCCATATCACGCGTATCTGTTAAATATATTTCATTCCCTAATGCTATTTTAAAATCTGGATGTTCTTCTTCAATCTCTCTTTGATAGAAATTTATCTCTGGATGCGAACTGATACACTCGTGATCTGTGATTGCTATACCCGCAAGACCTAATTCAATTGCACGATTAATTAAATCTTTAGGACGATTAATACTATCAAGCAACCTTAAATTTGACATCAGGAATAATGAGTATGTGAATGAACTTCAAATCTTTTACTCATTATCATTTATATCATTCCTCCTTTCTTATAAGATTAAGTCTTTTAAACTTAAATCTTTTAATATAATAGGTGTGTCTTTCTTATTATATAATAATTATATCATTATTTTAATTAAAAGTCAAATGGCTCGTCCTTGATTGTAGTCAGACTATTTATTGGATAATCAAGTTCTTTACATTCTCAACCATGACTTGTAAAATATTCTTGTAACGGTTTACGTTCACTACAAGGATTGTTAGGACCTTCATATACCATTAAAACTAATATAATTTCATCTTTTATATTTTCCTTTTCTTTGTAATTATCTGCAAATTTTTGCATATCTGCAATCATTTTATCAAAATCTATGTTTTCTAAATTATTTCTATAATTAGATAAAAAAGAACAAGTATTATAATTTTTACATTCGCATGGACATATTTCAGGTCCATGATTAGAATGCCTACCTTGTTCTATAATTGATTCTATGCGGAGACCGTTTAATATATTGCGGCGATCATAAAACAGGTGTGAATAATCACCCGTAAAATTGTGGTATCACTGCGGATCTCAAATCGCTGTACTTATTGGCACCATATTACGTTTGAAGTTACGAATTTGGTAGAAATAACTCGTACGTATTTGCATGCGGCGACCCCACTTAAGCATTCTCTACTTGTGGTCTAGGTGTGTTAAAGCGGTTGCCGCGTGTGTTACCAAATCTTCTAATAGCTCCATCTATAATCATATTATCTAATTGCTCTTGACTTTTATCTTTACCTTTTACTTTTCATCTAACTGCAAATCTAGTTGGTCTAGTTCCAGGATATAAGTCAATAACTCTATAAATACCTAATTTTCCTTTTTCATTATTAAAGTCCATATACCATACGGCATATCTATCATTTACTATTCTGTCTATTTTATAATGTTTATTCATTTTTCTCCTCCTAATCTTTTCTTATAATTACTAATTTTTTTGCAGCTCTAGTTGCACACGTGTATAGAAAACGTTGATGTTCTTCTTTGTCATATGGAAATCCTTCTTCTATGACTAATACATTATTTCATTCACTACCTTGGGCTTTTCATCCTGTAATCGCATATCCATATGTAAATTGTTCTGGAATAGCATTTTTATATCGCCAATTACGCATCATATTATAACTTGTTTTATAATCTAATCCATTTTCACCTGTTGCAAATAATTGTTTATCCATATTTATTAAACCATAAGATTCTTCTGTGTCAGATATAAATTCTGCATTAATTAAATCTACTTGCTTAGGTTTTCTATCACTGCTAATACTAGCAGGTAATCTTAAAAATGTTTTATATACATTATTTAAATATCCAACAGTTCCATTTACTAATGGGTTATCTTCATCTGAGTATATATCTCAGTTATTTTTTAAACAAATAACTTTATCTCCATCTTGTGGATCGCCATTCTTTCCTAATAATTCACGCATTTGATTATTTAATGCAATTCTAGTATCATTTTTTGCACATATTACTTGATCTGCTCATAATAACATACCTGTTGTTAAATCTTCTTTGTCTAATATTTGAACTTCTTTTCCTTTAAATAAATTTAAAGGTTTACCAGCTCTAATGTCCATTGTTAATTGTATAATTTCACTTTCTGCTTCTTGACGCATAATCTCATCAAGAAAAATATGAGGTTTATCAAGCAAATGATTATCTTCATTTTTATTAACTGGTGGTAATTGACCGGGATCACCAAGACATATAATATGCACATCATATTTTACTAACTGTTTAAGTAAATCATTAGGTACCATTGAACATTCATCTACTACTACAATTTTATATTCTATTGTTTCAACAGGTTTACGAAAGAATGTTCCATCTGGTTTTGGAATACTTTCAAATAATAATTTATGTAATGTACTTACATTTTTATTACCTTTTTTTTGCAATACTTGAGTTGCTTTACCTGTAAATGATGTATATACCACATCTTCGATAGGGTCTACATCAGGAAGGGCGGAGATAATAAATTTAACTAATGTTGACTTACCTGTGCCTGCATAACCGCTAATCACAGTGTATTGTTTATGAGTTCGATATCTTTCTACGGCTATTTCGAGACCTTGTTTCTGTTTCTCGTTTAACTCCATTATAACCTCCTATCTAAGATATGATATATCATCTCTAAATAATCCTTACATCGATTATCATCTTTTTCTATTTTATTTAATTTTTCAATAATATCATCATTTTCTTTATGCAATTTTTCTATTTCATTTGCAATGGCTTGGAGTATTAATTGGTTTGTTTGTTTTTGTTGATTATTGTCTTTAATATTATCAGCTTGCATGAAAAAACTTGCTAAACCAATTAAATCTATATCTTGTAACATTTGATTTGTGTTATTATTCATTTAATCATCTCTTTTCATTATATAATTATTATAACATTAATATTCTATAAAATCAATTAAAAGAGATATTTACCATTCCCTACTATTTCATAATCAGATATGAAAATTTGTGGAGATATAATTCCATTTCATTCGTTTTGATTACAAGTACCTACTATATTAAGTGCAAGATATGCACCTTCAAAGTTTTCTAATTCATAACACTCTTCATCAGTAGCAAAAAATTTCATTATACTTATATTGTTTGGTAATGTTATTTTTAATGTATTACTAGATTTTTTATAAACAGTTATCATATCTTTAGTTAATTTTAAATTTTCTATTGCAACAAGAGCTTCATTCATGTCTTTACCCCATAATGATTTTAAACCAGCAATAGTAAGAATATCATTTGATTTAATATCAGTGTTGTTATATATGTAATCTACATAATATATTGGCTCTGCGGAAATGGCACTTAAGGCTGTATCAGTTGCACTTAAAAACTGTTCAACCACTCCTGCCGCAAGACACATTCCAAAAGCATTTTCATGACCTTGACATCATTCTGCTCCAACCGCCTCACATATAGTTTTAAAATTTGTTACTCCTGTTTGTTCATATCCTCTAGCGCTACCTTGATAAGTGTTATCACCACAATCTATAAGTATACAACATGGTCTTTGATATTTATTTGCAAGTTTATTTGCAACAAGTCCTGCTATATTTCTATCAATGGCACCCGCCGCTAGTGTGAATAATAAAACTTTATGTTGTAGTAAATTTTTTTCTTCAATTATTTTTTCAAGAGTCGCCATACTTGAATCTTGTTCTCTTGTTTGTCTATTTTTAACATTAGTAGACATTCTTACGGCTTGATCAACTAATCTTTCTTCTTCGCCTAATTTATGACCTCTTTTGTTAGATAAAATCATTTTAAAAGCTTCATGTTTAAGCATTGATTTAAATAATAATTCTTTTTCTTCTATTGTTCCACTTCTTTGGACAGCATTAATCATAGGAACTATATAAAAAGCTGCATCTATTGAAGTAATATGTTCACCTAATTTAAATTTATTTTTTTGTCACATTTCATATATATATGGATTATGAATATTATCAGGCTCAAAACCACGCATTATGATATGTTTAGTTTCAATTGAAGTAAGACTCATCATATCTGCGGTATTACCAAGCGCAACTAAATCAAGATAATAATTTGCATAATCGCTCTTATGATGTTTATCTATGTATCTACAAAATTGCCATACTATTCCAACACCTGAAAAATCTTTGTTTGAATAATTACTTAATTGATTATTTATAATTATAGCATTTTTACTAATATTATCAGCCAAATGGTGATCTAGTATAATAGTATCAATTCCTTTTTCTTTAAGAGTGGCATGCGCCTCATAATCATTACTTCCTGCGTCTGGAACTAAAACTAATTCAAAATTATGTGAATTTATATATTCTATGCAATCATTTAATCCATGTTGTTTACCTTCATGAACCCATCATTTTAAATTATTCTCTACTCAGCTTGGAAATAAATCATGCAGATAATTTATAAGAAGGGCTGCAGATGTAAAACCATCACAATCACAATCTACAATAACTAAAGCTCGATCATTATCTGCAATATGCGTAAGTAAAGTGGTTGCCGCATTATTTAAGCATGTTTCACCCAATGCTTCGGGTTTATTTATATCATTATCTGTTGTATTTAAATAATGTTCTATTTCTTCAATTGGTATGTTTCTATTTGTTAATACTTGTTCAAGAGCAGAGTAATTTGAATTAATAGGTTTAATTAATTGATACTTCATTATTCTTCTCCTTTTTTAGTATTGTATAATCTATATCTTTATTATTTTTTTCACATATTACAATATAATCAGTTTCATTACTTATAAATTCAATTAAATCTTTTATAATATTTTGTTGTCGTAAAAATTTCATATATTGTTCTGCGGAAATGTTTATTACTGGGGTATGTGAGGGTATATTCCATACATAACATCCTCCGGCAGTTAAGTTTTTTCATTCTGGCATTATAAACTCACTCTCCTATTCATAATCCATTTCTTTTTCATCTGTCAAATATACATATAATATAGATGTGTAATCATCTATACGAAAACTTTCTATATAACTATTCATAATTTTTTCACTTAAAAATGTTTCTGCTATACGTTCTTTTCAATTGTCTGCTGAAAAATCATATATTCCAAATTCAATTCACTCATGGTGTATAGAATATGGCCCATTCTCTCCTTCTGGAGGGTATATTCTTATAATCTGAGTTGTTTCGTTTTCTGTGTTAGTTCCATTACCACACCAATCTCTAAAATTATATGTTAATAAAAATTGTTTAAATGTAATATTATTCATTTATAAACTCACTCTCCTTTTAAATAGTTCTAAAAACGTTTCTTTATCTTTATCTATTGGGCTATCTTTATAATCTAACATATTTCATTTATCAAATATAAAAGTTATATTTACTAATGGACTAAATTTTTTATGTATGTCTTTTAGTTTGCTGGTCCACCCTTTCCATTCGTCATCCCCGATTTCACGAAACTGTTTATCAAAAGCTATAATAATTTCATTTACATCTAAATCTTTAAGAAGTTGCACTTGATATGCTGTAAGTGAGCTCCCGCACACTGCTACGCTAATATCATTATCTATACCAAAATAAGATGTATATTTAAGACAACTTTTTTCACCTTCAAATATAATTGCTTTTTTCATTACTCTAATACTATCTTTACTATTATTCAGATTATATAAGTTAAATCCAAGAGCATGATTATACATTTGATAATTTAATATAGCAGGTTTATATTTGCCATTAGCTTCTTCCTCTTTAATCAAAGTTCTTTCTCTTATTCCAATTAAATGACCTGCGGGATCGCGGTGTGGAATTACAATTCCCCAATTAACTGGATCAAATGCGATTTCCGCATTATCCATTGCCGCCTGGTTTATACCTTCATTAAGCCACATAGGTATTTTTGGTTTAGGTAAATTTTTTAAAATTTTATCATCAAAAAACTTATATTCTACAATTTTTTCTTGTTGTTCTGTAATATTATTTGCTTCATATTTACTTAAAATTGCCCATTCATTAGTCTCTTTATCATTTTGTAAAAAATTATTGGCGGAAACTGTTAAATTAAAAAATGATATAATATAATTTATTGCTTGATACAAATTAATTTCTTCATTATTTATTTTTTTAATTTTAATAATTAATTCATAAATATCAAATGTATCAGAACACTCTGTATAACAACGAAATAGTTTAGTATTATCATAATAGAACAATTTATGACTTTCACCATTATGACATATAGTTCTAGCTATAATAAATCCCTCTTTTACGATCGGATCACCGCCAACCGCATATAATAAATCCTTTACCTGTTCTATTGTTAAATTATTTTTTATATTTTCAGACCATTCTTTTAAATTATCCATTTCCGCATCATTCCCTTAAAATAACATAAATCAAAATGCTTTAAAATTTCTTTTAAACTTATTAGTTCCAAGCATTTCATATCCATCAATATATAAATGACCATCTTTTTGTTTTATTGAGTTTCCTATGATATAAGGCGGTCATCTATATATTCCATTTTCATTTAATTCTTTTATAAATAAACTTTTTATATAATTTATTAAACTTTTAATTCTTCTCATTAGCTCTCCTTAAAAAGCACTACTTTGTAATTTTGGATTAATATTTATTTTGAAGTCAGGTAAATCTACTAATTGATAATTGTAATCAGTAGCAAACATAGGTATTACTCTACAAGTGCCTTGATTAGCTTTACACCATAATAATATATCTTTATATTGACCTCTACGATTTTTATATACTGATATTTTTATTGCAGGTTCTTCAAATTTAAATCTCATTAATACGTCATGAAGAGCCTCTTTATCTTCTTTACTAACTTTAAGCATAATTAAACCTAAATCTATCTTATCTGCAATTGATTTTGCACCTCTTAATAAATTCTGGTCATATTGTTGTGCTGTTGTGTAATCAGCATTTAATTGTGTTGCTGTTAATATAAAGACTCCATATTCATTACATATATCTTTTAATTTAATTGAAATCATAAATAATACATTATCTTCTCTTAAACCTTTAATACCTGTTTTAGATGTAACTTCACTTAATATTTTCATACTTGTATGAAGATAATCAAAAAATACATATCTAACTCCCCATTCATGAATACCAAATTTAATTGTATTTTCAATATCTTTCATTGAGAAATCAGGTAATTTTTTAATATATAAAGGACATTTTTTAATTAATTCTGCAGCATACATTACTCTTTCTAATTCTCCAGTTTCATATGCATTGTAAATAATATGACTTTCATTTACATCTGATAAAAAAGCTAACATCATTGTTTGAATTTCATCTACTTCTTGTTCTGTTGTAATAAACATTGTAGGTTCTTTAGTTCCATTTTCAATCCATTTGCCTTGAATCGAATCATATATTTTATCACAAGCTATAGAACATGCATCCGCAATCATGCTACGTGTTTTACCAACACCAGTAGCCGCAGAACGTAAATAAAATTTCTTTAGGCGAGCGCCGCGTGTCACTGTGTTGATAAGCGGACCAAACATTGGATATCCAATTTCAGGTCTCTTTTGTAAACTCTCAATTAGTTCAGTTACTCTTTCTCCAGCTTGAATGAAATCTTCGTTTGAATCATCTACATATTTCATTCTTACTTCAGTTATTTTTTTATCTATTAAATCTGCTATTGAATCAAGAGAATGATTATCCAACCAATCTTCTTGAACTTGTTTTTTCTTTGCATCTAAAATATTATCTATATCATATAACCAAGATAAATCCATTCCTGCATTATCATACATTCTAAGCAAAGTCATTTTCTTTACTCTTTGATAATAATAGTCAAAAGTAGATAATTGAATATTATCAGTTATTTTTTGTAAATATTCTGCTCCTTTATGTGTTTTGTAAACTGCTAAACTTTGAGGTCTATCTTTTAAATAATCTTCTATTGTATTAATAGATACTTCTTTTGCACCAAGAGCGTGAAGATTATAAATTGAACCAAATAATATTTTATGAAATTCTTCAGTAAAATCTTCTTCATTAAAAAAATAATTTTCATTATCTAATAAAGAAGGATTTTGATAAATACAACCTATAACTTGAATAGTAGCAGATAAATCTGTATATTTTGCCATTTTATACCTCCCTATAATTTAAATAATTTTATTGGATTAGCTTCAACTCGCGGAGATGGGATTTCTACTTCTACTATTTTTGGTTGATAAGTTTGTATTGTTTGATTAATTTTATTTGCTAAATATAAAGTATAATAATATTTTTCTGCATCATCATAAACATATGGAACAATTCCTATTCCATCTCTTGCTAATTCAGTTGTATGATTTTTTATTTCATACCATCAATATAAAGTTTTTAACATTCCTGTATAAGTATATCCATATTCATCTTTAAAATCTTTTATTTGTTTTCTTGTTTTTGCATTTATCTTATTCGTTTTAAATAATTCTTTTATATATTCTTCTAATTTTATATAATCTTTTTCATCTTGCGGGATCGCGGCTTCAACTTTGTCAGAGCATGACTTATGAGCATATCGTCTTGCTCCAACTTCTACAAACGCAACTTTATCACGGTCAAAGCGGTCGCCGCAGTATTTACACACCACGAAGTGTGCCATAATATCACCTCTATAATATAATTATATCATAAAATTCAATAAAAAACAAAAAGAGAAGATATATTTAAACTTATATTATATCTTCTCTCCTTTCTTACTTAATTAATTCTTCTATTTCTAATACAATTAAATTTAATTGTTCAACTTGTTCTCTTGTGCATTGACTTGCAAGTTTACCTTTACCTAAATATTTTTCAGTAATTTGAACAATTTTAGGTGACCATACAGTTTTCATTTCTTCTTCTGAATGAGTATTAATAATATTAGTAACAATAGTATCAAACTTATTTTTTACTTCATCAAAATCTAATTCTTTGATTTCTTTAACTCCTCTTTCATTAGTAAATAAATCTGCTTTTCCACTTGCTTTTTCTTCTTTATCAATAGCATCATTAATTGCTTTTTCTAATGATTGATAATTAAATTCAATCTCAGGTTCAATATATTTAAATCTACTTTTTGCGTCTACAGAATTATCTGCTGACCTTAAAGTAAGCATAACTTTAGAGTTACCATTTGCATCTACTACACTATGAGCATATCCAAAAATATCTACCATATTTTTAATAATTTCATCATAAGCAGTCGATAATGATGTAACTGTTTGATTGTATTCAGAACCATCTTGACGTTTAAAAGTTTTATCTTTAGCATGAGAAATAAAGAATAATGAATATCCTAGTTGAGAAATAGTTCTAAAAGTTTCTTCAAATTCTTTCTTAACTTTTGCCCAGCCATTGACAGACCATCCACCATCACCAATATTTTCAATACCTAATTGACCACATATATATTTTTCACATAATGCGGCAGCTATATCTACAGTATCGACAACTATACAACGATAAGCTTCTTTAACTTCTGGTTTCTTTAATTCTCTAACAATTTGTTTCATTTCTCCCCAAGTAGAAACGTCTTGTGCCATAATACCTGGAATTGCATTATAGCCTTTTTCAAATGCAAGTAATAGAGCGTGGTCCATTTGTGATGCAAGTGTAGTTTTACCAGTACCTGCCGCTCCATAAATATAAGTAATATAAGTACTTAAATCACGACTTACTTTATGAGGCTCTATTGACAATAAATTAATAGCCATTTTTTTTCATCTCCTTTTCTATTTTTGAAAAGAGGAGGTTTTAATCTCCTCTTATATATTTATATTAAAAGTTAAAAGTTCCTGTTTGAACAGTTGCTGCAACTGGTGCTGCTTGAGCAGGAGCTGCCGCTTTTTGAGCTTGATAGTCATCTCTACGTTTCTTAATATCTGCTAATTTTAATTCTCTATCTTGAGCTGCTTTTGTAATTTCTGCTTTTGTGATAACAGTTTCATCTTCCATATCATATGGAACACTTGCTGCACCTGTAACAATCCATTCTTTTACTTTTCTTTCATATGTTCTAACTGCTTCTTCTCCAAATGCAGTATCTTCTTTTACTTCATTTGAAAGTGTTACACAATTAATTCTACCCCAAACTTTAGTTAATACTGGTTCACTTTGACTTGCACCTAAATCTTCAAAATAAGTCATACCATCTGGGTTTCTAACTATATATTCAACAGGTAATAAATCATTTCTAAAATTAAATACAGCACCTTTGATAACTATATAATCTTTTTCAATATTTTTCTCAGGATCTGCTTCTACTCTAGTTGCATTTGTAATTAAAATATCAGTAGTAAAAGTGTTTCTTTCATTTTCTGGTCCTAAGTCAGATATAAAACTAACAAATCCGCCTTCATTAACTTTTGTTGAAACTAATCTATCATCTTGAGTATAAAAATCATTTACAGATAATGCTGTATCAATTCTTACTTTTGTAGCTTCATCCTTACCTTTTTCAATCCAAGTATTATTATCATTAATAATTTTATCTAAATTTGCATATGTTGCATTTTTATTTCCTGAATTATTTGTTTCAGTTACATATGTAAAATGAACTGGGATAACAACTAATCCTTCTTCATCAACAGCAATTTCTAGATTACCAGAGATAAACTCTTTTCCAAAATTTGCTGAAGCTTGATTTTGTACAGTTTTCTTTACTAAATTATGTTGATAAATTCTTCCAATAATTCTTTCTGTGTTAATCATTTTCTTCATATTATTTTTCTCCTTTTAAAACTAATCAATATATATTTATTATATCAAAAATTTTTTCGCATGTCAAGTGCGGCAACCATTACCACAATTAATCTTTATTTTGTATATAATGAAAATGTCTTCTAGATATTTCATTACATATATGAATTTTTAATGCATCATCTGCATTAAACCACCAATCTTTTTTATAGTATTTATTATATTGAGCTTCTGTAATTCCAACTCTATCTAAGAAAAATAGTCTAATATTTTTTGCAAGAGTATCTATAATATTTTCTTTACTATAAAAACCATAATCTTTTTGTGTTTCACTTTCGAGATTTTGATTTAATATTGAGTCTGTATACATAAAAGTTGCATTAGAATATGCTAATCTTTTATGTCCTGCTAAATAAATTAAAAAACTTTCTTTTTGAACTGTACCTATATTAAATGTATAGACAGGTGTTCTTGACATACAAATTGAATCAACAATTGTAATTGCTGCATCTAAACTGCCACCTAACGAATTAATATAAATTTTAATAGGTTCTCTTTCAGGAAAAAGTTTACCTAACTCTTCATCTTCAATATTTCAAAATCTAATAAAGGTATCTATGTTATTAGCAATAGTTGGTGTTACAGTGTCAATTCTTAATTCTCTATTTTTTAAATTCAAATATTTAGATATATCTTCAAAAGATTGTAAATTTTCAATACTTTTTTTCTCTTTCTTATTTAAAGATAATAACATAAAATATCTCCTTTCATTTTCTAATTATATTATATCATTTTTATTTTTAGAAAACAAGTTAAGATTTTTTATTACCAGTGTTGCTATTATATCCAAAATTATAACTATCATATAAATTAATGTAAAAAGTTTCTTTAGTATCGAGATCTGCGGCAGCACATGTTTCAAGTAATTCAAAAGTAAAATTATCAATACCATCTTTTTTCATTGCAATATATAATTTATTATTTGCGGGAGTATCTATTCCTAAACCGCACTTCATATGTTCACGCCAACGTTCACGCATTTTTTTAGCCTGTCCTATATAACACATCTTGTTAATCTTATTTGTAATTTTATATATTCCACACACTTCATCTGAACCAAGCACTCTTGCTGCAAGTTCATTTGCACGTTTAGAATAATAGGCTTGCCATATTATCATACGAATAGGACGAGGGTCTCGAAGCTCAGACTCAATAGATTGTAATACTCTTACTTCTCTTTTATCTACCTCATCAATAGACAAAGAATAGAATTCTGCTTGTTGTTGTATTTCTTCTTCTCTTAATTGAGCTTGAAGTGCGGCGGCACGGGTTGCAGAGATTTTATCAAGATCTATACGGACAGACCCTATTTCCGCCAATAATTCATCTTGTTTTAATTCATAACTTTGATTTAATAAATTAATTGCCGCATCCATTTCTTCTTCTATTTTTTTATATTCTTCATTTAAAACATTATTATAATTTTCAAATGCTTCTCTGCTTATTTCGGTAGAATTGTTTAAAGAGTTTTTTATAACATCTAAATCTTTATTTTTTTCATTTATTTGCTCTTGTAAAGAAAATTTTTTATCTTTTAAATTTTCTAATTTATTAGATATTTGTTCAATTTCTTTTTCTATTTTTTCTTTTTTCTTATAAATATTACTATTAATTTCTTCAATTTTATCTTTTCTATCTTTTTCTCTACTATATAAATAATATAAATAGCAACAAATAAAAAATAAAACTAAAAATACTAATAATATTATAGTTTGCATATTCACTCCTTAATAAAAAAGCAAAGGTAGTTACCTACCTCCGCTTTTATTTATTTAATTTAAATTATTCAGCGTCTTCAGCGTCAAAATCGTGAGTACGTCCTTCATCAGTTAAGCTAATGTATTTTACAGTTTTGTGACCTACTGTTCCATCTTCTTTAGTATATTCTTTTTCAGCTTCAGTTCTTATTGTATATCCTTTCTTTTGGAATGCAGAAGTAACGATACCATTAACTTGTTTAACTTCTAATCCTGTTCCTTCAGCGATATCAGCAGCAGTCATATTTTTTCCATCATTTGCTCTTAAAAAATCTAATACTAATTTACTATTTGGTTTTAACATATAAATCTTTCTCTCCTTTTTAAACCATATATTTATTTTATTTATACATATATTATATCAAAAATATTTTATCTTGTCAATAATTTTTATGTATATTTTGTAATGAAAAATTTTATTTATATATTTCTTTTTCATTTTACATATATATTATACTAAAAATTTTTTTGTAAATCAAACATATCAATAAACATCTGCTCATCTATAATAGATTTACCAAGCTCTTTAGCTTTTAAATTCTTGGCTGAAGTGCTTTCAGTGTCATTATTAATTAAATAATCTACATTTGGAGACATGGCGCTAACTACTTTTCCTCCAAGAGAAGTTATAAAACTAGATAATTCATCTCTATTTTTCCAATGTTCTTTTGTTAATTTACCAGTAATACAAAATGTTTTACCTTCTAATTTTTGTTCTTTATTTTCTTCTACTTTATTATTTATAGTTAAATAATTTTCTACAATATAATCTAATTCAATATAATTAAAAGTTTTTAATGATTTATTCATTTCATACCCGAAGCCTTCAATAGTTGAAAAATCAAAATCATTCTCTGTAGCTTCTCTAAATTCTTTATAAGTAGAGAATTTTTTAACTATATCTCTTGCAACTGCTCTTCCAATAAGCGGGATGCCTGCCGCGCTAATTATAGACTCCAAATCACAATTGCAACTGTCTTTAATTGCTTGTAATATATTTGTTACAGATTTTTCTCCAAAGCCAGACTTGCTTATCCACTCTTTTTGATATTTATCTAATTTAAACATATCTAAAACTGAATTAACCCAACCCCAATCAATTAATTTTTCGATTGTAGCCTTTGATAATCCTTTTGCATTGATACCACTTCTTTTACTAAAAAAATGTTCAATTCTATTAAGTAAAAGTCCTTCACAAGATGGATTGCCGCAACGTAAAAATATACTACTATTATCTCCAAATAATTCAGTTGCATGACCACAAATAGGACAATATTCTGGAGGTATTAATAAACTTTCAATTGGAACTATTTCATTTTCATTATATTGCTCTACTTTTGATATTTGAGGAATAATCATATTGCTTTTGTATATCCAAATTTTTTGTCCCTTTTTTGGTGTACCATTAAACAAATCTCTAATTACACTTATATTGTGTAGACTAGCACGATTACAAATTGTTCCTTCAATATCTATATCTTTATATATTGCAACAGGCGTAAGAAGGCCTGTACGCCCCATAGTCCACTCTATATCTAGAAGAGTGGTTTCATATTCTTCATCATAAAATTTATATGCTAATCCGCCCTTAAAATGATGATCTGTGCGGCCGGCTGCCTCATAATCATTACAATCATCATACTTAAAAACAATACCATCAATTGGATAAGATAATATTTTACAAGTCGCCTTTATTTTTTCTATTGCATCTTCTACTTCCAAAGAATTATAATTATCTTCAAATTCATATGGAACAATAGTAAAACCAAAATCCATAAGACGTTTTAATTTTACTGTTAAATATTGTAAATATTCTAATCCTTTAATGCAATCCCAAGCTACAAAAGTAAGATTGCGGCTAGCACTTTCTTTGCTATCTAATAATCTTATACTACCACTTGCAAAATTTCTTGGATTTTTATATTCTTTTTCAAAAGATTTAAAATTTTCATATGTACAAATAACTTCTCCATCTACAATTAATTCATGTTTCCAATTAATTTTTTTAGGAACATTTTTAATTTGAAGAATATTATGAAGAATATCTTCTCCTTCAACTCCATTTCCACGGGTTTCCGCAGATACTAATCTACCATCTACATATCTTAATGAACAAGTTAAGCCATCCATTTTAGCCATAGCTATATAATCATTATTACCAATAAAAGATTTAATATCATCTATTGATTTAGTTTTATCTAATGATAACATAGGATGATTATGTGTTACTTTATTTAATTTATTTACAACTTGATAATTAACTCTTTGAGTTGGGCTGTCTGGTAAATAAATACCATAATAATTTTCTAACTGTTGTAATCCAAAATACATATCATCCCATTCTTTATCACTAATTAGACTTTGTCCCATATCATAATATTTTGTATAATAATTTAGTTTATCTATTAATTCTTGTATTTTATATTCGTGTATTTTATCTGGATCCATCTCCTATTCACCTACCTTAAATATTTCATAAGTTCTACCATCATATTCATTATCAGCGGGACAGCCTGTTGAATAATAAGTTAAATAATTTTCTGTATAACCTAAATATTTATAATCTCCATACTCATTTTCATAAAGAGTGTTATGATTTTTAATAGCTTTATCAATTAAATCTTCATCTTCATAATCATAACAAATAGATTTTAATTCTTCTGAAGCCTCTTCTAAAGTATCATATTCTCCAACAATAGACAATATAATAGGTCTTTCATAACTTCCTTTTGAGCCTTCCATTAATAAATACATACTATTCATCCTCCTTTTTATTTTTTTTATTATAATACTTTTTTAATAAATCTTTTAATTCAGTATAACAAGAACAACAATAATCCAACCTCATTGTACAATTATTCAGCTCAGATTTATAAGTGGGTAAAATTAATTTATAAAATTGATTATGATTTTTAGCTGTATAGCCACAAATATCACAAATACAACCAAATTGATTTCTAGCCATTTTATTCATCTTCCTCACAATCTTCATAATAAGCTTGTATTGCCTCACTATATCCGTACCAGTTATCAACACCAAATGCTTCTAAATAACTTAGTTCTATTTCAGCTTTTTCCATATTATCTAAATACTTTCTTACTTCATCTATTTCTTCTAATGTTGCATTATGTTTTATATAAAATTCTACAATTTTGTCATTATCCATAAACATTCTCCTTTCTATATAATATATTATATCATTATTTTTTATAAAAAACAAAAAGAGAAGATTTGACTTCTCTTATAATTTTACTATTGAATTGATTTTACTATCTTTAATCATTTTATTTCCAAGTGTTGTTCTACCAAGTAAAGGAATATCTGTTGCGGCAATGCATATAGAGTTGCTACCAATTAATAATAAATTATTTTCATCAGTTACCATTGCGGCGCCCGCGATTATACCTTTGTATATAGCAAGCCCTTTACCAGATCTACCTTGAGTAGGCAATTCGCTAATTGCTGTTTTCTTTCCTAAGCCATCCTCACTAAATACTGCAACTGTGGCTTTTACATCTCGAATCGGTAATCCCGCAATTACTTCATCTCCATCTGCAAGTTTAATAGTTTTAACTCCGGCAGTTACACGACCAATTGCCGCAATTTCTTTAGTTTCAAAATGAATAGACATACCTTGTTTAGTTATGAGTATTATATCTTCTTCATCCATTAATTCAATACTAGCAATAGAATCTCCTTCTTTTAAATTGATTGCTGCAATACCAGTACTCTTTTTTGCTTTTGTATATTCTTCTAATAAAGTCTTTTTAAACATACCTTTTTTAGTTATAAATACAACATATTTGCTATTATTTTCTTTTGCTAAATTAGTAATTGCAATAATTTTTTCATCTTGTTCAATTTTTATTAATGAACTTACATGAGTTCCTTTTGAAACATTTGTTCCAACAGGAATTTTATCAACTAATAATTTATACATTTTTCCTTTATCGCTAAATAATAATAAATTATCAATAGTATTAGTTTTAATAGTAGCCATTATAGCATCATCTGCGGTTTTAACACCTTTGCCGCCTTTTCTTTGTGTGCGGAAACTAGATTTAGCTATCCTTTTTATATCTCCAGTTTGAGATAAAATAACTACTACATCTTCAGGAATTACTTGTTCAGTTTCTTTATCTTCTTTTGTTATTTCAATTTGAGTTAATTCAGTTCTTCTTGCATCTCCATATTTTTTAACTAAATCATCTAATCTACTTAATATAACTTTTAATTGTTCATCTTTCGAACTTAATATTTTATTTAATTCATTTATAGTTTCTAATAATTTAGCTTTTTCATCATTAAGTTCAACGCCTTCAAGTTTTGCTAAACTACCTAATCTCATAGCAACTATTGATTTAGCTTGTGGTTCAGAGAAGCCAAATTCACTTGCTAAGCCATCTTTTGCGGCAGTACTACTAGCAGATTTTTTAATAAATGCAATAATAGTGTCAATATCTTCTAATGCTTTTAATAAACCATTTACTATTTCTAATCTGGCTTCTGCTTTTTCTAAATCAAAATTACATTCTTTAATTAAACATTCAATATTATGTTCAATATATATTTTAATACAATCTTTTAAATTTAATTCAGTAGGAGTTTTATTTATTAAAGCAACTTGATTATATGAAAAACTTGTTTGTAAATTAGTTTTAGCAAATAATTTATTAGCAATAACAT
>Ga0265301_10002503_pt1 | contig 21088 bp, 21 predicted proteins | sample AusTroGonzalo_MG_2_FD_193488 | JGI IMG/M metagenome (GOLD analysis project Ga0265301, IMG submission 193488) | Bovine rumen microbial communities from tropical cattle in Woodstock, Queensland, Australia - Gonzalo_04 | ecosystem: Host-associated > Mammals > Digestive system > Stomach > Rumen ... | reverse complement strand
CAAGGTCGTCAACGCTCTTCGTGATGAAGTTGCTGACATCGGGAATAACTCCGCTCGCGATGTCCGTTGCAGGGATACCGCCGGAAGGCTTCTCGTACTTCGCATCCAGGGCGTTCTTCAAGTCCGGCTGGTCGGCTAAAGTGCCAAGAATCTGTCCCCAGACTGCTCCGCCCGGGTCGCCTTTCTCGCCCTTAAGGTTATGGAAAGTGAAGGTGAAGACCTTGGCAGTAGCGGGGCCACTCGCACTCACTTCCACCGATGGCGTACCGATGTTGGCATCCACGGTTGCTGACACCTGGCCGAACCCAGCAGCGTCGCCGGTATCTCCCTTCGCACCCTTCATATTGTGGAACGCAAAGGCAAACACTTTCGCAGTGTCCGGGCCGCTCGCCGTAACCTCTACGGAAGGAGTGCCGACATTTGCATCCACGGTAGCCGATACATTGCCAAACCCTGCGGCGTTACCCGTATCTCCCTTGTCGCCCTTCAAGTTATGGAAGGCAAAAGCGAAGACTTTCGCGGTATTGGGTCCGCTCGCCGAAATCTCCACTGACGGAGTTCCCACATTCGCATCAACGCTTGCAGTTGCCTGCCCGAAACCAGCCGCATCACCCGTGTCTCCCTTGTTTCCTTTGATGTTGTGGAAAGCGAAGGAGAAGACCTTGGCTGTGTCTGGTCCCGACGCACTGACCTCAACCGACGGCGTACCGACATTGGCATCAACGCTGGCTGACACCTGTCCGAAGCCCGCCGCGTCTCCTGTATCGCCCTTATCTCCCTTGAGGTTATGGAAGGCGAAGACAAAGTTCTTGGCTGTGTCCGGGCCGCTAGACGAAACTTCCACCGAGGGAGTACCGACGGCGGCATCCACGGTTGCTGACACCTGTCCGAAGCCTGCGGCATCGCCAGGGTTTCCTTCCTCGCCCTTGAGGTTATGGAAAATGAAGTTGAAGTTCTTTGCAGTGTTCGGGCCGCTTGCCTCAACCTCCACCGATGGAGTGCCCACAGTGTCGTCCACCGAAGCCGTCACCTCGCCGAAGCCAGCAGCGGGACCGGGGGGACCGATTTTCTCCATCAGTTCGGAAGTGACTGTCGTATACTCAAGGTATACGCGGTCTTCCAGCTCGCCTGGATCAACATTCGCCTGCCAGGAGTGCTCCACGAGCGTGAAGGCATCCTTGGTGTCGAAGGTCACCATCTGCACCTCGCCGTCGTTCTCTATGAACTTGAGCGCGTAAGAGCCGAGGTAACGCTGGTCTTTGCCGTAGTAGATGAAGTGAAGCGTGTTGTCGTCAACAACATCAAACTCCCTTATCCGGACTTTCTTAGTGCCGACATTCAACTCTATGGAAATGTCGCGACCCGTCATCACATAGGGGGCGCCCTCGCTGTCCACAATAGTCCACCGGATGTCTATGTCGTTCCCTATTCTAATCTTTTCGCTCATACAAAAAAAGAATTAGGCAGCGAAGAGGAGACCTCCCGCTCAAGAAATACCCCTTCGTGCCGATTATTCATAACTCTTTGATTTGCCACAAATATAAATAAGTCCGAGGTATTTCACAACAACTCGGACTAAATTTACTTTATGGCTTTTGTAATTCTCAATGAAATTGTTTCAATTTCCGTGCCACACTACAGATTTGTGGAAACATAATGCGTCGCACTTGTTCCCAAAGGTCGTATCACCTTGTCCAGCATAGCCCTGATGGACGCCAAATCGTCACGCATCTGGGGCAGGTTGGACACATTCAACAGCATCTGGTCTTTGTAAGGGTCTGAAGCCAACCCGGTCGCCGTGCTGGCAGGAGTTACAGCCCCTCCAGTCAGATACGCCAGTATCGCAGCCACATTACTGCTGATATACGACATATAGAAGTTCTGCGTGTTGATGCCAGCCGCCAGACCGTTGATACTCTCCTCGCTTGCCCCTGCGATGTCTCGCTTGATGCCCGTGAACTGCCCGGACATCTGGCGGAGGTTCGTTCCTTCGGCCTGCAATCCCTGAGCCCAGCCAGTAAGTGCTTCGTTGAGAGGGTCCACGAGAGCATATGCCTCCTGCAGTTTCTGGTTGATGGTGGCGGCATTCCAGTCCTCCACTTCGGCGAGGCTTCTGTACCAGTCGCCCATAAGATTTTGGACGATGCCCGACAATGCTGCCTTCTTGACGATGTTCTGCACCATCTCGGTCATCCGCTCCTCAATTGCGCCAGCAGTGTCTCCAAACTCCTGATAAGCAGCCAGCCAAGCATCGGCAAAGGATTCAGCCGCGGATTCCAGGCTCTCTCCAGTCCAGAACTCGCTGGCGCTTGCCTTCAAATCGTCAATGGCAACGCCGACGCTACGAAGGTCTTTTTCAATCTCTTCCGCCTGCTCGCGGAACTCCTCTTTCTTTTTCTTGGTCTTGGCAGAGCTAGACGCCTCGTTAAGAGTGTCAATCTGCTTCTGATATGCCTCCTGCTTTGCAAGCAGATTGTTCAGTTGCTGAGTATAATTGGCAACATAGTCGTTGCCGAAAGCCTTGGACATTGCCCTATCAAGATTCTCATAGGACTCCTCAAGGTCTTCAACTACCTTCTGCTGGTATTCAATTTCCTTGGACACCTTGCGGGGCTGGGCGGCATTGAATGCACCGAAGACGCTTGACACGATGCTCTCCAGTCCAGTCACGGTCTGTGCGATGGCTTGAGGGGTAATAGCCCCGGAAGCCAACTGGGCGATACCCAACCCGGCACTCATAATCCCAGAAAAAGCCTTTGAAAAATTATCCAACTGTTCGCCAAAGTAGGAAGCGTTATCGCTGGTCGCAAATACAGACATAAGGTCTTTGACACTGGAGATATACTCATTAAGTTCCCTCTCTGCCTCCGATAGCGCGTCGGCAAGGTCTTTGATAGCCTTCTTTATATCGTCCTGTACCATCGCATACTTTTCGCCAGTTCTGATTCCATCCTTCTCCAAGGCACTCATTGCCTTCCTTGCTGACACCAATTTCCCAAGAGACCTAACGGTCGCAGAGTAGGCATTCCGTTGCAGAACCTGCGCCTCCGCCTGCTCCTTTGCCCTTGTAAGTTCCTTTAACTGCTGAGGCTCAAGATCCTTGGCATATTTTTTTATGTAATCGTCTATTAGGGCGATAAGATTTCTAAGTGTTACAGTAGATACACCATCAAGGTCTTCAAACGCCTTCGTCCAAGTATAGGTATCCTTCATTGCCTCCAGTTGGACTTTTGCGATTTCTCGGTTAAAGTATTCTGTAACGGCCGCGACTTCCGCTTCTGATTTTCCCATACCTCTGGCTTCCTCCTCAGCACTAATTCTTTGGGCTTGTAGCTGGCTTACCCTTTCCTCGTATGTCTTAGCCTTAGCATAGGTTTTCTCAAAGTTCAATAGCCAATCGGCGTTATATTTTTCGTTATCATCCAATGCTTTTTGGAAGATTTCTTTGAGTTTCGGCGGTAGTTTGTCCAAATCCGCCTTTATCGCAGCGACATCAAAAATCTTTATGTCTCCCTGAATCTGAGAAAGAAGTTCCTTGTTAATATCTACATCTCCCAAGGAATCAAGAGCCCCAAGCAGCTGGTCTTTCATACGCTCCTTAAAGTCTTTACCAGCTTCCCCATAGACACTCATAGTTAAGGATGCCGATAGTTCTTGGTTACCAGTCATCTCAAGCATATTCTCATAAAAATTCCGAGCCGCCTCGCTGTGTTTTATGCTGTCCGAAAGTTTTTTGAGGGATTTTTCAATCTCCTCTTTCATCTCATCCCAGTCGACATCCTGAACAAGCCTCTCTGCGTCAAATGCCGTCTGGAGGATGTCTTCTGTGGCATCATCAGATGCCATACCTGCCATAAAAGCAGCGTACCTCTTCATATCCCTCTTCTTCACAGAATCTCGCAATTGGGGGGCGACCAGTGGAGCGGCAGCATCCTTTAAGGCTTCAGCCAATGCATCCACATCGCCTTGAGCCTGCTTTAACGCTTTTTTGAGAGCCGCAGGTCCCTGAAAAGCCAAATCAACTAAAACATTGAATTGTTTTTCGGTAAGTTGTAGCCCCTGCCCATAATCCGCAAGGAGTTTATCTACTGTTGAAGAATATGTTTTGATATATTGGTCAAGCAACTCTTCCGCCTCTTCAGTCGTAATTTTCATACCCTCGGTGATTTGTCTCCCATCCGGAAGGCTTTTATAGAATCCATAACCAATGGTATAATACTTTTCGCCTGGAAGCTTGTACGCCTCAAGGCTAAGTCCTTCGTTCTTCTTAATTGAAGCCTTTATATCGTCAAACATATCCTCCGTCAATTCGTGGGTATACTGCCTTGCCCTACCTTGAAGTTCTCGGATTTGCTTGAGTATCTCGGCTATTCTTCCCTTATATGACTCGGGGCTCAAGAAATCAATTGCCGTCACATCTCCATAGATTTTCTTGATTTCTTCGCGAGCTTTCCCTTCGCCCATATATTCCACGAACTCCTTATAGTGCTTGTATATTTCCTGGACATTCTTCAAATCCTCCTTAAGGAAAGATAATGCACTCTTCTTGCTAGCGCTCTTACTCGTGGTAATAAAATCCTTTACCAACTCGCGAACTCTCTCTAGGAAAGCCAACTCGTCTTTCTCCTCGGCGATTTCTTCTGCAGTCGGCTTAGTATATGTGCTCACTCCTTCGATGAAATTCTTTCGTAAGAATTCCAACTCTGTAATTCGTTCCTGCTGATTCTTTATGGCTTCCTCTATAGATTTGGCGTAATCGACCATAGATTCCTCGTCTTTTTTAAGGTATTGCTGTATCTTAGTCATAGATACGCCAACTTCTTCGGCAAATTTCTTGGCGGCATCCGTGACAAGGCGAGTTGTTTTCTCTTGTGGGGCGATTTTAAGATAATCCTTCTGAATCTCCTCCACAAAAGGTTTGAGTTTCCCCGTTGTTGCTTTGTCAAGGAGGCTTAATCTCTCCATAATAGGAGTAAAATCTATAGCATCTTCCACCGCGAAGGCCTCGGAGATGCCGTCCCCCAAAGCATCTGTAAGTTCTTTTTTATATAAGGAAATTGCCTGCTTCCATCGGGCTTCATTAAACTCAAATGTTCCCGCCTCCTCCAGTTTGAATCCCTCTGGGGCTTTCTTCAATTCTTCCCTTATAAATTTGATGCGCTCCGCATATTTGCCCAAGGTGTTATTTAAGCCCTCAAAGCGCTTCTCTTCCTCCTCTACCTCCGCTTCAAACTTTATCGTATCCTCCAGCAATTTCTCGTAGTAAGACTTTGAAGACCAGAAATTGGATACCTGTTGAAGGGCTTGACCTATACCAGATTTTGCTTCTGTCCCTATCTGTTCTTTAATGATATCTTCAATTATCTCGGCAGCATCAAAGAAATCTGTTTCCGTCTTCAGCAACCCTTTCTTTATGGCCTGAGATACTCCATTGACTATTCTTGACGCCTCCTCGGCGGTGTATCCAGCCTCTTCTTTTAAGAATTTCTCTAACCCCTTCTGCTGAGTTCCAAGACTTGTGGCATAAGTCTCTGTAATCTCGTTCATATTCTGCTCATGAATCTGAGCCTGTATCTTCTCCTTTATTGCAGCGGTAAGAGCATCGTAATCCCCCTTCATCTCTTTCAGCTTCTCTATCTCAAGATCTTGAGATGGAATAATGTCTCCATAAGTTCTTTGGAGTTCTTGCAAGGCTTCTCTCTGCTCCGATGAGCCATCTGCTGCCCTGACTGCGGCATCGGCTAATCTCTGGAAATTACGCTCGGCTTGCTCAATCTGTATATTGCCTCGGGCTATATTCTGTGCTAGTTCTTTTCCTAAGCGTTCGGCTTCTTGTTTTGCTTTTACGATTAATCCTATTAACGCAGTTAGGGCGGTTATGGCAATTCCAATCCATCCTCCACTTTTCATATAAGCGGCCAAACGATGCCACCCCTGCTGGAACACATTGGTTGATTTTGAGGCGGCATTCAGATGCTTTGCAACTGATTTCAGTCTATCCGCTGTTGCCTGAAATGACCTTGAGCCCGTCTTAGCGGCCATACTAGCCGCCGCCGCACTGCGTTTGTAGGCATCGGTCGCCTGCTTCGCAAGATTAATATTTCGCGCAAGGCTAGGCATAAAAAGAGAAGAAACTTTCAGAGCAGCGAAACTGAGCCCGACAGCCTTTACCGCTCCAGAAACAAGACGCCAATTCTGCATCAGCCTCATAGCGTCGGCTATTAGTCGCTCCATCGCATTGTGGACTGCAGAGGTGTTACCTATCTCATCATACATAATGGATAGAGCGTCTTTCAATTTCATCCACTGACCCTTAAGCGTTTCGGACTGTTTCTCTTGCATCTTATAGAACATTCCTCCCGCTTCTGTCATATCGTTAAATATCTCCTCAATCATAGAGAACGAAACGGCTCGTTTTGAAATTAGCTCAAAGACCTCAGCCGTTGACACCATACGACCATTCAGTTCCGAGAACTTCTTAGCCAGAAGTTCAACTAATGGAATTCCGGCTTCAGTGAATTGTCGTAACTCCTGACCACGCAGAACACTGGCCGCACGAACCTGGCCGTAAGCCAAAACCAGTCGGTTCATATCTACTCCAAGACCAGCGGATACATCGGCTAACTGCATTGTGACATCGTACAATTTGTCCGTTTCAATTCTATATGCCGATAATTGCTTGGTAAAGGTCACCAACTCCTTTATCTCAAATGGAGATTTTATAGCCGCCGCCTTGATTTGCTTAAATAACGCCTCAGCCTTAACGGTATCTTGAATGATACCCGCCAAAGCGACCCGTTGCATCTCAAATTCAGCGGTAACCTCTCGTACATTTCTCACAAAGGTAGTCGCAGAGTGAATAGCCACCAATCTTAAGGAGTTTTTGATTAAAGATTCAAGTTTGCTATTTGAACGAGACAGCCCCGAATCCAAACTGGCGGTCTTTTCAGTCAATTCGTCCAATTCTTGACGAACGCCCTCAAGGTCATGCTTTAATTTCTCATATTTAGAAGAGCCCACCACCGTTCTGTTGAGTTGTTCGGCTAGTATTCTCTCTTTCTCTTGGAGAATCGCGATGGTTTTTGTTGATGTGTTCAGTATCGCGTTCTCGTATTTGCGTTTCGCTATTCCCTGCTGAATGAGTTCGTTGCGCCTTCTCTCCTTTTGAAGCGTCTGGTCAAGAGTCAAGGCAACTCTCTCTAACTCCTGCACTTCATTCTTAAACTTAGCATACAAAGCGCCCCCCTCAAGAGATTGTCTCTCCGCCTGCGTCATAGCGTTCCATTGAGCCCGCATCTCCGCCAATCTGCCGTTTATGGCGTTAATGCTGCTTTCCTGCTTCTGCCAATATGGCTCTTGCTGCGCATAGTAGTCGCGCATTTTACGCAATTCCTCGTTTGTCTCCGAAAGGCTGTCTATGTAACTTCTAAAACTGGAATCGCTTACTGTTTGGTCAAGTTGGGCTTGGGCGGACTGTAGTCCTTTTATGCTGGCAGCCACAGACACTACCTGCTCATTGAGCCTTTGGTATTCTTCAGCAAAAGAAAAGTCCCCGCGACCGCCCTCCATCTGTCGCAATTCTTGGAGTTCGTTGATTTGACGCTCAAGGGACTTCAACTCCATAATAGCCTGATTAATAAAAGGGCTTAGGTCTAACTTGCTTCCGATTTTTTCCCATTCTGCGTCCTCCAACTCACGATACCAGGAGTTTAATTGTTTGAGTTCGTCGTTTGTCTGTTCAATATTACCAATGGTAACTTTTGCTTCCAGGGTGTTAGAGTCCAGTGCGGTCTGCAATGTTTTTACGACCTTAGGTACTTGACTCACGGCATCATTAATGCCGCCCATTATATCAATGACTACAGGTATTTCAACTGCCATATTACTGTTCCTCCTTCATTATGAATTCTTGAAACTTATCCTCATCGGTCTGGGCTTTCTTACCCATGCCAAATATCGCTAAAATATCGTTAACTTCCTCATCTGTCTTGATAGTTTCTTCCCATGGTATCACAGTCTTAGGTTTTTCTGCCTTTTCAAAGTCGTAATCAAAGTAGCCCTTATCCAAGAGCATCATCGTTACTAGATTACAAGAGTCTATATACCAGTATCTCAACCAAGACCAGAAATTATAGTTCCCATATATTTGCTTTATCCGTTCATTGTGCTCGGAGTATTCAAACGCAGAGCCTACTTGCCTTCCGCCTTTATCCCCAAAGCGTCCGTCTCCAACATATTCATCACGCTTTCCAGCCGCTCTAGCTGCTGCTTGGCGACTTCGCCAACCGGTCTCATATAAAGCTCGCGTTCCTGCTTTGAGATATCCCAGTTGGCTTTGGAAAAACCCAAGTCAGCACTAACAAGTCCTGCTTCGTTAATCCTAAAAGTAGTTTCATTCCCACGCAATTGCAGGATGTGCCACTTTAGCCACCATAAAGGTCTAAGAAATATCGCCCAGTTCCCCAGAAGGTAATAAGCAGCCTTCTTTGAGTGAAGGGTGTATAATTTCTTAGTTATTCTTGTGGCTTCCTTCTTCGGTACGCCCTCTTTGCCTCGGACTTCAAGAATCTGGGCTTCTTGCTCCAAAAGAGCGATTTTAGTCTTGACGGCCTGAGCAACTTGTCTGACCCTATACTGGCGTCTCCCGACGCGAATTTTACACGGAGCACCCACGATGGTCTCGTGTGCCCCCTGCAGAAACTGTTGCGTTTTATCCATATTTGTTTTCAATCAAAAAAGGGCGGGCGCAATGCCCGCCCGATTACGGTTAAAGTTCTTGCGATTAAGCGGACTCGTACTTGAGCGCACCCTCAAGAAGGATGCCAGTCTTAAGGTAAGCGGTGTCAACCTGCTCTGCCAGAACCACAGCGTGGATACGGTAAAGACCGTCTGAGTAAGCGAGGTTGGAGGTAATCTTAGCCTTAGGATAAACCCAAGCGCGTTTCTTCTCCTGATCTGCAACGAGAATAGGAACGGTGAACACTGGAAGGTCTACGCCAAATCCCACAGCAGATGTTGAAGGGTCTGAGCCAGTCAGCCAGGCCGGAGTTCCGATGTTTGCGGAAGCGATGTCGGCGGCGGCCATAAACTTCTTCATCATATTCGCACTGGTGGATGCGATATCGAAGGAGAAAGCGAGAGTACCAGCGGTTACCTTTGCGGTGATGAGGTTTCCCTGCTCGTCAAGAATCTGGTCTGTGGAGACATCCTCTCCCTCCCAGGAAGTGCTGTCCTGAACAATCTGACCAAGGGATTTCGGATTAGCGAAATCGGAAAGTTTGGCGGAAGAATAGTCTGATACAGCGTCAAAAATGATAAGGTCGCCCTGTCCCACAAATGGGGCGGTTGCGGCGTCAATCTTGTCTATAATAGTTGCCATTTTCTATTAAGGTTTACTTGTTGAAAAATTACTGGTTGTATTCCACTTGATATTCAGTGTCGTGATGGAGTATCCCGAAGAAACATTCGGTGTTGTGGGAGTTATAAACTGAGGAGCTACATATCTGAAAAAATAGTTGCCGGTATTAAGGTTTTCTACTAACTCGTCAAACTGAGCCAGAATCTTCTGGACTCTGTTCTTCTTGACAGACCCGTCGTCGTGAAGCCTGCAGTAGAGGCTAACCATAAGATAGCCCTCTGCGTAAGGAGTATCCATTCCGACACCTCCGACATCCCCGTTGTACATAAGTACAAGGAAGTCCGTGGGCGTCTCATTCGTCGGGCGCTCCCAGTCTCCATAAACGGGAAGTGCAGGAGCGGAAGAACCTTCTCCGACAAATATCTTGCCCTGCAAGTAATCTCGCAGTTCTTGGTCTGGCTGTATGCTTGAAGGATGTATCATCTCTTAACTCTCCTTATGTTAGTCTTGTTGACAACTTTCACGCCCTTGTCGGTCACTACGACTGTGGGGCGCTTAAGCCCGCCACCGTCAATCCAATCGTATACGGCAGAAAAAAGTTCGTCGGCTAAACTGTCTGCAAATCCCAGATGTCGCCCAGTCTCGTTAACCTTCTCCGAGTAGGGAACGCCAATGATAAGTTGAACCTGAACGCCTGGAAGAAAATACCTCGGACCGGCACCTTCGGCTACTTCGCGAGCCCACTCCGCTCCGATGATGTTTCTTATTCCCTCGGTATGCTGAGAGCCTCCAGTCGCTGAAGGGGGCATATAATGTACAGAAGTAATCCTATTGCCCTGCATTATTCGGACAGCAACACTATCGTGAAGTTGTCCGGAATACCAAGGATGATAGTGGTCTCCTCCGAATTTCTGCTCCTTCCCTCCACTACTGAGTTTTGTTACATTTCTCGGCCATTCTGAGTCTTCTTTCTTCAGGTACTTGACGGCGACTTCCTGCAGTTCCACGAGCGCGATGGAATTCAGCGCTTTCCCAGCATTAAGGATGGCTTGAGAAAATGCGTTGTAGGTCTTCCCCCAATCATGATATGTGCCAGTCCTCTTTGCCATAATCTAGTCTCCCTGTGCTTGTTTCAGTTCTATTCTCGTGACCTTGACTCCAGCCCTCCAAGGCATATTGATGTCGCGTACAATCTTAACGATGGACTTGATTTCGCGACCGAATTCGGTCGTAATGGTCACGGCGTCGTTGATTTGTATCTGAACATCAACTCCAGGCAGAAAAAGAGTCGGGTTTCTCAGAGTAAATGCTCTGGTATAACTCGTTCCTCCCTCCTGATAGAGGCATTCTCCAGTATAGATGGTCTCGGGGCTTACCGGGTTGTCCCATTCGTCCCTTCCGCCATTATCTCTCTGGATAAGACAAGTATCACGGAATTCAATGAACTGCATACTATTTCCTCAAATAAGTAGCGTCAAACATCTCGCTAGAAGAGTCGTCCTCCTCAACCTCAAAGCCCCATTTAAGGCGCAGGGCGTCGCCCATTGCCTTGAATCTGGCTCGGTCTGCCATCGTGATGGTATAACCTCCACGGGAGGCTCTGACATCGCCGACCTGCTCGGAGTAACCTCCTCCAGCAAAAACTCCCAACACCGAATAGTAGATTGTCGAAGAGGCGTAATCCAGGCGCATCCTGAACTCTTCCTCAGCCAGTGAATCGGAATCCACATCATCGTCAAGTTCAAGAGGCTCAAGGTTGACCTCTATGGGACTCAGAGCGCAACGCTCCACTACATTGTCCTGCAGGTCAAGACCCGGGACCAGACTACGCAAATACTCTTCAACAGTCATACTTCTTCAATTTTAGGCACTGTAAGTAACCAAGTAGAACATCTCCTGAGGACGGTTAGGAACGCAGAGAGCGGTCAGTTCTGACCACCAATCCTGTGTCTTAGCCTTGGCGTCGTACTCGTACTGGATGAGTCCCTTGCCGCCAAAGAAGGTGGCATACATAGCGGATGAATCCGGAACGAGAGGAAGCACGGACTTGATAGTTCCGAGGGGACCTGCAGGATAGAACACATAAGTGTTCGCGTTGAAGGTGCGGAAGCTGGTGCGAACCAACTTGGCATCCGGTCCCTTGCCCTGCAGTTTCTCTACTGCTGCGAGACCCTGGCGGAACTTGATGTTTGCCAGAGGAATGCCGATAATCTTTGCGAAAGCGGCGGCCACCTGGTCGTCACCAGCGTTGTTGCCCACTGCGAGAGCGTTGGCGTCGTTGTTGGCGGCGAGAACGAGGTCTGGACGAAGCTGGTAGCCGATGGCTGTACGCCAAGCGGTATGGTCCATATCCTCAAGCCAAGACTGCTCGTCCACCTCAAGGATGATGTTCCTATAGCCCTTACGCTTCATAGCGCGGACGATAGTACGCATATCCTTCACGGGGTCAGAGGATGAGCCCTGATGAGCGGTGTCCTTGTTGTCCGGGTCAGTGAACCAGCGGTAGTTACCAGCAAGGGTGGTAACATTGCCTGCAGGAACATTTGCGGAGAAGGTGAGACCGACAATACCACGAGGGTTGTTGTCTGCTGACAGGGTGAGACCACGGTTGGAAACCATCTGGTCGCGCTGGTATGTCATAGACAGCTCGTGTGCATTCTTGATGTCGGACAGACCGTTGAAGAGCAGGTCAAGAGCGTACTGCTTGGCAGTGCTGTTCTGGAAGTCCAGTTTGCTGACAGCGTCGAGGTACTTGCGGTAGTCGTCCTCGTCCCAGAGGAAGCGAGCCTTCTGGCGAGGGATGACGCCACGGGCGCTCTCGAAGCCCTCTGTTCCGAAAGGAATGGCCTCAGAGTCCTTGTCTGTGTAGGTGGCCATCACCTTCAGACGATTGCTGGCGATGAGCTGCTCGTAGTCAAAGGTGAGGGATGAAACGGGGTCCCAGGAGAACCCGTCAAGATTGAGATCCTGGATATTGCCGAAGCCGACAACATCTTTGATGTACAAGCTGAAACTCTTGGAAGAAAGGATTCCAGCTTCCTCCATAAGGGTATAGAAACCGTTGCTATATTTATTCATAGTTCTTTCCTCCTAATTAGTCAAGTTCATACTCAAATGTGATACCAGGCATTGCGGCCTTGTAGTAGTCGGGCATAGCAGGGATGCGGTCGCCGAGAATCTGTCCCTTTGTTACTACTGCGATAGTTCCCTTGGTGGCGTTGTCGGAATCAACAACGACCTGACGCCAAGACAGTCCGTTCGGGAGAACGGCAGCCTTGTTAGAGCCAGCCTCGCTTACGATAACGAGAAGGTCGCCATCAGCGAGTTCGCCAAGAGAGTTGGCAGTGATTGTGAACTGGTATTTGCCAGCATCAGTGCCAGTCAAAGGAGTGGCTGCTCCAAGGGCTACAGCCTTAGCGGCTGCTCCTGCGGAAGTCATCTTGCCGACAATCATTCCCGATGCGGGAATAACGCCAGCCTGAGGCTTCAAAACGAGAGTGGTGGCTGCAGAAGATACTGCTCCAACGACAGTGAAGGTCGGGAGAATTTTCACAGTTCCACCCATCTTGTCAAGACGGACGGGCATACCGATGGGGAAGATTGTTCCCTTGGAAACACCGCTCAGGTCAAAGGTTCCGCCCGCAGTCTTGCGCTCCTTTACCTCCAGCCATATCGGCATCACGCTGCCGGGATACTGTTTGGATTCAGGAGAGAAAAATGCGTTTCCGTAGTTACTCATTTCTGAAGAGTTTTTTGGTTAAACTTATTGGTCTTTGGGAAGACGACCTTCGTCCTGCAGGCGTTTTTTCTCGGCGCTCCAGTCAATAGTGCCTTCCTTGTCATCCTTTGGAGGATCAGCCACAAACGGCTTGGAAGTGTCAACACCCTTTCTAGAAACTGCCTTGTTGAAATAGCCAGTGGCTTTGTCAGCCAGTTCTTCGGCGGTCATCTTTGAACCCGTAGCCTCATTCAATTCAACCGCGCGTTCCCAGGCGTCTTCCGCTTCCTGAGTGTACTTCTTGGCGTAATCGCCTCCGAAGAAAGACTCGCGGGCGCCAGCAAGGGCGGCTTTCTTTGAATTGAGGTTTTCCAGAGCGGTAATTTTCTCCGTCAACGGGGTAACGGCGTCGGCGATAGCGGCTTTGAGCGTAGCAGCCCAGTCCACTTTCTTTTCGCCATCGTCATCACCACCCTTTTCGTCATCATCGCCGGTATCTGGATGCTTTGCCTTGTAGTCCTCGTGCTCGCGCTGCAGGTCGGTTCTTTTCTGAATCTCCGAGTCGCGCATCTTCTGTAACTCCTTGGCGATTAAGTCCATCGTAGCAACATCAGAGATTGCCGCTTCAATGTCCTTGTCTTCTTTGACTGTCTCTTCCTTTGCTGAGGCGATCCGGTCCCAAGCCTCGTTGCTCAATCCAAAGCTCTTGAACTTCGTCTTAAGCGCTTCTGCAATTTTCTTTTTCATATGAATATTTTGTTGAATTGGAATCTTAACCGCAAAAATGTAAAAAAAATCAAACAAAAAAAATATGTGGCATCAAATTTGATAAAAAGGACACCCCAAAGGATGCCCTTTCGCTAATTCTGAATTGATTTGCCGGGAGCGTTGTTGTCCACATTTGCGGGATTGACCTTCGGCTCGTCATTGTTCTCAGAGCCGTCTGTGGTGTCGCCGAACTTCGCCTTCGCCTTGGGACCAGCCTCCGCTTTCATCGTGGCCTCTTCCTTCCACTCCTCCTGGATCTTATCGTAGTCGCCCTTGTGGGTATTGCCGATATCCTCCATTGCGGACTGGCGAGACTTGACGCGAGCGTAAACTTGGTCAAGTTCCATCTTGAGAGCCTCCGCCTCGTTCTGAGGTATCCAGCAGTTCTGCCCGACAGAAATCTTGAGTTCGCTATAGCCCTTTACATCCTTCTCTACCTTGCCGACCAGAGCCTTGAAGACCAGCATCAGTTGCTTTACGGACTTGAAGACCTCAGGCCAGTGTATCTGAGCCCACTGCACCTCTGGAGCGTACAGTATCTTCATCGTAGCGGATGAGTCACTGCCCTGCTTTATGATTTCGGGGTCAATCTTGACTGACATACAGGTATTACGGATGTCCTCCTCCAGACCGTCCACATGCATCTCTGCGATATTGCTCATATCCGGCGGAGCGAGGAACTTGGCGTCGGCGTGTGCGAGACTGTCCGATGTACCCTTTACGCCCAGAGCCTTGTTTGCAAGTTTGGAAGGAGGAAGACTGGTCGTCTTCTCTGCCTTCACGAAGAGGATAGGCATTGCAGAGCCCTTCACATGCTCTCCAACATAGGTCTTGGCATCCTCAAGCCTATCGCACTGCAGTTGAGCGGGTCCCGTAGGGATGTCGTCAAACCTAAAGTATATGCACTGACAGAGATTGTTGCCTGCCTGCGCCGACTTGGAGCGTACCAGCGTATAGCCATCCTCACTGAGCTTTCTGCCCTCTTTCGGAGCGATATCCTCATCCCCGTCGGGGTCAAGAACCATCCAAGTCTCTATCTTGCTGGTCGTGAAGATATCCACGGCGTCGTGCCCCTCAAACTTGTACTTACGGGCGATGCTCTTCTTCCCGTCAAAGGAAACCCTCGGGAACAGAATAGAGCCTTCCTCGTATCCGTACACCTCATACTGCAGGGGCTCGTCCTCGTCGTCCGACTGGAAGATGTAGATAGCTCCGTCGCCCGTCCTCATCGCGGACTTGATGACCTCAATGAATGCGGTCTTCAGTCCTACTATATCCGCCCAAGACATAAGCGTATTGAAGCGGGTCTCGTCGTTGGACTCCGCCGCTGTCCAGAAGCCGTCTGCGGCGAAGTGCGAAATCTTCCTCGCTATGATGGCTTCCTGTATGCCTACGGGAACTGTCTCAACGGGGTCATAGCTCACGATGTCCCATTTTTCCTTGCCGTTCTTGTCCTTCTCCCCGGTGGGACCGTAGACTGGTCTGACGGACATCATAGGGGAGTTGATTCTGTGTGCGGCCGAGTTAACCTCGTTGAGGAAATCATCCTGCGTCATCCGCATAAGTTTATACCCCAGCCCATTGGCAGCAGGAGAATTGTCCGCCACCCTACGCAGCCAGGGCTTCTTTTTTGCTAAATTAATGTAATCTCCGATATTCATAGGTCAATTGCGATTTTTATGTTAACCAACCCAGACCGCCCCGCGATAACTTCCAGGGAAGCTGTTAAATAATCCGTCGTATGCTTCTTCCTCCACCTCGGGAGCGGGGACTTTCTTCGGTCTTGCGTCCAGATCCCAAATCATCCTCAGATACATCGTATCTATGATATTCGGAGATGCGTGGAACTTAGCCCTATACTCGTCCTTGCTCCGGTAGTAGATTCTCTTGTTCCTCTGTAGTGTTCTAAAGGTATTGGACTCGTCGTAGAGCACATCTATCAACTGCCGAGTCTCTCCCTTCTTGCCGTAAGGAATCCTCATATACAAGTCCAGCGTGGTGGAAATCTTGCCAGTCTTGATGGCGACCTCCAACTTGCTCATCAGTTGAGACCTTAGGTTGAAGTACTGCTCGAAGGTGACCTGGTTGCCCTGCTCGTCGTATTCCTGCATCGCAGTCTTGTTCGCCGTCACCGGCCAACCCTCTGTATATGCTTTCAGATAGTTACCAAGTCCCGTAGCATCAAAAGCGAAATTCTTTTTAGGAATGCCGTACTTCGTCAGCATCTGGTCAATCCAGTCCACCAACTCCTTGGGGTCGCCTCTGAAGAACTCAATCCCGACAATCGTATGACCCTTCCATGCGATGAAGGGGTTGTCGTCAGAGTCCGCATTGCCCCCAGACACATCCATAGTGCCGTACATTGTCTCATCCTCGTCGTAGGGGTTACTGGCAATGTCGCGTATCATCTGCTTTGTCACGCCCACTTCCTCGTTGTCTATGGGACCGAAATAAGCCTCCGCCAGTATGGAACGCTGTTCGCCTCCCACATTATGAAGGTTGGCGATGGACTGCCCCTTAGTGGCGGCCACGAGCTTTCTATTGCCTGCCGCTGTTCCTGTCAAGAGCGTGAAGGACTTCACCATATCCTCGGCTGTGAGCCCAGCCTCTATGTCCTCCTTGCTCAGCTTGATGTTCGCCGACCTCACCACTTCTGCCTTTGAGTCTCCCCAGACGACGGTCTGAGGCGTATTGCCCTGGATGTAGAAGAACCTCTCCTTGCCCTCCATTTCCGGTCTGATATACCAAGTATCGGGGTCTATGTAGCCCCCACAGAGAAGGAACTCCGTCGTCCAGTGCCCATTCTCGGGGTTGAATGTCAGAAGCATCTGCGGCGTTATTCCAGAAGAGTCTCGGTTACGGGAGAAGATGTATGTGAACATCTTGAACTGACGGATAGCCGTCGCCTCGTCTATCGCGATGAAGCTGGCCTGCTGTTTCTTGATGTACTCGATGAACTCAGCCCATTCGCCAGGATTGTCCGCGTTGAAGTTCGCGTGAATCATCTGGATGTAGTTATTCCACTTAGACCACGCAAAGGTTGGCAACTCGCCGGTGGTCACTTCACACCCCGAGAACTGCCCCCATACGAGGGATGCGTCTCTGAACATAGAAGTTCCCTTTGCCGAGTCCAACTTGCGGACATTAATAAGACGCCCCGTGTAATTCGGAACGCCTACGCCCTTGAGCCCTTTAAGGAAGATGCCGAAGCTCTTGCCGGATGTCGCCTGTCCGCAGGCGAATATCAAATTTGACTCGCACGAGCATATCTGCTCCTGCATCCCCTCCTGCGGAATCAAGTCCACGCCGTCACGGAGGGTGTAATCTCCGACCTTGTCCCAACCCTTATCCTTTATGGTAGGAAGACGCCTCTGCACATGCTCATACAGAGGGGGAAAGGCGGCTTCTTTGTTTCTAAGGGCGAACATACGCCACAAAGATAAAAAAATAGAGCATTAATGCAAAAATAAAAGGGGAAGGTTTATTTCCTCCCCCTTCGCCGAGATAAGATAACGGCTAGAATAGTTATATAGGTAGAATAGGTTAAATAGGTTCTTCTCCTTGATACTGTGGCTGTGCCTGCTGCTGGAGTTCCCAGCCCCAACAGGTAAGATCCATAAAGTAACTTCCGTTGTTCTGGCGGACGCTTCCGTCAAACTTGAACTTTCCGACTTGTCCGACGCGGAGCTTTGCAAACTCCTCCGCCTTGTTCATATTACTGAGCATTATCTGTTTCGGATACTGCCCGTCCTCATACTGCACTACGATAAAAACCTTCCTCCAGAAGCCTCGGGAAGAAGTCCCGGTCTTCTCCGGGGGCATTGCGATAATTTTTCCTACGATTTCCATATATTGTATTGATAAGTTCAATAAAAAGGGCGACGGGACACGGGTTCGTCGCCCAAGTTCAAAAAGGTAAAAGCTATGACAACAACTATGGCTGTTCTTCTGCAACTTGTATGCCAGAGGGCTTGATTAGCGTCTGCTTTTTGTACTCAAAGCCGTGCTCTTCCGCGAACGCCCTCGCTTCGCATTCCTCGCAAAGGTCTTCGCACTCCTGCTCGCAGAATGCCCTATAAGCACAAGTGGAACAACTCTCGGGCAGATATCTCCTCGGCTGTTCCGCCACCTGCTCCTCCTGGTCTAGCAAGCCAATCTTGTCGGCTATCTTGAGGACTGCCTCGGGGTCGTCGGCATCGTCAATGTTGTTGGCCAGGCTCATCGCGAACTCAACCAACTTTGTCTTCGCACGAGCCTTGCGCTCCTCAATGTTGCCCCTCGGGGCTTCCTTGACCTGCGGAGGGTTCAGTATCTCATCTATCGTCTTCTTGTAAGCCTCCATATAGTCCTTTGCGGTTTTGCTGGCAAAGAATTGGGAAGTGGCGGCCTTCACCGCCGTCTGTGCCTTTGACCCGATGAAGTCCGGGCGGGCGAACTTAAGGAAAGCCACCTCTCTGGGACACCCAGAAAGGACATAATACGAAAGGCAGTCCATCTCCTCCGGGAGCAAGTCAAACATAAGACCTTTCGGTCGCATTGGTATTAATCCAGGCATATAACTATCTGGTATTCAAATATTCCTTTATTATAATTTGGAATTGTTCTAAATTACGGCAAATGACATAGCGATAACCTTGAGCCTCAACCAAAGCCTGCCATTCCTTCTGAGCGGGTTTCTGGCTACCGTTCTCGTCTTTCATCTCAATGCACAAAGCGCCACAACCGCCTCTCTGGATAAAAAGAATCAGGTCTGACACCCCGGAGACGACCCCAAGGCTCTTGCGTATAGCCCCCTGGATGAAGTTGCTGTCGGAGCGGTCGTTCTCATTCGGAATGTGGAAAAGGAGTTTCCTGTATTGAGGATACTCATTCCAGAACCACTGGAAACATTGAGCCTGGATCCTCCCCTCATTTGCACGATGGCTCCTTTTCTTGTCGGCGGGCGAGGTCTCTACTATCATTTCGGTCTTACCAGCTCTGCGTGATTGCTCCACCATTGCGCTTGCTCAAGGTCTCCTGCAAGATACCTCTCAAAGCAAATACGACAACGGTCAGCCCACTCGTCATAAGGCCCCTTTTTCAAGGTCTTGATGGTCTTTTTAAGGTCGGACTCTGTCAAGGTCTTGGCGTGCTCTATCGGAGAGCCCATAAATTCAAGTTTCATAAGCGTGTGGTTTTTGCAAAGATAGCAAAATTATTTAGAAGAGGAAATGCGGCGCTCCACCATTCTAACAAGTTCCTCAATAACATCTTCGCTCGTGGAGGACCCAACACTAAACCATCCACCGAGAACATCCAAACCAAACGCATCCCACAGCCGCGATAGTGACCAGGCGGGAATGGAATCTTCAGATTTAGCATTGAACGCATACAATATAGGTTCTGCCGTGGCCACCTCCATGGCGTGCCCAAAATCATAAGTAAGAGCGACATTGCGCCACATCATATCCGCACTCCCCGGATCAAGTCCGGCATCCAGGAGGCGCTTAGACTGCTCGATTGTTGTTGCTATCTGGCTCATTATGCTCTGCATTTGAAAACACTAATAGGATTCATTCTGTCCCAATCAAGATAATCTGATATACTATGCTTAAATTGCACTGCCACAGGTACATCATTCAAACGCATAGCCAAATCCATCATCTCATTATATTTATAATATTCATGAGGCACTCCGCTCATAAGACCAACTTTAATAAGGTCACAATAAGGAGCGATTTTCTCAGCAATACTTGCCGTGACTTTTGGTGTAACAACCGGTTCTAAGGAAGCAAAAGTCCTATACCCAGCGCTATGGAGCATCTCCATGGCTTCAATTCTTTCTTCTGTGCTTGATGCTCCAGGCTCTTGTTCATCGTGACCAGTAAGAGTGAAACCCCATGCAATCATATCATATAACTTCGCCCCTTTCATTGCATAAAAAGGCGAAATATAGGGATCGTGAATAAAATCGGCATTTTTCGTTAAAACTTGAACCCGCACATCATGAATTACAGCCTGAACGATGCAGTCCCAATTCAGTTTCCTTGTGTCTGGTATCATCGGGTCGGATGAGAATGTGAAGAACAGACTCGACTTCTGCAATTCCGGAAGATTCGCCTCCAGCTCTTTTATGAAAATATCGAGGGCATGATCTTCGTCCTTGAAACATGATTTCAATTTAGGCACCGGCCCGCCCATGGCGTGAGCCAGAACACCGCGCTTACAGTAGCAATAGGAGCAGTCGTTGCTGCATCCAACATATAAATTACAGGCCCATTCGGCATATTCGCCAGCCTTACCTTTAGGCGTATAAATTGCTTTACTCATAATCTATATCTTCCCAAAAAATACTGACTTGCCATCCTTTCGTTCGTCCTTCATACAGGCAAACCTTTCACATATAGCAGGTTTATGCTCAAAACGGCAAAAAATGCACTTATAAAAACCCCTGCGGCCAATAGCCCTATCATTATACATAAACTTTGGCGAATCTGGATCTTCTCCGCTGAGAACAGCAGCTTCTTTACAGACATTTATTCCGTAAGTACTTCCAATGTTAAGGAATTTTCTTTTTGCGATTTCCATATTCACTCAAATATAGTTCAGTATATCCGGGTTCTTTCCTTTCTTTACAAGCCGTTCAATCTCGCGGCGGTCCCGTCTTGGTAAATCTGGCCAGATCTCGCTTATCGGGACTGGCTTGCACTCTCCGTCATACTTAAACGGCTGGGACTTGTATTCTTCGATGGTCATAAGTCATTATCTTTTACGGTATAAACATTTCTTGCACCGGTTTAGATTCCTGTGCTTTGACTTCAAGATGCAATCTCTTTCCCCGCAATACTTGCAGTCTCGCTCTGGGGTATAGCGTATGTATCCGTTCTCTGGCATCACTCAAATATCTTCCTATAATGTTCGCACAACGCCTCGCGGGTGGGGAAGACCTCGTCGGCCAAGAAAACATATGCTCTATCTCGATTTGAAAGTTTAACATACGCCATGTAACCAATCTCAAGAAGAATTCCTCTCTCTATTTGATGGGTTTTGGGGCCCCAGGCATTCCATACCCACACCTTGTCTCCTGGTTTCATATCTCTTCAAACGGTACTCCGTTAACGGTTATTTTCAGATTAAGGTCGTTCGCATCTTTTATTACAAGGGCTCGAGTCTCGTCGTCGTTTGTGAACATTACCGGCAAGTGTTTTTCCTTTGCTTCTCTCAGCATTGCTATCACCGCCGCCGGTACAGACATATCTGGGCGC
>Ga0265301_10002502_pt1 | contig 21091 bp, 21 predicted proteins | sample AusTroGonzalo_MG_2_FD_193488 | JGI IMG/M metagenome (GOLD analysis project Ga0265301, IMG submission 193488) | Bovine rumen microbial communities from tropical cattle in Woodstock, Queensland, Australia - Gonzalo_04 | ecosystem: Host-associated > Mammals > Digestive system > Stomach > Rumen ... | reverse complement strand
ATAGATGAGGATTTCCGTCCGTATCGCGACGAGCTCTTCATCTCGTCGAAGGCTGGCTATGACATGTGGCCTGGGCCCTATGGTGACTGGGGTTCCAGAAAATACCTGATGGCTTCACTCGATCAGAGTCTGAAGCGGATGAAAATTGACTATGTGGACCTCTTCTATAGTCATCGCTACGACCCCTATACGCCCTTAGAAGAAACGCTCCAAGCGCTGGTAGATATTGTGCGACAGGGCAAGGCGCTCTATGTCGGCATTTCCCGTTGGCCACTCGAAGCCACCCGTTTTGCGGCGAAATACCTGAAGGAGCGTGATGTGCCCCTACTGATTTATCAGGGAAAACTGAATATGCTCGACCGCGAACCACAGGAAGAAGGCATCCTTGACTTCTGCTCAGAAGAAGGCATCGGCTTTATCTCTTTCTCGCCATTGGCACAGGGTCTGCTCACAGACCGTTACTTAAATGGTATTCCTCAGGACTCTCGCATGTCGAAGGGCAAGTTCCTGAAAGAAGAAATGCTTACACCTGAGTTGCTTGAAAAGCTGCGTCGCTACAACGAAGCCGCCCAAAGTCGCGGAGAATCGTTAGCGGAAATGGCTTTGGCGTGGATTCTCCATCAGAAAGGTGTAACCTCTGTTCTGGTTGGTGCCAGCAGTACGGCCCAGTTAGAGAAGAATCTACGCTGCATAAATGCAATGCCGTTTGAAGAAGATTTATAAGATTACTCGGACATATGACAACAATCATTAAAGAAGGAGGAAAAACCATTGTAAAAACTGGTGAGCGCGTAGACACCTTGAATGCCACACAGTTTGAACGCGAGATGGAGGCCGCCTTGGAAAAAGGCGTCGACCTGGAGCTTGACTGTACAGATCTGCAATATATTTCCAGTTCCGGTTTGCGTGTCATTCAGGAAACAATGCGCATCGTGACGCGTAAACTCAACGGACAGATTAAAGTGACACATGTGAGCCCCTCTATCTTCAAGATTTTCCATATGACAGGATTCACCCGTATTATTACCATTGAGAAATAGACAAAGATATGGCTGACATATTCAACAAAGAAGCCCTGGAAGCCCTTAACGACCATAGTGAGGCTGAGGAGATGGCACGTGTGGCCTCGCCGAAACTGAAACTGGTGCTGGGCGCCATGTTGACTATGGTAGCGGTCGGTATCTATTGGTGCGCCTTTGGCACCATCAACGACAAGGTGACAGCACAAGGCATTGTGTTCCCTTTTGGCGAGGTAACAGCCTTGAATGATTCCACCGTTGGAACCAACGATCGTGTGTTCGTCAGTCACGGACAAGCCTGGCTGATGCCACCCACAAAAGGACGGGAGATGCTTTGCTATGTGACTTTCAACGACCTGCGGAAATTAAAACCCGGGCAACAGGTACAGGCAACCCCCGCCGACCTACAGCGCGAGAACTGGGGTTATGCCTATGGTAAGGTAGAAGGTATCGAACAATATCCGACGACCAAGGACGATGTGATACGACGGCTTAAACTGGATCCCCTGGCTGCGTTCATCAAAGATGGTGAGGCCATCTATGAGGTGCGTGTCATTCTTGAAGAGAAAGACGGACATCTGGTATGGAGCCGTGAGAAAAGCCAAGGTCTGAAAATTAAGACGGGCTCACTCTGCAATATTCAGATTATCACCCAACAGAAGCCCGTTTGGAGGGTGCTCATCGGAGCCGTCGACAATGCAGTAGAATCGGCTACAGGCAATTGATATGAGCAAGGTCGTGAAGATGCCAATGGTGATGCAGATGGAATCTGTGGAGTGTGGCGCAGCCTCACTGACGATGATTCTTGCGCATTACGGCAAGTGGCTGCCCTTGGAAGAGGTGCGTGCGGCTTGTGGCGTTTCACGTAATGGCAGTTCAGCAAAAGATATTGTATTAGCCGCCAGAAACTATGGTCTGGAGGCAGAGGGCTATCAGGTGACACCAGAGGCGCTTGATGGTATGCAACCCGCCATCATCCACTGGAACTTCAACCACTTCGTCGTCTTCAGAGGTTATAAAAAAGGGGTTGCCTGTCTGAACGACCCCAATGCCGGGCCTGTGGAAGTGCCCATCAATGATTTCAGGAAATCCTTTACTGGTGTTGCGCTGACGTTTGCTCCGACAGCTGCTTTCAAAAAGGAAGGACACCATACCCGCATTCTGTCGTATGTCAGAAAATATTTGCAAGGCGCAGGCGAGGCTTTCTGGCTTACTTTCACCTTTGCACTCTTGGCTGCTTTTGTCGCACTCGTTATCCCTCTTTTTACCCGCACTTTCATTGATGAGATTCTCTCGGGAAAGAACCGTGACTGGAGCTCTACCTTCTTCCTGATCATGGGCATAGTGGCTCTGTTCCAATTGGTGCTGGTATTACTGCAGGCCCGTTATGCCAAACGGGTGGCTGGTTCGTTGGCAATGAAAGGGAACGTAAAGTATCTGAATCATGTGCTGCGACTACCCATCTCATTCTTTGCCATGCGAAGTGTGGGTGAGTTGCAACAGCGCCAACACCTGAACGAAACCATCACCCACTCACTTGTAGAGGTGTTGGCTCCACAGATTATCAATATTGCCCTGCTTGGACTCTACCTCGCACTGATGCTCAACTATTCCGTGGTGCTGACTATGGTGGGCATCGTTGCCGCAGCGGTCAATCTGATCATCGTACAATACCATTCCAACCAACGCATTAACCTCATCCACTCCATGGAACAGAGTACTGGAAAATACTTCTCGGCGACTGTTTCCTGCATCGACAATATGGAGAGCATCAAGGCGGCAGGCGCTGAGACAGGCTTCTTTGAGTACTGGAGCGGCCTTTGGGCCAAGAAATTCAATATGGAAGGTAACGCTACAGAACAGCAACTGAAGATGAACCTGATACCTATCCTCGTGAGCGGACTGGTCAATACCACCATCCTCATACTTGGTGCCCTACTGATTCTGAAAGGTGAACTGTCTGTCGGTATGCTCTTGGCCTTCCAAGGATTCATGTCATCTTTTCTCTCGCCCGTCAACGACATCGTCAATGCCTCGAAGACCATCGTGGTGATGCGCAGTCAGATGGAGCGCATCGAGGACGTGATGAAGTTCCCAGAGGATCATCGCGAGAAAGAGGGCGATATGTATGAGGGCAAATTGGGCGGATTAGTGGAACTGAAGAATGTCACCTTCGGCTATTCGACCCTCCTACCCCCGCTTATCGAGAACTTCAACCTGCGTATCGAGCCTGGTCATAGTGTGGCTTTTGTCGGGAGTAGCGGTTGCGGCAAGTCGACACTTGCAAAACTCATCTCCGGTCTCTATAAACCTTGGTCTGGTGAGATCCTCTTTGACGGCAGACCGATAGAGAGTATCTCTTCTGAAGAACTGACAAATTCAGTGGCTGTTATCGACCAGAATGTCGTGCTTTTCGATGACACGGTTGCACAGAACATCCGTATGTGGGACGAAAGCATAGAGGATTTCACCCTGATGATGGCCTGTAACGATGCCCAAATACGCGATGATATCATCAGTCGCCCCGATGGCTTCAGCACCAAGATTGTCAGAGGCGGACAGAATTTCTCTGGTGGTCAACGCCAGAGAATGGAGATTGCTACCGCTCTGGCTAAAGAACCTGCCGTGCTGATAATGGATGAGGCCACCTCGGCCCTTGACCCGAAAACAGAGGATGAGGTGATGGCGTCAATCCGTATGATGGGGCCTACACAGATTATTATTGCCCATCGTCTCTCCACCATTCGCGACTGCGACGAGATCCTCGTCATGGATCAGGGAAAGGTCCTCCAACGCGGCACCCATGAGGCGTTGATGGCACAGGAAGGACTATATAGGGATTTAATGAAGAGTGAATAGCCATGGCCATCTATATCAAACAGATCAACAAGCGTAGGCAGTTGGAAAAAACCCTTCTTGCAGAAACTCTGGACCGTGGCGCTCAGAGATTGGGATTCCTACGCAAGAAAAAGGCGATTCCTCAGACGAACCAGTCGGCTCTCCGACAAATACTCGATGCTCTGGGCATCAAAGACTATGACCTGGAGGAGAACGACATTGTTTCTCCAGAGGAGCAGCTGACGGGTATTCTGCGCCCCCGTGGCATCCTCATGCGTCGCATCCGACTGACAGGTAATTGGTGGCGTGAATGTGTCGGCCCTCTGCTCGGCTATGCCAAAGACGGACAGCTTCTGGCCCTAACGCCCACCAACAGCGGTCTGGGCTATCATTATCGTGACCGTAATGGCATGATTAAGACCATCGGGAAAAAGGAGATGGAGCAAGAGCTCAAACCGACAGCCTTGACATTTACCAAACCTCTGCCACTGCGCACCTTGGACATCAAAGACCTTATCAGTTTTACCTGGAGTGTGGTTTCCGGCCCTAATGCGCTCATGCTCTGTCTGGCTGCTCTTGTCGTTGTATTGCTGGGTATGTTTACCCCTATGGCCAACAAACTTATCTTCGACACTGTCATTCCCACGGGCGACGCTTCTGACTTACTCCCTATCACAGGGCTGCTACTTGGTGCCACCATCGGCACAATGCTGCTGACATTCACTCGCAACCTCTATATTACCCGAGTGCAGCATATCGTAGACCTTCATACGCAAAATTCCATCATGGCTCGCACCTTCCTGCTCTCGCCCACTTTCTTCTCTAAGAATGCGAGCGGTGAGTTAAGTGCAAAACTCAATAACGTTTCCATTCTTTCTGGCATGATCAATGAGACTATTATTGGCGCAGGGCTTTCTGCTGTGCTCTCGCTGATTTATCTCATGCAGTTATGGATTTACGGAAAATCGTTGCTTTTCCCTGCCCTTGGTATACTCGCCCTGCAGGCCATCATTCTTTTCTTGGTGTATAGACGAACCGTCAGAATCCAAAGTTTGTATACCGAGAAATCCACAAAACTCAGTGGACTGGAATATAATATGTTTGCAGGTATACAGAAAATAAAACTGACAGGTTCCGAAAACCGTGCGTTTACCCGATGGTTGGACCAATATACAGACCAGGCCCGTCTGCTTTATAACCCGGCCTTTATCTCCCGTCTGTATACAGCGTTGACAGCCTTTCTCGCCATCGGAGGCACCATGCTCATCTTCTGGTCCACCCTTTCAAACAATGTGGCCCCATCAGATTTTATTGCCTTCAGTTCTGCATTTGGCATGATGACGGCAGCGATGGCACAGATGAAAGACGTAGTTCCATCATTGGCTAGGATCAAGCCACTTCTTAAATCCGTCAAACCCATCCTCGAGGCTGTTCCTGAGATGGAAGCCAAAGCTCCGCAAGTGGAAGGTCTTTTTGGTGGCATAGAGGTCAGCGGGTTAAGTTTCCGCTACGAAGAAGAAGGACCCTTGGTTCTCGACAATCTCTCATTGTGCATAGAGCCTGGCGAGTATGTAGGACTTGTCGGCAGATCTGGCAGTGGTAAATCTACATTAATGCGTCTGCTTTTGGGTTTCGAACAACCTCTCTCGGGTGGTATCTATTACGATAATTATGACTTGGCAAAGGTCGACAAGACAAGTCTGCGTCGTAGGATCGGCTGCTGTCTGCAAAGCGGCAACCTTTTTGCTGGCGATCTTTTCCAAAATATTACTATCACAGCTCCTTGGGCCACGCGTGAAGATGCCTGGGATGCCTTACGGATGGCCAGTCTTGAGGAAGATGTCCGTAGGATGCCTATGGGCCTGAACACATTAATCAATGAAAGTGGTAGTGGTTTCAGTGGCGGACAAAAACAACGTATCCTCATTGCCAGGGCACTGATATCCAAGCCGGATATCATCTTTTTCGACGAAGCAACATCTGCCCTCGACAATATCTCACAAAAGCAGGTCAGCGAGAATCTCGACCAGTTACATTGCACCCGTCTCGTCATTGCCCAGCGTTTGTCCACTATCCGTCATTGCGACCGCATCATTGTGCTCGACAAAGGCAAGATTGCTGAGCAGGGCACCTACGAAGAACTCATGGCGCAAAAGGGACTTTTCTACGAAATGTCGTTACGCCAATTATAAACTTCAGATATGATGAATAAAAAACCTAACCCGACTCGGCGAAAACTCACTCTAAGTGAATTGTCAAGAGTGACAGGAGGCATTACTGTACCTTCGACGTCATCGGACCACGAACACCCTTATAACTCTTGAGGAAAGCCTTGGCAGAACCGAAACTGAGGAACATATCAAGACGCATGGGAATGTGGTTCTGATCATCCGTCACGTAGAAACGGATGAGTTCATGACTCTTGCCATTCTCATTCTCCCAGAACGAGAATACCAAACAGCGGAACTTCTCCTTAGTGTTGTCCATCTTATAATTGGTCTTACCGCGATAACTCAGCCATGAGTTCGACAAATGACGGGCATCGCTGATAGGCATGGGAATTACCTCGCCCTTCTTCAGTTTCGACGCATCGAAATTACGGGCACGAAGGAAGATGGACATCATGTCATAGATACAATTTTTATAGGTACTCGTCTTCCTGTGTTCTTCGCCATCGGCATCGATACGATGCTTCTTCAACTGGCAGTTGCCATTAGGATATGAATACCACACCTCATCGACGTAGTAACGGCTTCCCTCACGAGCCCCTTTACGGAAATATAGAGGCGAGAGATCGGGATTACAATAACTAAGCAAGGTATCGCGCATCGTGAAATACTTGTCAAGCGTATTATTACCCCTTGTTATCAGATACGATCGCCAAGCATCCTTACCCTCAAACTTTGTCATCTTAGTATCCATCGTAGCAGTACCTACAGTAAACCAGATGAGCTTCCAATTGAACTTTAAGTCATATTCCAATACTTCCCCCGACTTAAAGGCCGTATTTTCAATGCCACACTGCGCCTGTGCCATTATTGGCAGAAGTGCAAAGAGGTAAATCATGATTTTTTTCATTGTCATATTCATTGTTAATCTTATTATCATTTTTATGTTATAGTCTTACTCCTTGGGTCTTGAGATATTCCTTACCCAATTGTTTGGCGCGTTCAACATTACGGTTCTTCAGTTTCTTCTCCTGATCAGGTTTCTGCTTGGTGATGGCACCTGGCTTCTGGCGGAATCGTACTACCTCTGTTAGATTCCAGGATTTGGTCAGATCCCATTTCTCCTTACACTCTATCTCTTGAGGATAGTAATAAACGGCCTCTGCCTGACGGTCGGCCTTATAGTCACCTGTATCCCAGATACCATTGCCGTTGGCATCTACAAAGGCACGCATATAGTATTTACCTGGTGTAAGGTATTCAAACCTGGCCACGCCATTCTTTACACGCACTTCTCGTTCAGGATTATCAGAACCGCTGAGCAATTGGATAATAATCGAGGTGTCTGCTACCTCCAGACCACTGACGTTAATCATCAGCAGACTGAACTCATCCGGACCTTTCACCTTAATACCCTGCTTATGCGATTGTGAAACTTTGCCATAGATATCGATAAAGGCAGCGGAATCGATTTCAAAACTGTATTCCGTTTTCAAACGCCAGTCAACTAACAGTTCATATTCTCGTATTGAGTTTGCCTTTTGTTGGAACACGCAAGGTGTCTGATACCAAACGGAGTCGATCATCGAATATAGATGTACTTTCGATGTATCACAGACCTCTAATGGTGTTGGCATCTCAACGGTAATTCGTGAGTCTGGAGTGGCGGCACTCGGCACATTATATTTCACTTCCAGGGGTTTGACGGGATAGATAGAATCGTAAGGCTGATCATTCTTCTTTTTCTTTTCTTGTTGCTTCTGCCACTTCTCAATCTCCTTGTTCAAGTCCTTCATACGCTTCTCATAAGATACCTTGGAGATAACCTCAAGAGCGGAGTCTGTGTTGAGTACAAGGTTGCCTAATGTATCTGTCATATGATAGGTAATATCCATCAGTAAGGTGTCCTGATTCACGAGCATGGTATCGCGCAACCAATAATGAATCGTGTCACGCTTCTCGTTGGTCTCGATGACAAATGCACTGTCAGCATTAAAATTCAAGCCCTTTATTTCTGGTACGATAGAATCGCCATAAGTAAAATACATGGAAAACTTATTTGGCTCCACACGTTCTGTCTTAACCAGATAGCGATCCGTCTGAGGATGTGTGAACGCCAAAAGGGTAACATCATCTGGCAAGAAATGGGTATAAGGCACTTGTCGAAACGCATCGATATGCAGCGAATCACGCCAGATAGTATCTGTTCGGGTATCAGGCTTTGACGAAGGACTAAACGTCTCATGACTGAAGGCTATCATCTCGCCCATCTGCTTAAAACAGAAATCACCATCCATATCTTGAAGGGCGTATGCACGATAAGTACCAGACGCCACACCCTTCACAACAAAATGGCCTCGGCTATCCGTGCGTGACACACGCATCAGTGGTTTCGTGGTAAAAGCGGTATCTGACAGATCGTCATAGAGTCCCACCGCAATGCCTTTGATGGGCTCCAAATCGCTGGCATCCAGCACATAGCCTGCTATCTCGAAGGTATCAATCTGTTCGCCTGTCGAGAAAGTAAAGGTATAGTTACCCATGGGATTCCCCTCATTATTGTCGGAAATAGCATCGCTGAAGTCGATGGTGTAAGTGGTGTTCTCTTTCAGCGTATCTTTCAGCTCCACCACAATCTTCTTACCTGCTCCTTTGATTTCCGGTGTCTCTAATTGTGGCGGTGAGATAATTACCTTCTCCGTTGGATTGTCAACCTTAATAAACTCATCGAAAAAGATGGTGATTTTTTTCGCCTTGATATTGACACCTTTGTCTTCTGGTATGCTACCAACCACCTTCGGTGGATCATCGTCATACCACCCACCATCGGGCTGTCCCATTCTGGCACATGAGATAGTGAACAATGAATAGTGAATGGCGAATAATGCTAATGCTATCATCGGCAAAATCCTCATACTATTTAATGGTCTGATTTTTCTCATCACTATTCACTATTAACTATTCACTTATTAAGTGCCATTAACTGTTCTATCGTCTCGCGACTATTGCTCAAGCGAGGTACTTTGTGCTGTCCACCTAATTTTCCACGTAGTTTCAGCCAGTCGTTAAAAAGGTTCTGTCGAGCTTCAATAATCTCGAGATGCTGTAAGGTAATATCCTTATAACGTTTGGCCTCATAGTCAGAATTGATTTCCTGCAGACGCTTGTCCAGCAGATCTGAGAACAATTGCAAGTCGTCAGGACGTTTGGCAAACTCAATAAGCCACTGGTGACGGCACTTCGCGTTGGCATCCATAAACACTGGTGCTGCGGTGTATTCTGAGACCTCTGCACCCGTCTGTTCACAAGCATAGGCTAGTCCCTTCTCTGCATTGTCGACAATCAGCTCCTCACCAAAAGCGTTGATGAAATGCTTTGTTCGACCTGTGATGACAAACTTATAAGGATTAGTCGAGGTAAACTGAATTGTGTCGCCTATCTCATAACGCCAAAGGCCGCAGCAGGTAGAGATCACCATTGCGTAGTTCTTGTCCGTCTCCACAGCCCAGAGGGGGACAATATCACCACCTTCAATCGGTATAAACTCATAGAACACACCATAGTCGAGCATTAGGAGCATCGATTTGTCTCGAGGATCATTCTGCAGGCCGAAGAATCCCTCACTGGCATTATATGTCTCCATATAGTGCATCTTCGGTGAGGTGATAAGTTGCTCATACTGCTTACGGTAAGGCGTAAAGGCCACACCACCATGGAAAAACACCTCAATATTTGGCCACACCTCTTCCAGATGCGACTTACCAGATAGCTCCATCATTCTTGTAAGTACAGAGAGCATCCATGAGGGTACGCCCGAGATGTTAGTCACATTCTTATTCATCGCCTCACGGGCTATCTTGTCGCGTTTGATTTCGAAATCAGATATCAATGCCGTCTTTTTCTTGGGAACACGCACCAGATTAGCCAGAGGATTGATATTTTCAATCAAAATGGCACTGAGGTCACCCACCAGCGAGTCCTTCAGATTATAGTTGGGCGCATGACTACCACCAAGAATCAAAGCACGTCCGTCGAAGATACGCGATTTAGGGTTATTTTGCAGATACATCGCTACAGCATCGAAACCACCTTTGTAATGCATGCGCTTTAAACCCTCCTGGCTAACAGGGATGAATTTCGACTTATCGTTGGTAGTACCAGAAGATTTTGCATACCATTTCACACGGCCTGGCCAGAGGATATCCGTCTCACCATGTCGCATACGGTCAATGCTATCCTTTAGTTCTTCGTAGGTGTTAACAGGAATGTGCTTCACAAAATCATCATAGCCTTTCATCGTGGCGAAGGCATGATTTCGGCCGAATTCTGTGTCTTTCGCCTCAGCTATCAAATGACCCAGCACTGCTTCCTGCAATACCTTTCCCTCATTTTGATGCTTCTCCAACTCCAGTTGGCGAGACTCAAACACTTTTCTTACTATATTAGTAATACTCATTTCAAATTGCGCATTTCGCGTGCAAATTTACGCAATTCCATTGTAACGGGGGAAAAAATTACGATTTTTTTATATAATATTACATTCGACGGCGTTTCGCTTTCGGCATCGGAAGCTCTTTGCATGTCTCGCGGACAAGTTCAGAAAGATAATCACGGTCATCTACATCGGCAATATAGAAGTAATCTTTGGCCCCCTCATAGGGTGGACGCATGTCCACCGTCCGCAACAGTTTCTGACCCGCCTCTGTCGGCTTTAAATAGAAACAGTCATCGCAGATGAGTCCGAAGATCTTTCCGTCACAATAAATACCATAGTCGCCAAACATCTTTTTGGAAACTATTTCTCCAGCTCCACTACATTGGTCGACGATATACTCTACAAAATCAACATTGCTTGCCATTGTCTATTGTATTAATAAAACGGCTTCAAAGGTAATCAATTTTCTTCAATTGTTCGATAAAAAAACAAATAAATGCGTTTTCATTTCGCTAATTCGAAATTTTGCACTATCTTTGACGCAGTTTTTATGAAATAACTAAAGATATTATTCGGTATGGAGAAGTTTGAATTGAAGGCGCTGACGTATGCACCGCAGGACTTAGAGCCAGTGATTAGCAAAGAGACGATTGGTTTCCATCATGGAAAGCATTTGGCTGGGTATGTGAATAACTTAAATGGACTTTTGGAGGGGAGTCCGTTAGCAGGATTACCCTTGGAAGAAATTGTATTGAAAGCTGAAGGCGGAGTACTGAATAATGCAGGGCAGATTCTAAACCATAATCTGTACTTCGAGCAGTTCTGTGCACCCAAAACGGATAATCATCCTATTGGTAAGGTTGCCAAAGCTATCATTCGTGATTTCGGTTCATTCGAAGCTTTCAAGGAAGAATTCCAGAAAAAGGGAATCACACTCTTTGGTTCTGGTTGGGTGTGGCTCTCTGTAGACAAAGACGACAAACTCATCATCACGCAAGAAGGGAATGCAGCCAACCCTATTCAAAAGGGTCTTACGCCACTACTAACATTCGATGTTTGGGAGCACGCCTATTATCTGGACTATCAGAATCGTCGTCCTGATCACCTTGCTGCTCTATGGCAAATTATTGATTGGGAGATTGTTGAGAAGCGATACACCCGGTAGATAACATTAGAATTCTTCTGGCTCCCATAGGTGCCTCTGCATATCCACATGACCATTGGATTTAAAGGTGATGCCTTCGGATTCTAAGAGGGGGCGCTGACGACTCCAACCTGGCGCGGTACGACCTGCATTGTTTACTACGCGATGACAAGGAAGCAACTCTGCTCCAGGCGTATAACGTAGCGTACGGCCCACCATCCTTGCGTGACTAGGCCATCCTGCTAGAATGGCGATATGGCCGTAGGTAGTCACATAACCACAAGGTATCTGACTTACGATGTTCAATACGTCGTCTCGAAATTTCCTCGCCTGTTCGGGCGTCATCTTATCGGGATAGTCTTTCATACGTTCATCCATTTCTGGCGCTCGGAGTCTGACATCTTTTCGATGGCGTAACGGAGCATGGTGCGAGGCATTTCGTGGGCATGCTGGCGGAGGAAGTCACGAAGGAGATCCATCGAGACGCGCTTGCCCATTTCGCGGAGCATCCAGCCAACGGCTTTATGCATGAGGTCGTGTGGATGGTGAAGATGAATCTCAGCATAACGAAGGCACCACGAAGGGTCACCCATCTGTGACGTTTTCCAAGAACAGACGATGCTCATGCGCTGCTTCCATAGACAAGGACTGGTGGCGAGGTCATCGAGTATTTTTATCTTATCATACCTATCGCCCAGATTCGAAGGCAACAACAGCCAATGGCCGAGGATTTTGTGTACAGAGAGATCGACCAAATCCCAGTTGTTGGCCTGCTCAGCATACTGTAGATACATTTTAACTATCTCGTCGCGTTTCGCGATAGCCTCAGCATTGTGCTCCAACCGTTTAGTAGCCAGTTTCTCAAATTTCGCCACAAGAATCAAAAAACCACAAAGCCTCACCTCATGCCATCGGTTCAGGAGTAACGTTGGGACGTCGCTCAACGGAAAATCTACCCCTGCAGTTTTGACTACTTCACGAGTCTGCGGTACCTTTAACCCTAAGAACTCGTCACCATAGCCATACTCGCCAAGACCCGTCTTGAAAAATCCCATAAGAATTTTGCGCTGCTTATCGTTTTGCTGCGACTCCATGTATTCGATAATCTGCTGAGCGTTTGTCTTATTTGCCATAAAAACTGTCTTTTGGCCACAAAGATAGTGCTTTTTTCTGAATGAGTAACCAAAGAATCGGCTCTTTTTGCAAAATACTATACTTATGGTATTACATATTTCCTCAAATCTTTGTAACTTTGCAGCGTTTTTAACACGATAACTATTCAAGATAAATAAATGAAAAAGATTGTTTTTGTGACAGGTGCCAATAAGGGCATCGGATTTGGAATCGCCAAACACCTTGGAAAAAGCGGTTGGCAGATAATTATTGGCGCACGCGACGAACAGCGTGCCGAAAAGGCAATTTGCGAACTAAAGTCGACAGGTATTGACGTGTTGGGTTGGGTGAATATCGAACTACGCGATCTTGCCAGCATCGAACAGGCCGCAAAGGAGATTAACATAAAATATCCAGAGTTATCACTTTTAGTAAACAATGCTGGTATCCCTGGCGACATGAGTGTGGACAGCCTACACACTGAGATCAGTGACATTAAAGAAACGCTCGATGTGAATTTCATCGGCACCTTCGCCCTTACCAAGGCGCTGATGCCACTGCTCACTAAGAACGAGGGGCGCATTGTCAACGTGACTGTTCCCTCAGAAATCAGTCCTTATTGGCACCCACTTGCCTACGTGGCCAGCAAGGCTGCACAGAATGCAATGATGGGTGTGATGGCTATCGAGCTGCAACAGAGCAACACGCCATTGGAGGTATTCTCCGTTCATCCCGGTCCTACGACAACCGATCTGAATGGTAACATGGCGCTGCCTGGTTTCCACGATATCGAAACTGTAGGCGAGAAGATGGCAGAACTCATCAATGATGGCCAAAACCATCAGGGCGAATTTATCGAGCTCTATCCTATCGTCAAAGAAGACTAAAATGAAAACTCCTGATTCTTTATCGGTTAGATATAGAATTCAGAAGGATCGATCAACCCCGCACGAAGCGCGTACTTTACCGCTTCGTGCGCTGTGTTAATACCCAGTTTGCGGAAGATGTTCTTGCGATGGGTGGTAACGGTGTGAATGCTTGAGAAGCGTTCGGCTGCAATCTCTTTTGTAGTCTTGCCTAAAGCTATCGCTTTCACAATCTCCGTTTCTGTTTGCGTCAGAATGCTGGGAGCCTCGTCTTCCTGCTGTTGGGTGATGATTGTCTCCAATGCCCGTTGACTAAGGTATCGCGTGTGACGATTAACTGCATTCAAAGCCTCGCGTATCTCACCCAATGGTCCGTCTTTGAAAACCACACTAAACTGATGAGAAGAGTAGACTACGCGACGAATAAACTGGGGGGTAAGCTCGTCACTGATGAGAATCCAGTCTGACAGGCTGAAACGCTCTGCGATAATCAGAAGCTGGTCCTCGTCGGCAAAGTCAAACAGCGTATAGTCGAGCAACACGACGGCATTCTCATGCTCCTTGAGTTGTGCCACCAATCCTGCCCTGTCATAAGCACGAAACACGATGTTTTCCTCGCCTTCTTTCTGAAGAAGACTCTCCAACGCAAATCGTGTCAGCTCCTGATTGTCTGCAATGATATAATTCCTCATAAGTGTCGGTTTCGGGTGCAAAGATACAATATTTTTCTAATTTTAACCACAGATTACGCAGATTTCACAGGTTTTGTCTGTACAAATCGTACAATCTGTGAAATCCGTGTAATCTGCGGTCTTTAAAACTATCAAATCTGGTCGAGTGCCTGCTTCAAATCTTCGATGATGTCGTCGATGTGCTCAGTGCCAATGCTCAGACGAACAGTAGCAGGTGTGATGTGCTGCTCGGCCAGTTCCTGCTCTGAGAGCTGAGAGTGGGTGGTGGTGTAGGGGTGAATCACCAGACTCTTTACGTCGGCCACATTAGCCAGTAACGAGAAAATCTGCAGGGCGTCGATAAACTTCCAGGCCTCTTCCTGACCACCCTTCACCTCGAAAGTAAAGATGCTGGCGCCACCATTGGGATAGTACTTCTTGTAGAGTGCGTGGTCGTGATGACTCGCCAGTGCGGGGTGATGTACAGCAGCCACCTTCGGGTGCTTGCTCAGGAAATCAACCACCTTCAGGGCGTTCTCCACATGACGTTCCACACGCAGACTCAAGGTCTCGACACCCTGCAAGAGGATGAAGGCGTTGAACGGAGAGATGGCTGCACCGGTATCACGCAGGATGACGGCACGGATACGGGTAACGTAAGCGGCTGCGCCTACAGCGTCAGCAAACACGATACCGTGATAGCTGGGATCGGGCTTGGCGAGTGTGGGGAACTTGTCGGGATTGGCCTTCCAATCGAACTTGCCACCATCGACGATAACACCACCCAGAGAGGTGCCGTGACCACCCAAGAACTTCGTAGCTGAGTGTACCACGACGTCAGCACCGTGCTCCAGCGGACGAATCAGATAAGGTGTGCCGAAGGTGTTATCGACGATGAAGGGGATGCCGTGCTTGTGGGCCACAGCAGCCACTCCTTCGAGGTCGAGCACGTCAGAGTTGGGGTTACCGAAGGTCTCGGCATATACGACTTTTGTGTTGGGCTTGATAGCTGCCTCGAGGGCTTCGAGGTCGTTCACATTGATAATGGTATTCGAGATACCCTGCGTAGCCAGCGTGTGGGTGATCAGGTTATAGGAACCGCCATAGAGGTTATCAGCAGCTACGATGTGGTCGCCATTCTGCACAATATTTTGTAATGCGTAGGTGATTGCAGCAGCACCAGAGGCCACAGCCAAACCTGCCACACCACCCTCGAGGGCCGCCACGCGATCCTCAAACACACCCTGAGTAGAGTTGGTCAAACGACCATAGATATTACCTGCATCGCGAAGGCCGAAGCGGTCGGCCGCATGCTGTGAGTTACGGAATACGTATGACGTGGTCTGATAGATGGGCACCGCACGTGCGTCGGTAGCAGGGTCTGCCTGTTCTTGGCCTACATGAAGTTGTAAAGTCTCAAAACGATAATTCTTTGTACTCATAACCTTATCCTTTCTTAATTTTTGTTTGTTAATTTATTCTGTTATTTACTGTTATTATGTCTTTTTGATGGTGCAAAGGTACGAACTCTGGAAATATCTTCCAAATTTCTTGCATAATTCAGAAAATATCCCTAAATTTGCAGCCAAGAAAGAAAATCTTTCCATTTGAAGCCTTTATGAGTCCCTCAAACAGAATAAAACTCTAAAATATGGCGGAAATACTTGATGAAACCGACTTGCAGATCCTGAAAACGCTGCAAAAAAACGCGAAATTGACCACAAAAGAGCTGGCCGATGCTGTCCATCTGACCCCAACACCCGTATTTGAACGTCAAAAACGATTGGAAAAGAAAGGGTTCATCAAGAAGTATGTGGCCATCCTCGATCCGGAGAAGTTGGATCGGGGCCTTTTAGTATTCTGCAAGGTCAAACTTCAACAGATCAACCACGATATGGCTGATGCATTCACTCGTCGCATCATGCGAATCCCAGAGGTTACCGAGTGCTACAACACCTCAGGTGCCTATGATTATCTATTAAAGGTACGCGCACGTGATATGAAACAATATCAGGAGTTTGTGCTCAACAAACTGGGCGACATTGAGAACATCAGCGCCATCGAGAGTACCTTCGTGATGAGCGAAGTAAAGCAAAACTACGGTATCAATATCTGACAGAAAACATCAAAACAAAAACAATATGAAAAGAATCCTTATCATCGTATTTGCAGTCGTCATAGCTGCTGTGAACGTCAGCGCTCAGTTTAGGAGCACGTATTTCACCATCGACGAGATGCCCAATGGCGTTGCCATTCTGCCTGCTCCACCAGACACCACGTCGGCACAGTTTATTTACGATATCAGCCAATATATGTGGGGCAAGACCCTCCGCAATACAGCACGCGGACAGGAGGCCATCGATCATATCGTCACGAATGTTGCCGATATGGCTACTTTTTTCAGTAAACCTTTCGGCATGACCATCTCGAGAGAAACGACACCTGCCATCTATAAGATGCTTCTCAAGGCAGTTCCCACGATCCGTCTGAGTGCTACCCGTCCCAAGGAGACTTACATGCGCAAGCGACCCTATGTCAGGATGAACGAATCGACGCCCGTTCCTGAAGAGGAAGACGAACTGCGCAATTCGGGCTCCTATCCCTCCGGGCATACCATTCGAGGCTGGGGAATGGCGCTGCTGCTGAGCGAGGTGAATCCTGCTGCTCAGGATGCCCTCATGAGACTTGGCTATGAATGGGGACAGAGTCGTGTCATCTTAGGCTATCATTGGCAGAGTGATGTCAATGCTTCCATCGCCTTGGCCTCTGCCTGCTATGCCCGTCTGCACACCAGCAAGGAATTCCTGGACGATATGGAAAAGGCCCGTGAGGAATACGAACGTCTGAGCAAAAGCACAACGCCCTGACCTGTAAGATTAATAATGTTTTTTATTGTCTATGACGAAATGGAAGATTTCGTTTTCTATGGGGATATCTAAAATAAGATATGACGAATTAACGGGTTTTATGGCGATGAAACCATTATGTTCAGAGCGATTGAAGATGGTGTTGGCGCGCCAATAGCCCTCGCTGATGCGTTTCAACTCCTGTTGACGTTCGTGATCTGCTTCCTCAATGCGGTCTTCTCTCCTGATCTGATTGAGAAAACGGGCATCTGCATCCTGTGGGCCAAGAGCCTCTATTCCTGCTACAATCGTTTCTCCCAACAGATTTCCCCACCAATGGGTGTTATTGGTTTTTTTCATATATTTTTCTGGAGAATAAATCGCCAACGAGTCTTGTAATAGTTTTGACGTATCGCCACCATGTTCCAGATATTGGTCCACGCGATAACGGGTTTCCTTATAGGTATTGTGTGGAGCAGCATAGGCAAACGCCTTGATCTTTTTGGGTTCGAATACAAATTCACGACCACTGTTATTGATAATCGTGATTTGAGGTTCGAAAAGTCCGCCTGCCGTCGGATCAACGATGACACATATTCCCTGATAGGAACAATAAAACACGTGATAATCATTCTTGACGAACGTCTTATACTCCTTTTGGTCTTTCTCAGCCATTACATTTAATACGCAGAAAGACATCAATAAACATAACGAAAGCAACTTCTTCATATTGATTATATTTTTCTGCAAAAATACAACTATCTATTTGTATCAAACAAGGATTTCCCCTAAAAGAGACAGGGAAATCCCTAAGTTTGTACAAAAATTGTTAAACACCTGCTTTTTTGATGCAAGATTTTTAAAGTCCTGCGTTATAATAGTAGATAAACATCATAAGACCATAAAAATGAAAGTAAGATTTAATCGTTGGTACAACGCAGTTTTGACGGCCCTGCTGTCAGTGTTAGGTTTTAGTTGCTCTGTCAACGAGCCAGATGAATACGGTACACCCATTATGGAGTATGGTACACCTCATGCAGACTATATCTTCAAAGGTATCGTCACAGATGAGGCTGGCTCACCCGTACAAGGTGTCAAGACATCATTGAAAACTGCATTTGAGAATGATAATAAGCAATATGTTTTAGGGTTGGACTCTGTACTGTCAGATGGTTCTGGTGCTTATCTGCTGAAATACGCTGGTATGAAGGTTCGCAGTCTCAGACTCATCGTCGAGGACGTCGATGGAGTAGCCAATGGCGGCGAGTTCCTCAGCGATACCCTCAAGATAGACTTCGACAAGGCTGTCCAGACAAAACAGGGCGATGAATTCTGGTATGATGGCGCCTATGAGATTTCTCAGGATATCAAACTGAAGAAGAAAAAATGAAACCCACTCCCCTAACCCTTCGCAAGAAACTAGCCCTCGAACTCTGGCGACAGAAGGAAAACATCCTGCGTGAGGAGCATCCCTTGAAACAGTTGTTTTGGGAATGCACCTTGCGCTGCGACTTGAAATGTCGTCATTGTGGCAGCGACTGCAAGATGAAGTCTGAGAGCAATGATATGCCCAAAGAGGACTTTTTGCGTGTGCTCGATGGTATCGCTGCAAAGACAGATCCCCATAAGGTGTTTGTCATCGTTTCTGGTGGCGAACCTTTGATGCGACGTGACATTGAAGAATGTGGAAAGGCTATTTATGAAAAGGGCTTCCCTTGGGGCATGGTGACCAATGCGCTGCATCTCACACCTCAACGCTGGCAAGGACTACTGCGGGCTGGTATCCATTCAATGGCCATCAGTCTCGACGGCTTAGAAGAAGATCACAACTGGATGCGAGGCAATGACCAGAGCTTCCAGATGGTAAGTCAGGCGATAGACATGCTTGTCGCCACAGAGGGTTTCGTCTTCGACATCGTGACCTGCGTCAATCGTCGTAATTATGCGAAGCTTGATGACATCAAGGAATTCCTGATTTCGAAAGGTGTCAAACGTTGGCGACTCTTTACCATCTTCCCTGTAGGTCGTGCAGCCCTCGATCCGGATATGCGACTAACGAATGATGAATTTCGTGGAGTTTTCGATTATATTAAAAAGGTACGTGAAGAAGGTCGCATCCGTGCTGACTATGGCTGCGAGGGTTTTCTTGGCAATTACGAAGGCGAGGTGCGCAGTCGTCTCTTCTCCTGTCAGGCAGGTGTGACGGTGGGATCTGTGATGGCTGACGGTTCTATCGCTGCCTGTGCCAGCATAAGGGCAGACTATAATCAGGGTAATATTTACGAAGATGACTTTATGGAGGTGTGGGAAAACCGCTATCATCCTTATCGTAACCGCGAATGGATGAAAAAGGATGAATGCGCCAAATGCAAATACTTCCGCTATTGTCAAGGCAACGGCATGCATCTGCGCGACGGCGAGGGCAAGCTTCTGCTTTGCCATCTTCACCGTTTGCAGGAAACATAGATGTTAATTTAAGATTTTTGGTAAAAATGGTTTTTAGGGATTTCCCCGTTTGCTTTTAGGGGAAATCCTTTGAGCCATCTATGATTTCTGCCTAATTTTGCAGCGTGAAATCTTTAAAATGTTTGGCTTATGAAAAGGATTATGATTGCTATGCTGAGCCTTTTGCTCACATTGCCGATGATGGCACAATATGGTCGACCCCGTCACTATGGGGCTAACTACGGACGCAGCAGCTATACGCGCACAAGTTATCGTCACAACCCTGTTAATTCTTATGTTGGCTTCCGTATAGGTGGCGCATTCTCAACAGTCAATTCAGATGACCAATATCTCGACGGTGGCACCATGCGCAGTGGCCTGAATGTAGGCGCTGTTGCTGGATTCCAAGTGGCATCGCATGCGCCTATCTACTTTGAGACAGGTCTCTCCTATATAGAAAAAGGTGGAAAGGGCAGTTACGAGGGCAGAAAGTTCACGTATAGCCTGGACTATCTGGAGGTGCCATTGTTGCTGAAATACGACTACAGGGTGGATCGCGATCTGAGCATTCAGCCGTTCTTAGGCGGTTATGTGGCAGCTGGCGTAGGAGGTAAGATCAAGGATTTTGGTCATCGTCAGGCTTACAGCTCTTTCGACGATGATGCCTTCCAGCGTTTCGACGGGGGTATCAAATTGGGGTGTGGCGTACAATTCAACTATCTCTATGCGGAAGTAGGCTATGACATTGGTCTGGCAAATATCAGTCGTGACTATTTTGATGATGCCCACACGGGTAGTCTCTTCGCTACCATTGGCGTGAACTTCTAAAATCAACTAGGAAGGGTAAAATTATTCCCACCTTGGGAACATTTCATTCCCAGGGTGGGAAAATTTTGTTCCCAAGGTGGGAATAAAAACTTAGGCTTCTGCAAAGGCGGCAGCCTCTGCCTCAGCAATGATATCTTCGCGTGATTTCTCTTTATGCGAGATATCAGAGAGGTCGAAATCATCAGTGATGTTAGATTTCTCAGAGGATTCGGACTTCTCAGAATTATCAGATTTTTCAGAGTACTCGGTTTTATCCGATTTTTCTGAATTATCTGAAGTGGCAGGCTTTGCAGGCTGCTCAATGATAAAGTCCTCTTGCTCCTTCTCTGGATCAGGCACAAGCATTGTGGGTTCTTCCTCCATCTTCGTACGATCAGACTTTGCCTTGAATATGGCATCCACAAACTGAGGTTCGCGCTTCAACTTCTGCAGCGTCTCCTTAGAGGCCATTTGCTGTGCCTCCTTCTTGGAATAGCCCGAGCCACGCTCACCCTCAATACCCTCAATAACAACCTGAAAACTGAAGATAGGACTGCCATTATCGTCTAACTTCTGCTTCAGCATACGATACTCCATGCGCACCTTGTTTTTCTGGCTCCACTCTAACAACTTCGACTTGAAATTGACTTCCTTGAAAGCCACTTTGTCGATATTGATGTATTTGCCCAACACGCGATTCTCCCAGAACCACATGCAGGCATCATAGCCGCGATCCAGA
>Ga0265301_10002500_pt1 | contig 21099 bp, 29 predicted proteins | sample AusTroGonzalo_MG_2_FD_193488 | JGI IMG/M metagenome (GOLD analysis project Ga0265301, IMG submission 193488) | Bovine rumen microbial communities from tropical cattle in Woodstock, Queensland, Australia - Gonzalo_04 | ecosystem: Host-associated > Mammals > Digestive system > Stomach > Rumen ... | reverse complement strand
CTACGCTACAAGCGTCAATAATATCGCTTTTCGAAACTAACACGTACTTGCTACCATTATTGAAGTACCAGCCATCTCTATTTGCATCATAATTAAGTTCGATGTCTCTTTCTCTTCTGCCAATGTATGCTTTTCCGACAAATCTGGTAACTTTATCACCAGCAAAATCATCTTCGAACCTAATAATCTTGTGTTTTTCTTTAAGGTTTTCACCTTTAGGACTAAACATTGGAGTATTACCAGCTCTGCCCTTCAATACAAATGTACGTCCATCCCATTGCTTCAAACTATTGAACAATTTATACCATGCATTCATGTCTGGCATATAAATTGTGCTAGGACTATTGAACACGAACAATAACTGTACATTGTTTACATTTCTTTCTGGAGAACTCGTGACGCTTAACTCACCGTTACAATCTTGAAATGTATAAGATATTTTACCAGTATCTCTTGTAGTACTCTTGACGTCGTACTTATGATTTTCCAAAACTTCACCATCTCGAATCATGTACAAATCGTACTTATCTCTCATGTCAGTTAATGGCGGCGTCTCTACTACTTCTACATTATTAAAACCATTTCTTTTCAGAATTTTATTTAACTGCACACAAGTAGCATGTTGCAATCTCATTCCGCTTTCGCTATCTTCTTTACAAGCTGCCATTATTCTTCCTCAGAGTAAATGTTTTCGATCAAGAACTCTATGCTATCGCTCATTTCGGCATGTAGCTCGTTAATGGCTTCTTTGATATTATTAGCATGGAGTATCTTGTTGCAGTGTTCTGTCTCTTTAAAAGGCAATTTTTTGAATTTTACAGTAAATACATAAGTTCTCATGTATTAAGTATAATAAAAACTTTACTTTTTGGATTTATATAAATCTTTTACATGCTGGCTTACATATACTCTTAAGGACTGGAGTTTCTTTCTAGTATCTTCAATCAATGGAATAACTTTCTTATCAAGTTCTGCACTCATCAACTCGAACAACTTGACAGTTTCTGGATCTTCTAGAATCCATTGACGTTCATTGGTAAAACCATTAACTGTAGCATCTTCTGAATCAGTATATGCGTAAATCTGCATCATCTTCAACACTTTTTGATACTGTGGACCAGCATCAGACGACATAACGCTAAACAATGCGTCACTAATATCTTTACCAGTATAAGGATCTTTTGAAATATAGACTATAGTTTCACCAGGTGCACCCCTAACAGAAAATTCACCAACATTTGTCCAGAATCTTTCTTCTATTGGTCTATGAATATCAACTTCATCTTCTATTGATATACCAACATGTACAGAATCATAATACGAATCACTAACACAAACACGCATAGCTTCGTCTTTAGTCATCGATGTAGCATGTGCAGAATAGTAATCGTTAAAACCATCACGAATTACATTCATTAGAGCTGCGCGCACAGTTCTAGCTGGATTCTTAGCAATAACTTCTGGATGGTCAAAACTATACTGATAATGGTCAACAAACTCTTTGCCATGAACAGCGTTCCATTCTGCACGTGTTTTCAAATCGTCAAAATACTGTTTATCTACTTCTTCTTGATTATAGCCTCTTTGTTCTTTTGGCTGTCTATATGGACGTGGTCTTGCTTCACTTAATAACATAAAAACTCCTTACATGTAATTTTTTAATATTGTAGCTATTTCATTACTATGACGATCAATCCAGTCATCAACAATAGCAAAAGTACCCATAGTCTTATGCATATTTAATAACTGCATCGGATTTACAAATTCAAGTACATCTTTATAAAAGAAATCTTTATCTTCTTCGCTAATATTATATTCATTAGCAAGTTTACCAAGTTCTTTAATAAAAGCTTCTTTATCTGACATTAGCAAGTTAATAGCGTCTGTCAGTTTACACTCATAACTAAAATCATATTCTTCGCTTAATAGCATAAACTAATTCCTAATACTTTGTATTTTCGTTATAGTATTTGCTAAAGATAGCTTCCAATTCTTTTTTATGGCGTGCCATCCAATCTGCTGCTAAATCTACACCACCTTCATAGTTCAATTCGCTAACAATTTCTTTAGTAGTGACAAGTGCAGCGAGTTCATCAGATAACTCACGATCTAAGTCCCCAGGCAACTTATCTTCTGGGTCAAATTGTTTAATATAAGTTTGCCACATGTCAGCCATGTTCTTTTTCAATGCTTTTTCAGCTTCAGCTACTTCGTAAGCAAAGTGATAAAAATTAGCATTATCAGCTGTGCGATTTTGATAACGTTGTTCATTATCATCTGCGAAATTTTCACTTAATAACATAGAAACTCCTCAAATTATTTTTAATTATTTATATAACTCGAGAGTGATTTCTGGAACTGGATAGAGGAGAAAAACTGCGAGAAATTTTTCTGGAGAGCAATTCTGGAGCAGAATCAAGGCGTAGAATCTCGAGAAATTTTTTGAGAAATGCACGATATGACACAATTTCTATAATAGGACTCAGCGCTGGAATCTCGAGAAATTTTGTGCGAGAGGACATGGCCCGAAAGTGTATATACCCCACTTTCCTACCAGACACACGTGTATTAGAAAATGTCTAATCATGTTTTCGAGAGTAGTTTGTCCACAGTTGTACCGGCGCAGCTGTCCAGCACCGTGACATCCAGCTTGACAGCTGGAGTGTCATACCCGTGGCCATCTGGTAGACAGCCGCGGGTAGAGCTGGAGGGTCTGTCGAGAGTCGGCTACTACTTCTTCATGGTGTCGAGCTCCTTCATGCCCGCGAGGAGCATCTTGCCGTTGGAGGTGAGTTCATAGATTCCGCGCTTACCCTTCACCTTGGCGAGGATGCGGTTCTTCACGAAATAGGCGCGGTAGCTGTTGAAGTAGTTATTGGCGTAGGAGTCGAAGGAGACGTACTGCTTGCGACTCTTACCCGAGCTCGTGGTGACGAACTTCGTATAACCAGAGTACTTACCCCAGGCCGTGTAGGCGGCAGCGACCTTCTTGGCGTGATGAGGCACGGAGAGAAGGAGATCTGCCCAGGAGAACTGGCCAAGCTTTTCAGCGGCGAGGAGGAGAGCTCCGTAGCCGAGGATCTTCTTAGGCCTGATGTAGACGAAGTTGCACTCACCATTACCCGTGGAGGAGTGTTCGTGCACCTTCATGTTCCACAGATCTTCACCCGCCTTCTGCTTAGCAGAGCGGGAAGAACCAACGCCCCACCAGGAGGGGAGAGAGATCTTGGCCGAGACGACGTTGGCGATGAACTGTGCTTTGCTCTTCACCTTGAAGCCAGCGTAGATGGCCTTGTAGGCGTGGGCCTTGATAGCCTTATTGAGGGAAGCGACGGCTTTGATGATGAGCTTGTTGGAGGAGTGATTCTGAATCATTGTGTTTTCCTTTTTTGTTGAGTGAATGTTCCTTCCTTACCGGAACAATTATAATATAAAAAATTTCAATTAAGGAATAATTAAAATTTTAGAATTAGTTGTTACCGAACCAGGAATATGCTAACCCGATGATTATGATAATCGTGATCACCTTGGCGATAAACGCAGAAGATGTATCGTTGAATATCGTGCTAATGCTTTCGGAATTAACGATGAGAAGAAGTACGAAGAGTACCAGGAGAATTGCGAAGATGATGAAGAAGAGCATGTGTTCCTCCTAGCAATTGCACATGGCGTTGGAGATCAGGGCGTTCTGGCCCTTACAAAGCTTATCTTCGTAGAAGCGATTGGTTTGGCGTTCGGCCATCACAGCTTCCCAATCAGTGTCGGTCGGGAGGCGTCCACCACAGCCATAGTTCCGCTTGGCCAGCATCATCTGGTGCTGGATCTTCTTAATATGGTTTTCAGCCTTGATGCGCTTATTAGCCATCTTGATTTCGTGGGCCATAAAGGCGGTGAGTTTCTTATTAGCCATAATGTCTCCTATTATCCGTTTGATAGTTATAATATAAAAATTAAAAGATAAAAGGAGAACATAATTTCGACTTTTTTAGATACCACGCTTAACGGCAGATTTCGGAAAATCAAGCGAAACGGAGACGAACTTCGGATTGCTTTTGATTCCGTTTGCAAGGCGATTGAGAAGCTCGAAAGCCTGACCTCGGGTAAATTCGACGTAGATTCGATCATCCTTCGGTGCAGGATTGACTTCTGGAAGTCCGACGATATCACCAACATCACACATACGAGCCTTGAGAGCCTGAATAATTTGGCGAATTGCGGCACGACGAATCTTACACATACGCTGGCAGCTTGCGATGTATTCCTTCTTGTCGACGATATCCTTCAGATAAGCCGGAAGAGAATGGCAAATGCCGTTGTACATGGGAAGATTACCCTTCTTAGCACCCGCAATGATCTTTTCGCAATAGGCGTTCTTTTCATCAATCACAGCGCGCAAGTAGCGCTTAGCTACACTAATGCGCTTGCGAAGTTCCTGGAGTTCTGCACTAAGCTGATGGATTTCGTTGATGATGTTTTCTTTTTCGCCCTGGCGCTTGAAGATGATGTGGTCGAGGATCTTGTAGAAAGTGAATTTTGCCATGATAAACTCCTTTATTCAGTTTGTAGGTTGTAGTTAGTTCCTAGTCGAGATTCCAGGTGTCGTAGTGCTTCTTGATCTCATTGCCCTCAAGACAATGGAAATCCTCACCAGCATGGCGAAGATTCTGACGATCCTTGCGACGAAGAACGCGGTTGTAGTGGGACTTGAACTTCTTGTTAGTAAAGCAAATGCCAGTCATAATTCCTCCTATCCGAAGATTTCCTTGTTGAGAATGACAGCGACCAGGCGGATCTGATCAGAGAAGGGCATGGTGGTGACGTCGTAAAGCTCTTCCTTGTAAGCGATGTAGAGCTTACCATTGGCGATCACCATGTCGATGTTGTAATGTTCCTTATTGAGCTGGGCGACGATTTCAACGATGTTAGTCATAATTTAACTCCTTTTCCGTTTGATAGTTATAATATAAAAATTAAAATAAAAGGAGAAAATAAAAAATGAGGACTGAAAGTCACCCATTCATTACACGGTCGATATATTCCATCATATTGTCGGTGATAAGATCAACAGCATCATGTGTGTTCTTTCCCGAACAATCAACGAACTTTCCACCCATGTTGTCGGACCAGCGAGATCCTTCCTTGTCGTATCCGACCCAGATCTCTTCGATAAGCACAGTGTGCTTTCCAAACTTGCGGGGGCGAACATTGAACATCTGTGCGTTAATGCAATTGCACAACCCCTGCGTCTTTTCACGGATAATGACGTCGAGGGAGTCAGGATGAGAGTTAATCTCGATCCTGTTGGAGTGTGTGTACTTCTTGCAATAGGCGATGATGATTGCCGTGCGAAGATCGTAGAAGAATTCTGCTAAAGTCATAAAAAACTCCTTTTCCGTTTGATAGTTATAATATAAAAAATAAACGAAAAAGGAGGATTATAATTTAATATTCTACAGCTTCACGGCGAGTGATGAAGTGATGAATTCCAGAAGTGCATTGATTCCAACGATTATCGTCAAAATTCTTTACTTCAACGATTTTGCCCGTCTGATAGACAAATTTTACGTCTCTACCAGCATGTGCTTCTTTGTATTTCGTCTTTCCGTCCATAGAAGTAATAGACAAAACTTTTGCCTTAGAAGCACGACACTTACGTTCAGTCGCAGAAGTGCGCTTAGAAGAAGCAAGAATCTGAAGCTTGACAATCACGCTAAACGATCCAGAATACGGCTTGCCCGGAGTCACATCAACATATGCCTTTTTGAATCCGATATAGGCACCTTCTTCAGGAGGAACGAGTGCAACACCAGCGCAATTATGGAAAGTACATGCATCGTCAGTATTATCATGAAGATTGGAGCCATACAGGTCACAACCAGTGAAATCGGTATTTCCAAACGTTGTTTGCTTGCAATCGCAATTGCAAATAGCATAACCCCAAGACCGACATCCATTGTTAAGAGAACACTTTGTCAATTCACAACTTCCAAAGTGCAGATTCATCCTGCGATGACAATCGAACTGAGATTCGATCAATTTACACCCGGCAAACTGAATAGTACGATTTTGAATGTGAGAGAAGGAGCAATTCGTAAATTCACATTGTCTGAAGCTCATGCCGCGCCAATACGATTTTTCGGTGAACAAGATGTTGTCAAATTCAACATCAACAAATTTTTTGAAAGTTTCGGCAAGGGCGTCGAAAGAAATCTTGCATTTTCTGAAGCTGATATTCTTAAGAACTTCAGCTTGCTTGTTAGAAATGATGGTCTTTTTGTCAACGATGATCGCCTTTTCTTCGACCCTGTAATAGCGATTCCAGATACACAGAGTTTCTTTTTTGTTTTCAATGCTCTTAAGCATGGCATTGGCTTTCTTGATGATCGAGGAGAGTTTGATCTTCGGAAGAGTTTCGAAGTTAACGTTTGCGTAACCGTCAGTCATAGAGAAGTTCATGTGAATTATCCTTTGTGATGAGTGAATTTGTTTTGTTTGATGAATATAATATAAAAATAAAAAAAGGGGAGGAGAATAAAATTCTCCTCCCTCATGTCACGATAAGAATAATGCTTAAGTTTTGCGATCTTCGTAAAGAGCTCCAAGCATTGCTCCAATTACGCCGAAAAACGCTCCGCCGAAGATAGCTTCGGGGATAGACACAGTGTGTCCGACTAAAGCGGAAATTCCGTGGTGAAGAATGATAAGCAAGAACATGCTGCCGTATTGAATAAGGCTTTTCATTAGATACCCTCCCTGTCAATTGTTTCGACTGCGATTAAAAGCTTCTTTCCCATTTCAGATTCAAGACCAACCCAATCTGCGATGATGTTTTTGTAGAAAGGCATGAGTTGCGGGTCATTCTGCTCCCAGTAAGGCAGGATTTCCTCCGGAATACGCGGAGAACCAGATCCGGCCACAGCGTCGCAGATCTTTCCGTAATCTTCAACCCATTCATCAGAACGATCACAATCGTCATCACTGGTCGATTCACGTTCGAGACGTTCACAATCGACACTTCCGATGACATCCATGATAGCTTCAATGTACTTTTCAGCGTAATCACGGGCGAGTTCCTGGTTGATCGGGTCCATAGTAGATTCTTTTGCCATATTATTAGTCCTTTTTGTTGGTGATAGTTATAATATAAAAAAGTTAAAGGTTTAAATGTCTAAAAAATTCACAGCAATTGTTGCTTATTACTGGATGAGGGGGTATCAGCTCCACAGCAATTGCCGCTTCAATTGCTGTGTTAGAATATCATCTCCACAGCACTTGTTGCTGTGCTCGTAGTATCGTGCGCTGCCTACAAACGACAAAACTCCCCCGGTGAGCGGAGAGCCCATCGGGGGAGAAGGAGGTATTATGGCTTAAATTTGTTTCGGCAAGCTGAACGTCAAGTTAGATGAAAAAGCGATGAAGCGAAGAGATCCAACATCGAAGTCACTAGCATTCGTTCGTGTGATTTCGAACACAACACCGGCATCGCTGATGTCACGGACGATGCCGTACTTGTAGTACGTATCACCCGGGTAGATCTGTACTTCTTTGTTCAAATACGTTACTTTCAAGTAATTCATTTGCAGCTCCTTAAAGTTCGACGTTGTCAGCAACCTTAGTGAAGGTCGTGAGATCCAGCGGGTTAGTCACAGTCGTGATGCTTGCGATGTTGAACTTACCGTGGAACTTGTAGAAGGTGAGGGCCTTGTTGTTGGCGTGTAGTATTTTGACGAAGATCAGCACCGGCTTGTTTGCGTCAAGCACGAATTCTGCACCCTTTTCACGAAGGCTGATCACCTTGTCACCGAAGATCTGGTTGTGACCCGTGACTACGGTCTTGCCCTTGTGAGTGTAGGATGCAGTACCACGCTGGAGGAAGATGACATTGTAGTCATCGGTGATGTCCTGCATGTTGAAGTTGTTCTTCATCTTGCGGCCAGCAATGAACTGCATGGCGTCGTTCTTGGTGGAAAATTCCTTGTTGAGTGTGAGTGTTGCCATAATAATATTGTCCTTTTTAATAAGTGAATTGTTCCTTCCTTACCGGAACAATTATAATATAAAAAATTGAGGTCCCTATTTAATTAAAAAATGTGAAAACGCCGTAGCCAGTTTTACCCAGCTACGGCGCATTCACTCATCAGGATACAAAGCTTCGGTTAAATTTCAACCTTAAAGTTCTGGCCTGCCAGTTCGACGTTGAACGGCTTTTTAGGAAAGCTCGCTCCCGTCATCTGCAAGGCATACTTCAAGGTGTTTACGATTTGCGTGTTGTCAGTCGGCTTGTAGCCAGTTTTGTAGACTTCGTACAATGCCTGCTGCTGAGGAGAGAGCTTGGAGTGTTTGCTCACCTTTTCGAGGATATCAGCGATACGCGGAATGCTCTTCTGGTCGTTGATCTTGCCGTAGCCGATGTAGTCGGTTGTATGGTTCTTGACCATATTGACAGACGAAGTGACGATCGGTGCCCATACTTTAGTGCGGGGATTGTACCCGTTTTCGACCAGGCGCATCTCTTCAGGAGTCCACGGTTCAGGAGCAGTGCGTTTGCTACGTTCCTTGAAGCTTTCGTTGACATAGCGTTCAACGAGTGCTTGGGCAAGAGCATCCCAAGTCATGCCATCAAGTCCATCAACGAGGTCAAACTTAGTCAAGTCAATTTCGTTGCCGTTGATGTCAAAGCCAAGTTCCTTGACAAGTTCAACATCATCGGGGCAGATGTCAAGCGTCTTCTTGAACAAGCGGGCGTTCTTAACGATAGAGATGCATTTGAAGTTGATAGCATCGTAGCGCTGATCGGTGGTCAAGTCATGTGCTTTGCCATTCAGGACGAAGCTGATGTTCAGGTTGCCAGCACTACTGATTTCGTAGTGGGGCAGCTTATAGTAAGGGCTGTCCTGCTCAAACCTAACTGTCTGCTTCGTAGCATCTGCCTTAGCAGTCCTAGTAGCAGGATCGTAGTTGTTGAGCAGGTTGACACGGACACCTGCGTTATGCAGCGTGGCCAGCAAATCCAAGATATTCGTTTTAACCATTTTACTACCTTTCCTTTTGTTTGATTATAATATAAAAAATTTAAGGGTGATAGTAATTAAAAATTAGGAAAAACAAGCAGCCAAAAACATCCTGCTATATTTCAAGCAAGATGTATTTGGCCCCTTGCGGGGCAGGTGGCTTAGGCCACCTTGGCCAACTTGATGGCCTTGATGTAGAACTGCTTGATAGCCGGGTTGAGTTCGCCAACCTTGCTGACCCAAGCATCACCCTTGCGCTGAGCAGGCAGGATGGACTCCTGGATCAGGGTACGCTGGATGTCAACCTTCATGCATTCCAACATGCGCAGGAAGTTCTGAGCATTCAGGGCTTCTAGTTCGTCGGTGTGCTGCTTCATCCAAATTTTGACACCGTCGAAGAATGTCGTAGCAGCCGGGGCATCCATCTCCTTGAAGGCTTCCTCGAAGTCCGGAGTGAACACCTGGGCCGTGAGTACGGCATCCGCAGAGAGTGCCTTAGCACGGTTGAGGTACTCGTTGAAGTTGGCAGCGATGTTGACACCGACCAACCCCTGGATAGCGATGAGCAAGCACTTACGCTTGAACGGATCAGTCAGAGCACCATCAGCTTCAGCAGCATCGATGGTGTGACCGGCACGTTCCCAAGAACGGCAGCTCGGAAAGACCGGAATCGTACCGGCAGATTCAGCAGCCGTTTCGATGGCTTCGATCATGTCGTGGTGGTCCTTCGAAAAGTGCTCGAAGTCCAGGTCAACCGGGTGGTCAGAGATGTAGTCAATGACACGCTGGTTGAGCTTGATAGTTGCGAAGTATTCAAGCGTTTCCTGAACAGTCGGCTTAAAGTCGAACCAGACGAACCTGTCCTTCTGGGCAGCATCCATCGTACCGACCTGATAGTCACCCTGAGTGTCAGGGTTAATGCAGGCCACGATGCGGCTACCCTTAGGCAGCTTAACGCCGCCGTAAGTTCCGTTACAGGTCAGCTGCATGATGGCGTTCTGCACCAGTTTAAGGCCACGGTTAGCTTCATCGATGAGAAGCACAACCGGTTCGTGCTGCACCATCCATTCGGGCGGGCAGAACTTGGTGACCAGTTCGCCGGTGATGTCCTTCACCTTTTCAGGCAGACCGGTAACGTCACCAGCATCAGCGGCGTGAGCCGGATGCCAAGTGACAACGCGCTTGATACCCCAAACTTCGGGGGCAAGAGTATTTTCGACCCATTCGGTCTTGCCACAACCGTGACAGCCGGTCAACATCACAGAGACGTTGGTGGGAATGTATTTGACAGCCTGAGCAATTTCAGCAAGATTTGCCATAGTTATATCCTTTTTGAATGAGTGAGTGAATGTTCCATCCTTACCGGAACAATTATAATATAAAAAATTTAATTGTTAGGATAGGGATAATTTCGAATTATTTGGCAGCCAGATTCGTTATCTTAACCAGACAATCGACGCTAGGAAGCTTGCCAGTCTTGACATCGTTATGGTACATGCCAATGCATTTGCTGATGGTGCCGAAATACTTGATAGTACCGACGCTACCACCATCAAATTTGAAGGTGAACTGAAAAGTTGATTTGTTTTCCATGATGAGTATAATGTATAAAAATTTTGGGTTGAAAAAATTAAAAAATGGGAGTCAGATGTTACTCTGACTCCCATAGCAGCAAGGAGTAAGCTTAGTGCTTCTTAGCAAGGTAGTCCTTGAGAGACTTCATGCTCATCTGGTTCTTGCCCACCCAGTTCGGCGCATTTTCTGCAGTCGGGGTACGAATGATGAAGATGTTGCGCCATTCCTTCGGACGGGGCCAGCAGAATCCGCAGTCCGTGAGAACGATGATAAGGTCGTAATCGAGACGTTCCTTGTTCATCATGTCCAAGATGCACTGAGGATTGGTACCGCCACCACCAGTCACATCCGATTCTCTCATCGGCTTGAGCTTTTCGGACGGCACCTCACAACGAGTATCCCACCAAGCGAAGTCAACTTCAGCTTCCATGCGGATAAAGTCGTTCACGGTTGCAATGCACAGCTGAATGTCATCGCTACCCATAGAACCAGAGGCATCCGCAAAAATACCGAGGTGGAACTTCTGATCGTGGCGCTTACCCGGAAGGATGCCGGACCATTCAGGATTGCGGCGGTTGTACTTCATACGGCTGTCAAGCATGTTGTCGCTGTATGCAGTAGCAATCGCATTACGAAGAGCAATACGAGGATCGACCACAGTGCGGTTGGCAGCCATGATTCTTTCACGAAGATTACCCGGCATGTCACCCCACTGAGAGGCGTCAGTTTCATTTACTCTCTGAGAGATAGTTGCTTCAGCAATGGAGTTTTCACCCCATTTTTCAGTCTGCTTAGGAGACTGGTTATTGAAGTGCTGCTGCAACTTGTCTCTCATCGGGTTATTGCCACCGCCATTGCCCTTGCCGTTGCCCTTACCCTGGCCTTTACCTTTGCCATTGCTGTTGCCCTGACCCTGACCTTGGCCCTGACCCTGATTGTTGTTGTTCTGGTTGTTGTTCTGCTGCTTCTTCTTGCTGAGCATTTCATACAGAATTTCCAACTGACAGTCAGTGTCATGGTTGTAGTCGGGCGGAAGTTCAGCACGGATGCGAGGATTGGCATCGTTCGGCAAGTCTTCACCGAAATCTACCGATTCAACAGCATTCTGGAACAAGCAGGCAATGCTGGGATCGTAGCAGATAATGTTGGAAGCCTTGTAGTTCAAAGCCTTATCTGGCATCTGACGAGAACCGCAGTGGCGAAGAAGAATACGATTGATTTCGGCACAAAGGAGAGTAGCCAGACTAGCAGCGTTAATGCTGTCGACAAACTCACGGTTGTACTCGATAATCGGGTGGATGTCTTCGACCATGTTGACTCGAAGGGTAACCTCGGGATCATCGATGGCACGGCGATTGAACAGGTTGTAGAATCGCATGTAATACGGTACATGACTAGTGATGTAGCCAAGAGCCGTCCTGAACTTTTCGTCAGTAGTTTGAATTACCATTGTATACTCCTTGTTTTGAAGATAGTTATAATATAAAAAAATAAAGGCCTAATGGCCTTATAATTTTGATATTTTTGGCTACCTTCTAAATGCCTGCAATCTCTTTAAGCAAAGCTGTTTGTTCTTGCACTTCTTTCATGTGCTGCGCTACAACAGTGTTCTTACGGATAATCTCTTCGTACTGATCGCAAGTCAGGTCAGAAATGTAGTGTTGCCCACACTCAAACTTGAGTGTATCTTGTTCAGTTTCAGCGCTAAGCAACACAGAGTAGTCATAGACTACATTTTCAGCCTTGTCGACGTTAGCATTCTGGTTGCTAGTGTACGCAACAACTGCCCTGCCGTGAAGGTAGGGAGTATCGTCACTGAATTTGTATACGTTTCGGATAGCGCTGCCAGCGAACATCATGTTTCGGCTATAGCTGTCGCCAAACTTTTTCATGATGTCGTGTACAAATTTGATTTGCATGTTCGTACCTTCCTTTTGTTTGTGTATAATATAAAAAATTTGGAAGGACCCTTTGTTAAAATTTTGAAAAAATTAGCAGCCTAGTCTTCTTCGTCCTCACCAGATTTGTGGTTGAAGTATTCAGTCACAGTTTGTGTGAGCATCATAATTATGAGCTGCTGCTTGGGCGTAAGCTTCAATTCAAACTTTGCAATATCTTCAAAGTCAGAGAACTTGTGATTTTCAGCAGCTTTAGCGCAAATACTCAATGACACGTTATGTATCGTGTTATACAGCGCATAATTCAGGTTGTCAAAACTCAGCAACTGACTGAGCGCATCAAATTCTTGCGGATAATGTCCGCTACTGAACATCAGGTTTCTGAAGTTGTCACCCGCAACCTTGTACTCCAAGTTAGTGTCATACATGATGGCTGCACAGATAGCACGATAGCCAGCTTCAAATTCGAGCATGTAACGATTAGTCCTGCCAGTAGTCGGGTTGAGCGAGTCAAGCAGGTTGGCGTTGTTCACGATGTCGAACGCATCACAGTCTTTGTAGCAAGGACTACTGAATTTGCCCTTGTCAATGCAAAGATGCATGAAGTGAGAGCCTTCATGAATGAGAGTGAGTACGCCATCTTCAGTGAGTGTCAAGAAATGCGTCTTTTCGTTGTAGAACGCATCATTGGCATTGAGCGTGATACAGTCAGTCTGCAATTCCTTCGAATACAGGCCACCGACACCATCGTCCTTGTCGAACTGACGAATGAGCAAGCCACCCATAGGGCGCTTGTCCAAATAGTCAAGCAAGTCTTTGAAGAAAGCTTGTACGCCGTCATTGTCAACGTTCAGCTTCAAGTCTTTGACGCTTGTAATAAGTAGCGGTCTTTTAAATGCCATAGTTACTCCTTTATTTCGTTTATGTGTATAATATAAAAAATTCCAATAAGGACTTTATTATAATTTCCACATTTTTCGTTACAGAGTGTTGAGGAGCAGCAAGTCAGCATCAGACTTGATTTCATTCAAGAAGTTCGTCTGAAACACGATAACCATGTTGTCAGGTATTTTCGGACGAGTGCTTTGAACTTCATCTACCAAAGGTTGCATGATAACGGCTTGTTCTTCTTCAGATTTGCCTTCGCAGAGCTTTTTAGCAGCATCGATTTTACTTTGAATCTTGTCAGACCAGACTTTCACGTCAGCCATGAATTTTTCGCAGAATTCATCTGTGAAACCCGCAGCATCAAGAATATTTTCGAGTGATTCGTATTCTACTTTGCAGCGTGCATCCGTGGTACGGAACGTCTGGTAGTAAGCTTCTCTTAATTCGTCGGTCATAACTAATCTCCTTGATTTGTATAAAATATAAAAAAATAACGGACAAAATCCGTTATTTTTTCGATATTTTTTGCAACAGGAAATTAAGCGTTTTTCTTCAAGAACTCGACGGTCTTTGCAAGCTTGTTGATACGAGCTGCAGCGATCGAGACGGGCTTCTCAAAGTCCTCGACTGTGATGCTGTCCTTGCCATAGAAGAGGTCATTGTACTCGATGTCGTCATTGAGCAAGCTACCCACTGTAAACCGTTCCTTCTTGTCGACATAGACATCGATGTTGTTGAAGTTGTAGGAGCAGCTGTAAGTGAGGTCAGTTGCCGTGACGATACTGGTATCTTCGTCATACGCAAGCTTGTAGCTTACACTGAAGACAGGGTAGTTCATGTAGCTGTCGCTCTTATCGTAATCAAGCTTGGCCTTGTTGAGCTTGAATTCGGCGTTGCACGGCATAGTAGCGAAAGCCTTGCCAGTGTATGGATTCACGTAAGAACGAGTTTCACGACTGTTGATAGTAGCCTTGACCGGAGCGTAAACATCTCCGAACTTAGCAGCAAGTGCTACCAGCTTAGAGCCAGTATCATCGAGCAACTCGACAGTGTTACGTGCTTCATCGATGCGCTGCTTGTGTTCAGAGTTAGCAACAGCATCAATACCGCTGACGCCAACCTTACGCTGACGCCTTTCACCGACGTCAAAGGCACGACGCAGGCCACCACGAAGGCGACATGCCCAGTTGTTACTGGTAGAATCCCACCAGCAAGAGCCGTAACCGTTGTCATATTCCTTAGCGTGTTCACGGAAGTAGAGGTAACGCCCCTTTTCAGAGATGTGGTCACGTTCGGCCAAATCCATAGCATCCTTGAAGCCATGACGGCGCATGTTCACGATGTTCATAAGTGCACTGTTGACACGCACAGTTTCAACAGCAGCATGAGCCTTGCACTGACTGTCATCGTCGTCTTGGAAGCCGTAGTAGCAAACACGAACCTGAGAGCCTTCACCAGAATCGTAGGTTACTTCGATTTTGTTGAGGATGGCGTCATACTGAGCAGTAAATGCTACCCAAGTATTGGCGCCATCAGTGCGGCTTTCGTTGAATTCGCGGACGACCTTGCCGTTCATGCGTTCAACATAGTCATTGATTTTTTCGATATCCATAGTGTATTCCTTGTTGAGTGGTTAGTTTCCGTTTGATGATTATAATATAAAAAATAAAATTTATTATTTCACCAAAATTTTTGAAGTTTAGGCAGCAAGAGAATTAATGGTTAGCCGATAAACTAACCATGCAAAAAGGGCAAGTGTTGCAATGTTCGAGCATGTACCGAGAAAGAGATATCCTGCGCGATCTAAACAGTCATCGCCCGCTCTGTAATACAGCCACGCAGTCAAGAACGAGAATCCGAAAATGACGAACGTGTGCAACACATAAAGAAGAATAGCTGAAGTAGCCATGTGTATGCTCCTTGTTATTGATTATGTGTATAATATAAAAAATTCTCAACAAAGGAATGTTAAAATTTTGAGAATTCCTGTTGCTATTTTTCTGTCAGTTCATGAACGATTTTCGCGTTCTTGTAAGCAGTTTTGAGCTTTGAGAGAAAAGCTTTTTGATACTTGCTGTCGAGTAAGATGCGGCCAGCTTCAATATTTTTTGCGAGTATATTATAAAGGTCAATTTCTGAGATATCGCTAATCGGGATGCTGTAGCGCTGGTGTAACGCAAAATATTTTGGCATTTCGAAAATATGCGTGTTTTTACCTAGCTCATAAAGATTGTCGAGCAAGTAAACGTCAAATGGCGTGTTAGTAAAGTCGAAGAATGAGCGCAAACTGTCTAATTCATTGAACGGGAGTTTGCTTAAGTCAAAATCATTCTTTGCGACGTCTTTAATGAACTGCGTGATTTTGCACAATCTGTCATGATGCAAGACGCGTGCACAGTAATATTCTTCAAAGTCGAGAATTGATACTAATTTTTCAGAACATAAAGCGATGGTAGTGGCTACGTATGAGCTGTAAATAACACCATCTTTAAACGCGTCAGCAAAAAGCTTGACAACTCTGTCAGAGTTCTGAAACTCAATAAATTCAACTTGTGTCATGTTAATCTCCTTGTTGGTGTGTATAATATAAAAAAGTCTGGCATTTAGCCAGACATAATTTTCAACAAATGTGTTGCAAGAATTAGACAGTTCTGCCGTTTTCGTAGACAGCTTTGAGTACAGGGAATCGAAGTGACCAAGTGCCATTCTGATTCTTAGTCTCTTCGAAGTACTTAACAGTTACTGTCTTGCCGATAATTTTGCTCGGATTAACATACCATTCTTTGCGCTGTTCTTTTGTCAAACCAGAGCCGACGTTCACTTTGCTTCCTTTGTGTTCAATGATAAGCGATTTGACGCCAGTGTAAGTGACATTTCCGAGCCCAGGCTCTGCAGTAGTCATGTCAGCAATTTCGACATCCTGAACAACGTATTCGTCGTCAAGAAATTTTTTGACCTTGAGCAAAGTTTTCAAGCGCCCAGTTTTGAATTCTTCATTCTTTCTGAGCATGAAACCTTCCCAGTTACCAGCAGCGACATAGCCTTCCCAACGGTCAAAATCAGCTTGGCAAGTAAGAAGTTCTTGCTTCAAGAGCTTGATTGTCGTGAAAGTATTGCCAGCAAACATCGATTGCATTTGCGCGTATCGTTGATCGAAGTTTGCCGAGATTTTCTTGTGCTCGAATTCTTCTTCTGTCACAAAATCAAACAGCTGATAGCACGGATGCTCAATCGTCCAGTCTTTTCTTCTAATTTCTTTAAGAATAGCCTGAAAATCTTCGTCACCGTTACTGTCAACAATACAGCCTTCACCGTCTGCATAGTAAACTCCATCTGCCAGATTTCGTACAAGCCATTTAAGTCCTGGCTTAACGTTATCAAGGGTAGTAATAGGCTTACCTTGTCTTGAAATGAACTCGACCGAAATGTCTTGACCTGCTTTAGAAATTTTTGCAACTGTGCGAATTCCATCACATTTGCGAGATGCGTACCAAGTACCGTCAACTGGATTCACTCCTTTTACATTTTCAAGATGGCAGGCAAGTGTAACTTCAAACTCTTTAGATTGCGTTGATGCTCCAGTCAACTTTTCAAACGAAGTCTTGCTTAAACCGATTGTCAACTTTTTGTTCAAGATAGCAGCAAGAATCTGCTTGTCACTTTCAACGAATTGAGAGATTCTTACTTCAACTGCATCTATTGCAGCATTGCCTGTAAGTTCACGATTTGCAAGCTTGTCAAGCAAATCATGAAAGTATGCATAATCATTTTCCAAAGTCTTGTTGCCATAGATGGGCAGAATCTGGAATTTATGCACACCATACTTGCGGCTTGAATCATAAGTGTCTTGATAAATTTGTTTGATGACACTCGCAATATTTGCATCCTGCAAAGCTTGTTGCATCAATGCAGATTTGTCAGTGATGCCAGCTGTTTTTTCGATTTGACTAAAAAGAGACGAAATGTTCATAATCATATCCTTTTTGGTTTGATATGTATAATATAAAAAATTATTTGAAAAAAGAAAACTATAATTTTGTAAAATTACGTTACATGCCTAAAACCATGTTACCATTAGCCTTCTCGTACGCCTTATGTTCTTCAGAAATCATCTGAGCGACGATCTGATCCATGAGCTGGTATTCAGCATAGAGTAAGTCATCTTGAACCTGGTAGTTAGTGTATTTTGCTATGCTCAAAATTGATTTTAAAAGAATCTTGATGTCAATCGTGCCAAGTAAGTCTATTTCAGCAAAATTCCATTTGAGAAGCATGTCATGTCCACAATTTGGGCAATTTACCTGTAGCTCTTCTCTGATACCACATTTCATTGATGCTACAAAATTGTTTAGCAAAACATAGCTGTACGCGTCGAGTTGAAGAACTTCAGTGATTGCTTCTTCTACAGAACCAAACACTTCTACAAGGTTTGTATAAGTTAATAATCTCGATAATTCTGCATCTTTTAACTTATATTGTTTGTCACGAATTCTTGGTGGACGAATTACGATATCGTTGCCATTTAAATCAAAATGTCTTTCAAAGACGTCAAGCGTGTCTAGTTGCAAATCTGCCAAGTTAATGTCAAAAGTTGCAGATTGATGACAATTGTCACATTCTTTAATTTTGAATTTAAATGCGTTATCTGCGTTATTGAATGAGCCAGAGCGAATGTAAAAAAGCAAATAGTCTCTGTCTGCGATGTACATGTCATCAAGATTCAAATTCGTTAATCGCGTGCATCTTTTCAGAATTTGATAAAGCACATCGCTTGCATTATCGGCGTTTATCATAGCAAGAAGTTTGACATCGCCGACTGAAAGCATTCTAACTTCAATCTTGGCATTTCTATCGTAGTCAAGGCAACGTGTAGGAAAGAATTCCTTGTTAACTTCAACGTAATTATAGTCCATGAAGTATATATGCAACAAACCTCTACAGAAATCTCTGTAGAGGTATGAAACTTTTTTCAACCCATGGATAGTTTCATCGAACCATGTTGAGGCTGGACAAGGAATAAACCAGCATCTCAATCTTCATCAGGCTCTACTTTCTTTTTTCGTCTGTAGGCCTTTTTATTCTTGATTACTCGAGTTCTGAGTGTTGCTCCGTTGTTCGTACCGAAGATTCTCTCATCTCTTAAATAATCTGATTCTTTTCCGTTTTCCATTTTAGCAACCTATGAAACTGTGGTCATCAACACTACAGTCACAGTTAGCGTTACCTGTTTCGTAAACCTGATCCAGCAGATCATACAGTTCACGAGGTAGAACATAGACTGTAGGGTCACTTCCTTCTACTTCGTATATATGAACAGTTTCGCCTTCTCCGAGAACTTCGTACTCGTCTTCTGGCAAGATGCCAAGGCCACCCCAAGTACCGTGCAAGTTACCTGTGCTGTCGATCGATTCGACAACACCGACTTTGCCAGCATACTCGTAAGCAGACGGATCAAACGAACTCATTGTCTTGTCTTTTGCAAGCGCTTTGATTACAATCTTGTCACCGACTTTTGCTTTAACGTTTTCCATTTTATCCTCTTTTTGGTTGGTTGATAGTTTAAATTTAATAATTTTTGGTTGAGGTGTAAATAAAATTTTGGTTAGGCACGATACACTTCATACAATAGCATACCAAGACGATAAGGTATTACTTCTGTCTTGTTGCAATCATTGCAGCATTTGCCTTTTTTGATTACGGGTTCTGCGTTATTCATTTCTTTAACTGGAAATTTATGTCCGCAGAAGCAGCAAGTGAAAAGTTCTTCAGGCATTATTCAGCCTCCTTCTGAGAGTTAGCACTCTTTTCGTGAGCATAGCTATGAATGATGCTAGTAATGTCAGTGAGCACGCCCTTCATTTCTTTAGACAATTCTTTTGCAGTATCAGTCTGTCTGAACATATCTGCCATTTCGATGCCAGCAATCATATACATCGTTTTCTTTTCTGGTATTAGCGCAGATGAGCCGAAGAAGAACGCCATAACAACGATTGGAATAATAAGCATTCGTTTAGTGTGTGCTCGCATCCATTCACTTACTTCGTCATCATCACTTGAGCCTTTCACGACCCAAGATGCAATGACAATGATGCCAAAGATGACGAACACGATTACTGCAATCACGCCGAATGCAATTAAGAAGTTAGAGATACTTGCGAGAGCGTCTGCGGCATAGAGGAAGAGAGAAAGTTTAGTCATTTTTATTTTCCTTTTGGTTGATTGGTTTGATAGTACAAATATATAAAATTCTGGCTAAAATAACACCCTTTTTATTGTAAAATTTTTATTTACAAAGAAAACAGAACAAAGAAAAAGGGCAGCCCAAATAGTTAGAGAGGGCTGCCCTTAGTTTGTTACGCCGGAGTATTACTTGACCGTGATGGTGGTCGACTTGGCGCGGTGATGCATGAGCTTGTCAGCGGCCTTCACAGCGTCAGCAAGAGCGTTAATCTTGGCACGAACTTCTTCGACCTTGGCCACAGAGAGAGACTGGAGAGCGGCAGAGGCTTCACGGATTGCCGAGACATCGAATTCGACATTGCGGCGAGCAGTGAAGGATGCTTCAGCCTTAGCCTTCTTTTCGGCACGTGCAGCCTTGCGTTCGGCAACACCGGCCTTGTAGGCTTCAAACTGCTTGGCGCGTTCAGCCTTTTCTTCCGGGGAGAGACGGTGATAGGCGCGCTTCGGCTTGGAAGTAGCCTTAGCATCGATGGTGGCCTGAGCGTTGATGGACTGAGAGTTCTGAGTGTTTTCCATAGTGATTTTACCTTTAGGTTAGATTGTGGAGTTGTTTGTTAATTGTTTGATGTTATAATTGTAATTAAATTTTTTGTTGGTGTAAATAGTTTTTCGAAAAAATTTGCAACTTTTTTATTACATTTCAGCGACCTGCTCTTTGCAAATCTGCAGCATCTCAGGAGAAGTATACTTCTTGATGCGGCGGAGTGCCTGGTCACGAAGCTGTTTGATACGAGAGTGACTAAAGCCCATAGAAGAACCGATTTCACGAAGGCTATGCGGTTTGTCAGTGTTGACACCGTAAGTTTCGCAAAGGACATGCTTTTCATTTTCAGGCAAACAAGCAGTCAAGCTGTTAATCAGTTGCTCCGTATCAACAGCTACACTGACATTATTAGTATTATCTGCAATGATGTCAGCAAAGGTGTTTTTAGAATCAGAGCTAACCGGACTGTCAAACGTTACCTTATTTTTGTTGATGTTATCAACGACTTTAAGGTCGGCATCAATGTCTTCGTTGGCTTTGCACTTCTGCTTAGCAATCTTGATTTCGTTAGCCTTATTCCAAGGGATAGCAATCAGATTCTTGTGTTGCTCGATAGCAGAGTGAATGTAAGATTTAATCCAGTAAAGAGCGTAGGTCATAAAGCGCAGGCCACGAGTATGGTCATAGCCTTCAACAGCTTTAACCAGACCAGTTGAACCAGCGATGATGATGTCACTCATGTCAACCGAATTGTTTTTGTAGGCAAGTGCAGTCTTGAGCACAAAGCGCATGTTAGCTTTGACAATCTTGTCACGAATGAGCTTGTCTTTCGTTTTAGCATACAATTCGAAGAGTGTATTTTCTTCTTTTGCGCTGAGTGGCTTAGTAGCCGCAATGTCCTTGAGAAGTTTTGAATACGAATTATCGTACATTGTTAAATCCTTTTGATTGGTTTGATAGTTATAATTTAAAAAATTTTTTGTTGAAGAACAATAAAATTTTA
>Ga0265301_10002499_pt1 | contig 21100 bp, 12 predicted proteins | sample AusTroGonzalo_MG_2_FD_193488 | JGI IMG/M metagenome (GOLD analysis project Ga0265301, IMG submission 193488) | Bovine rumen microbial communities from tropical cattle in Woodstock, Queensland, Australia - Gonzalo_04 | ecosystem: Host-associated > Mammals > Digestive system > Stomach > Rumen ... | reverse complement strand
GCCGTTGCTCAACACCGAACTAGTGCCGTCGTTCATAGCCACCAGCTCGATCTGCTCGAGCGATGAAGCTGGTATCGATTCCAAAAGACTTACAGCCATCTTGCCCGAGATGCGTTGCTCCACACCGTTGATGCATATCGTTGCCGACTGTCCGTTCAGTGTGACGCCTTCTTGGTCCGACGCCGTCACTCCGGGCAGTCGCGACAGCACCTTTGCAGTGTTCATGTTTTCACTGTTGGCAATCGACTGCACATTGACGATGATTTTTCCCTCTTTGTTTTCAAAAACAGGCTTCTTGGCAACAATCTCTACATTGCCCAACATCGTCTGCGCCAACTGCAAATAAACATTTATTATGGTGTCATTACTATTAATGGCAATCATCTGTTTTTCGTAAGCAATGTGCGAAACAGTAAGAAAATACTGCCTCTGATCATCCACAGTCAAAGCAAAAGAATAAGCGCCGTTGTCGTCAGTAGCGGTGGCGGCAATGGTGGTAGTGTCGGAATCTACCACCATAATATTAACATAAGGCAAATTATTGAGTTCCTCATCGTAAACGATTCCAGACACCTTAAGATTCTGTGCGTATGAGAGCTGCACAAAAATCATTAAAATCACAAAAGTCAAAAATCTTTTCATCGTGAACATAATTTTTCCGCAAAACTATGTCAAGATTCAAGTCGTGTCAACAAAATTGGGGTATGGAAAGGAATGGTGTTGATAATCAATATCTTACAACTCGTTATTTTTTTGAGTCGATGATATTTTTTAAAATTTCGGGCAACGAATCGTTGCTGTTGAAGATGCGTTTGAGCTTTCTTCCACGCTCACAGACGGTCGGGTAGGCTCTCTGCATCAAAGCGGACACGTCGGCGTCCTTCAATCCGAGGAGGTATAAACAGCAATAATCAATGTCATCGTACGTCAATTCGGGGTATTTTTTGCTTAATAAGTTTGTAAAATTGTCGTAATGACGGTTGACGGCGTCGCGCAACAACAGCAACTGGTTCTTGTCCAAGGCGTAATCTTTGTAAATTTCATATCCCACCTTCGATTTGAATTGCTGTGTGTGGACTGTCTCCAAAATCGACTCGCAGATAGGTTCTTTTATAAAAGGATTAGCCTCCATCTTGCGTTTCATCTGGGCTAAAGCCTTGTCTTTGTTGTAGTTTTTCCTGTAAATAATAAAAATGCACAATATCGCCGTCACTATCAGCAACAAAAACCAAACATTTCTGCGCTGGTGTTTTTTGGCGATAATCAGGTTCGCCTTGTCCAAACGTTCTTGCTTGTACGACTCGAAAAGTTTCGTCAGCTCAGTCTCTGTCGCTGAATTGTTTCTGTATTGCGTGAAACTGCTGCCATATATGTTGTTGTAATACGATGTCATCGCCGTGTCGCCCAACGATTTATAGCAGTTCATCAGAATTTCGGCCGAGACGGTCTGTGTGGCGAAACTATTGCGTTTCATGCTTTTTTCAAGATAATAAATGGCCGAATCGTACTGGCATTCTTTGGCAAACAACGAGCCAAGCGTGAAATACCGCGCCAATCGCATGTCTTCGTTGGCTTGCAACAGCAATGATTGACGGATAGCTATAAAAGCGCTGTCTTTGTACGACAAATCGTAATAAACGGGTGCCACCTCCGACAAAGAGGTGCTATAAACATACAACCTGTTCTCGTTTTTTGCCTTGTTGACAGCAATTCTGTAATAATACAAAGCGCTGTCGTTGTTGTTGCTCAAACGATATGACTGTCCAACCAAGCGGTAAGTGTTGGCCAGACTGTAATTAGGCAGTTTGTTAAAATAATACAATGCGGTTTTATACGAATCGACGGCGGCCGGACCAATGCCGTAGTTGACAAACACTTCGCCCAGGCGGGTGTAGGTCAGTCCCATAAATTTTGCCTTGTAGCCTGTCAGCTCGTTTTCACCGAAATGGACTTCAACAATCTGCAAGGTGTTGTAATATTCCTTGCAAGCCTCCACCATGCTGTCGTTCTCATAGCATCCCACACCGTTCATGTAGTGCGAACGTGCCGACAGCATCGCTATCTCCTTATTTGTCGGATACACCGCCATCAGGCTGTCGAAATACTGCATGGATGCTTGTAGCTCGGCATGGTTCTCCTGCGACCTGTTGGTCTTGAAATAAGCCTCCGAAAGAAGCAAAGTATGATAGTTTTCATCGAATCTCGACGCCGTCTCCGGCTCCTCCTGATACGACAACAGACACATCAAAGCCGAATCGGCATCATGTTGCATAATGCTGTCAATCTTTATCAGATTGGGCGATGTATTGATAGCCTGCGTAAAACTGGTCAATAATACAGCCAAAAGACAAAATGAAAATATAGAATTAAGCTTCTTCACGATGCAAAGATAGTAAAAAATTTCAATAATGTACCATTTATATTAAATAATAATTGACGAGCTGAAAAAATATTTTCCGCTGCCCAAAGTCTTGACTTTATATCCGTTTTTTGTTGGAATCCAGACCTCCGCCTCGGTGTTGGCAGGGATGGTTATCTCCCACTCGAAACGGCTGCCGTGGCGTTTCCAGCGGCTCTCGATGCGGCCTGCGACGGAGTTGTAGGTGCAGTTCACATGGTCTAAGCCTTTGATGGGGTAGGGTTTAAGCTGAATCTTTTTGTAACCCGGCTCGAGGGCGCGGATGCCGCCAAGATATTCGTATTCCCAGATGATGAGGTCGCCGAGGAGCATCACGTGGTTGCCCGAGTTCATCGAAGGGTCGGCGGTGTTGCCGTTCCACAGCTCCCAGATGGTGGTGGCGCCGTTACGCACCATGTAACCCCAGCTTGGATAGGTGTCGTTGGAGGCAATCGTCAGCGCCAAGTCCCCGCGACCATGCTCGGTGAGCGTCCGCATCATAAACTGTATGCCGACAACGCCCGTAGCCACATGGCTGCCGTGCAGGTCCTCGGTACGCTCCACAATGTTCTCAAACACATCGTTTTCATGGCCTTCTGGCACCATGCCGAAATACAAAGGCAGGATGTTGGCGGTGACAGTGTTGTTGTCGTAACGCCAGATGTGATGGTCGAGATATTTCGAGTTGTAAGCCTCTCTTGTGACTTCAAATTCGTTGTTGAAATACTCGGCATCGTCAACAAAACCTAATGTCTCGGCAAATTTTGCCATTATCTTTGTGAGATGGCAGTAATAAGGCGTGGCTATGACCATTTTGCGTGTGCGGCGGTCACGGTCGCGTGAGTGTATCAGCTCCGGCGACTCCGGAGGCATACACCAATCACCATATTGGTCGCGGTACATAATGCCGTCAATCATGTATTTGTCTTTCATGAAAGCGAGCCATTTCTTCATGGCAGGATAATGCTCGCGAATCGGCTTGTCGTCGCCAAAGCGTGTGTAAATCATATCTGCCACGGTGATGAACGCGCCCGGCCACGTCATGCTGTTGGTGTAGTTGCGCCAGTAGGGTGGAAACACGTCACAGATCGAGCCGCTCTCAAGCTGGCAGTCCTCGCCATCATCGAGCCACTTGGCGTAAAGGTCATGATTATCAAAGATATACGACTCGCCGTAACAGCCTGTGGCACGGTCGCCGGTCCAGCCCATGCGCTCGTCACGCTGCGGACAGTCGGTGGGCATCGAGCGGTAGTTGCCTCGGATGCCCCAGTAGGCGTTGCGATACACAGCGTTGAGTATCTCGTCGGAGGTCTCAAAAGTGCCTGTGGTTTGCATCTCGTCATAAAAAACGAGACCGCGGAAATCCTCAGTGCTGGGAATTCCTCTCATGCCCCTAATTTCGACGTAGCGGAAGCCATGATACGTGAACATCGGGTGCCATTGTGGAGACGCGCCATGGCGCGTCTCCACAATGTATCGGTCAGTAGCCTCGGCGCCACGCAGGTTTCTCACGTCGATGGTGCTGTCGGAATACAAATTTTCAGCGAATCGCATGGTAATTGTGTCGCCAGGTTGCTGGCCGTCGAGGTTTATTTGCAGCACCCCGACCATGTTCTGACCCATGTCGAGGATCCAGTTTTCACCTTTTTTATATATAGCGACAGGGATGAGCGTGTCCTGAATTTTAATGTTTGGGTTGGGCTGCGGGGTGAGCATGCCTGCTGGAGCTTCGACAAGCTCGGCTACCGACCAACAAGCATCATCGTAACCAGAAACTGTCCAATCACCTAAATCATAGTTTTCGTCGTATGTCTCGCCGTCGTATTCGTTGGAGGTTCGGATGGGGCCTCGGTTGGCGATTTTCCATGTCTCGTCGCTGACAATCAGTGCTTTACGGCCGTCATCATATGTTATTTCAAGCTGCAGAATCATCCTCGGCGTGCCAAAATGCAACACGTTGTCGGTGAAATCCCAGTCGGGGTTAGTGGTTCTGCGGCGCATGGCAGTGTAGCGCCCCCCGGCAAGTGTTATTCCGATGGCATTGTCACCGCTCCGAAGCATCTCTGTGACATCATAAGTGTTGAAATACACACGTTTTCTGTAGTCGGAAAGTGCCGGTTTCAATAATTCGTCGGGGACAACCTCAACACCATTGATATAAGCGCTGTATTGTCCGAGACCGCTCACATAAAGGCGCGCCTCGGCAATGTTTTCATCCAATTTGAATTCTTTTCGGAGATATCTTGCGGCAACACGTGTCTTCCCGACAAGGACGTCATCGTTAAACTCGTGACCTATCCATTGCGCCTGCCAATCGCTTGAGTTTAATAGACTTATCTCAAAATATTTTACGTCGCTTTCAACAGAAACGGTCTTGTTTTTTTCGTAAGAAATGGTGGAAAATACCTTCCAAAACACTTTGTCGCGGCTTTGCAAAGGCTTGCCTTCGTAAGGAATGTAAAGCATCTTATCAGAAAATACCTCGCCAGAATCCCAGAGGTCGCCGATACCTTTGAGAGCCAGATTTTCAGTCGAAGCAACAATGATTCGATAGCTTATCTGCTTCACATTTTGCGCATCCGACTCGTAGTTCCAGCTGAAACGAGGCTCATTGGTGTCGTGTGGCTTTATCTCGAAATGCGCCGTTTTGCCGCACGAGACAAGAAAGATAAGAAATAATATGTTAACCAGCTGTTTCATGTTTTTTCGACAGGATTAACAGGATTTACAAGATGGTGGTTTTATCTTTTCCGCTTTTTTCCTAATGCCAGTCTGTAGTGATTTTTCCGTTCGAGTAGGTGGCATGTTGCACTTTCCCGTTCTTTTTCACTTTTTTAAACTTCCCATCGCGTTTGTCGTTTATCCAAGTGCCGGTGTCAACATCACCGTCTTTGTAATAATATGTGCCTTGGCCGTGTCTGTTGCCATCTTTCCAATTACCTGCATGTTTGTTACCACCACTAATATAATAATATGTGCCGTAACCATTGCGCTTGTTGTTTTCAAAACCACCTACATATTTGTCACCATCAGCAAAATAATATGTACCCTGGCCTGTTCTTTTATTATCTAAAAAATCACCTACATATATGTCACCATTAGCCCAATAAAATGTGCCTTGGCCATTGCGCTTGTCGTTTTCCCAACGACCTACATATTTGCCACCATCAGCCCAATAAAATGTGCCTTGTCCGTATCTATTACCATCTTTCCAATTACCTTCATATTTGCCACCATCAGCATAATACATTGTGCCTTGGCCATTACGTTTACCATTTACAACCTCACCAACATATTTGTTGCCATTATCATAATTAATGGTCTGTTCTTTGGATGTATTTCCTGGTTTATTGGGCTTTGTTCCTGTTCCATCGGGCTTTGTCCCGGTATATCCGAATAGCTGTTTGCCGAGTTCGTTGCAGGCATTGCGTATCTCTTGCGAAGATGAGCTGCACAAGATGTCGTGTATGCCGCCGAATTTGCCGGTCTCCACATCGAGCATCTTCACATTGATGTAAATCTCGTTGCCTTCGGCTGCGGCTTCAGGCACTATGATGTACTTCACGCCGGCCATCTCGCCCAAGCGTTTGATGTCGGAGTCTTTCACGGCTCCCGAACGCTGGAAATTCTGCTCTTTCATGATAGACTCGAACGCGGCGCGGTCATATACCTCATATCCTGCGGTGTTTCCGACAGCTGTCTCCATGCCGCCACGAATCATGATAGCGTGCATCTGTTTGACGCCAGGATAAGTCTTGACATCCATCACAGCCACTTTCTTTTGCGCCATGGCACAAACCGAAAGCAGTATCATCATTGTGAAAAACAATAGCTTTTTCATATGTTCAAATTCATTTTTACAAAAAAAAACATGCAAAAATATATATTTTTTAATAAAAAAGCAAGAAAAAATCATTTCCTTTCTCTTATTGAGACTGCAAAACCGCCGCACGGTGCCATCCGCATCTTTAAAACGGTCTTCGATGTCACCTTTTTCGTTGTGATGGTGTATGACTGCGGGTTGTAGCCTTCGTCAGGGATGCCGCTGGCGTCTTTTCCATCGGCGTAGATGATGGCATCGTATGTCTTGCCCTTTTCTAGAAAGTCCAGTTTTATCTTGAATTCGCGGGCATTTTCATCAGTGATGCCGCCGATATACCAAACGTCGCGTGGTTCCGTTGAATTGGCATAAACATATTGTGTTGCGCCCGAAATCACGCCTTTTTTGCCGTCTGGCAATGTCCCAACACCGTCGGCAGCCTTGTTTAGTGTGGAAATCTTTGGTTTTCTTGCCGTCACAATGTATGCGCCAGGCTCAGCCTCCAGATATAGCGTGGTGTCCCAATCCACCGCCACGTCTTTGATAAACTGGAACGCGTCCATAAACTGCTCGTAATGCTCAGGGAAGTCGGCAGCCATCTGCAGAGGCGAATAAAACGTGACATAAAGTCCCAGCTGGTTGCATATTGTATGCTGCATCTTATCTCCTTTATCCCAGCTGACAATCTTCTCCATGTCGGTGACGAAGATGCCCGGGGTGTAGTCCATCGGGCCGCCTTGAAGCCTCGTGAACGGCAATATGGTGGTGTGCCCCGGCTTGATGCGGCCTCGGAACTCGGTTCCCATGGCGCTCTCGTTGCCAATCATGTTGGGCCAGGTGCGGCACAAGCCCGTCGGACGCACCGCCTCGTGCGAGTTGACCATGATGTGGTGCTTCGCCGCCTCCACAATGGCATAGTGGTAGTGGTTGTTGATGGGCTGGCTGTAATGCCCCTCGCCAAACGGTATGATGGTGCCCACATAGCCGCCTTTCACGGCATCGTAGCCATAGTCGTTCATCAAAGTGTATGCCTTCTCCATCCAGCGCTCGTAGTTCTGCGTCGATGCCGAACTTTCGTGGTGCATTATCAACCTGATGCCTTTCTCGTGTGCATATCGGTTCAACGCCGGCAGGTCGAAGTCGGGATAAGGGGTGATGAAGTCAAACACGAAGTCTTTCTGCTTGGCATACCAGTCCTCCCAGCCTATGTTCCAGCCCTCGATGAGCAAGGCGTCGAAGCCGTTGTCGGCAGCAAAGTCGATGTAACGGCGCACGTTGGCGTTGTTGGCGCCGTGGGTGCCGTTAGGCGTGGCGTGTTCGTAGTCGGTCTCACCTAGCCTCACCGACGGGAAGTCGTTGGTGTAGTTCCAGGTGCTCTTGCCCGATATCATCTCCCACCAAACACCCATGTATTTCACCGGATGAATCCAGCTGACGTCTTCAATGGCACAAGGGTCGTTGAGGTTCAAAATCAGACGTGAAGCTAAGACATCAGTGGCTTTCTCGCAAACCATCACGGTGCGCCAAGGAGTATGGCAGGGTGCCTGCAATCGGCCTTTGTAGCCTGTAGCATCAGGACATAAAAACGCCCTGAAAACAAATTGAGAATTGACAGTTGATAACTGAGAATTATCAATTAAATCGAGGTGCATTGTCGGGTAATCCAAAGTTGCTGCTTCGTGGATGTTGAGATATAATCCATCGTCGGTCTTCATCTGAAGTGCGGTCTGCACTCCTGTCTTCGAAAACGCGGTCCAAGGCCATCCTCCTCCTTTGTGGCTGTCGTCAAACAACTCCCTGATTTGCGAGAGGCGCGACTCGGTGTAGTTGTATTCTTGCGTGTCCAAGTCGCCCGGAATCCACCAGGCGGTGTGGTCGCCGGTCATAGCAAACTCGGTCAGCTCCTCTTTGATCCAGAAATATACCAAGGCGTTTTCCATCGGAAACTCGTAACGGAAGCCCAGACCGTCGTCGTAGAGTCGGAATCTTATTTGCATCACCGTGGCTTTCTTCTCGGTGCTGTGGTCCATGCTCTCGACCGAACCCACTGGCTGTTCCAAGGTCACGAGCATCTCGTTGTAATGGTTGCGGATGTGCGACTCCTCGCCCCAGACGGGTTCCCATACCTCGTCGAAGGTGCCGCGTTCCACGTCTTTAAGCTCGAAGGCATGCGCCAGGTCGTCGCGCCACTCAAGGGTGAAGCCCATCTTCGAAGGCAACACCACCGGCTTCCCGTCTCTGCTCAACGAATAATACGGCACGCCGCCGTTGACCTCAAAGCTGAGTTCCAGTTTTCCGTTGGGACTGGCAATTTTTTCCTGTGCGTTTGTAGCTTGCCAACCGAGGGCAAACATCAGTAATGCGATGAGAATACGTTTCATAGTTCAAATTATTTCCTTGCAAAGATAGTGAAAAATTCTTATTTCAAAACGTCAATTGTAAAATAAAATAGGGTGCCTCGAAAAGTGAGACACCCTGAACAGAATAACATATAACTGATTATTTTCTCTTACGAGCCACTGCGTATCCAGCGCCGAGGGCTGTCATGATGAGCAGTCCTGTGCCGAGAGGTGCGGTGGCGTTGCCAGTGTTGCCAATTTCTGTTCTTGGCATTGCAGGCAATGCGCCTGTGAAACGGTCGTTGTTGTCAAAGTCATTGTATCCGAAGAAACCGTCGCTGCCACGCTGTGCACTTGCCGTGAAACCCACTGTCAATACGATTGCAATTGCTAATAATATCTTTTTCATGTTGTATCTTTTTTTAATTATTACTCAATCTATTTATCTTATCTCACCACAATCTTTTGTGTTTTACCTTCCATTCTGAAAATGTAAACACCATTGTTGAGGCCGTTGACGGTTTCCACGCCATTGATGCGCTGGCTCATCACCATGCGACCCATAACGTCGAACACCTGAAGCTCGCCCTCGCCGCTAACCATGATGTCGTTACCACTCTGGTAAGCAAAGGTCTCTGAGCCTGTCGAAGAGCCTGCATTGTAGTTGAGATTCAGCACGAAGCGGTCTTTGCGGTCGCTTGGTGCACCGATAAATGTGTAGCTGTCTTCGAGGAGCATATCCACATCGTTGCCAGTGAGCTTGTCGTAGAGGTGCATGTAGCTGTATTGTCCTTCTGCTTTGAGGCTGAAAGTGTATTGACCGATGGTCTTTGCCTCAAAACCGAGGTTGACGACGCTGCTGCCTTCTTCGATATCGGCAATAGCGAAGTTTTCGTCTTCTTTGGTGACATAGAGCATCGGGATTGCGTTGTTGCGGTGCTCAATCTTGTTGAGGCCATGGCCTTTCTTGAAGAGAACGTAAGCCTGGTCTGAATACTCAGAGTTCTTTACAGAGAACATGATTTGGTCGTTACCTGCTTTTGATGAACCTTGGTTTGTTGTATTGGTGATTGTTAAGGTCTCGCCGTCAGCCTCTGATGTTGCTTGTACAAGAATGCCTTGTGTTGGAGCAATAGCTGTTGAGTTGTCTGTTGCGGCAGTCCATCCGCCATTTGTTCCAAGTGTATAGAAACCCTCTTCAAGATATTCGCTTGCGATAGCTGTGTTAGCACCTTTATAGATATTATGTGTGTAAGGGTTGCCAATAAGGTTGAAGCCATTCATATTGTCTCCATTGTTGGTATATTTCAAAGTATATGTTGCCTCAACAATGGTATTGCCCTGGAATGCGATGTCATCTTGTGTTGAACGATAGAGGTAACCGCAGCCGTTGCTGAGATTGTTGAATGCAGGATTACCACCCCAATCGCGGCGGTATTCGTGCCAGTATCTTGTTGGCTCGTCGTAGCGATAAACGTTGTGTCCTTCATCGCCACCTTTCACAAAGTCTGCTATTGCAATATTGTTAACTGGTGAAGAAATGGCGTACCATCCTTGTTTAGTTACATCATTCCATGCTGTTGTTGTCTTGTTCATTGTTACTTGAACTGAGTTGTTGCAGACGAGCTGTCCGCCATCTTCAATAATCAATGTTCCATTGTTTGTGATGTTGTTGCATGTAAGAGTGGCATTAGATCTTATTGTAAGTGTAACGTCAGTATTGATGGTTACATCGTTGGCAACAGCTGTATTATCACTTAATATTTGAGCATTTTGTTCTATGACTACGTCATGAGTAATTTCAGGTACACCAGTAGGAGTCCATGCCATATAGTGATTCCAATTATTCATAGTTGGAGTTATGGAAGTGGAGGTATATCTTTTAATTGGAAGTGTCGTAAAACTATTTTCTGTCCATGCACTTGGGCTTCCACCGTAAATGGCCTGTACTTGTACTTTATATGTAGTATTGCCTGTAAGACCGCTGCTTATAGTGTATGTTTCTTCTGTGAGTCCGTTGACTGTTGTCCACGATTCAGGGCTGCTTACACTATATCTTAAATTGTAACTATCTGCACCAGTTGTTTCATCCCATGTAAATGAGGCACCAGATGTCATAATGTTTGAAGCAGTGAGTCCTGTTGGAGCAGGATATTGGGCAGGTGTTGAGAAACTTGTACCTTGCTCATAATCACTCATGTTAGGGGCGATATAAGCTGCAACGCGCCACTCGTAAGTTGTACTTTCATCTAAAGTACTTATGGTGTGTGGTTTGCTGCTCACATCAACAGTGGTCCATACTGCAGCAGCTGTACCCTTGTATTGCAATTTCCAGTTTGTCTCACTTCCGCCAGCTGTCCAGTTGAATTGTGCTGACTTATATGTCACATTGGTGACGCTGAGGTCGGTTGGTCTGTTTATCTCAGACGGAGCATTTATCGTAATGTCGTCAATGTACGTGTAACTATATGAACTGGAGTTAATTAGTATAGCTATATATTTTGTGCCTGCAGGTATTATTTTTGTATATTCACTCCAATCAGAATTAACGGTTGTTGATTCCGTATCCCATGTAAAAGCGGTATTTACATCATTTGTGGTGGTCGAATAGCCAACTTTAAAGGACATTGCCGTGGAAGAATAGCCTTTATAATAAAATGACAAACTTCCACCAGTTGCATCTATCTGAGGTGTGACGATGTATTGGGATGAAGTTGATGAATTGCCAATCTTAAGACCATAATCGTCAGTGCGTTTGGCAGAACTATTCTGAGCAGTATTATTTGATATTACTGTCCATAAAGCATTAAACTCGGAAATTTCTGAAGATTCAAAACCCATTGTATAAGGAAGCGTACAACTTGTTGTAAAAGACACTGGATTGCTGTAGCTACCAGGTGTGCCGCTGCAGACAGCCTGAACTTTAAACTGATATGTCGTTTTTGGAGAAAGAACGCCGTTCAAAGTGTAAGAGTTAGTGCTGATATTTTCAACAGTTGTCCAATTTTCGGCATCAGTTGCTTTGTATTGGAGGTTGAAACTTTCAGCGTCGGAAGTCCAGCCCAAAGTGGCTGAATTTTTGGTTATGTCAGACGCTGTTAATTCTGTTGGTTTTGGACAAGCAACAGGGCTGTATGTGAATTTTATTGAAGGTAAATGCTGATATAAAGTACCGCTTGTGTTGGTTCCAGGATCAGTAGTATTTTGTTGCTTAGTCCAGATATGATAATTGTTAACTTTATAATATATCTTATGGCCCTTGTCTTTGCCAGTTGTTTTAATCATAACAAGTAAAGAATTTTCACTTGAATGTTCAAATGTGGTAGATAGTGTTGTCGCATTCCAATTTCCATTCGATAGTGCAGGGGTCTTAATTTCGCTTCTCACGAGAGTTGAACCAGAAGTATAAGTCGCAAATGTGGTTGAATAATTTAATGTTGTACCACTTGGAACATCTTTCATATAAATGGTATATGATGTGATATCACTAGCAGCGACATCTTCTGCTGCTTTAAACGAAATACTGGTAATTATACCATCAAAATTGACATCAGAAGCATCATAGAGATATACAGCATACTCATAATCTTTTGTTCCTCCATACGGAGAATAATAATTTGCAGATACAGTGGCATCATCACCATAAGTGTGTTCTGATGATTGTCCCATCATATCAGTCCACCCCATAATGAACAAAATCATCACAGCGAGGCCGAGAATGTGTTTGAATCGTAAATCTTTTTTCATCTTTTTTTAATAGTTTTTAAGTTAATATTTTCTTTTCTTTATATCCTAAATCGCTCCTGTATGTGTGTAAAATTACGCCAAGAGTGCCTGTATTTACTGCATCCTTGCTGTTATATAATCAAAATAAAGTTGTGATTGTCAATCGGTTATATCGTTTTTAAGTTGGTTGAAATCACGGGTGCAAAAATAAGAAAAAAATCAATACGTTGAACCTTTTTTCTTACTTTTTTATTTTTGCACCCGCAATATGTCACCAAAAAACTAACGCCAGTTGTTGCTTAGCTGCTCAAAAAGCTCGGGAATGTAAGCGTCGCTGTTGTTCGAAGTCCCCATCCTCACCATAACAAGATTTTTGTGTGGGTTGACATACAACACCTGAGCCGCTATGCCAAAGGCATAATAACCCGGATACTCGGCCTTGGGAAAACCTTCGTATCGCAGGTTGTACCAGTTGAAATGATAGCCGCGGTTGCTGGCGTCATATTCCGAAGAATGGCGTATCCACTCCTCGCTGACTATGCGCCGGCCCTCCCACATGCCGTTGTTGAGATAGAGAAGGCCTATCTTGGCTAGGTCTCTCAACGTCATAGTTATGCCTCCGAAGGCGTGCGCCATGTCGTGTCGGCGGCTGTCGATGTTTATCAGCGCATCAGCCTCCATGCCAAGCGGCTTCCACACCTTCTCGCTGAGATATTCGGCATATTTCCTGCCCGAAGCGCGCTCGATCACGACGCCGAGAATAGCCGACGTCATGCTCTCGTAACGGAACTCGGTGCCTGGCTCGCAACGGAACTTCAAGCCCTTTATCTGCTTCACTATGTTATGCCCGTAGTTAAGCCGCGCCATAGCGTTAATCATCTTCAGATCCTTCAACGACGTGAACTCATAGGTGTCGTCGAAATCCAATCCGCTCCGCATGTCGAGCAGATGCCGTATGGTGAGCTTCTGCCACATCGGGTCTTTCTTCTTAAGCTCCGGCAGATAATCGGTCACAGGATCGTCAATGCTATGGATAAAGCCATCGTCAACGGCAATGCCGCACAAGAGCGACGTTATCGATTTCGAAACTGAGAAGATGGTGGCCATGCGGTCGGCACTGAAGTCGCCCCAATATTTCTCATAAACGATGCTGCCGTCGTGTATTATCATCACGCCCTGGTTGCGGTTTCTGTCGCCAATGGCATCGGCAAAAGTCATGTCTTTGCACTGCGGAAGCTGGTTGAAAAAAGGCAGGGTGTCGATCCAGTCGGCTCTCTTGCCGACTGGTATCTCTTGTGTTTGCTCGCCTTTGGCAATGGTATCGACAACACGATGCTTGTAGCTGTAGATATCCGGACCTCCTTTGCCATCGGTTCTCAAGCCCCTAATGATGGAGCACGACGAGAAAGCCAAGACGCAGACGACGATAATGACTATTATTACAATATATTTCATTTCAACAACTCCGATAGTTTCTCTTCAAGCTCCTCACCGCGCAGGCCTTTGGCAATCATCACGCCGTTCTGGTCATAAAGGAAGTTTGACGGGATATATACCACTGCATAGTTATCGCCGGCGACACCTTCAGCGTCGCGCACCTGGATGTACGGTAGGGCGTCTTCTTCGACAGCCTGCAGCCATGCCACCTCATTTCTGTCAACGCTGACACCAACAATCTCCAAGCCCTTGGCATGATATTTCTCGTAAGCGGCCTTCACCACAGGGTTCTCGTTGCGGCACGGACCGCACCACGATGCCCAGAAATCCACCAAAGTAACCTTGTTGTTCTTGATGACTTCAGCGAGGTTGACATCTTTGCCGTCGGCTGTCTGCAAAGTGAAGTCGATAAACGGCTGACCAAGCTCCACACGCCGGTTGTTTTCGATAAACTTCACGACATTGTCTCTGTAAGCCGACTCGTTGGATAGCAAGTCTGCCAGCTCCATCACTTCAGCCAGTTCAAGGTCAAATTTCATATCGTCGAGGACGTAATGCGCCAAAAAGCTGTCGGTGTGTTTCTTGATGAAGTCTTTCTTATAGTCGATATTTTCATGATAGATAACCAAAAGCTGTGCGTTGAGTTCCTCATATTTCAAGCTGTCGTTGGCATCATAGGCGGCGTTAATCTCTTCTTCGAGAGCATGTCCCGGCTCGTTGATTTTCGCAAGATCCTTCTGATACTCGTTGAAAATGTTCTGCGTGGAGCTGCCTGTCGCTTCGATATGTTCAAAATCGTTGAAGTCGCCAGTAACCTTAACATCTTGATTTTCAGGGAATAAGATATAATAATCACGTGTCCCTTTGGCTTTCATGATGTAAAGAGCCTGCGGGTCGTCGAAGTCGGCGGTGAGGACGGCTTTGTTGCCCACAAACTCGGCTGTGTCAACTGGAAGCGGTTTTTTGCCGTCGAGGCTCTTGATGAGATAGACGGCCTGACCGTCGGAATTGTCAAGGTTTACTGTCACCTTGAACTGTTTTGTCTTGTTGCAGCCACTTAAAATCATCAAGGCCGCGAAAAGGGTTAAAAATATCTTTTTCATGGTTTTATACCTTTATTTTTTAATGATCTTGCTTGTCTTAACATCGCCGTTGCCCATATCTATTCTGATAAGATAGATGCCATTGGGCAAATCGGCTATCGAAATCTCAGAATTGTTGTCAATCTCTTGTGAAATCACACATTGTCCCAATGTATTGAACATCTGTACCGACGCACGGCCGTTATTCTCCACGTTGATATGGATGTAATCGCTTGCCGGATTAGGATAAACTGCGATATTTTCCGCCAAGCTCTCATCGACATTGTCATTAAGAAAATGCACGTGGAATGTCAGCTGTGTGCCGTTTTCCTGAATGTCGGTAATCTCGAAACTTGTCTCAGGTGTGCCGTCGGTGAGATATGGATGCGGGTTGGTGTTCGGACCGAATGAGGTGCGGCCTTCCTCCTGGCAGAAATGTGCCATGCTGAGCTGCCCGTTGTGGATGTCGTCGCTGGCACCCGGACGGAAGATCCAGTATTGGTGGGCGATATTCACGTTGTCGAAGAAGGCGTTGGCAAACATTCCGCTGTAGTCGAGAGGCACCGTGTCGTTCCAACGTGCCGCGATGAGGCCGTTGCCCGGGACGTTCCAGTCGAAGAGGTCCGACCATCTGCGGTATTCAAACACAAACCACTGTGTCGAGTCGATGGCCGATTTTATGTAATAGCAATTCTGATGCTCGCTCGAGCCGTTGCTGTTCAAGGTGTAGTCGCCGTCTTCGGTAATCTGAATCGGGTCGTCGCACACATGCAAAATCTTGCTTTTGAAGATTGCAGCGGTGTGGTTCGGATAAGAGTTGCCTTCCATCATATCCCAGCTTCCTGCAGGTCGCACAGCCAGGTAGTTGATATAGTGATAAAGGTCAGGCAGACGCAGCGAATGTCCCATCTCGTGACGGAACACATTGGCGTTGAAATATTCCGAAGAGCCTTCAAACTCAAGGTTAAACGTGTTGGGAAGCACCCCGTTGACAGTCACCGGATGGTCGATGGAGTCGTGCGGGAAGAACTCCATATGAGGCCAGAGGATGGAAGCCCATGCTCCAGTGCCGCCTTTCACCACAAAACTCACGTTGTCGATGTAACCGTCGCCGTCGCCGTCGAGAACAACGTCGTCATCAATGAGGTTGTTGGAATCCACATAGTCGAAAGCACGTGCCAGCAACTCGGCTTCACGCCTGCTGATGCCCACAAAAGGATTCTCTCCCTGATAGCCTATCGGGTTCGACGGGCTGTAAGGCTCGAAATATCCACGCGGCATCTCATCCTGATAGGAGATGATCTGGTTGTTCTGTATGTTGTTGGGATACACTGTGTTATAATGGATATGGCCATAGGTCAGCGCATCGAAGAAATTGGCGATGCTGAGTTCGCCAGGTGTCTTGCCGTTGAACATCGAGTCAATCGACGGGAAGTCGTGTGTGATTTCCGCATCATCTGCGAAACGCATGAAAATCACAAGGTTAGTGAGGTCGCGGTCAACAATCTGAGCGCGCACATTAATTGCAGTGAAACCTGCGATTAACGCAAGGAGTAATAATTTTTTCATAGTTTTAATATTAAATAGGTTAATCTGGATGCAAAAATAATAAAAATTTTTTATCCTAAAACGGAAAAACTTTTAGTAATTTGCCTCCTAAAACCCTATTTTTTTACTTGTCACACTCCTTCACGAAACTCAAAAACAGCGGATGCGGCTTGAGCACCGTGCTTGAATATTCGGGGTGGAACTGTGTGCCAATGTACCAGCGCAGGCTAGGAATCTCGACTATTTCCACCAGTCCGCTCTCGGGGTTGGTGCCCACGCACATCATGCCGTTTTTCTCGTATTCGTCCTTGTATTTGTTGTTGAACTCATAACGGTGGCGGTGACGCTCGCTGATTTTCGGCATGCCATAGATTTCTGCCACGCGGCTGCCTTTGCGCAACTCGCATCCGTAGGCGCCGAGGCGCATGGTGCCGCCCATGTTGGTGATGTTTTTCTGGTCTTCCATCATGTCGATGACGTTGTGAGGCGTCTTGGCGTCCATCTCACTCGAGTTGGCGTCCTTGTATCCCAACACGTCACGGGCAAACTCGATTACCATCATCTGCATGCCTAGGCAGATGCCGAACGCCGGCATATCATGGGTTCTGGCATGCTCCAGTGCTATAATCTTTCCTTCGATGCCACGTTGGCCGAAGCCCGGGCATACCAAAATGCCTGCCACATTTGCCAGCTTCTCTGCCACGTTGGCTTTGTCGATGTTCTCGCTGTTGATGAAGTCGATTTTCACTTTCACATGGTTGTAGATTCCAGCTAAAACTAAGCTCTCGCGGATGCTCTTGTAGGCGTCTTGGAGGTCGTATTTGCCCACCAACCCGATGTGCAGCTCTTTGGTGGCGCTATGTTGCAGATCCAAGAAATGGTGCCAGTTTTTCATCTCCGGTGTCTCGCCGACAGGCACTCCGAATTTTCTTAACAATGCTGCATCCAATCCCTGGCGCTGCATGTTGACAGGCACCTCGTAAATGCTGGGGAGGTCTTCGCTCTGCACCACGCATTCGAGATCTACGTTGCAGAACGACGCCACCTTCTGACGGATGCCGTCGGAGAGGTGTTTCTCGGTGCGGAGCACCAGCACATCGGGCTGGATACCTGCACCTTGCAGCTCTTTCACCGAGTGTTGCGTAGGCTTGGTCTTAAGCTCGTCGGCAGCCCTCAGGTACGGCACAAAGGTGAGATGCACACATGCCGCGCGGTTGCCCAGCTCCCATTTCAGCTGGCGAATAGCCTCCAAAAACGGCGCCGATTCGATGTCGCCTATGGTGCCGCCAATCTCCGAAATCACAAAATCGACTTCGTCGTTGTGCTGCAGAATACGGTGTTTTATCTCGTCGGTGATATGAGGCACCACCTGAATGGTCTTTCCCAAATAGTCGCCACGGCGCTCCTTGTCGATGACAGCCTTGTAAATCTTGCCTGTCGTCACCGAGTTGGCCTGTGTGGTGCGGATGCCAGTAAATCTCTCATAATGTCCGAGGTCGAGGTCGGTCTCCATGCCATCCACCGTCACATAGCACTCGCCGTGCTCATACGGGTTGAGCGTGCCCGGGTCGATGTTGATGTACGGATCGAATTTCTGAATGGTTATTGTGTAGCCGCGAGCCTGCAACAGCTTGCCGATGCTCGCCGAAATAATGCCTTTTCCAAGGGAGGAAACAACACCTCCCGTCACAAAGATATATCGTGTCATATTTATTTAATTAAAATCTATTTTAACAAAACAGAAATACTATTAAAAGGTATCCCAGAACACCTCCGATGATGCCTAAAATCAATCCCACTTTCACCATGTCTTTCGTCGGCACAAGTCCAGTGGAGCTTGCGATGGCGTTAGGCGGCGTCGAGATTGGCAGCGTCATTGCCAACGAGCAGCATATTGCCACATAGATTATCAATGATGCCGCGCCACCCAAAGCCGACAGCTCTCCTTTGATAGCCGTCGAGATGACAGCAAGCACCGGCATCAGCAGGCTGGCCGCCGATGAGTTGGAGATGAAGGTCGAGAGCAGATACATCACTAAGCCTGCTCCAAGTATCACCACCACGGCACCCCACTTTGTGAACGGTATCGCGTTGATGAGCGAAGTGGCGAGACCGGTCCCGTTGAGACATGTTCCCAAGGCAAAACCGCCTGCCACCATCCAAAGGATATGCCATTCTATGCTTGAGAAGTCTTCTTCTTTGAAAACCCCAGTGATGGCAAACACCGCAAATGGCACCAGCGCCACGATGTTAGCGTCGAGATGCGTCCAACCCTCGGTAACCCACAGCAATATCGTGACAGGCATGGTGATGGCTACAATCCAAAACTTCTTGTCGAATTTGGCGTTCGACGGTATCTCTATCTCCAGTTTTTCCATCTTGATAGGGTAGAGGAGCATCAAGACCACCCAGGCGATGAGAAGAAGCACTATCACGAAAGGCACCATGTGAAACGCCCACGTGCCGAAGCTGATGTCGATGCCTATCTTTGTCAGCTGTCCTAATGCTATTGCGTTTGGTGGCGTGCCGATAGGCGTTCCCAAGCCTCCGAAGTTGGCGGCGATAGGGATGGCGAGTGTCAACGCCACTGGCCCGTTGCTTTCTCTCGGAAGGGTCTTCAGCACTGGTGCCATAAACGCCAGCATCATAGCGGCGGTGGCAGTGTTCGACATAAACATCGAGAAGGTTCCTGGCACCAGCAACAAGCCGAGAAGCACAAATTTAGGGTTCTTCCCGAAGATGCTGAGCAGGCTTTTTGCCAAGTAGGCGTCAAGTCCCACCTTGCTCGCCGCTATCGCCATCACAAAGCCGCCCAAAAACAGCATGATGACGGGGTCGGCAAACGATGCCATAATCTCGCGATAACTCACGGTAGTGCCAGCCGATTCTATCAGAAAACCTTTGTCGGAGACGGCAAAAAGCAACGCCACGATGGTCGTCACAGAGGTCGCCCATGCCGGTATGATTTCAAACAGCCACATCAGGGCGGCGAAAACGAAGATAGCCAGCGTCCTCTGCTGGATGACGGTAAGCCCGTCGATGCCGAGCCATTCCGCCGGAATGACCCACAATAAAATGGTTAGCAACACCACCAAAACTTGAAGGATGGTCTTTTTTTTCATAAGAATGCAAGGTTAAAAATTTGCTGCAAATATATAAAGATTTTTTTTGATGAGAAAATACAAATGTGAATAATTTTTACATGATTTATGCAAGAAACTATAAACTTACTAGTCATTATTCAAGCCTGTAATATCCGAGATTTTTTTGTTATTTTATTCCTAAAATTGTAAAAATAGGAATAATATGTGTATATTTGCAGCGCAAAAACATAAAAATAGGAACAATATGACATACATGAAGGTTTCAGAAGCAGCTGAAAAATGGGGCATCACCGCAAGGAGAGTTAGAGTATGGTGCGAGCAAGGTCGCATTGCAGGTGTTGAAAGGAAAGGTAATCTGTATATGATTCCCGAGGATGCCGAACGCCCAATAGATGCGAGGACATACGGCAAAAATGCTGTCAAGAAGAAATACACTCCTTTGCTTGAACAGGTTGACACGCTTAAGAAATCGTTGGATGGATGTCGCCCATTGACTCCGGCTGAAGTTGAAGCGATAAAAGAGGTTTTCCTAGTAGAGCATACATATAACAGTAATGCAATCGAGGGCAATACCCTGACTTTGAAGGAGACAGCTCTTGTGCTTCAAGGAGTAACTATCGACCAAAAACCTCTGAAAGATCATCTGGAGGCAGTCGGTTATAAAGAGGCGTTCCAATTTATGGAAGAGCTTGCGAAGCAAAACAAGCCTTTGTCGAAATATGACATCAAGAGTATTCATAATTTGGTGTTGGCTGACCGTCCTGAGGACAGGGGAGTATTCCGCAGGGTGAATGTGAGGATAGCAGGTGCTATGACAAATCCAGTGCAGCCGTATTTGATTGAGCCGAAGATTGAGGAATTGCTGAATAATTATCAGCAATGGAGTAATACAATGCACATCGTGGAATGTGTCGCTAATTTCCATTTGCAGTTTGAGAGCATACACCCATTCATCGACGGCAATGGTCGTACAGGAAGACTTTTGATGAATCTGCAGTTAATTCAAGCAGGTTTACCTGCTATCAATATCAAGTTTGCCGATAGGCGCAAGTATTACGATGCTTTTGATGAGTATGCAAAGAACGGTTCTTCTGAAGCTATGACTGTTTTGGTTGGTGAAGCTGTTGTGTCAAGGTTAAGAGAAATGCTTGATGCTATCAAATCGTAGCGATAAATAGTAATAAGTCGCACCTTATCACCAAATAAGTCGCGTTACAAATATGTTGCAAATATACGAAAAAATTTCATAATAAAAAAGAGTGTAACTGATTGAGTTACACTCTTTTAGTTATTTTTGGATGTTAGATGGTTATGTGGATTATTTTACCTCCTCAAAATCCACATCCGTCACTTCGTCATCCTTGCCTCCGTTTCCTGGGTTAGGATTCTGTGGGCCTTGCTGGCCTCCGAATGGGCCTTGTGGACCGCCCTGAGGACCGCCGGCGTTCTTGTACATCTCTTCAGATGCCTTCTGCCAGATGGCGTTCATCTCTGCCATAGCGGCGTCGATGCCCGCGATATCCTGTGCCTTGTGAGCTGTCTTCAGCTTCTCGAGAGCGCTCTCAATCTCGGCTTTCTTGTCAGCCGGCAGCTTGTCGCCGTATTCCTTCAGCTGTTTCTCGGTGTTGAAGATCATACCGTCAGCA
>Ga0265301_10002497_pt1 | contig 21112 bp, 17 predicted proteins | sample AusTroGonzalo_MG_2_FD_193488 | JGI IMG/M metagenome (GOLD analysis project Ga0265301, IMG submission 193488) | Bovine rumen microbial communities from tropical cattle in Woodstock, Queensland, Australia - Gonzalo_04 | ecosystem: Host-associated > Mammals > Digestive system > Stomach > Rumen ... | reverse complement strand
TCATGTGTGACTAATACTTGTCCGTCCTTCAGCACCTTTTCACCGCGCGCGTGCCGACTGTCGATCATGACCTGGCCGACTGCATCGGCAGTATACCGGTAGTTCACACGCAGGCTCAGGGTTTCTTCCCCATCGCTGAACTCATAAACAATCGTTTCATCGGCCCCCTCAGCCGGTGTATAATGTGCGTACCAATGCACCACACCGCTGACATCAAACACTTTGACATCTTCCGTCAAGCGATTGCCTGCGGTACAGTTGTTGCCACAGCAGAACTCGTCCTCCAGTCCTTCATCCGAACGGGTGATACGCACCTGTATCTGCCCGGCCGTGGTGAACAGATCCCCCTCGAGCGCCATCGTATAGCGTCCGCTGAGTATATCGTCCTCGCCTTCGGTAACCAGCATATTCAATCCTTCCGCCGGCACTTCGCCTTCACCATTCACACTAACTACGAGTGCATCAGCACTCTGCATCGCCAAAAGGGCACATAAGACGGTTAGTAATCGTTTCATTGTATGGTTGTTTGTTTAGCATTGACTATCTGCTTGTTTTTATCCAAAAGGACAGCAATTATCCTATAGCGTTGTATATCTGCACCATTGTTCATCGGCACCGTCACCTCCGTACCAGCAGGGTACGGCCCGGCCGTGAGCGGTTCACCCCACGGGTCGCCGATTGCCGCACGCAACATGTGACGATGTAGATATCCGGTGGTCACGCTGCCGTCAGGCAAAGCCTGGGCGCCCGGCACACTATCCTCCACAAGCCAAGTCACCAGGCGCAAGTCCTGCTGCTCGTCGGCCATGTATGTAGTCCGGACAGTCAGGCTGTCGGCAGTACGTGCCGTCCGGACGGTCAGGTGCACGCCGGCAGGTTTGCTCATCTCTTCAGCAAGCATGGCCGGCCAATCGGAGTAGTCGGAAAAGTAACCCTTTCCGTCAGGGCGGAAATCAATGTTACCCGTCGGGAACGGCGTAGTGGCACTGCCGCCGAAATACCGATAATAGATATCCGCCTCATCGCAGGTATAATCATACTTCGCTGCACCTTGCGTAAACGGATTAGAGGCGGGGTGCATAGCCACGACAATCAGTTGACTGCCATACGTGCGCTGCAGCACATCCGCCGCTTCGGAGGCTTTCGGGCAGTTTACACAACGAAACCCCGTGAACTCTATCAGCACATGTGCCCGCTCGGTACTGTCAACCGGCACTGGCACCGGCACGAGCCGTTCACTCTCGCCGATCACCTCGCATCCTGCCAATACAACCGCCAGCAATACACCAACAATATATCTCTCAACTCTAAACACTAAACACTCAACTAAAATCACCACGTAAAATTATAATTCATCTTCACACCCTCTTGTTCGGGCACGTAACGACATACACCGCCTGAGCAGTTGAAGCCGCTACTGGTTTTGGCATAGCCGACCGCCAGACGGTGTGCGCCGCGGGTATAAGCCACCTCGGCCGTGTAGTAATGCTCTTTTCGCTCATTGGGCGCACCGCCGATGTTATATTCCCAAGTGCCGCCCAGCGTCAGGCTGTGCCAGAGATTGAATTCGAGCAGTACATTCACCCATTGCCCCTGGTCCTGGCGGGAATAAAGGTACTGCAGTTCATTGCGCAGCACCAGTTGGTCGGTCAGCCGCAGGGTGTTTTCCAGCACAGCCACACCGGTGCGCACCAGCGGTCCCTCGCCCTCAATGACCTGCATGTTATAGGTCTGGTACATCAGCATGGCATTGAGTGACCAGCGTTTGGTGATTTTCTTGTTCAAGTCAAGATGGATATCGGTGTAATATTCGCCTTGAGCAGTTGTGTTGACAGCCCAGCTGCCTTCCTGTTTCAGTCCCCGCACGTGTGCTGCAGTGAGCATAAGGGTGGTGCCGTAGCGTCCGCCCATCTTCGTATGACGCGGCCAAGTGTAGCAAATCTCCGTCTGGAACGCCCACTCACCGCCTACGTACTGCGTGGCGTAGGGATACATGGCAGCCAGGGCGTAGGAGTTTTGCGGCGTGAATACAGGGAGCAGGTTCAAGCGTCCCGCCAGGCCCGTCTGCTTACGCGAGGAGCGGAACGACATGTTGTCAGACCGCTTGACCTGTGCCAGCACAGACAATCCTTTGCGTGAGTAACTGAGAGACATCAGCAGCGCCTGCCCCGGACGATAGCTGTAACCGTTCTCCGCAGTAGGGTCATTGGCCTTATAGGCATATTCGACCAGAGCATCCCAGCCATGCCCCTGCAGTTCGGCGCGCACCTCGCCTGCGCCCACCCAGCGAGGAAGGTTATACATGTAAGCCGTGCCCTCCCTGACGGTCAGGATGGTGTCGTTATGCTCATAACGGCTGACGTAACTGCCGCCGAGCGTCAGCTCCATCCCAGCCTGCCGCATGCGCGGAGACCACTGCCCTATCATGAGTTCGACATCCGCCCCCAAGGCTGCATCGCGGCTGTAGTTCCAGCCCCATGCATGGTCATCGTAGCAGTTCCAATAGCGGCGTTGCTTACCGCCGAGCAGTGTCAGATGTACGCCAGCTACGGGGAACAGGCTGATTTTGGCACCACGCAGCGAGTTGTCGATGCCAAGGTCGCGGTTCTCATAGAGGTTAAGCAGCATGCCCGACCCGAACTGGCCATACACATCGCCTACAGTAAGGTGTCCCCAAGCAAAATCAGCCGTCAGGCTCAAGCGGCCTATGCCGTGACCAGCCAGACCCGCTTCGTAGCCCAACAGCGGCCATTGGGTAAGCTCCAGCCGCGTATCGGCATGCAGGCCAAGGAACCGTACTGCATTGGAGTCATTCCGCAAGTAGTGGACCGACAGGTCAAGATAGTTGTTGCTCAGGTGATCGATCTTCGCCCAAGGGGCACGCGGTGTGCTCCGCAGAGACGATACATTGCGAGTAGGCAACAATCCATCGTGCTGAATGCTACCGGAAACATAGACCGTGTCCTGCGCCGCCACAACTGAAAAAGGCAATAGGAAGAGGGCAAGGGCTGCCAGCCCTCTTAACAAACCACTATGTATCTTTTCGCCGTTCACCTTACTTCAGATACTTGCGTATATCCGCTTCGCCGCCATCGGTATAACCTGTGTGGTTATAGACGGTTGCTCCGTGACTGTCAATCACAAACAGATGCGGGACGTTCTGTACGTTCATGGCGCGTTTCAGTTCGCCGTTGGGGTCAAGCAGCACATGATAATCCCAGCCGAAACCGTCCACGAGCGGCTTGACCTTCTGGCTGTCCTGCCCCTGGTCGATGGACACGATATACATCTCCACACCGGTTTCGTCCTGCCAGTCGGCGTACAGTTCGTGTATCGCCTTGAGTTCGCGCAAGCAGGGCTTGCACCATGTGGCAAAGAATGCAATCACCACGGGTTTACCCTGTTTATCCAAACTCTCAATCCCGACCGTATTTCCGTTGATATCCTTGAGTTCGACCATCGGCAAAGCCGCCATCAGTGTTACCACGCACAGCAGGGCAAGAGTCATGCTAATCAATCGTTTCATATCCAAATCATTTAGCGCACAGGTCATTACTCCACATACAGCACCAATCCCTTGAGATACTCGCCTTCAGGGTGATAAATGTTAACAGGATGATCCTGGGGCTGGTGGAGCTGGTGCAGGATACGCACCTTTCGTCCGGTCTGCGCCGCAGCACTGAACACCGCCAGCCGGAACGCCTCCTTATCAACCGCCTGCGAACAACTGAAGGTAAACAGGATACCTCCGGGACGGATCATCTCGATGGCCTTGGCATTGATACGCTGATAGCCGCGCAGCGCGTTCTTGACAGCATCGCGGTGCTTGGCAAACGCAGGCGGGTCAAGGACAATCAGGTCAAACTGCTGTCCGGCAGCCAGCTGCTCGCTCAAGTAGTCGAAGGCATCGGCGGTTACTGCGCGATGGTTGGTGCAGCCCGGGAAGTTACGCTGCACATTGGCATTCACCAGATCGATGGCTTTCTGGCTCACATCCACCGAATGCACCAGTTTCGCTCCACCCCGCAGGGCATACAGCGAAAATCCGCCGGTATAGCAGAACATGTTCAGCACCTCTTTGCCGGCAGCGTAACGCTCGACCAGTGCGCGGTTCTCGCGCTGGTCGATAAAGAAGCCCGTCTTTTGTCCGCGCAACCAGTCGATGCGCACCTCCAGGCCGTTCTCCACCGCCCAGTACTCTTCGGCTCCGCTCATAGCTGAAGGTTCAGCGTCCGAGGGGATAAGCCACCCGGTCTTTTCACCCTCGATACGCGCCTTGAACGGCAGCGTGTCGTCAGACTTGTAATAGACCGCCCTGACAGCGGGTACAGCGTCCACGATGGCTTCGGCTATAGTATAGCGGCACAGATGCATGCCCACCGAATGCGCCTGCATGACGGCTGTATCGCCATAGACATCCACCACCAGTCCGGGCAGCATGTCCCCCTCGCCGTGTACAAGCCGGAAAATGCTGTTGTCACTACGGATTAACCCGAGTCGCTGACGCATCGCGTAGGCTGCGGCTATACGGTCGTGCCAGAACGCATCAGGCAGTTCGCCAGTCCGGAACGCCAGCAGCCGCACGGCAATCGAGCCGACCTGCCAGTGTCCGACACCGAGCACCTGACTGTCGGCACTCAGCACACGCACCGTTTCGCCCTCCTCGGGTTCGGGTGCACGATGGTCAGCATCCAAGATGATACGGGCTATAGCACCGCTGAACACCCAGGGATGGAAACGCAGAACAGACTCCTCTTTATGAGGCTTGAGCAGGATAGTTGTCATTGGCTTGAAAGCAATTTATGGAATGACCCGTAACTAATACCAAGCAAGGCGTGTAACCTTTGCAGACGCAAAGGTACGATTTATTTTTGACATTTGCAAGTATTGACCACGAAAGTAGTCAAGAATATAGAAAATCCGCATATCCGGTTGGCAGACCTACAGATGTGCACGGAGCAATACGTGGATATCGGTTCTGGTGACAGGCCTTGACTTCTGAACAGCCCATGAAGGATGATAGACTGTTTCGCTTGCCCGCAGGTACAGCGACAGCTGCTTACTGATCTTGTAACGCATATTCACGTACCAGCGTCCGCCAACACCGTAGGCGGCGGGGATGGAAAAGGCGTACAGCACATCGTTCTCGTAGGCGTAGATGCGGTTCGCCCAGTTCCGCACATCAAAGCCCTGCAGCCGCAGCTGCACAACCATCGGTACAGCGCGGACATGATACTCGATGTCCTGATACGCACTTACTCCACAGGTCAGGGGCTGAGATGCATCCGTGCCGTGGACCAGTGAGGCATCGGCACGCGTATGAAAACGCCAGTCTCCAAGCGTGCAGGTATATTCGGCGCGGGCACGATGGGTACGCACATCGCCCTTGGTACGGCTCCGGAGTTGCAGCATGGCGGTGCTGCGCGAACCGAGGTACTCCGCCTGAGCCAAAACGTCATAACCTATCGTTCCGGACTGACGGATACCGTATTTGGGGCCGGCAAAGTGAAACACATCACCATACGCCGACAAGCGCCAATGCCGCAACCCCTTGTACTCCACGCCCAGATAGCCACCTTGCTCGTCGCCGAGGCGCGAACCATCGGAGAACGCATAGCCATACGCATTGTCGAACGCAGGCGAGTAGTAGCGGTATAGAGCCAGTATCCCGATATCAGGCGCAGGCATGAACCGCGCACCGGCTATACCTCCGTAGCCCCACGCAGTGTTCTCGGCCGCGGCCATCTCGGCAAACAACTGCAGCTGACGCCAGGTGTACTTGATATCCGCGCCGACGACACACTGCTGCTTGCCGCGGAAATATGCTCCGTTATAGTACGTATTGCGCACCGGGAGACTGTCAGAATACAGATGCTCCATGACCGTTACGCCCACATGCAGCCGCCGGAAGTTCGCGCTGACATTGGCACCAATGGCGTGGTGCCACACCTTGTTGCGGTCCACCGAGTACCAGCCGCTGACCTCGGTATGCTTGCCGGCTGTGACGGTAGCACCGGCACCCTGGTAACGCTGACTGCCCGCAGAGGAGACCTTGCTCAGCCCCGGACGGTCATTACCGGTCTGCATGACACGGCTGCTCTTGCCGGTGTGGAAGAAATGGTTGGTTACCAGTCCCTGTCCGAACCGTGCCTGATAACATCCGCCCACGAAACGCTTGAGGCGGCCTATGTTGCTCAGCTGCACATAGCCGCCGTACTGCAGGTCAGTCCATCCTCCGGCTGCCGGGCGACGGAGCGTGAGGCCGGCCTCGACCTGGCGATGGTAGTTATAGCCATACTTGGCTTGGATATATACGGGGTCGGTGCCGGTATAGGCCTCGATGTTCCTGACATCGGTGCGCAGGCTTATGTCGTGCCTGCCTTGGGTGACCAGATCTTGCCAATAGAACGGCTTGTCCTGCGGCTGCCCGACCTCGACAAACGGCAGGAGGTTGCGAATCTCATAATCCTTCAGTCCGCGGACAAGTTGCAGTTCGTACAAGCTGTTGAACGGCATATCCCGCGCCTTGAGCAGGATAGCGGCAGCCTGTTCCTCGCTCAGGAAAGGCAGTTCCGTAAGTGCGGCGTACATGTCCTGATTAAGCGGTATAGGGTTCGCCATCATGGCCAGCAACTCATCGGCCAGCGTTTCGAAGTCCTGACCGGCGTCCTCGGTGGCATCCTCGGTCACTTGGGAATAGATATCCTCGATGATACTCGCTATCGGCATGCCTGTGATGAGGTTATTCGCAGCGGAAGGTATATCCAGCACGACAGGCAGGTGGTCGGAATAACCGTCGTGCCGGTACTGATAACCGTTGTAGGTGCGGGCGGGCTTGTAGCCGGTGTAGCTGTCATCGGCAGTCAGCAGCCACGGCGCATCGTAGATGCTTGCCTGCACCGTATCCGCCAAGGCATCGGATACGTAGAACTGGTCGATACAACTCCATGCCCCCCGGTACTTGTACGTGCCGAGGCCCTGCTGCTCTTTGGAAAGCATGAGGTTGGTCAGGCCGCTGAGATCCTGAAGGGGTTCGCTGTTCATATCACCCATCACCACTATTTTTGCCCGAGGGCAAGCGGCTGTCAGGCTGTCGGCATGCGCAGCTATCATCCGTTTGGCACGTTCGCGCAAGCCGGTGCCCGATGCACCGCCTAAGCGGCTGGGCAGATGGCAGACATACAGATGCAAGGTGTCGCCGCCGGGCATGACACCTGCAGCATAGAGGATATCACGTGTCGGACGTTCGCTTTCGGCAACAGGCACGCGAATCGGATAGGCCTGCAGCAGGCGGAACAGGTCCGTACGGTAGAGCATGGCGACATCAATGCCCCGCACATCGGGGCTGTCGAAATGCACATATGCATAAGGCAGATTGCCGAGGTTCTGGCGGCAGAGATCGCGGACGCAATGCTCGTTCTCCACCTCGCACAGTCCGACAATGGCCACCCCATCCCATCCGCCTATATTGGCAATCGTGCGGGCTATCTGTTCGCGCTTGGCGTAGTAGCGCGCGGGCGTCCAGTGCCGCAAGCCTTCAGGCGTATATTCGCTATCGTCATGGATGCTGTCAGGCGTGCAATCAAAAAGGTTTTCGACATTGTACGACACAATGCGAAAACCGTATATCGGCAGGACGCTGATAATCAGTAACAGCAATATATAACCTGCACGCTGCATGAGGATTGGGTGTCAGATGCTTCAGAAACAGGATACAAAGGTACAGAAAAAAACTGATATTTGCAAACATCTTATGCATTTTTCCGAAGATTGCGGCACTTTTGTTCCGAAAATTGCGGATTGCACGCTATTCATCAGGTCAGTCTGTCGATGGCTTGATAACGACTCGCCCGCCACGCAACGGATATTGCTGTTCCGCAACACCTCATGCACAGCATGGTCATCAAAGGTCGCTCCATCCTTCCGCATAGCAGGACGGACCAGCTCCACTTTCCATGATTGTCCGGGCACGACTGTCGGATAATGCTCGTGCATACGCACCTCTATCGGGCGCGTAGTAAAGCCGACTTTCAATGTATCCGGATAGCGCGTGTCGCTATAGGCATAGATAATTGGGGTTGTTTCAACCTTTGGTTGTAATAAATCTTGAGCAGCCATAATCTGTCTATTATGGCGTTCATTGACTTACTAATAAAAGAACAAGCTTCGTTAATTTTTCCGATTAATAATCGGAGTAAGAGCATCGCAGATTTCCTCTGCCATCTTATTCATCGCCACACATTCTTCGCGGCTTACGCGTTTCTTGCTTGGATCATACGACCAGGGTGAGAGGATAAGCATGCGACCGTCGGAAACCGCATCAAACAAAGCATCGGAAGGCTTGAAGTAGCGCCCGAATCCATTGTCGGCGATATAAATAACGGACTGTTTCTCTTTCAGGAGCACATCCAACACCGCTTTCTCATGCTCGCTTATGAATGGCGATACCATAACCGTGCCTTGACGGGCATTGAGAACGCAGCCGTTCTTGTAATCTCTGAGTGGCTGTACATTACCATTCTGTTCGGCATCTTTCACCCACATGCTCCGTACATGCACAGGAGAATACATCTCTGCGTGTAGCAGTTTGATATTACCTACAGCGCTATATGTCCGCTCTCCAATTCCCACATTCTCTTGTACATAGAAATAACCAGGTTTGAGACGCTTCGTTGCAAGGCGTTGCGGGTTCATCTGCACGTAGCGTATCATGGATTGAAGTTGCCCTTTGCGTGACATTGGGCGGATAAAGGGTTTTTCCGTGAAGATAGGGTGCCAATGCTGCTCGTCACTCCGAATGTTATTCGGAAAAACAGACGAAGCATACAGACTGCCGACTTTCTTGGCTCCTTGCCAAAATCCCCGCACAACAGATGCTATTCCTTTCTCCATTGCACGTTTTACGCGCAGTATAAAATGAATATGATCCGGCATCAAACAGAATTGAACAATCTCTACTTCCGGATGGTAATCAGGAATCATAAACATCACTTTGAGAATAGCCTCTCCCAATTCCTTGCGGGCAATGTATGCCTGTTCGGGGGCATCATTCGGAATAACCAAATCGCCTAATAAAGACATGCGACTTGGTATAACCATCGTCACATGGTAGATGCCAACTCCACGCCATATACGCCCTGTTTGCCAATGCCACTTATCTTCGTTCATTGCCCTTCGCTGATTTGCGGTGCAAAGGTACAAAAAAGATATAACATATGCAAACATTTCTGCTTTTTTCTTTTATCAGTATGTCAAAGAACGCTTTTTATTTATAAATATGCATCGTTCATTTTGCCGAATAACATTCGGCTTCATTATTCCATCGGACGTATCATGCTTTCAATAAATGTTATCTCCTTTTCGTCTAATCCGTATTTGGCATATAGCTTCTCATCTGTCCACGGCTCCGAGAAATCTTGGAGAGGAACAAATTGGTAAACACCTCTCGCGGCGTTTTGAGTATTTTTCTTAAACAATACTAAAAAACGGAAGAAACGCGTCTTTATATATGTGATTGCATTTTCTGCTTCCTTTTTGTTCTTATATGGACCTAGAAGCAAGTACGTTTCAGTACAGCAAGTATTGATGTCACCAATAAATGGTTTCCCTAATACTAAATACGGAAACTCTCCTCGTTCGCCATACGCTTTTGCAATATAAACTTTATAGTTATCAACCCATGTAACATTTTGCATAATTTTACTTCTAGCTACATATCCATCATGTGGATAAGCAAAAATTTTCACACTATCATTTCCTGGAGTTTCTGCTATGTTTTCAAAATCTCCGAAAGGCTTTCTTGGGCTTACATGCGTAATATAACTTTCAAAGTTTTTGTTCTTGATTTTTCGCCAAATTGATATAGCCTCATTAAATCTCACAAAAGAGTCATTCCCGTCTTCTAAAAGTGGTCTTGTAAGACATGTGATATTTTGCCCTCGTTTAGAAGTTATAGTACAATCACCTTGATAATTTTGTTCCCATAAAAAATAACAAACGCCACCTGACAAATCTACTCCAGGGAAACATTCCGTAGAATCAAAATAATCTACTAGTTGCGAGATGTGTCTATCATTAAGCATATTATTTCTAAATTCATCTAATCCCTTTCCGCCAGCATACCAACGCGCAGGAATAATCATACACAAGTACTGTGGTTTTAGTTTCAACGCTTGTTCAACAAATTTATGATACAGAGGTATAGCACTATATCCTGTTCCTCCACCGTCATTCATCTGATACGGAGGATTACCTATAATTACATCGAAAGTCATATTAGGGAAGAATTTTTCGGGGTTGTTGGTATGAATAAAGTTATATGCGTATGTTTCTGCTGCATCGCCTCGGTCGAAGACTTCTTTGGATGCGCCACAGTATATACAACGACCATTTTGCCATATATGTTGCATGGGCGTATACAAAATATGTCCTTCGCGCGTTTTGAAATGTCCTACGCTATGTTCGCTATCTGCAAACTTACTGCAATAGACTGTACGACGCGCAAGAAGCGAAGTCAGTTCAGTAAGTGCTATGCCGAACACCTGATGATGCATGATATGCAAGATACGTTCTTGCCGATCAGGTATAACAGTAGAAAGACCGACATCCAGTCGTTTGACTATCTCTCGCAAGAAAACGCCACTTTTAGTAAACGGGTCAAGAAAACGTGCCTCGGGATTGCTGAAAAGTGACTGCGGAAGCAAGTCCAGCATTTCATTCACCAACTGCGGAGGCGTGAACACCTCATCATTACTAAGATTGGCGATGCAGTTGAGCACATCGGGGTTATAATCGTTATTGTTCTTCATAGGCTTTGGCATTTAGATTCAAAAAAGGTTGAGGGGCGAAAGTTTGACACGGGATATCCGAAAACAAATCATCAGCGGCACTATCGCCTACCAGATACGAAAACTCGTAGTCGCGCCTGTTCATTAGTCCGCTTGGCAACATGCTCCATTCGCTAATGATAATCCATTCGTTAGGATTGTCAATGCGGCGGTACGTAAGCGCATCGCCGAGGATGATGTTTTTTGACAAAAGAAACTCCGCCGAAGTGATACACTCCGGCTTGGTAGTTTTAGGAAATAAAGACTGATCGTGCTCTTTGAATATCTCCAACAGACGCACACGGCACTCCTGCGCATTGTCGGGCAGGATGTCTATGCCATAGATGCTACTGATAGCCAATATCGCATCTTTCTCATATTGTAGCTGGGATAAGTGCTTTTGATAGTTGCTGCCCGCTACTGCCAGTTTGCGGCGTAGTATCTCTACCAAGAAGTTCCCGTCACCGCAAGCAGGCTCCAGGAAACGCGAGTCCAGACGCTCGGTCTCGTTCTTCACAAGATCAAGCATTGCATTCACTTCACGCGGCGCAGTAAAAACTTCGCCATGTTTCTGCACACGCTCTCGCGACTTAACTTGCCGCGTAGGTGTTATGTCTGCGGAAGATTGTTGTCTTTCGTCCGGCATGATTGATAGTATTTGTGAGCATACTATCCATCACAAGCGGACATGAAAAAGGTGTGAACCTCTATTCGCGTTCACGGAGGAGCCTAGGAAGAACCTCCGCCCTACAACCTAGAGGCCACACCAAATGTGTGACTAATGGTTGTAGGTGGAAAGGTCCCGTAATAGGACTTCCGTGAAGCATTATCCGTTTCGTTAAGAAATCAGTTTCCTAGGCTTTTTTCTTTTGAACGCGAAAAATAGTAATGCTATGTTAATATGTTATGTTGTCACTCCGACGCTACGGAGGTGAGTATATATGTTTAATTACCCAAAAGTTGTTTGGCTGTATTATCTATTGAATTTCAGCCTGAAATATAACGCAGTTCTCCTTCGTGATTCTTGCAAACGCCAGCTTGGTAGAGATCTTGTATTGCTCCACAACTTGCGAATGATGAAAATAATTTATGCCGGTTTGAAGTCCATAATCAAATAATCTTTGCGACTGCAAAGATACGAAAAATAAATCACATTTGCAAATGCAAAGAAAAGATTTTAACAAAATTAGTGGAAGAAAGTAAGAAATTACGCGGAAACAGGGAAAAGGGGCGGCTCAGGGGAGCCGTGTCGGATAATATCCGACGGAATGAACGAAGAACGGGCAGAGCCCGTGTCGGCATCAAATGCCGATGTATTGGACGAAGTGAAAAAGCCACATATAATATGTGGGACAGAGACGCTATAGCTACGGGGCGGCGATGCATCGCCGGGAACTACCAAAAAGAGGCGGCTTGGAGAGCCGATAACGGCGTTCAGAGGAACATGGCGGACGGCATACCTACGCCAAGGCATGGATATCGCGAAGTACCAGCGAGGCAAGCATGTGACCAAAAATAGCCGTGATATGAGCCATCGTACCATTGGAGCGATCAGAAGGAGTGTAGGCATTAGGTAAAATCTCATCGCTATACACACACAGGAACTTACGGGCGGGATACTCGCCAAGATGCTTGAACCTCCGGCGCAAGACACGCGCCAGCGGATCACCCTGCACCTTGCGGAACTCCGACACCCGGATGCGGGTCGGGTCGAACTTACGGGCAGCACCCATACTGGAATATAACGACACATCCGCCAGACGGGTCACGTTGTTGATGAGCAAAGCCTTGTCGTTGACAGAGTCGATGGCGTCAATCACATAATCGTACTCAGCAAGGCGGAAACGCTCGGCTGTAGCCGCATTGTAGCGGTCCGTCACAGCTGTGATATCTGCGTCAGGGTTGATGCTTAGCAGACGCTCGCGCATCACCGCCACCTTAGGCAGCCCGAGGGTCTGCGTAGTAGCCATGAGCTGACGATTGATATTAGAGGGTACAACCACATCGCCGTCCACCATCGTCAGATGATGAACACCCGAGCGGACAAGCGTCTCGGCACACCATGAGCCCACGCCGCCTACGCCGAACAAGATGACACGCTTCGAAGCGATGCGAGACAAACATGACTCGCCTAACAGAAGCTCGGTGCGTTGGAATATGTCGGGGTTATATATCATGATTAAGCAGCATAGCACACTCGGCGCCATCTAATGAAGTTTATTCAGTCGCTCTGCATCCAGACGAAGCAGAACAGCCAGCAGCAAGGTGAAACTGATCATGGACGAGCCACCGTAACTGAAGAACGGCAGAGGAATGCCTATCACCGGCAGCAATCCCAACACCATACCCACATTGATAGTCAGATGGAAGAAAAAGATACCCGCCACACAATACGCATAGATTCGAGAGTAGTTGTCACGCTGACGTTCGGCAATGAAGATAAGCCGCAGGATAAATATCAGATAGGCAATCAGCAGGCATGACGATCCGATGAACCCCCACTCCTCACCCACGGTGCAGAAGATGAAGTCCGTGTCCTGCTCCGGCACAAAACGGAGCTTGGTCTGGGTGCCCTTGAGGAAACCCTTGCCGGTGAACTGCCCTGAGCCAATGGCAATGAGCGACTGGTTGACGTTGTATCCGGCACCCGTCGGATCGTCCTTAAGGCCAAGCAGCACCTCAATACGAGTACGCTGGTGAGGCTGGAGCACCTTGGTGAACACCATAGTACATGCCTCACAGAACACCAGCGCCACAGCAACATACGCCGTGACAAGCAACATGGTGAAGTGACGCCGGTAGATAACAACCGCCGTAAAGTACACCAACGCCAGCACCAGGGCAATGAGCGATACATGGTTGAAGTTGACCGTGTGCCAGATATTCACCACAAGCCCGGTAGCATATGACAAGATGACGATACCACAGAGAACAAGCGCATTCTTCCAGTCACGCTCGTGCAACCAGGTGAACCCCACGACCACAGCCATCAGCACCAGATAACACAGCAGCACACCCACATTACCCACTCCCCAGGGCACATCAACCTCCCCGAAACGAATGGAACATATGAAGAGCAATGCAAACGACAGACCGCCGGTCAGCACATAGCCGGACATGCCGAAACGGTAGAACATGATCAGGAACGAGGCAAACACCAGTGCCGAACCGGTCTCACGCTGCCAGATCATAATGATACCGGCAGGCAATACCAGCAGCAGAGCCGGAACAAGCAAATCATGCCACGAACGGACACGGTACTCGTACCGCCCCATGTACTTAGCCAGAGCCAATGCCGTAATCATCTTCGCCAACTCGGCCGGCTGAAACTTCAACGGTCCGATGTCGATCCATGACATAGATCCCTTGGTGTTGTGCGCAAGCAGCGGGGTGACCAGAAGGACAAGAATCCATGCAGCATACAAAAGGTAAGCCACAACCTCGTACGTACGTCCCTCAATAAACAAAACAGCTATACCCAGCATACAGGCTATACCTATCCAAAGGAACTGCTTGCCGGCACGGTTGCTAAGATCAAATACCGAAGTCTGGTCGAAGGTGTAACTGGCACCGTAAATATTCAGCCAGCCGAACAGGGCTATCCCAAGAAACAGAAGGATAGTCCACCAGTCGATACCTGATATGATGCTGTTGCGGGTCACCATTTAAATTTGAAGATTTGAAGATTATTACTGTTGGACACTGGGGTGCTCGAGGACAGTGCTGACCATCTTGTTGTAAATATGCTTGCGCTGGACGGTACCGGTCAGGTACTGCTCCATCATCAGTGAGGCGACAGGTGCCGCCCATGTGGCACCAAAACCGGCGTTTTCCACAACAACGGCCACGGCAATCTTCGGTGCGTCCATCGGAGCAAAACCGATGAAGATAGCATGGTCCTTGCCGTGCGGGTTCTGCACGGTTCCGGTCTTGCCGCACATCTGCAACGAGTCGATGTTATACCAGCGTCCCGTACCGTTGGTCATCACCTGGTGCATGCCTTGAGCAGTCAGGTTGAACCAGGCCGTGTCCATGCCCGTCTCGTGGCGCAGGTCAGGACTGTCGGTCAGTTCGACGTTCAGGTGGGGAGTGATGAAATATCCACGGTTGGCCAATGTAGCAGCCTGATTGGCAAGCTGCAAGGGTGTGACGAGAATCTCGCCCTGCCCGATACTGAGCGAACGGATAGTGATGGCCTTCCAACCTTTATCGCCATATGTACGGTTGAACTCCCGCTCGGCGGGGATCTTACCAGCCGACTGCTCACCGATGTCCGTACCCACAAAGCGCTGGCCGAGACCGAACTTCATCACATCGTCGCGCCAGAGGTTGTACCGCGCGCGGAAAGTAGCGTTGTTATCGCCAAAACCGTCCTTCTGGAGCATGTCACGAAACGCGTTCCAGAAGTAAGGGTTGCAACTCTGCTCGATGGCGTTAAGCAGCGACACCGGCGAACCATGGTGGTGCGTACACTTGATAGGCGTAGACTGAGGTCCGGAACACGGGTATTTGGTTTGCGGCGTTATACCGTTCTCCTGCAGACAGACAACCGACTGAATCGTTTTGAATGTAGAACCCGGGGGATAAGTGGCCTGTGTGGCGCGGTTGTAGAGCGGCTTGGTGGGGTCGTTGAGCAAGCGGTTATACTGCACCGAACGCTGCTTGCCCACCAGAATCTCGGGGTTCCATGTAGGCGACGATGCCAAGGCAAGGATCTCGCCAGTTGCCGGCTCCAAGGCCACCACGCTGCCCACCTTGCCTTGCAGGAGCTGCTCGGCAAGCATCTGTAACTGAATATCGAGCGACAGATGCAGGTCAGTACCAGTAACCGCCTCAACATCCTCGGCGCCGTCATGGTAAGAGCCCTGGATGCGTCCGCGGGAGTCACGCATAATCACCTCAACACCTTTCTGTCCGCGCAGACGTTGCTCATAAGTACGCTCCAGTCCGTCACGCCCGGCATAGTCACCCGCCTGATAATAGGCGTCCCTATCAATATCCGCCTGCGACACCTCACCTACCGAGCCCAAAATATGTGCTGCATACGGATATGAGTAGCCACGCAGGGTACGCTTGCGTATGCCCATACCCGAAAACTTGTAGGACGTCTCACGCAACGAAGCCACCTCCTGTTTGCTGAGCTGCGCCATGAACACCTGCGGGGTATAAGTGGAAAATCCACGGTTACGCCGGGTGTCACGAATAGACGCAATGCGCTGCTCAAACTCCAGACTGTCAATACCCAGACACTGGCAGAACGCTGTGGTATCGAAGCCATGGCGCATCTCCTGGAAAATCAATGTGACCTCATATATAGGCTGGTTGAAAACAAGCAACTCGCCGTTGCGGTCGTAGATCAGTCCGCGCGACGGATAGATAACCTGACGGATAAGAGCGTTGCTGTCCGCCTTCTGCTTTTGCGACTGGTCGATAATCTGCAACCAGAACAGACGGATAATGAACGTCATCACGACGAGCACAACGGCTCCCATAATGATGTACTCTTTTTTTCTGTTCGGGTCGTTCGTCATTCGGGAAAAAGGTTGAACAGGTTCAGGTGTTCTTGCGCACGTACTCCAGCATGAGTATGAACGCGAAGCTCAGCACTCCGCTAACCACTATTTGCAGCAGGGTATAGCCAAAATGCTGAAATGTAAAAGCCTCCAGCATGAATACGATGGCGTGATGGACGGCAACGATAACAGCCAACATCCGTATATAGTTGCCAGGTCCGATAGCATCGAGAGTGATAGCGCCCTTCATGCGCTCGATATCCTGTACGTAACGGGCCACGAGCAACGGGCGCGCGTAGGCAATCATCACACAGCCCGCCATGTGTATTCCCGCAGCGTGGGTGAATATGTCCATGACCGCACCGACAGACGCACCGATGAGCATCTGCATCCAGCGCGGCAACTCAATAGGCAGCAGAATAATCACCCACAGATAGACAAACGGATGCACCAACCCGAGCCAGTGCAGATTGTCCAACAACAGCACCTGCAGGAAAAGGAGCAACGCAAAGATACCTATGTATTTGAACCAGTTGGTCATGTTCTGTCAAACCAAAAATCCGCTATCATTGAATGGAGTCCAGTTCTTCACGGTGGGCGAATTTCAGGACGTGAACCGTCCGCAGGCTATGGAAGTCGGTGGACAGCTGCACATCAATGCCGTAGTACGAATCCCCTTCGCCCAATGCCACTTTCGACACGACACCCACCGGCATATCAGCAGGAAAGATAGCACTCATGCCACTGGTGACAATGGTATCGCCGACCTCAATATCCACATGCCTGGCAACATCTTCCAGATTAGCCTTGCGTGTATCAGGCATATGCCAGTGAAGAGTGGACATGTAGCCGTTCTTCCGTATCATCGATGAGATGAATATGCCCTCATGGATAATCGGTGCCACCACGGCAAAATGTGTACTGACCGCCTGTACGACACCCACTATGCCATCCTTGCCGATCACGCCCATGTCAGGTGTTATACCGTCGCGCCGGCCCTTGTTCAGAGTCAGGTAGTTATGGTGGCGATCGTCGCTGAAGGCAATAACGCGTGCCGGAATAAACGAATAGTCCAGATCGGAGCAGACATATGTGCTGTCGGTCACCCCAGCCACCTCACGAGCATTGAGCAAACTCATAATCTCAGCGTTCAGGCGGGCATTTTCCTCAAGGAGCAAGGCATTGTCGGAACGCAGCCGGAAATACGAGGTCACATTGCCTGTCATGAGCTGCACATAGCCTGTGACAGCGTTCGCTGCGCCGGAAGCTGCAACCTGCTGGTATTTATTTCCGCGAATGACGAAAATAAACGCAACAACTTCCAGCCCCACAAGGAGTAGGAAGTTGCTATAACGCACTATCAGTTGCAGCAAGTTACGCATAGGCGTGAAGACTTACAACTTAGCGGATGAGGAAACCGAACTTGTCGTAGTTCTTGAGGGCTATACCCGTACCGCGTGCCACAGACAACAACGGAGCCTCAGCTATGTGGAACGGGATAGTGATCTTGTCCTGCAGACGTTTGGCAAGTCCGTGCAGTTGTGCACCACCTCCTGCCAGATAGATACCGCGCTCAACAATATCAGCGTACAACTCTGACGGCGTGGATTCCAGAGCAGCCAGTACAGCCTGTTCGATTCGCGAGATGGATTTGTCGAGACAGTGGGCAATCTCCTGATAGCCAACCAACACCTTCATAGGCAGAGCGGTGACCTTGTTCGGACCGGTTACGAGATAGTCCTCAGGTGCATCCTCCAGTTCAGGCAGTGCGGCACCTACGGCAATCTTGATGCGCTCGGCTGTCGGTTCGTCGATACGCATGTTATGCATGCGGCTCATGAAGTCGATGATATCACGGTTGAAATCATCACCTGCGGTCTTGATGGACTTGTTGGCCACAATACCGCCGAGAGAGATAACTGCAATTTCCGTTGTACCACCGCCTATATCAACCACCATACATCCTTGCGGCGCCTCGACATCGACACCTATACCGATAGCCGCAGCCATCGGTTCGTACAGCATGTAAATCTCGCGACCGCCTGCGTGCTCGCAACTGTCGCGCACGGCGCGTATCTCCACCTCCGTACAGCCGGAGGGAATACCTACCACCATGCGGATAGCCGGTGTGAAGAGACGGTTCTTCTGCGGAATCATCTTTATCAGTCCGCGAATCATCATCTCGCAGGCCTGGAAGTCGGCAATCACGCCCTCTTTAAGCGGGCGCACGGTGCGAATCTGCTGACTGCCACGGCCAATCATCTGCTGCGCCTTGCGACCTACGGCGAGGCACTTGTTGTCCACCACAGAGATGGCTACTACACTGGGCTCATTAACCACTATCTGATCCTCATACATGATGAGGGTATTGGCTGTGCCTAAATCGATTGCAATTTCTTGCGTAAAGGAGAAAAAAGCCATAAATGTTCTATTTGTCAGTGTTTGTTGTTATACAGGATCAATAGCCTGGGCGATGGAGTTGGCGATTTGCGCCATCTCGTCGGCCGGGAGTTGTAATTTGGGATTTGTGAACAGCATATCCTTTTCCGAGTTCATAGGCACCAGATGGATATGCACGTGGTTCACCTCCATGCCGAGCACAGCCACACCTACACGTTTGCAAGCAGTAGCCTGCTTGATGCCGGCCGCCACTTTTTTGGCGAAAACGGTAAGACTGGCAAGCAGGTCGTCGTCAAGGTCAAAGATGTAGTCCGCCTCCGGTTCGGGCAGTTTGGGAATGACGAGAGTATGACCTTTTACAAGCGGATTAATATCCAGAAAAGCGTAGCACTTGTCGTTCTCCGCCACCTTGTAACTAGGAATCTCGCCCTTGATAATTTTGGTAAAGATTGTCATAACCTTTCGAATCGTAAATATGAAATTAAAATCTCAAATCCAACATCCTACAGCGAAATCTCCAGGACCTCCAGTTCCAGCGTGCCGGCGGGTACGGTGACCTGTGCCACTTCGCCCACTTTCTTACCGAGCAGACCTTTGGCGATAGGAGTGGTGGAGGCAATTTTACCTTCGGCGATATTGGCCTCGCCTTCGGTTACGATTTGATAAACCTTTTCCGCCCCATTCCTCTTATTTTTTACGCGCACGCGGGTGAGAATCTGCACCTCATCGGTGTTGATTGCAGTCTCGTCAATGATGCGCGCATCGACAATCTTGCTTTTCAGGATTGCGATACGTGTTTCCAGATGTCCCTGTTCCTCTTTGGCAGCGTCGTACTCGGCATTCTCGCTCAGGTCGCCTTTGTCGCGCGCCTCAGCGATTGCCGCTATCACACGCGGGCGCTCAACGCTCTCCAGGAACGACAGCTCTTCTTTAAGTTTTTGCAGACCATCTGCAGTCATATAAGTTGTTGCCATATAATAAAAATTTTCTTTCTCAATATTTCCTATTCAATATCTCCGAAGCGATAAACGCCTTTTGGAACTCTTCGGGATTTGACATGTCAATCAGCATGTTTTCTTCGCCGGAAATAACTCTTTTCGACGGTGCGTTGTCGTTGCATTCTGTAGCCATAATTCACAATATTGTAACGATACAAACCCTTGCACCGTTGATAGTTTCTGCATAAAAACACAAAACAAAAAAGTCTTCACAGCAAGGTAAATTTTTGTCAGGTTCTAAAAACAACAGGAAACTTCCCAGCCTCCTGTTGCCATTAAACCTAAACCTTAACTATGAAAATTTTATTTGTTTTCGTTGCAAAGGTAATACATTTATTTTAATTATGCAAATATTTTTGCAAAAAAATGCACTTTTTTATTGTTTTTTTCAGTTTTTAGGCGAAATTAGCTATTTCCGAATGATTATTTCCAACCTTTTCGCAAGAAAAAACGGGTACTAACCGACTATTTCGCCTTTCAATGTTGCAGCTGTGGCGGACAATATGCGTACGTTCACCAGTTCGCCGATATGTCTGCCCTGTCGCGGGAAGACAACGGTTTTGTACTGCGATGTACGTCCGTACATATCATCGCGGCTGCGCTTGGAGTACCCTTCGACCAGCACCTCAACCACCTTGCCCACCTCACGCTGATTACTCTCAAGCGAAAGCGTGTTCTGCAGTGCGATAATCTCATTCAGCCGGCGCACTTTCTCCTCCTCACTGATATTGTCAGGCAGGTGCTTCTGCGCATAGGTGCCCGGACGCTCGGAGTACTTGAACATGAACGCCGTGTCAAATCCCACCTCACGCATCAGTGAGAGGGTCTCGGCATGATCCTCGAGCGTCTCATCATGAAAGCCACAGAACACGTCTGTACCTATCGTGGCATCGGGTACGATACGGCGGATAGCCGCGACGCGCTCAAGATACCACTCACGCGTGTACTTGCGGTTCATGAGCTTGAGTATCTTGTTGCTGCCACTCTGTACGGGCAAGTGGATGAACTTGCAGATGTTCCTGTTCGCAGCAATCACCTCCAATGTCCTGTCGGACATATCTTTCGGATGCGAGGTCGTGAAACGTATGCGCATCTCAGGCACCGCATTCGCCACGGTCTGCAGCAGGTCGGCGAAGTCGATTACCTGTCCGTTGTGCTCCCAACGGTAGGAGTTGACATTCTGCCCGAGCAGAGTCACCTCCTTGTAGCCGCGCTGCCATAAATCGCGTACCTCGCTCAATATGCTTTCCACATCGCGTGAACGCTCGCGTCCGCGTGTATAGGGAACAACGCAATACGAACAGAAATTGTTACACCCACGCATGATACTGACAAAACCGGAGATCTGCTTGCCGATACGTGCCGGCAGCACATC
>Ga0265301_10002494_pt1 | contig 21130 bp, 15 predicted proteins | sample AusTroGonzalo_MG_2_FD_193488 | JGI IMG/M metagenome (GOLD analysis project Ga0265301, IMG submission 193488) | Bovine rumen microbial communities from tropical cattle in Woodstock, Queensland, Australia - Gonzalo_04 | ecosystem: Host-associated > Mammals > Digestive system > Stomach > Rumen ... | reverse complement strand
CTAAAAGTGCAAAAAAGGCATCGGCGCTATAGTCCATCGAGGTAAGGCTTGATCCGTCCAGATGAAGCTCCCCTTTGGTGAGGGCACTCCTGCAACTCGAAAGCAGCTTTTTGCTGTTCGCAGCAGTGAGAGCGCTAGGCAAAACTATCGATGTCGTTTCCATTGGGCGACAATTTAGAAAATTTTGGAACACGACTGTGCTAAAATTCCCCGTTTTCTATTACGAATGCGAAAATTCAAATGAATAACGCAAAAATGAGGGATGACTGGTTGTTTGCGTCATTTCCAAATTGGGAATGGAATGTCGTTTCGTAGGCGGTCCAAGAGTTTTTCTCCGATATAGATTAAGTTCGAAAACTTCTATTTGGAGAAATTATGGGATTGTTTGTCAATAAAGTTTCTGTGCACAGATACATGGGTTGGGTCTGTGCTTTAACGCTCGCTTTCGCGGGCGCCTCCCAAGCCAAGAATATCTACGTGAAGGCTTCTGCAAATGGCGACGGTTCGGAGGGAAACCCATACGGGAGTATCGCTAAGGCAGCCTCGGTCGCCGCAGCCGGAGACATCATCTTGGTTTCGGGAGGAATATATTCCGAAAAGAGCATCGTGCCCAAAAATTCCGGGAAAGATAATGCTTTGATTGTATTTCACCCTAAGTCCAGTTCTGACGAAGTGATTATCAAACATCCAGCAACGGGCACTAGCGACAATACGCCGATTTTTGACTTGAGCAACCGCAGCTACATCCAAATCGAAGGTTTTACCTTCAAGGATTTCAAATACGGCAAGGCGAGCATTTACATAAGCAACGGTACCAACAATTTTGTGTTGAATAACCGATTTGTGAATCTCGGACATAAAGAAGTTGCCGCCTCGTGGGACGGAAACCAGATGGTAGGTCTTTTCAACAGCCAATACAACGCCGTCTGCAACAACTATTTCGAAAACATCGTGGGTGACGGCATCAATGTCAACTCATCTAAGACAAAGTATAATCTAGTTTGCGATAATACATTTATCAATTTCCAAGGGAAACTCAGAAGTTGGGGGGGCCAGTACCTGTATTCTCGTGCCATAGACATTCAGGATATGTCTCAGGGTGACAACCTGATTGCATTCAATTCATCCAAGAAGGGCATTCAGCATGTTTGGATGGATCGTAACGGCAGTGGTAACGTGATTTTGCGCAATTACGGCGAAGACGGTACTGGCCTTGTGTTTAACGAATCTCGCTGTTCGACGAACGTGGTGCAAGAAAATGTTGCCGTGAGAATGGAAACGGGCTACATGAGCGCTTACTATTCTGGCACGGGTGATACTTATAAGGCTCGTTACATCAATAACGTTGCCTATAAAAATTCCTACGGATTTAAGATGAGCAAAACGGAGAAGGACGAGTTCCGCAACAACATTGTTTTCGATAGCAAAAACTATAGCATGGAATTTACCCAGACCGCAGTAAATGCGGGCCCCTACTCGTTCAGAAATAATTTGTGGTACATGCCTAGCAAAGCGAATTCCATACAATTCAAGGGTATGGCTACCAGTGTTTCGTCGTTCCAATCGACTATGGGTGAAACAGGCGGCCTTTCGACGGATCCGAAATTCACGAATGCGAACTCTGGAGACTTTACTTTGGCTAGCAATAGTCCCGGCAAGAATGCGGGCGACAATGGTTACGATATCGGTGCTTATCCTGTTTACGGTCCATCGGGTGCTGGCTGGAATTCTGCGTACAAGTTCTCTGATGTGCAAGTGTATTTTGGCTCTTCGATTTCTTCGGTCAAGCGTACGGAACAGTTAAAACTGACGGTCAAATTGAGCAAGGCTTCAACTGAAACCGTTACGGTGAACGTGACGCCTATTGCAGGCGATGCTAAGGATAGCGTTGATTTCGCTTTGCTAAAAACAGTCTCGTTTAAGCCCGGTGAAACATCAAAAACAGTTGAAGTTCAATTTGGCGGTTCTGCAAAATACGATGAACTTGTCGCGTTCCGCCTGACGGATCCTGAGAACGCCCAAGTTGGAGCCCGTCGCTTGCATGCTGTCCGTGTAAAATCTGGCGAAGGCGGAAAAATAGAAATGCCTTCGGTGTCTGAAACTCCATCGGATACTGGAACAACGGCGATTCATCAAATGCTGAATGCTAATACAAAATTGCGACTGAAACGCAATATGAACCGATTTGAAATTGAGGGTGCGACAGAAAAAACGAAGGTCTATGTCCACGGTATTTTGGGTAATAGACTCTATTCTGGAGTTGGAACCTCTAGTTTTGAATTAAAATCTCGTTCGGGCGTAGTTTTAATCACGGTTTCGGACCCTGTTAAAGGAGTTTCTCACTTCCGTTTTGAGATTCGATAAAAAGAGATTATATTTAATCTGATTGTTTGGTGGATTTGTTATGGCTCAGACTTCTGAAAAAAAATCAAGTGGTCTCGGTTCCATATTTAATTATTTGGATTATCGTGATTATTTGAAAGATTATTACGAAGAGAGAAAGAAAAAATTTCCTCTCTTCTCTTATCAGATGTTTGGCATGAAATTAAACATTTCCGCCAGCCATCTTTTTTCGGTACTTGAAAAGAAAAGACATCTCCCTGTCCGCTGTGCTCCCGCCGCTAAAAAAATCCTTGGCTTGTCAGGCCGAGCTTTTCAATATTTTGACTTGTTGCTTGCCGCGTTACGAACAAAAAAAATGCGTGAGCACGATGAATTGATGAGTAAGGCTTTTCAGCTGAGAGATATTCATAGGCGTTCTCTCGAAAAAGATGAACTGACTTATTTGCATCAGTGGTGGAATGTCGTCATTCGTTCTTTTTTGCAGATAAATCAAGGCAAAATAGACCCGAAAGGAATTGCCAATAATATCCGTCCCAAAGTCTCGGAAGATCAAGTCAAGGCAAGTATTGAATTGTTGAAAAAGATTGGGCTTGTTGTAAACATTGGGCATGGACGTGTGAAGTTGTCGGATGCACACTTGACGATTAGCGGGGCAGAAAAGTTCAAGGCCATTCGCGAGTTCCAATCACAGGTGATGGATCTTGCGAAGAATTCCTTGCAAGAAATTCCACCTGCTGAAAGAGACGTTTCGACATTGACGATGGCGATTGATGAAGATTGTTTTGAAGATGTTAAATGCATGCTTCAAGAGTTTCGTAGGCAAATCCAAATTCGCATTGAAGAGGTTCCTGTTCCCAGTCGCGTGATGCAATTGAATTTGTCATTTTTCCCTGTTTCAGAAGATATGAAATGAGGATGACTATGAAGTACTTGTGTTTGATTTTTCTGCTTTCTTTTTTGGTTCTGTTTGGGTGCGGTCATGAAAATTCCGCCGGTGGAAATTCGACGGAAACGGAAAATGCGATTGCCTTGCGGATTGTAGATTCTCAAGGGAATCTTATGGCACGAGTCTCTTTCCGCGTGCTTCCGATGTGGTATGTTGGCGATACAATTCAACGGTTAGATGAAAAGGATTATACCTATTCTGGCGAAAGCGATTCTGAAGGTTGGATTCGCATTGAAAATCATCAAGATGGTAAGTTCTTAATTGAGGTTTCGAACGATACGCTTTCAGGTATTTTGCAGTATTTTGTGCAAAGTAATCCTGTGCAAAATGTAACGCAAGAAATGACTATCAAAAAACCGGGCGTGGTTGAAGGTAGGGTTGAACTACCAGAAAATGCAATGTTTGCCTGGATTTTAATCTACGGCATGGATTGTGTGGTTCGTACGGATTCGACTGGGCGGTTCTTGATTGAAAATCTCCCTGTGGGCAATTTGACATTGATTGCGATTTCTGATAATTCTACAATCGGGCAAGAATCCTTTGAAGTTGTGTCAGGTGATACAGTTCGCCTTGATTCCATTGGGATGCCTAAATATTCTTGCTCCATGAAAGGCTCCGAACTGGTGTCGGATTGGATGAAGCCGCTTTCGCCCAAGTCTGTAGTGATTCTCCGACTTGATTCAACGAATATGAATTTCTCGGAATTGAAAGCTGACGGCAGCGACTTGCGACTCCTTAAATCTTCGGGCGAACCTTTGCCAATGCATATTGCGTACTGGGATTCTGTAAACGGCCGTGGGGTTGTACAAATTAAAATCGAAGATTGGTCGGATACGTTAGGCGAGTGGACGATGAAATGGGGGAATCCTTTTGCACAACCTCTGCCAAAAATAGATGTTTGGGAAGGCTTGTCGGATTCGCTTATCTTGGTGTTGAATTCAGTGCTGGTCGCTGATTTTGAGAATAACTCTTCGCAGACATCGTTGCCTTCTCCCATTGAGCCGATGTATTGGTACAAGTCTGCAAGCGAAGGTGCGTCCATTAACCCGACAAAAGAAGGGCTCTTTGCAGATGCTTTGCAACCTGCTGATAGCGGGCGAACGGGGAAGGCTGCTCATTTTGAATATTCTGCACCGGATTCGGGGTATGCACTTATTGCCACGAATCTTTCTTCGGGCGTTCGCAGCCTCGCTCAAATGGATTCATTGGAACTTTGGATTCGCGGCGATGGAGAATATTCTATTGCACTTGAAAACCTTGTAGATTCTGACGACTGGAAAGCGGTGTATAATGGGGTAAATACTTCTAGCTGGTCTAGGGTGGTGATTCGTCCGCAGGACTTTGCGCCCGCAGATTCCGCTGGTGGTAATTACGGTTGGAATTTTATCAAACATCAAATATCGACATTGACCATCTTTGCCCGAAAAGGAAGCGGCATTTGGCTTGATGATATTCGGATTTACGGCATTAATCGAGATGACCTAAAATAAGGTTGTTGATTTTTGAATGTCATGAATATATTTTAAGGAAACCTTTAATTAAAAAAAGGATTGTTGTTTATGGGATATTATTCAAACTGCGTTTTCAAAAACGCTGCGGCTATCGCTTTGGCCGCATCTTTCATTTCCTTCGCCGCTATAGACATTTCTGTCGAAACGCAGAAAGGTGTCATGAAAATTTCACCATATCTTTATGGCCGAAACATCGATAAAATCGGCGGCAGTTCAGCCGATCTTGATTCCACCGAAGAGGCGTTCATCAGCCAAGCGCGAGAAGCGGGCGTTCGGTTTTTACGTGCAAACTATGGAAACAATGCCACGCGTTACAATTGGCGCAAAAAGATGACTGTTCATCCGGACTGGTACAACAACGTTTATTCCGTAGATTGGTCTATTACGGCAAAAAAGATTTTAGACAAGATGCCTGAAATGGATGCCATGTATGCATTCCAGCTTACGGGGTGGGCTGCAAGTACCGGCGATTATAATTTTGGCGATTGGAACTGGTATCAGGAACACGGCAAGTACCCCAAGAACACACTTGATCTTGCTGGTGGCGGCGAAGTTGCCGATGATGGAGAGACGCTTGTCAAGGCCGGCGATTACAAACTTTACAACGAACCGTGGCCAGCCGATTCTACTGTAGGAATTATCCCTTATTGGAGGGATGAACTCAAGTACGACATGAACCGATTGAAGTACTGGAGCATGGACAACGAAATTGATATTTGGCGCGGCACGCATTCTGACCTCGACTTGCCTGTTACGGGAGATTTCTTGGTAGAACGCTATGTTGATGTTGCCAAGAAGGCTCGTGCCATGTGGAAAGATATCAAGCTTACAGGACCTGTAGCCACCAATGAATGGCAGTGGTGTTCCATCGCGTCTTACAATGAACAAGATCGCCCCAAGGGACCGGATCGCAATTATTGCTGGCTTGAATACTTTATCATGAAGGTTGCTGAAGAGCAGAAGAAATCCGGCGTTCGCCTGCTTGATGTTCTGGATATTCACTGGTATCCGAGCGAACAGGATTACGAATCCCGCGTAAACTGGCATCGCGTGCTGTTCGATACCACCTACAACTATCCCGGTGCAAGCGGGATTAAGATGGTGAATGGCTCTTGGGACAACAATAACAACAAGGAATATATCTTCAAGCGCATTCGCGACTGGCTCGACAAATACTTCGGTGAAGGTCACGGAATCACGCTTGGCCTTACTGAAACAAGCCTCATTAACGAAGATGACCCGATGGTAACAGCACTCTGCTATGCATCATTTATCGGAACTATGCAGGATAATGGCGTGGAAATTTTCACTCCGTGGAGTTGGAATGCCGGCATGTATGAGACACTTCACCTTTTCGCTCGCTATAGCCATGAAAATCGAGTGCAGTCCATATCTACAAATGACTCGCTCGTATCAGCTTACAGTTCCATTACGAATAAAGGTGATTCGCTTACAGTCATCTTTGTGAACCGTGCTGAAAAGGATGCTCAGGAAATCAGTTTGTCTTTGCCCGATTTTGCAGCTAAAAGCGGAAATGTCCAGATGCTGACTCTCGAAGGCATCAAGAACGAAACTTTTGTTTCGCACACGAATAATGCGTTGAAAGATAATGTGGTGAAAGCCTCTGTTGTGGGGGGGACGACAAGTGCAACATCTGCATCTGCAAACAAGTTTAAGATGACTCTCCCTGCAAAGTCCATTACTGCGATGCTTCTTGTGACTGAATCGCCCAAGGTTGTCGATTCTACAATCGCCATTAAGGTGGATCCGCGTTCTGTTGCAAAAGTGGGCGGTGCTAAATTCGCTATTGCGACGCAGGGCAGGAACATTATTGTGAACGCTATGGACGTACTCCGCGACAACGCTCAGGGACTGCGTTACGCTTTGAGCAATACGCTCGGGCAAGTCATCGCAAGCGGGACTTGGAACGCAAACGTTGGTGCTTCGCTCAGTATCGCAGCGCCTCACGCGGGCAAGTATATCCTAAGCGTCGGTAAAAATAATTACAGCGTAGTTGTGAAATAATATTACGAAGAGATAAATTCCGTTTTTGCGTGATTCTACCGCGATATTGCTGAAGTCTAGTTCGTATGAACTGGACTTTAATTTTTTTTGAAAACGAAAATGGTTAAATTTAACTATATATGTTGTATGCCAAGTGAAATTTTGATGAAAAACGAGAAAGTAAAAAAAACTCGTTCTTTTCGAAAAAAGTTTGAATATGTAACTCAAGTGTGCGTGATTCTATTTACGGAGTTGTGCCTGTTTTTGTTGTTCATATGTTGGCCAAAGCAATCGCCTTCTCAAGATCCGATACCTTTATTGATGAAAAATGCTGACGGCAAATCGGTTCCCTGCGAAGTAGAAGGAAAGAAAATTTTCCACTATCTAAAAGGCAATGAAACTGAACGTTTGTATGAATTTCATTATCATTTGGCGAGTGTAAAAGATGAAGTCGGCCTCCTGTACGAAGATGAAAAAGGGCTACATCCGTTAGTGACTATTACAACACCCTTTCTAGAATTTCCTTGGTTTAAATTTTTCATATTAGAAAAACAGAATGAATACGTTGTTTTCTATTATAGTGAAAGTGGCAAAGTTACACATGATATGAAAATAGAAGAGCAACCTTTTTCGAAAAAGGTTACTGTTAAAGGTTTGATTGTTTCCCCGATAAATAAAAAGTATTTGGAACGTGCAAATTGTTTTATGGGGGATTACTAATTATGCAGTCTAAAGTTGTTCCTTTGTTGTGCGCTTTATCCTTGTGCTTTGGGGCATTTGTTGAATCTCAGCTCATTTCGTTGGACCTCTCTTTGAACAATTATGGTTTAAAGTTGATAGTGAGCTGTGTTACTTTGCCTCTTATTTGCCTAGCTGCGATTTCGCTTTTCTTGGATTCGATAAATGTTCGCGTTCGTTTTTTAGCAAAAGGCCTGTGGCTATTTCTTGTTTGGATTATTGCTGCTGTGAATTTAATTGGGCTTTTTGTGCCGTCTGGAAATGGGCAAAGTCAAAAGCAGACCTCAATTGCAAATGCCGATTCGACAACGAGTCAACTGGTCGGCTGTTGGGATAACGACATGGATGTGCTCCTTGATATATATGAGAGTCTATGGACTCGTGATTCTGAAAAGATGTTATTTGATAGAGAAGACTTTTATAGTAGTCTTTCTAGATATGACTCAAATTGCCTTTTAGATTCACTTTTGAAGATAGATGATTATCTTGGGTTTGTTGATGTTCAGTTATTATTTCAAACACCAGACAGTATTTTGAATTATCCTAAGGAAAAAGTAAAAAAAGATAGAGTCTTAAACCTCTCTAAAGAAGCTATTGAAAATGTGAAAAAGTCGCCCGATTCCTGTGCACGTGAATTGTGGATGCTGGCGCTGAGTGAACGTGGAATTTTAGAATACGAATTCAAAAATGAGTGCCACATAAAAAAGTTTGAATCCGTCCAGCCAACGGCAGAGCAACTGAATTCATACTGGGTCATTGATCATGACTTTGGTCTGGACGCAGAATCGGATGCCGCCAATAACTTTGTTTTGAAAAATAATCAACTGAGGAAAATTTCTAAAGTAGAAGGAAATTGCAAGGGCCGAATTGTTGGTTTAAATGATAACGGCGTGGCTGTTGAACTTTCGGTTAAACTGAAAAATCGCGAATGTTGGCTTGGGGATAAAACGTTCCCTTATTACATATCATCAAGTGAAAAACTTCATTTTAAAATGACGCCTCCTTTAAGGAATATTTCGCCTGTTACGGGAAAATTCATTAGGTATGACCGGGCGCATGAACAAGTAAAACCGCTGCTTGCGAGCGATTCTATTTTCTTGCCGTGGAATGGTCTCAAAAGAGATTCTTCATCAGAAGATGCAGAAAGAGAACGAACTTTTTATCGTGAGGTGGGGGCTCGTTATCCCAAAGTGGTTCCGTTTGAACGCTTTACGAAAATTTCAAAAGGTCAATCGATGACAATTGACATTCCCTGCCTTGATGAAAAGAACGCTAAAACGTATGGATCCAGTTTTAATGTCGTCCGGTCTCTATTCCCCATTCTCCGTTGCGAAATAGCTCCTGCGGATAAAGATTATTTAGGGGAATGATAAAATTTCTATTTTTGCATTCATGGCAGATTTCCGCAGAAATAATCGCTCGAAGGGCGGGGCGTTTAAAGGCCCGCGTCCGAACCGCAACAATGATCGTCGTGACTCTAGTCGTGAACCGCGTGGTGAATGTTTGACGCTCCGCATCGAAAAAATGGTGCAGGGGGGGGAGGGCATGGCTCGCCTGGAAGATGGTCGCGTGTGCTTTGTGGCAGGAGCGCTCCCGGGCGAACTCTGCAAGGTGCGCCTCACGTTCCAGAAAAAGGACTTTACCAAGGGGCGCGTTGTCGAAGTTCTGGAAGCAAGCCCTGATCGCGTAAAACCGCTTTGCCCGCTGTATGGCAAGTGCGGTGGTTGTAGCCTGCAACATCTTGCCTCTGAAAAGCAAGCGGAATATCTCGAAAAAGTCGAACGCGAAAATTTCAAGCGCCTCGCTCATGCGGAACTACCTGAAGATTTTGTCATCCACACAGGGAATGCCTGGGGTTACAGGAACCGCGCTCGTGTCGTGTTTCGCGGCAATTCCGGTTTCGGTGCTGCAAATCGTGAAGGCTCGGCAAAACGAGCGGTCTTTGGTTTCCGTGGTGAAGAAAGCAATAACATCGTCCCGTTTGAAAAATGCCCCGTGCTTACGGATGGCTTGAATGAATTCTTGCGTGGACCTGCCGCGACGCTTCTCGCGGGCGATTCCAAACGCAATTCCGATGACTCTCGCAGGTTTTCTCGCGATATCGATGTAAACATCTTCGATAACGGAGCGGGCGAAATCTCGTTCTATTACCCAGGAATGCACAAGTCCGAATTCGATGCCCATGCCGTAAGCCATGTCGAAATTGCTGGTCGCAAAATCGAAGCGGATGCTTCCGTGTTTTTCCAAAGTAATTTGGGGCTTTTGCCGGAACTTGTAGAATCGGTCCGCAAGGCTGTGGACGAAGGCTTGGCAAGCGGCAAGTCCTCTGACGCTTGGCTGATTGACTTGTTCAGTGGCGTCGGTTTCTTTGCCTGTATTTTGCAGGATAAGTTCAAGAAGATTACGACTGTCGAACGTGAAGAAGGCTGCCTCAAACACGCGAAAGTTAATTTATCTGTCCCGGCGGCGTTACCCGAAGATTCCTCGGCATCTCGCGACTGCGCGGCATCCCGTGACTCTGAAATAGAAAACGTCTCGGCTCCTGCAGAAGATTGGCTCGTCGAAAACGTCGTCGATGTCCCCGCCACCCTCATTGTAGACCCTCCGCGAACAGGCCTCCCCAAAGAAGCTTTGACCGCCATCGTGAAAAGCTCTGTCAACCGCCTGATTTACGTTTCTTGCGACCCGGTGACGCTTGCACGCGACTTTGCCAAGTTCTCCGAGGCCGGATTTACCCTTTCTCACGCCGAAGGCTTTGCTTTTTACCCTCAAACGCCCCATCTTGAGATGATGTTTGTACTTGACAGATAGTTTTTTGCTATTTTGGAAAGTGCTGTTGGGCAAAAAAGAGAGGGATACAATGAACAAAAAACAGAAAGTCGTTATGCTTGCAACGTTAGCCTTGGGTGGGCTTTTTGCAGGTTGCTCAAAATCCGAACCCATTATCGCCTGTGGCCGTGAATGGAATCCGGCTGTGGGTTATGTTGCCGATACAGGTAGCGTATTCAGAATGGCTGATGAACTCATCATCCAGTTGCGCTATGGAACGGGTTTCGATTTTAATACATTGAAATTTGCCTTTTACGAAGGAACGCTCACCAAAAAAGGTGAAAAACTTTGGGAACACGATTTCCATGTTTCCAATAAAATGGAAGCTTTTACGCTTGAAGCCCGCTCGCGTCGCGGTGGCTATGCAACCGCCCGTGAAATGACGAAGCTCAAGGCGCCGGGAACTGTCGTTGTCGAAGTCTCTTCTGAAAGGGGCTTGATCGCCGAAAAACAGTTGTCTATTGTCAATCAATAATTGGTTATCTTGATGAATAAAATAAAATTCTTGAGTGGAATGTTTGTCGCTGCAATGCTTACCGCTTGTGGCGAATCTGAAGTATCTGTTGACTATAAATTAAGCGCTCCTGTCACGCTCGAAATGTACACCGAAAGCTATTATGCGACGTTGGACTTGAAGGGCGAAGAAAAGATGGGGACGATTACAGCGACGTATGCCGATTTGAACTACTCTTCAAAAGGCGATACGACGTTTGTCAAGCGCAATTACGTGATTGACAAGTCTCGCGGATACCTCAAGAATTTTATGCCGACGGAACTCGCTTGGCGCATCAAGGAAGTGAACCTTGCCGCTGTAGACCGCAATGTGACGAGCCTTACCGGCATTGATGATGGCTATGATACGTTGCTGGCTCATGTCCCGATGCCGAGCCGCTGGCGAGATCAGCTCTTGAATCCTGAATTCAAGCCGCACCTCAAGCGCTTGGAAAAGCACCGCTGGGAAATGGACCACTTGCTCAAGGGTGTTGTGCCGGTCAAGGGCAATGTGACTGAACTCCTCAAGCAGCAGGGACGCTTGAACTTTGCGCTTATCAAGGTGGATTCTGTGGTGACGAAGGGCTTTACGAATCGCGACCACCGCAAGTGCTTGGACTACGTCGTCTATCTGCATGAAACTGAAAGCTTCCCGTATTTCATCTGGGAACAGCACGTGGGCAGCAAAATCGTGCCTGACAAGTTCAAGGCTTATACCTCTGGACACAAAGGCGAATACTGCACCGAGTTCGAAGTCATGATTGAACCGGAAACAGGTCTCCCGTGCCAGGAACGCGAAGTCAAGGTCGGAACGCACACGATGATCCACCCCGAAACAAAGGACACCGTCACGTTCACGAGCCACGTCTCGTACGAAAGACTTTACAACACCAAGCGTGATATCCCCGACGCCGCCGAGTAAATTTTTGTACTTTGAATAGCATGCGAATTTTACCTCTCTTCCTTCTCCCTGTTGCGATGAATTTCATTGGTTGCGCGACTCATGTCTCGTCTCAGCAGACTATGGCTGAAGACCGCAATCTCGTTTACGAAGATACGTATAAGGCATACCGTGAAGCCGAAGAAAAGTATTTGAACTTGTTGTTCAATATCGAGCGCATGCCCGAAGAAGAAGAACTTTGGGTGATGAAGCGTGAACGTATGCTTGAACTCATGCAGCTCAAGGAACTCATGTTGAACGCTCGCGTGGAACTCGATGGCGCCATTCAGGAATGGGAACGCCACTTGATAGATGTCCAGGCAGAAGTGAAATCCCGCGAAATCAAGAAATACAATCCGAATTTCAAAGGTCGCGAAGCCGAACGCACCAGCCCCGGACAGCTCCTCCCCGGCGAAAAAAATACCAAAAGCTTTAACTACTAAACATTAAACAAAAACGGCGGCTCTAAGCCGCCATTTCTATTAATACAAGTCTACTGCCAAGAGTTGGCAAAACCCATCCCAATGGAAAACTTGATTCTCGTGGGGCAGATGTTCTTGTGCAACAGCGGCAAATCAATCGGTTTCAGCTTCGTTCCGCCGCGCAAATCCTTGTCCTCACCAATGCGGCTCAAACCACGTGCCAGCGTGAGTGAAATATCGAACGGAATGTTATCCCAAATCTTGTTACTCATGCGGAAACTTAAGCCTACAGAACGGTCCCAGAACTCGTGCTTTGTGAGCTTGCTTGTCCAGAACTTGCCATCCCAAGCGGCGCCGATCTGAGCAAACAGGTCTACGTACAAACTGCGAGTTGAGAAAATCCAGAGGTTGTTTCTCCAATCATCGTAAATCGGGTAGAGGTAATGGAGCTCCGCCATTGCCGTCTTTATACCTGCAAGCGTATAATCTTCATTGCTGCGCAAGTACGGGTAACCTTCGAGGAACACTGGTGTCAGGTAGTATGAATCGAGTGTATCGACTACGTCGTCGGTGTTCCAGAAGAACGTCGTGAGCTTACCGCCAGCGGCAAGTCTTGCATGGAGGAACGGCGTTTGCACGCTTCCGTAAAGGTTCAAGCCGAACTGGTGCAACGTGAAGTTTCTGTAATGGCTTTCGATTCTGCCATTTTCGGTGACGTAAAGTGAACCGGGGCGGCTAAGATCGCTGTTCGCGTACTGGTAATAGGCGAAGAGGCCGTTCCCTTGTCCTGAGATTCCCGAACCGCTTTCACCTTCGTGGTCGCCGTAAAGTCCAAGCCCAATTGTTGCGCTAAAGCGTTTCTGGTAGGTCCATTCGATTCTCTCGTCGTAGAAGTTGACATTTGCCCAGTCGTAACTGATGGCCGCTTGCAATGTATCGATGCTCTTGAAAATGCTATAGCCTGCGGTACCTGTAATGGCTTGTGTGGCGTAAGCGTAATGAGTTGTTCCGATACTATCGCCGCCGTGGGCTCCAACGTCTTCGTAACGGACGGTGTCCTTGTTGGTGTAGTTCGCGTAGCTGTATGAAACTCCAAGATCGAGTGGTGTGCTATGGTTATCCCACGCGATAAAGAATTCCTTTTCTTGCTTGGGGTTGAGACCGTCGCCGTTGATGTAGTTGATGCCCTTGCCGAGTTCAAGTAACAGCCCTAGCTGCACTGTGTTTTTCTTGAGCGGGTCGCTGATGACAACGGCAACTCCGAGTTTTGCTTTCATTTCTCCTTCGCCAAAAACCGTCAAGCTCGGGGCGTTTTCGGAAATGCTCAAAATTGGGACGAACAGCGGAGTGTTCGGAATGGGCTTGTAGTTGCGTTCGGCACCTGCAAACTCACGGTCAATGAGTTCGAGTTCTTTATGTGGCTTTTGTGGGAGTGTCCCGTGCAAGATGATTTCACGTAGTGTCGTGTCTTTGACGGCAACCTTGAGCGTGTCGCGTTGTTCCACCTGAATCACGTCTTTGTGCAAAACGACTTGCGTGCATTTCGTGGAATCGTTGGTGTTGGCGACTTTAATTGCGGCTGCAGCCTTTGTCGAATCTGTGGCTTGGGCAGTGTCGGCACATGCGACTTGGATGGTATCGGCTTTTTGCAAAACACTATCACGGACGGTCACGATAACGCTGTCGCGGAACAGGGGTTCTGCTTCTTTTGCATAAGGCAATTTGTAAAGCGAGAAACCATCCTTGTCATACTGCGTAAAGAAAATCGTATCGCCAGCGAGCGTCGGCGTGAACGCGCCACCGACCACGTTTGTGAGCGCGCGTTCCTTGCCGGTGTTCAAGTCCTTTTCGATTAAGTTGAAAATGTTGTTGCGGTTGCTTGCGAAAATAATCTTGTCGTTGTCAATCCAGTTGACATCGCGTTCGTCATAGCCTGCGGTACTTACGACATTGAAGTTTGCTCCGTTTGTGTCAATCACCGCAATTCCGCGTTGCACATCATCAAAAAAGCTAAATGCGATGCGCTTTCCGTCTGGGCTGAACTTCGGGCTGTAAATATTATAGTAGAGGAGCGAAGAATCTGGAATGAAAACGTCAATGGGCTCTTCGGAGGATGCGTTTTTCAAATCGCTCGAGAAAGGAATTCTGCTCAATCTGAAACGAGTGCTAAAAGCGTCGCGTCTTGCAAAGACAATGGAAGTTCCTTGCTTGTTGAATGACGGGTAAACGGCATCAACGAGGTACGTGAGGGCGACTTCGTTCTTGTTTGTATCGCTCACGGCTACGTCAAAGTGGGCGTGACCATCCTTGTCGCGATTCTGGTAGCTGATGTAAGTGAGGATTGGACCGTGCGTGCTGTCGTCGAAAATGTCGATGCCCTTGTCGAACCAGGGCTTTTTAGCCTTGAATCCGGACTTTGCAAAATCGGCAATGTTGATAAGGGTGCTGTCGGCGCCTTCAACTTCGATATCACCAACTTCAACTTTCGTGGAATCGGCGTTTTTAGAATCGGCGACTTTTGCGGAATCTGTCACCGTACTGTCACTTGTCTTTAAAGTATCTTCCAGCGGAATCTTGAACACGCTACCGTCAAACCACGGACCGCCAAAATTCGAAACGCCGTAGAGGTTCTTGCCGCTCACGACAGGGAAGTCGTTCCAGAATGCGTCCTTCGTGATTTTGGTGCCCTCGACGAGTGTGCCAAGAGAATCTTTTTGCGCCTGGTAATGCTCGGTAATTTCTTTTTTCCAGTTGTCGTAAAGTTGCTGTTCGCTGATGCCGAGTACGCTCTTGATGGCTCCGTTGAGCGTGGCGCGATAGGGCTTACCAAGTTCATGCCAAATTTTGGGAACTGCGTCTTCGCCGTAATGCTTCGCGATGTAAAGTACAAGCGAGAAACCTTGCGTGTAAGGGCCGAGTTCTGCAAGCAGCGAATTGTCCGAAAAGTCGTGCATGTACGGGAGCGTCATGAGGCTGTCGTTCAAGGCGGCGGTGCGGAGAAGCATGTCGCGGTGCGTGTCCCAGGCATCAAATCCCATGCGTGAAGATTCGTATTGAGCGGTTCCTTCTGCAAGCCAAAGCGGTTGCAATGTAAACGGAATCATCGTGAGAAAGTCGCTTCTCGTGCGTTCGTTATAATAGTCCGTATAGCTGAACTGGAAACCGTAAAGGTTTGGGACGATTTTAGCCCCGCTCTCAATGCTCACAAGATGGCTGAATTCATGAGTCACCACGTCCGAAATCCAGCCGTGGCTGCTGCGGATTTTAAAATCCCAGTTGGTAAGCCAGAGGTTCAGCGCATTTTCGCTTGGAATGGCGCTACCGTTGCTGTAAAGAGCGTTGTTCAAAACCGCGCTGATGCGTGGGAGCGGCTTGTTGTAGCGGCTCGTGACGGAGTCGTAAACGGCTTCGGCGTAAGCAGAAACTTTAGCGGCGTGCGTCGAATATTCGACTGGGTAGATGAACTGGAAATGTTCCGTGCCTGCGGTTTTCCACTTGATATCGCTCTGGTTGCCGTAAAAGCCGGCGGCGCTTGCTGTTCCCGCTAAAAATGCGGTACAGACTGCAAAAATGCTCTTTATCTTAATCTTCATGGTAGTAATTTAGAATTTTGTGTGTGTTTGGGAAAATAAAAACATACAGAAAAACCGCATGATTGCTCATGCGGTTGCTTGGAGGAGATGAGGATTTATTATTACGATAATAAAGATACGTAATAAGCCTATCACAAAAATGTTGGAATACTATGTTTTGTAGTTAATCTGTATCAACTGTACTTGTTGCGCTATTCTTCCTACTGCCTACTTCCTACTGCTTACTACGAAAAAAAAGCTACGCATTTCTGCGTAGCTTTTTTTTTTGAGGGGGTTTTAAGGAAAGAAACTATTTTCCGACGCCGAGAGCCTTGTCGAGACCTTCGATCAACTTGCCGTTTTCAATCACGGAGAAGTTGCCGGTGTAGCCCCAGTGCGTCCAAGGAATCTGGAGCGTGTCGCAGATTTCGCGCATAGCCGTGAGGTAGTTGATGCGGGATTCTGCGGTAGAGCGGAGGTTCAATGCGCCGAATTCGTTGATGATCACCGGCACGTTGTTTGTGGCTGCCCACTTCTTGGCCTTGAGAATCTGTTCCAAGATGGCTTCCTTGCTGCCGGTCTTGTAGTAGTTCTTGATGGCTGTTCTTACGTAGGACTTGGTGCTCTTATTGACGCCGAAGTCGCCAGAAACCGTAGACCACTTAGCCGGATCGTAGGGGAACGGAATGTCGTGGATGGTGGCGTAGTCCGTCCAGGAACCGCCCTGATGCGTGAAGGCGAACGGTTCGTAGGTGTGGATCACGTAGATGATGTTGTCATCGGTGAACGGAGTGCGCTTGGCAAGGAGGCTGATCGAGTACCACTGGGCGTCACCAAAGAGAATCGTGTGCTTGGTATCAACCGTGCGGATGGCGTCAATCATTGCCTGGGCTGCGGTTGTCCATGTGGCTGCGGTGACCTTTCCATCGCTCATGTCCGGTTCATTCAGGAGTTCGAAGAACAAGTCTTCGCGTGGGCTTTCGGCGTAGTGGGCTGCAACGTGCTTCCACACTTCTGCCATCATCTTGATGTAGTTGGCGTCCTTGGCGCTGGTGGCGTTGTAGCTGTTGTCGTATTCGTGGTAGTCGATCACGAGAGACATGTTGTACTTGCCGGTCCATTCCACGAAGGAGTCGAGAACCAGGAACAAGGTGTCGTCATCGAACTTGAGCTCGGTATCGGTGCCGGCGATAAATGCGTCGCGGTTTGTGGCATAGAGGTCAAGGTCAATCGGCAAACGGAGGCTCTTGAAACCATTTTCTGCGAGAATCTGGACATCCTTTTCGCCCAATTCAAAGGACTTGAACTTGCCATCGGCATTTTCGAGCCAGTTGGTAAAGTTGACGCCCTTGTTGAGGTACTTCATGGCCTTTTCCTGCAACGGGTTTGTCACCGTAATTTCGGCTTCGGTAAATTCGACCGTCGGAATCACCGGATCCATGATTTCCATATCCGGCTGGTCCTTTTCGACTTCAGAGGAGTCCTGCAAATAGATGTTGTCGATGAAGAGGGAATCGGTCATGACCTTGCTCTTGCTTCCCTTTGCCTGGAAGCTGATTGCCATGATGTGCTTTGCGTCGAACGGGACTTCCTTGCCCCAGCCGCCCTGAACGAGATCCTTGAAGCGGACAACTGCCTGCTTCCAAGTGCGAGATGCCGGGAACTTGGCGAGATGCACGTCATAATCTTCGACGTCAGTAATTTCGACATGCACTTCGTGGGCGCCGCCCTTGTACCAGTAGGTAAGGCCGCCAAAACGTCCGTTGGCTTCGTCCGGTGCGACTTGAACGCCCCAGCCCACGTACGGATCGTATTCGTATTCGCCTCTGTCAAGTGTGTAGTTGACTTGCAAAGCGTAGTTGGAACCGTTGTTGACGCGACCCGGGATGATGTTTTCTTCTTCGTTCAGCGGAGTTGTGATGATGGATGCGCCACCGTTGTCGTTATCGTTGTAGGTGTACCAGTAATCGTTGATTTTGCTCAAGTTGTCACCGTCTTCGAAGTCGTCGACCAAAATGCCGAGACCTGCCGGCTGGGTAATCGGACCTTCTGCAGGGAGGGTGGACGGATCTACAACTACTGCGGAGCTAGACGTCGGATCAATGACGGCATCGCTAGAGGTCGGAGTCATGTCGCTACTGGAACCCGGAGTCGGATTGAAAATCCCTCCGTTCGGGTCGGTTACCTGCGGTAGTGTGGGATTTTCGTCGCTACAGGCGGTAAGAGCCATCACGGTTGCGATTCCGAGAATGCTCATTTTGGGATAGAAATTCTTGAGTTGCATAAAACCCTCTTAAAGTGATTTTTCTTTTTTACCAAAGATATATTTGGGGCTTTGATTTATGCTATGTAAAATGACATATCGGAATAAAAAGTGTAATAAGTGTTTTGGTCGAAAACTCCACTTTCTATACGAAAAACGTTAAAAAATATTTTATTTAACTGACATGGCGCTTTTGACAAACGTTAATCTTTTTATCTTTGGTTTTGGATGCGCTATTTTTCGGAAATTTACCACGAATCGACCCAGTATATTCCCCATGGAAGTGGGGATCCCGTCATTATGCACTGGGAAAAACAAGCGTATGCCGACAAGCGCTATGAGGGGTGCAATCGTTACCCTCTGACGGCCGCTTTCATGCCACTTTTGGCGCCGGTTTCGGCGGATTATCTGAATCCTGTTTGCGTCTATGCCGTGGTGCATGGGGGCGAGGTTCCCGATGGCGTTTATTACGTGGATCGCGAAGAATCGAAGCTCGTCAAGCTCGGCGGTGCTGATGCTCGCAAGGCGATTCTTGCATCGTTTCCGGAACAGGAATTTATAACCGAAGCGCAGACGATTTTCATTTACACAGGGCTCTTGGAACGTGCTGTTTGGCGATTCCGCGAGGCGGCATATCGACAGGTGCAAATGGATGTGGGCTCTGCTTGTGCAAACACGATTCTTTTGGCAAAGTCGCGTGGGCAAAAAGTCTTTGCGCTTGGCGGGTTTGTCGATGATTCTATTGCGGTTGCGCTCAAGCTTGGGGCGACCGAAATGCCGATGGCGGCAATTGCGGTTTTCCCGGAAAAGAGCATGGTTGCGTTCAATTCCGTCGATGATGGCGTTGGTGAACTCGCGTATTCGAACCATGCGGAGATGAGTGCGTATGTGGGCGAGGCGGAGAGTAATTTTGAAATTTCGCGCTATCCGTCGCGATTCATGTTGCAGAACCATCTCGAAAATATTGACGATTTGAACCTTTGCATGAAGGTGCGCCGTTTGAATGTGCAGGCGCTCCCGGGCGATGAATTTCCGCTGACGCCGTCGAAGTTTACGAATGAGTATTATTTGCGTGAACTGTGGTATTTGCGCACTGATAAAAAAGTCGCTGCGCCTTTTGTTCACGGAACGCTAGACTTGGATGATTTCTCGTCGTTGTTGCGCTGGTTGGAACTCGCGCAGTTGAACGCTTTTGGTGCAGGACTTATAAAAATTTGGGTGGTGGTTTTTGATGTGATGTTCGTATATGCGGGCGTGTACCGCTACATCCCAGTTCGCAAGTCCATCTACATGCAAAGCGGTTCTGCCAATCCGAAAAAGTTTAACAAGTGCTTTGCTGTTCCCGAACAAGTTCAAAATTCCATGTTCGCCGTGGTGCTTACATCGAACTTGAATGAATCCTGCCAGGTGCTTGGGAATCGCGGCTACCGCTATATGAACTTGAATGCGGGCGTGCTCGCCGAATCGCTTTACGTTTCCGCGCGCTTGATCAACAAGACCGCCCGCGAAGAACATTTCTTCTATCACGACGAACTCAAAAAGCTTCTCGACATTCCCGAAACCGAAAGCATCATCTCGACCGTGCTCATCGGAAAAAGCCCCGCAAAATAGCCTGCATTGTCATGCCCGCCAGAGCCCGTAGCGTCATGGCGGACTTGATCCGCCATCTTGTTGCATTGTCATGCCGGATTTATTCCGGCATCGCCATCTTGTTGCTTTGTCATGCCCGCCACCGAGCGGGCACCTCCCTCTCATCCTGATGAGCTGTCATCCTCGAAGCGAAGCGTGGGGGAACCATCATTTCTCGTTTTTTAATTGTAAGACTATGGTTACAATTTTTAGAGTAAAAGAAGTGTTGAGGATGTTGAGTGGGAATATGGTTTGAAAATCACATTGCATGCGAAATGGTTGAGAAAATTATGCAAAAAGAAGATGGATGGGGATATTTTATTTATTTTATGAAAGTGTTTTTACAACAAGGAAAAATTTTGCGTTTGCTGCACTCTTGCCGCACTTCCTATACTTTTGTTGAGGTAAAACATGAAAAAATTAAGTCTTTTGATGTTGATTTTAATCGTATTTATTTTGCTCTCTTGTGAAGGACTTTCTATGGGCGGAAATCCTTATGAAGGGAGCCGTTGCCGGGGCACTTCTAGAACGAATGCTTACTCGTATATGTTTTTTTTCGAATTGGATTGTCCATTTGAAGGAAAATGTGAGTCGTTTTTCTTTTTCCTTGGTAATGGAACTAGAGAAAATTCAGAAGACAACTGTTTTGAAAAGTATGAATTGACGCTCAAAACTCAAGATACATCGATGATCGTAAATTCCAACAGAAGATATTTACTTCCTTTAACATCGGATGGTTATTTACATTTTTCTCTTGTTGACGAAGACGGGGTTGAAAAGAAATACGATTTTGACCTATCTGGGATAATCCATTCATTTACTGTACGGGGCGATTCCGTCGATGTAAACGTAATGAAGGATTGCCGTTTACGTTTGTATTCATGCATGAAAACTGTATATGGAAATGATTTATTGAATGGCAAATACACATTTTCTGTAGCAGATGGGTGTGATTCTGAATATAGTTATGATTGTTCTTGGTATAATCAAAGCTCATTAGAAACAGACGATTTGGATATACATGCGATGATTCATTGGAAATAATTAACCTCCCCGCACTTCCTATACTTTTGTTGAGGTAAAACATGAAAAAAAATTGGATACTATTGTCGATTCCTTTTCTGTTTAACTTGCTCTCTTGTGAAGGATTTTCTACGGGAGGGAACGGTGAGGATGTGAAAGATTGTACTTATGTGTTAAAGGAGCACGCTACAACAATGTATAACAACTTAGAAATAAGGTGTTTATACAATTCAAATTGTAGTATTATATTTCATTTTGGGCCTGCTGGATCATCTAAAGATATTAATGCTTGTGGTAATTATGAATACAAATTCATTAATAACGAGAAAACTATTATTGTTCAGAAAGGTCGTGATTTTAACAAGCCTAGCGTAAATGCAGATATCAACTTAACCCCTGATTCTGACGAACACGTACG
>Ga0265301_10002491_pt1 | contig 21140 bp, 13 predicted proteins | sample AusTroGonzalo_MG_2_FD_193488 | JGI IMG/M metagenome (GOLD analysis project Ga0265301, IMG submission 193488) | Bovine rumen microbial communities from tropical cattle in Woodstock, Queensland, Australia - Gonzalo_04 | ecosystem: Host-associated > Mammals > Digestive system > Stomach > Rumen ... | reverse complement strand
AGATACGATTATTTTTTAAGTATTTAGTATAATCAAAGGCATTAGGAGTAAATAGTGTATCCGTATCTTTAATATTACCTTTAATGCTAACTATCATTCCCACTTTTAAATTATAATCATCATAATCATAAAGTAATACTTTATGATTGTTTACTCTAATAATATATTTTGAATATTCTTCATATTTAGTAACATCAATAATCTTACCCCTAATACTTGTATATCTAAAATTATCATCATAACTATATATTAGATATATGATTAAAATGATTAATATTAGTACAAGGCATAACCAAAATATCTTTTTATTTTTCTTAAACAAAAATATTAAATAAATACTAAGTATAAATAAATATATTAAGTTAGATAAAGTTAAAAAGAGTAATGTAATACCAAAGACAATAAATATTAAGTTATTAGCATAATCTAATAACTTAATATTTTTAAGTTTATATGATAATTCTCTCATCTTACACAAATCAAATCGATGATTTGATTTAAGATCTTTTCGCTAATGCCATTAACTTTAGTCAATTCATTAACGCTATTAAAGTTACCATTTTTATTTCTATAATCAATTATTGCTTGGGCTTTGGCATCCCCAATGCCAGGAAGACTCGTTAGTTCTTCTTTTGAAGCTAAGTTGATATTGAGTAAACTTGATGTTAATTCACCAGTATCACTAGTTATTTTAGATATGACATAACACCCACTATCTTCTACAACGCTTACTAAACTCACACTATTAGTATCTGCCATACTTGTAAACCCACCTGCTGCTAGGATTAAATCTTGCAGTCTAGATCCTAAATCTAGGCTATAAACTCCAGGGCGGGTCACTTCACCTTTAATTTGACATACGATTTTAGTATTTTGACTAGCAGTACTCGTACTAGTTTTTATAGTAGCGGCTTGTGGCTTTTTGTTAACTGAGTTAACAACTATGCCAATAATTATTAAAACGCCAATCCCTACTCCTATTAGTATTTTCTTTTTCATAATAAAACCACCTCTAAATATATATTTATCTTTAGAAGTGGTTTTTTCTTAATTATTTAAAAAAGGAGACCAGTTGGTCTCCTTTAGTTTTATTCATAATGAGGTAATCCATATTGAACCATTACGCTACCTTCATATTCTTGGATACTTAAATAATATCCATCTAAAATTGCATAACCTATTTCTTGATCATACTCTTCTACTTGATCGATGAATGAAGCAACTACTTCTGCCGCATCTACATCTTCTGGTAAAGTAAGTGCTACATAAATTACGCCATATTCTTCATTTGAATCCCAAGTATATTCAGCGCCTTCATATCCGAAGATATAGAAGTCATCAAATCCTAAGAAATTAGCAATTGATGCTACTGGCCAAAGTTCAGTGTCTTCTAATTCGTCGCCACCTTCTTCGCCACCTTCTTCTCCGCCTTCGCCGCCTTGGCCAGGTCTTACGAATACACCAATGTCATCTACTGTAACGATTTCTTCATCTACATTTACATATACATATACTTTTGCATTATCAATAACGATAAAGTAATCATCACCGTCAACATATAATTCATATGTAGGGTCATCTTCGCCAGTGATAACTTTTACTGAAGTAGCTGATACTTCAATATATGTTTCATCTTCTTCATCTTCAGATACATATACGCCTTGTAATGCTTTAGGAACTTTAGCTTCAATACGTTTAGCAAATAGACCAAAGTCACCAGCCTCGATTGTTCCATCTTCGTTTACAGTTACATATACTTTGCTTCCATTTACTTCAAAATAAATAGCATCGTTTTTAGTATATAAAGTATAGGATGCAGTTTGCTCACCATAAATTGTTACAGTATTTTCACCAACGACAACTTTTAAGTTTTCGTCGTTATAATATTCGCCTCTTATAGCGCTTGGTACATTTGCAACTTCATCAGCAACCAAATCACCTTTGAATCCATATAGAGGATTATTATAATCATAGTTGTATGCTAAAGTATCCCAACTAAATACTTTTTGTTGAATATAGTATGAATCAATTGTGAATGATGGATTCATATTATCATTCATTTCCTTGATTAATTTATCCATATCAAGTACAAACAATTCGTAGTTTTGTTCTTCCCAATTGTCATCATAATCTTGGAATACAACTTTAGAATAATTTGTATCATTTAATACAGGTAGGGTGATTGTATAAGTAGCACCGCATTCTTCAATACATGACCAAGTAATACTACCAGCAGTTTCTTTAGTAGGTAAGACTACTACTGCATCATTGAAGTATTCTCTTAAGAATAGGTGAGCATTTTCATCTACTGGCATTGTAGCTCTTTCAGTTGCGCCGCAGACTTTACATGTATGATGTCTTACGCCTTCATGCTTACATGTAGCAGGGGAATCGATTGTCCATTCACCAAATGTACAATCTTCTTCATCGTATTGTTGATGACATGTTGTACATACTTTATAGTGATGTCCTTCATAATCTGTAGTATATACGATATCGTTTCCATCCATATATGGAGTATGTTCGCCAGTTGCTTTAGTAGTTTCAATTACATGTTTTGCACCGCAAGCAGAACAGATTTGATATTTTTCGCCATCTTTTCCGCAAGTAGCAGGTACTACAACTACTTCACCATATGCATGATCATTATCACTAGCATGTGTTGCATCGAATGTTGGTAAAATACAATTTGCAATTCCTACTTCTGCAAATGATGTAACAGTTAAATCCATTGATTTAATTTCAAATGCTACATTAGAGTATTCTTGTCCAGCTGCATTCATTGAAACTACAACTTTATAAACCATATGAGATACTGGATCAATCCAAACTTCTGTTGTAGATGTGTAAGAGTAGCCAGTAGCGGCAACAGTATTAGAATATGTTACATATTCACATGCAACCCCTGCAATAGTAGCATTCTTAGATGCATCTTTTGTAGCATTAGATGCTTCTTTAACTTCTGTATAATAATAGTATGCTAAGCCATTAGTACCATCTAAGAAGTTATCAACTTGTGGTCTAGCTACATATTGATAATATGCAGGATTATCTTCAGTTCCATAATTTTGCCAAATTACACGTTTACTATCATCAGTTGCATATTTATAAATACTACCTTCTGCATGCTTCCACATACCATTAGTTGCATCATATAGGTACACTTGGATCATATCTAATTGGCTAGAATAGTTATATAAGTATACATAACTTTCACCAATCTTAGTTAAAGTGAATCCATTTATTTGAGCATGGAAGTTTGTTGGGATGATGTATTCCATTCCTTCATATTCTTCAAATTCAATACTAATGCTGAATCTATTTTGAGCAGTTGATGGTCTATATAATGTTAATTCGATTACATCATAGTTTTCAAATACATATTCGAAATCATCATTTCCTAAATCAATAAATCCAGCTTGAACTAAAGCAGCTGCATATTTTTCATATAAGTCAGTTTGTAATCCGCTATCAACGCTAATAGCTAACATACCTGCACCATAGTTACCGCTATATGATGTGTTACCAGAATTATCTGGAACTGGAATTGCATTAAGTACTGCTTGACCTAGTTTTTGTTCAATTAAATTAGATGGCCATGGAGTTACTTCTCTAAGAGTTAAGTGGAATGTAATTGAAGCAAATCCTTCAGGTGATAAGTATGCATATACTTCAGCTACATAACTGTTTTCTAAGTATTTAACAAACCATGTTTCTTCATTTGTAATAAATCCAGCGCCTTTTAAGGCATCAAGCCATAATTTATAATCTTTTTCCATTGCGCCGTCGATTAAAACTTGAATAACTTTAGATCCATCTTGATTGATTGTAGAAGCAGAAATGGAATCAAATGTGCCACTATAATCAGGAATTGCTACTTTGTTAGAGTAGAATTCAGCAATTTGATTTGATGGCCAAGAATCAACTGTTTGGCTACCGCCACCATTACCGCCACCATAAACATCTCCTGAATATAGAATAGAGAATTCATTCATTCCACTATAAACTAATAATTCTAAAGTAACAATTGAATAACTATTATTAATCCATTGAACTGAATAGCTTACAACATTTGAATATTGTTGCTTATCTACATTACCTTTAGTGAATCCTTTATCAGTAATTGATTGATCAAATGCTTGAACCATTTGATTAAATGCACTATCAGGATCAGCAGCATCACCATAAGCAAATGAACCACTTAAATTAATATATCCGCTTTCTTCTCTATTTACTATGCTATTAATGCCTTGAACATCAGCAGGGAACTTAAGTTCAATTGATGTCTTTTCTTTGAACAAATTAGCAAATTCGCTAACGCTCATATCAGTAGAATTGCCACCACCTAAATCAAATTTAGAAGCAACGATTGCTAATGTCTTTGTTTGAGCATCATAAGATACGGCAGCACCCTTACCCTTAGTAGTGCTTTCCATCTTAACCCATGAAGTTTGAGCTTCAGTATAACCAAGTTTACTAAATAAACCATCGAAGTATTGTTTATATGCTTCATAAGTTTCACTAGGGTTAACAACAGTAATTACATAAGTAGTATCGCCATCTTCAGTAGAAGTCATATCTGCAATAGCATCACCACTTGGAACTCTAAATTGTTCATTGAATTCTAAGAATCCCGCAAACTTTCTAGCAGCTTCATCAGCGCTAACAGTACTCATAGAAGTGTTATCGCGTGTGAATGTTCCATACTTATTTGTTACAGTGCCATTTCCAAATGTACAATAAACTTTTTCACCTTCATCATAGAAATAGATTTTTCCGTTTTCTTGATACAAATTATATTCATGAGTTCCGCCAGCATCAGTAACTGTAACCTTAGATGCACCAACTGTAACTTTAACGTTACCTAAAAAATATTCGCCTTGTAAGCTTGCATCGATCTTAGCAGGTGTATCGTTACCAGTTTGGCCGCCACCATTTCCACCATTTTTAGAAAATGTACCATGTTTATTTGTTACTGTTCCATCACCAAATGTACAATAAACTTTTTCGCCTTCTTCTTCGATAAAGAATTTATCGCCTTCAGAATAGATTGTAAATTCTTGTACTTTTCCAGTTGGATCAGTAATCTTTACTTTGGATTCTGTAATTTCAACAACTACATCATCGCCATAATATGTACCTTGCTTGCTTGCGTCTAGCTTAGCAACAGTTTTATCACCAGTGCTAGAGCCACCATTGTTGCCGCCGTTTCCGCCTTGGTTGCTTCCGCCACCGCCGCCCATTTGACAGCCGATTAAAGCAAGTCCACAAATAATCACTACCATAACAAGTAATACTCTTTTTAGAATTTTAAACATTTAATATCCTCCGCTTTTTCTAAAAATATTAGTATACATATTAATTATAATATTCTTTTTTATAAATGCAAATAATTATATTAATATGCATAATAAAAAAAGAAGATAGTCATTATCTTCTTTTATAAAAAATCAAAAGGCGATATCTCTTCAATATCATCTTCTTCAGTATCAATAATTGCATCACTAGTCTTAAGTTTGGCAGGTTCATTAAAGATTTCTTTAATGCGACTAGATAGCTTAGTATGCCTGTCATCTTCAATCTCCACAATTCCTTTTCGCATCGCTTCCACATTCCCCATCATTATTAAATACTTCTTAGCTCTCGTAATTGCTGTATAAATCAGTTTACGTTTAAGCATAATATAGTATTTAAAACTAAATGGTACGATAACTAGGGAAAACTCACTACCTTGAGATTTATGAATTGATATTGCGTAAGCTAACATCAAATCTTCTAATTCATCTTTAGTGTATTCTACTTCGCCGATATCAAAGTTTACTTTTAGGTTAAGTAGTTTATCATCAATTAAGTTAATACTACTGATATAACCAATATCACCATTCATGATATTCTTTTCACTTCTATTAACTAACTGAATTACTTTATCGCCTTCTCTAAATCTTTTACCTAAATGCATAAATTCTTTTCCATTTGGGTTAAAGTGCGATTGCAATTCATGATTAATAGCATCAATTCCAATAGCGCCTCTGTACATCGGTACTAAGACTTGAATATCTTTAACTAAATTCATACCCTTATCAAGCGCATTAGCAACTGTTTTAATAATGAATGGAATGATATGATTATCATCACATACTAAAAAGTTACGGTCATGCTTTAGGGTTGCTACATCATATGGTAGCGCCCCTTTATTTACGCTATGCGCTAACTCTACAATCGAAGAATTAGCTGCTTGACGGTGAATATGTTCTAGTTTAATCGTTGTTATTTCTTTCGTATTAATTAAATCAAGTAACACGTTTCCACAAGCAACTGAAGGTAGTTGGTCAGCATCGCCTACAATTACTACTTTACAATCATCGTTAATAGCAGAAAGTAGCCTGTAAGCTAGATCTGCATCAACCATACTAAATTCATCCACAATTAGCATTTTGATATCTAACTTATTGGCAGAATTATACATGAACCTTTCAGCTCCTTCGTAGCCTAAAAGTTTATGGATTGTAGAAGCGTTATGGAATGTTAATTCTTTTAACCTCTTAGCAGCTCTACCCGTTGGGGCTGCAAGCGCAATCGTGTCGCTTGCCGCATCAGAATTCTTAAACAAATTAGAATATATATCTACAATCGCTTTAATGATTGTTGATTTACCAGTTCCTGGTCCACCAGTAATAATGACAATTGGTTCTAGTAATGCTTTTTTAATCGCTTCTTTTTGTTTATCAGTATACGTAATTTTATTAATACGCATTACTTCTTCTAAAACATAATTAATTTTTTCTTCTTTAAATTCTGATTTAGAGTTTTGTAATAACTTATAAATGATTCTAGCGATATTATATTCATCGTTATATGTTTTAACTACATAGATAAGATTATCTTCATCAATAACAATTTTACCTTCATTCTTTAAATCATTTAAATAATCAAGGAAGTCATCTTTCGCTAAAATCTTTTCATCTTTATCTAAAAACTTAATGCATTCACTATAAAGACTAGCTTCATCTACATAAGTATCACCGCTTGAAGCACAGTATCTGACTAGACAGTAATTAATTAATGCTTTTAGTCTAACTGGTGCATCTTTTTTAATACCTACAAGGGTAGCTATATTATCAGCTCTAATAAAGCCAATACCTTCTACTTTATACATTAAGATATATGGGTTATCTTTAATCTTATCGAGTGATGCTGTGCCAAATGTTTTGTAAATCACATTTGCCATATGCATCGTTAACCCCAGATTCAGCAGTTCCACAATCACTTTTTTAGATGATGTATTTAAAACAATGTTTTCGTAGATAATTGTTTTTAGATTAGATCTAATACCCATCCCATCTAAAACAGATTTATCGTTTGCAATCATATCTAGCGCTTTTGGGCCTAGCTTTTCATATATCTTTAAAGCAGTTGCTCTTCCCACACCTGGAAAGTTATCACTAGAAAGATAAGCAATAATACCTTCTTTAGAATCTTCATTTAATCTTTCAAATGTTTTAGCTTTAAATTGTGGTCCAAACTGCGTAGTTTCAAATTCACCACTGAATTTGTATTCTTCTTCTAAGATCGGTTTACGATCAAAGACTGATAAAACACTAAATGTATTAGTAAATAAAATATTACGATATTTTGCTAAGTCTTTATCGTTAAAATCAATTTTTAATTTAACGATCCCAAATGATTTAGCTTCATCGTAATAATTTATTTTAGTAACTATGCCATGAATTGTATCCATTAGTAGTGCCTCTTCACATCATCCATGAATACTTCTTCAATCGTTGATCCACCAAGGACAACATCACCATCATAAAAGACAGCGGCTTGACCTGGTGTGACTGCTCTTGATTTATCTGGATATTTTACTTCTAAGTGATCTTTATCAATCCAGCTTAGAATTACATTTACATCTTTTTGACGGTATCTAAATTTTGCACTGCATTTTAACTCACCATCAAATGGCGCCCCTAACCAGTTAACGCCCGATACGATACATCTATTCGAATATAAGTATTCTTGGTCATCTCCTTGACCAACATACAATACATTTTCTTTCACATCTTTACCAATTACAAACCAAGCATCCCCAGGTCCTCCAATTGATAAGCCGTGGCGCTGGCCAATTGTATAATACATAATACCTTCATGGTGGCCAACCACTTTACCATCCATTGTTTTCATTAAACCTGGCTTTGCTGGAATATAGTTCTTTAAGAATTCTCTAAAGTTTCTCTCACCAATAAAACATACGCCAGTAGAATCTTTTTTAGTAGCAATGTTTAGACCATATTCTTTTGCAATCTTACGAACTTCTGGTTTACACATATCACCAATTGGAAAAATAGTTTTGGCAATTTGCGCGTGGCTTAACTGGCATAAGAAATATGATTGATCTTTATTTTGGTCTACACCTCTTAAAAGCATGTCCCCATCGCTTCTAGCATAATGGCCCATAGCGATATAATCAAAGCCCATATCCATTGCTTTTTCTAAGAAACATTTAAACTTAATTTCTTTATTACATAAAATATCAGGGTTAGGCGTTCTACCTTTAGAATATTCATCGATAAAGTATTTGAATACATTATCCCAGTATTCACCCACAAAATCGATTCTATGTAATTTAATTCCAAGCTTATTCGCTACATCCACTGCATCCATATAATCTTTTTCTTGTGGACAAGTATCATTTGGATCATTAGGATTTCCTAAAACATCATTATTGATGGATGAATCCCAATTTCTCATGAACATCGCTTCTACGTCATATCCAGCTTTTTGTAAAACAATACAAGCTACAGCACTATCAACTCCACCTGATAAGCCTACTACTACTTTCTTTTTAGCATCATCCATCATAATTCTCCTTTCTACATACTTGCTTTAATTTCAAATATAATATCACGCAAACTCATTGCTTCTTCAAAATTAAGTTCTTTAGCAGCTTGCTTCATCTTAATTTCTAACTTAGCAATAATTGCTTTCTTTTCTAGTGTACTCATCTTATCATAATCTGATAAGTCAACACTAGCATTATTATCTCTTACTATAATTAAATCATCACTAATATCTTTAATAATAGTTTTCGGTATAATTCCATGTTCTTTGTTATATGCTTCTTGAATGTTACGACGTCTATAAGTTTCTACCATCGCATTCTTCATTGATTCGGTGATGTTATCCGCATACATGATAACTTTACCATTAGCGTTTCTAGCAGCTCTACCTATAATTTGAATAAGTGAAGTTTCACTTCTTAAGAAACCTTCTTTATCCGCATCCAGTATTGCAATCAAGCTAACTTCGGGAATATCTAATCCCTCTCTAAGCAAGTTAATACCAACTAGCACATCGACTGTACCATTACGTAAGTTTCTAATTACTTCCATTCTTTCTAATGATTTAATTTCTGAATGTAAGTAAGCTACTTTTATGCCGATATCTTTTAAGTAATTAGTTAATGTTTCACTCATTTTAATAGTTAGAGTTAAAACAAGGACACGTTCATTAGCACTAATTCTTTTTTTAATTTCCGCTACTAAATCATCAATTTGACCATCAGTCTTCCTCACCTCTACAATCGGATCAAGCAATCCTGTTGGTCTAATAATTTGTTCTACGATTTCACTACTCTTCTGTTTTTCTTCTTCCCCTGGAGTCGCTGATACATATATTACTTTATCAATTTTCTTTTCAAATTCATTATATTTAAGGGGCCTATTATCTAGCGCACTAGGTAATCTAAACCCATATTCTACTAAACTTTCTTTTCTGGCTCTATCACCATTATACATTCCTCTAACTTGAGGAAGTGTTACATGTGATTCATCGACTACTAACAAAAAATCATTATTAAAGAAATCCATTAAAGTGTAAGGAGTTTCACCTTCTTCTCTTAAAGATAGGTGTCTAGAATAATTCTCAACTCCGCTACAAGTACCAATCTCTTCTAACATTTCTAAATCATATCTTGTACGTTGGGCAATTCTTTCAGCTTCTAAGAGTTTACCATTTTCTTTAAAGTAATTAATTCTTTCTTCAAGTTCTGCTTTTATTCTTCTAATACCTTCTTGAAGTTTGGCATCACTAATAGAGAATAGGGTAGCAGGATAAATCGTAATGATTTGTTTAGATGCTTTAGGATGCATTGTGGATAAATCTAAGACTTTAATCTTTTCAATCTCATCAAACATAAATTCGATTCTGATTACTTCTTCAGCCATACCAGTCAAAATGATATCTACGATATCGCCTTTTACTCTAAACGTTCCACGCTCTAATGAAAAATCATTTCGTTTATATTGTAAGTTAATTAACTTTTCAAGTAACTCATCCCTTTTAACTACTTCCCCAACACGTAATAGTAACATGTTGTTTTTATAATCTTCCGGATCACCAATTCCGTATATACAGCTTACACTACTTACGACTATTACATTTTTATCAGTAAGTAAGCTTGATACGGCGCTATGACGCATTTGATCGATATCATCATTGATTGAACAATCTTTTTCAATATATAAATCTTTATATGCTACATATGCTTCTGGTTGATAATAATCATAATATGAAATAAAGAATTCAACTCTATTTTCCGGGAAAAATGATTTTAGCTCTCCATAAAGCTGACCCGCTAAGGTTTTATTGTGGGCTAGTACTAAAACATTTTTACCATATTCTTCAATTACATTAGCGATTGTGTACGTTTTACCAGTTCCCGTTGCACCTAGTAACGTTTGTGCTTTAACGCCATTATTTAAATTGTTAATTAATTTAGCTATAGCTGCTGGTTGATCACCAGTTGGCTTATAGTTACTATGCAACTTAAACATAATTACTCCTTATTTATGATATTTATGATTATTAATAATCGTGAAACTTCTATAGATTTGCTCCATCAAGATAAGTCTCATCAATTGGTGAGGATAAGTATTCTTACCAAATGATAAATGATAGTTCGCTCTGCTAATTACTTCACTTGACAAGCCAATTGATCCACCAATTACAAATGTGATGTTTGGATAACCATATGTAAACTTATCATTAATTAAGTTAGCTAGCTCCGGACTAGTTAACATCTTACCTTCGATTTCTAGACTAATTACATATTCATCATCTTTAATGTAAGATAAGATTTCTTTTCCTTCTTCTTTTTTATTCTTTTCCTCATCAAGAGTATTAACTTCTCTAGCTTCAATAATACTAATTTTTGTAAAAGGTGTACATCTTTTTAAATACTCTTCAATTCCTTTTACTAAATAGTCTTCTTTGATCTTACCAACACATACTATTTTAATCATCGTCGCTCACTTCCATTACTTCTAGCGCTTCATGTTGCTTAGCTACTTTAATAGTTGGCAAATACTCACCTTCTATTTTTTCTAAAACTGTATCAATTGCAACTTCTGGCGTATTACATTCTTCACTTAGGTGAGCTAGGGTTACACATTCTAGTTTTTTTGATGCTAATATTTTATTTAGCACTTCTCCACAAGTCACATTAGACATATGACCATATATTGAAAGTATTCTATTCTTAAGTTCTCTAGGTCGATCTGAATCATTTAACATTTGAATATCATGATTTGATTCGATGATTAAATGTCTAACATTTTGCAGTAAGGTAATATATGGTGTTTTAATAAAGCCAGTATCGGCAAGGTATGCTAGACTTGCTTTTTTATAGACAAATAAATAGCCAAAGCAATTAGCTACATCGTGACTTAGAATTAGTGGCATAAATACTAAATCTTTGATTTTATATTTCTTATTAGCTTCAATAAATTTAATATCGTAGCCTTTATAGTCAAATCCGTGTCTATGCACTATTTCTTTAAAGGTAGCTTCATTAACATATAAAGATGCTTTTGTCTTTTTTAAATACATAGCAAGGTGCCCAATATGGTCAGAATGCTCATGGGTAACTAGAATTGCATCAATTTCTTTATTCTTAAGATCAAATCTGGCGCATGCTTGCTTAAAAGAGATACCGGCATCGATTAATACTTTGGCACCTCCTGCTTCTATATATATTAAATTACCTTTAGAACCGCTTGCGATAATTTGATATTTCATAAACTTTACCTTTGTATATAGATTATACCATTAATGAAATAATATTTAAACTCAAAGCGATAAAAAAAGAATGGACAATCTGTCCATTCTTAATTTGATTATTCTTCGTAAGGAACATCTGCTAACTTGCAAGTGAATTCCTTAGCATAAGTTAAATCTTCTGTGATAGTTTCTAACATGTATTTTAAGATGAATTCTAAAGTTGTCTTACCATTTCTAGCTGTGTAGTTAAGAGCTGTCTTTACACCATCTTCATTTACATAGTAGATTGTATCATCAGTTAAGCTGATAGTCTTGATTAAATTGAAATCAGAACCAAAGTTATAATTGCTTTCGCCCATTTGAAGGATAAACATTGTATAAGCTAAACCATAATTATTATTAGTTCCATTGATATCATTAAGAACTGGAGTGTAGAACTTAGTGATAATAGCATTAACATAGTTAGTTAATAAATCTTCTAAATATGTCTTTTGAGCATATTTCAATCTATCGTTGCTTCCGCATTCGCTAGCAGCAGTTACATAATAAGATTCAGAATTCTTGTTTGCAGGATCAGTTAACTTACCAATTTGAATTGAAGTTAAGCCTCTAACAACATCAACTAAATCTTTGAATACGCCATCATATGCATAACCTTCAGTATACCAATCTTTAAATACTTTAGCGATTTCTGAATTTGCATCAAGTTTAGCGATTAGAGCATCATCGATTCTTGCATAATCAACATCTCTTGCAAGATAAATAATAGTTTCTGGAGTTAAGTAGCTTAAATCGTAATCAAGTTCGATCTTTTCACTATTAACTGTAACAGAATATTTACCATAAGCTGTAACAGTAGTTGCTACATAGATGTGGTAACCGAATCCACCTCTAACGTATTTAGCACCGCTAAATTCGCTAGTGTATGCTGTTTCATCAAATGCGATATCGTCACCATAAATAGCGCTTAATCCGCTTTGAGTTTCTTCAACGCCTTCTTCGTTATTGATTAAGCGTTTATAACTTGCTTTAACAGCGTTAACGAAATCAGTATCATATTTATCAGCTTCAGCTGGAGTAATTGCACTAATTGATTCACAAACTAGTGATAATCCTAAAGTCTTATAAACTGAGAATTGATATGCTTCACCGTTTAACTTAGCGCTTTGGTATTGAGTAGATGGATCTACATTACCTTCTGCATCATAAGTTAATGTTTCATAATCTAATACTGGAACGTTTTTCCAAGAGTCAATAACTGTATTGATGCTTGATTGACGGTTTTCAACTTCAGATGATTTAAGAACTGCAACCATCTTATCATATAATTCTTCTGCGTAGTAAACTTGGGCATCTGTCCAATCTTTAGGATCAACTGTAGAACCGCTTGCGTCTTTAACACAAACTAGTACATGCCAGCCAGCTACACTGAACCAATCTGCTTTATTATCAATTTCAGCCATCTTGTTATAAGAAGTTGTAGCGCCATCAGTGAATAATACATCCCAAACGCTCTTTGAACCATTTAGGTTGAATGTAGCATCATCGTTATAGATGTTATTCATTGTGAATTCGCCATCAGCAAAGCTTCCAAGTTCTTGATATCTCTTAGCATATCTAGCTTGAGCATCTTGATATACGAAGTACATCTTAAGATCATCAGTAGTCTTAACGCCATATGAACCATACATATTAGTTAAGAATTCTTCCCAAGTCATTGTGCCATAACCATATTGTAAGTAATATGCGTTATAGTAATCATATGTATTTTGGGCATTTTGAAGAGGTTCTGTGATTACTTCTTTATAAGCATCAGCTTTTTCTAACCATTTGCCTTTTGCTGAATCATATACTTCATTTAATCTACTCCATTCACTATGAATGAAATAATCTTGTTCGTATAAGCTCATAACATTGATTAGGCCGTGATCATTAGCCATCTTTTCAAACATAATATCAGCGCTTAATTCATAGTCAGCGATTTTAGCAACTAAAGTCTTGCTCTTTTTCTTGCTAGCTTCGAAACTTGAATCAACTGAAGCCATATAGTTTGTTTCGAATGTATCATCATAAATTACTAAGCCTTTTTCTTTTCTTAATTCATTGAATGCAGTTGTAGTCTTAGACTTAGTATAGCTATCTTTAGCGCCAGCAGCGATATATTCGATTGCTTTAGCTTTTTGTTCTTCAGCGCTTAAATCAGCCCATGCTTTACCATATCCTTTAGCTGCGCTCCAGCCAAGCTTTAAGACAACTAAAGTAGAGTTAGCAGATGATGTTGGACCATAAACTTTATCTAAATCAAATTTATAATCTTCAGAATCTTTAGTTAGGTTATAAGCAGTTAAGCCTTGTTTTAATGTTGAAGATACTAATGTTTGGAATGTAGATGAAACATTAGCAAGTTCTGCATAAGTGAAGTGGAATTTAGATAAGAATTCATAAACATCTAAATCTTCGCTTGCGCCACCTTCATTATAATCTTCAATATTGAAGTTAGAACCATCATTATTTAAGCCGCTTTCTGCGTCAAATAAACCATTTGCTAGCCAATCATTAATTAATGAGTTTAAAGTAGTAAGGCCAGTTGCGTCAATAGCATCACTTCTAACTAATTTATGAGTACCATTTTCTAAAGTATATTTAGAATTATAGTTGTTATATAACTTAACCATAAATTCTAATGCTTGAGCAGCAGTTAATTTTGCTTCAGTTAATGCAGCTTCTTTAGCTTCAGATTCAGTTGTGCCTTCTACAGCGATTGCTTCATCGTATTTAGCTTTATATTGAGCAGCATTTACCCAAACATAATCAACTATTTGAACACCAAGTTGTGCAAATGCATTGTCGCGTTCATCAGTTGTATTGAACTTAACATAGATTGCCCAGTATTCATCAACTAAATCTTTTTCATATGTAGATGCATAAGTTGTAGTGATGCTTGGTGCATCATCATCGTCTACCATTGCTTGAGTATTAGCAAATGTAGCACCGAATTCATTGATCTTAGCACAAACAGCATCTAAGAATTGATCATAGACTGCCAATACTTTATCAATGTCAGCTTCTACATTAATATCTTTATCGCTAATTCTTGAAGCAAATGATACATGACTTACGCTTTCAGTATCGATTGTAGAGAACTTCTTAGAATTATAAGTTCCTTTAGTTTTAGTTTCTTTATATTCTACATTAACTAATTCGAATAACTTCTTAGCATATTCATCTCTTACGCCGTATGCTGCTTTTTCAAGTTCAGCTAATTTAGCATCGCTTAAATCTAGAGCATCTTTACCGTAACTAGTCATGAATGTTAAATACTTTTCCATATTTTGGAATACAGTATTACCATAAGAATATACTGCTTCATCCATTAAATAATCTAAAGTATATAAATATTTAGCATATTGATATGCATAAATATCTTTAATTTCTTTAACGCTTGTTACGTTATATGAAGAAATAGCTACATCGAACCAATTAGCAATTGTTTCTTCATCTTCTTTAGTAGCTTCTTCGATTTCTTCTGCTGTAGCATCATCAGCTAGTTTATCAACTGCTCTGCCATCAGAGAAGATATTATCAGAAATAAATTTGTCAAGGCCATCAACATCAGCCTTAGCTTTTTCATAATAAGTTTCGCCTGTAGGTGAGGCGATGTTTTGAACTAGATATGTATCAACTAGTTCAGTAAGTGCACTATTACCATATGTTTTAGTTAATAGTTCATATGCACTTTGATTGCTTACAGTTACATCTCCAACCGTTAAGAACTCTTTATCAGCATATTTATCTGATAACTTTGCGCTACTTTGGCTGCGAGGTACAACTGAGCATACAACAGCCACAGCAACGATTATTAAAATAACAGCTGCTAAAGGTAGTGTACGCATTAGAATTTTCTTAGCATTCATATTTTTTCACTCCCTCGTTATTAAAACACTATAACGATTATATCACTTTTTAACATTCATTTCAATATCAAAATATTTTTTGCACATTACATTTTTTTAATAATCATTTGATTTTAAGTTTTTTTTAATAATAGATAAAAAAATAAAAGGCCAATGGCCTTTTATTTATCAATATTTGGGTAATAAAAACTCTTACGATCAAACTGATTCATTGCTTGCGTAAACTCACCTTTTTTGATCTTCGCAAACTCTTTATCTAGCGCTGCTAGCTTTGAGTCGCTTAAATCTACTAAATGAATTACTAAAGCTTCGGGAATTAGTGGCTCTTTTGGTGAACCAAATTCCATCTCACCGTGATGAGCTAAAACGATATGGTTAAGAAGTGTTACTTCTTCGGTATGTTCGTAGCCTAAATCACGAGCAGTAGCATAAATGATATTGCTACCAATCGAAATATGACCAAGCATCTTACCTTCAAATGTATATTCAGTTCCTTTAGCACCGCTTAATTCAATTACTTTACCAATGTCATGTAAAATGATACCAGCATAAATTAGATCACTATTTAGAAAACTATACATTTTAATGTATGTGCTAGCTAGCATTAACATTGAATAAGTATGGTAAGCTAAACCTGAAATATAATTATGATGCATTGATACTGCTGCTGGATGATTAAAGAATGGTGTGTAATATCTAGAAATGATGTTTGATGTCACTTCTTTTAAGACATTATTTTCAATCATATCTACATAATCTAAGATATTTTGTTTTAATACTTCAGTATTAATCTTAGCTTTTTCGTAGAATGCAGATTTATCTACATCATCACCAACTAGTTCAATATCAGTAATATTAAGTTGCATCTTTCCTTGATAATCTTTAAATTTACCAACGACTTTATATACTTCACCATTAGATAATTTATTTCTGATTTCATCGCTAAATGACCAAATCTTTGCTTCGATCGTATCCGTACCATCATATGCTAGCATACTAGCATAATCAGCCCCACTAGTCGTTTTACGGATATGGACATCAGATAATCTAACTACTAAATCATTAACATCGCTACCAAATGAATAATCTTTAATTTTCATCTTTTTCACTTCCTGAATTATTAATGAAATCTAAATAGATTTTCTTAAGTTTACGCGATAATTCTTGCTTTTCTTCATCACTTACATCTACGTAATCCATATCGCTAATTAAATCCATGTTACCTTTAACCATTTGGTCAACATCTTTTTTAATCTTAGTTTGACGTGATTCTTTTAGTAACTCTTCTAGTTGCGCATCTTTTTCATGGATTTGTTGTTCTTGTTCATTAAGTCTTTTCTCTAACATATCAATTCTATGATCTGTTAGGTCTTTTTCGATGCTACTAGGTGGATTAACTGCTTCACTATAAACTGGTTGACTGATTGGAGCAGCTTCACTTGCAGGCGTATTTACTACTGGACCATCAAGTAATCTATTCAATTCGTTAACATCAACTAACATTTCTTCGTTGATATCTTCGTTTCTCTTACCAATGATACCGCTATGGTAAATATAATCACCTTTTGAATCATATTCAGTAAAGCCATTTTGCTCTAACTCTGATAAGCAATACTCTTTAATAGCTTCGTATTCATTAGGAATTTCACGTGTTAGTACTTTATAAATAATATTATCAACTAATACTTGAATATATTGAGCTGATTGGCCAGCACATATTTCTAAGATATCTTCACCTTTAAATTCAAGATCACATGTCTTTTTAATAATTAGGGCATCATACGCTCTTCTAATATTCTTTTCTGATGTATGGCTCTTACCAAGTAATCTATTTACTTTATTTGCTGATAAGCATGAATCTAGGCCATATGAGAACAATGTCAAAGTATCAAACCTGCACTTAGGATTAGTTAAGATTAAATTGTATGTCTTTTTAAACATTTCAATATTATCTACATAATCTAAATAATCATCATTTAAGTTTTCATTTACCGCAAAACATAATAACAAATATTCTTCGTAGTTAAGACGCGCATATTTCTTTGCTAGTTTCATCGTGCCTTTACGTAGTGAAGGTAGGTACTTATAAGCATTAGAACTAACTAGTAATCTAACGGCTTTTTTCGCATTTTCGCCGTTAATGATTTTCTTAAGTTCTGAGCATATATCTTTAAGATCTAATCTTGATAGAAGCTTTACATATACTTTCATTGCTGGTAAAACACCTTTAACTAATTCAAAATCAAGTTCGCTAACAAATCTAATTGCTCGTAAGATTCTAATTGGGTCTTCTTTGAATCTAGTTTTTGGTTTACCGATAGGACGAATTCTTCCCGCTTTAATATCTTTAAAGCCATCATATGCATCAGTTAGTTTAGAATTATGATTCATGGCGATGGCATTCATTGTGAAGTCACGTCTTGATAAGTCTTCTAGTAAGCTCTTTGAGTAGTGATATCTAATCGGTGTACGGCGATCAGAATATTCTTCTTTTCTGAATGTGGATAAGATGAATGGATAGTTGGCATAAGTAAGCTTAATGCTACCTGGTTTGTAATCAGCTACTTCGCAGTTAGCAAAGATTACTCTTGCCGCATCAGGAGTAGCACTAGTTGTAATATCGATTAATTCGCAGTCAACGCCTAAAATGGCAGAGCGTACTACCCCACCAATGAAATAAGCTTCATAACCATTGCTGATTAAGATCTTTAAAACTTCTTTACCGCGATCTAAATAGTTATTATCCATTGCTATCCTTTCTATATGTTTTTGCATTTCATATTTATCCAAATTACATTATATATTATTTTATTTTATTTATCAATTGCGTTTTTACTTTTAAATAACACCTTAATGATTTATAATTAAGTGAAGGTAAAATATATGTATAAACTAAACGCTCCCGTTGAGACAAAAATTGAAATTAAGAAAAGTATCTTTATCGCTAACTTGATTCCTGTAGCTAGTATACAAGAAGCTCAAGATGCTTTAAAATCCGTATCTAAAAAGTATTATGATGCCACTCATAACTGCTATAGTTATATCATTGGTAAAGATGCAACTGTCTATAAATACTTTGATGATGGTGAACCTAGCCAAACAGCAGGCATTGTAATTTATAACTGTTTACAAAAGAATAACTTAACTGATGTTATTTGCATTGTTACTAGATACTTTGGTGGCATTAAGCTAGGAGCTGGCGGCCTTGTTCGTGCTTATGCTAATGCGGCAAGTGAGGCAGTTAATGCTGCTTCCATTTCTGAAATAATAGAGTATGCTAGTCTAGTTATCGAATTCGATTATACATATACTACTCAAGTATTAAAGCTACTAGCTAGTGAAGAAAAAGTAGCTCAAGAGTATAAAGAAAACGTAAAACTCGAATTTAAGATACCTACTTCTAAAATTGAAGCTTATAAAGTTGATCTAATTAATCTCACAAATGGTACAGTTAAAATACATTAATATGCGAAAATTTCCTATCATTAAATGTTGATTTAATGATAGTTTTTTGTTAAAATGGAGGTAGAAAAAAGGAGGTAAATATATGTCAGTTTTAGTTTGTCAAAACTTGTCATACGAAAAGAACGGCAAGCAGCTAATTAAAGACTTTTCATATAACTTCCTAGAGAAAAAAGTATATGCAATTATTGGTAAAAGCGACGCGAATAGTCGCGATTTACTAAACTTATTATGTGCAAAAAATAAACCATCAAGTGGTGATGTATACCTTGATGGTAAGCTATTTTGGAATAACGGTGAGATTGATAATCGCGTATGCTTTATCCCTAACGACACCAAGTTTCCTCCTCATATTAAGTTACTTGATATCTTTAAATTAATGGCAACTAATTACCCTAGATGGGATAATTATTATGCATATGAGCTCTTAAACTATTTTGGTATTAATCCAAAATCAAGGTTCTCAGCTCTCCATAATAATGAAAAATCACTACTCTTTGCCATTATCTCTCTAGCAAGTAAAGCTAACATCACGATCATGGATAACCCAGTTGGTGATGCGGACTTAAAAGCCCGCTTTGACTTTTATAATTTCTTGTTTAAGCATCAAGCAACCTATCCTCGTACATTTATCATATCAACCGAATTAATCGAAGAGATGTCATTTTTAGTGGATAGTATCTTACTTTTAGATAGAGGTGTTTTAATTGAAGCCTTCACATCTAAAGAGATTAAACAAAACTTCTGCTACTTAACTGGTAAAACTGATGTTTTAAGAAATCTTATTTCAGGTCTAAAAATAATCGGTTATGAAGAACATGGATCTACATTAACTGTATGTTGTTCACAACGAATCAATAAAGACCTAACTCGTAAATTCCAGAAATATTTTATTGATATTTCGGAAGTTCCAATTCAAAAAGTCTTAATTTATTTGATTAATTTAAGAGAAAGGAAAGGTATCAACTAATGAAACTTAAACTTTCTTTTAAAGTCCATTTCTATAGTAATTATCGTTATTACTTATATTATTTAGCAATCGTAGCTTTATCACTAATTCTAAAATATAGTCTAAATATCGATTACGGAATCTATTTAGGATATATCATGATTAGTACATTCATCTTTAGTATATTACTTGGTATTTATGAATACTCAATAGTATTACATACATATCTAAATTTCCAACCAAATCCAAGAGCATTCTGGATTCATAGTATCTTTGCTAATATTGTTAATAGTATTATTTGTATCATTATTACGATAATATTTAATTTAATAATGAAGTTTACAACTGAGTGTACGCATATCTATGCTGGGGCAATAATACCTTTACTTATCTTAAATCTATTTGGATTTAGTATTGGTTCTTTAGCTTATATATTATTACACCGCGGAGAAAACTTACCATTTATTACTATTATTATTTTATTAGTTGCCTTAGTATTTTTTGGCCAAGTATTTAATAGCTGGCTAGTGTTGTTAATATCATATTATTTAGAAAGATTCCTAATTTGGATAATCTTACTTTGCTTAACTATCGCTAGTGAAGCAATAATAATACTAAGACTAAAAAGATTTATAAAATAAAAAAGATCACGCAAATAATTTGAAATAGTAAAGAAAAAGTAGACACAAAAAGATCAATTAATAACCCCATTCAGTTCTATATTGAATGGGGCTTTTGTACCCTAGGGTACAAGCCAG
>Ga0265301_10002490_pt1 | contig 21141 bp, 23 predicted proteins | sample AusTroGonzalo_MG_2_FD_193488 | JGI IMG/M metagenome (GOLD analysis project Ga0265301, IMG submission 193488) | Bovine rumen microbial communities from tropical cattle in Woodstock, Queensland, Australia - Gonzalo_04 | ecosystem: Host-associated > Mammals > Digestive system > Stomach > Rumen ... | reverse complement strand
GAGGAGAAGAAGCGCATCGCGCTCGGTCTGAAGCAGCTCGCTCCGCATCCTTGGGATGCACTCGATCCGAACCTCAAGGTCGGCGACAAAGTGCACGGTAAGGTAGTCGTTATGGCTGATTACGGTGCTTTCGTTGAGATCGCAGAGGGCGTTGAGGGTCTCGTTCACGTATCCGAGATGAGCTGGAGCCAGCACCTCCGTTCCGCTAATGACTTCCTGAAAGTCGGCGACGAGGTTGACGCTGTTATCCTGACGCTCGACCGCGCTGAGCGCAAGATGAGCCTCGGTATCAAGCAGCTCAAGGCTGACCCGTGGGCAAATGTTGAGACCAAGTACGCTGTAGGTACACGTCATTTCGCTAAGGTGCGCAACTTCACCAACTTCGGTGTATTCGTTGAGATCGAGGAAGGCGTGGACGGTCTGATTCACATCAGCGACCTCAGCTGGACCAAGAAGATCAAACACCCGAATGAGTTCACTCAGATCGGTGCACAGATCGAGGTTGTTGTTCTCGACATCGACGTAGCTAACCGTCGTCTGAGCCTTGGTCACAAGCAGCTCGAGGAGAATCCTTGGGAGGAGCTTGAGGCTAAGTTCGGCGTGGACACCGTTGTTAACGGTAAGGTCGTTGAGCTGACCGACAAGGGCGCTGTTATCTCTCTCGAAGAGGGCGTTGAGGGCTTCTGCACTACACGTCACCTCGCTAAGGAGGACAAGAGCCCGGTAGCTGTTGGCGATGAACTGCCGTTCAAGGTGATTGAGTTCAACCGCGACGCGAAGCGTATTCTTGTAAGCCACCTCCGTACATGGGAGGAGCGCAAGGAGGCACCGGCTAAGGCAGCTAAGAAAGCCGCTAAACCGGAGGAGCCGCAGGTAGAGATGCCGAAGGTTGAGAAGACCACTCTCGGTGACCTCTCTGCTCTGGCAGAACTCAAAGCTTCTATGGAAGCCGAGGAGAAACCGGCCAAGAAAGCCACCAAGAAGGCAACCAAGAAAGACGCTGAGTAATCAGCAGGATTTCTTAAACTGTGAGAGGCGACCGCATGGCCGCCTCTCTTCTGTTTACAGACCTTTCTTCGACGCATCGTACGAGAAGAAGTCTTCTCACCTACAGCTTCTTCGAAGCGTCGTAGGTCTCGATGGTCTTCGTCTGAATGATGACGCTCGTGTCGGCTTTCTGCCAGAACTCGCTCTTGGTCGTGATCGTCCGCGTCACGTTGCACGAACTCAGACCAAACGCCGCTCCCAGCGCCGTCAACGCCGCTATCAGCACGCTGATGATGATTTTAATGATCTGTTGCTTACTCATAATTTTTCATTTTTCATTTTTCATCTTTCATTCTTACGAATGCTCCTCGTCGTAAGCGGCCAGTTCTGTCCTTGACGGACTTGAACTGTCCTTACGAATGTTCCTCATCGTAAGCGGCCAGTTCGAGAGACCACAAGTAGCTCTTCATGGTCTTCTTACCGTTCGGCAGGTCCTTCTGCGCGAGGAAGTTCTGTTGGTCAGTGGTGACCTTGGAAAGATCCTTCGCGCGAGCTGCTACGGCAGCTGCCACGGTACCGAATCGTCCACGCTGTGCACGTTCGTCGTTGCTGAGTGGAGTCGTGCGTTTCGGTTTGCGACGGATATACAATCGGTTACATCCTTCCGTGTTAGTCGTCTCCGCTACGCGGTGCGTTCCGAGCAACATGTGCTCACAAGTGTGTTGACTGCCCTTACCGGGTTTTGCTAATGCGCCGGACACACTGTCAATTCCGGCGCTCCAATTTACTTTTGCCATTCGCGTGTGGCAATCGGCTCGCATTGGTCTGTACCGCTCCGCTAAACAGACGGGCGACCGATGCCTCCGCTCTCCCCACCGGGTGCACTACGTTAGCGCCCGTCGGGGACCCTCTATGCCTGAGAGGGGGTTAAGGTTGGTTAATAAAAAAAATGTTTTGTTGGTTAATTACACCATTTCATCATTGAGCGACTTGTCGCGCTCATTTCATCAATTTCCAATGAGATCCCCATTGGAATCATAATTGGAGTTCAACTTGTGCATCGCGTAGCCGAACAACGAACCAATCTTGTTCTGAGCGTTGTACTCAGCCACCAACTGGGTCTTTTGTTCGCTCGATCCTGCGAGAATCGCACGCACTGCCGCTACGACCTTCGCAAAACGCGCTTTCGCTGCCGTCTGAGCTGCACTCGGCTCCTTCGTGGACGGGTTACACAACTTGCCGGTATAGACCTTACCGGTACGTTTGTTCGTGCGGAAGTACACATCGCTGTGCTCACACACTTTCTTACGCATTGATTCAATCAATGCCATGGGCTTAATAAATGCCATAGTTAATAAAGTTTAGTTTAATGGTTAATGCTTCTTGCCATATTTGGCGATGAATTTTTCCCTTGCAGCTTTTCGGGCGGGTGTGTCTTTCCATTTGGTAGGACATCGTTGCACAATCTGTTTTCCATTGTACATTCGGAAATAGAATCCGTCTTTCTTGGAAAGTCGGCCACGGAGGGCTTCTATAGGGATGATGAGTATTGCTTGCATGTTACGGTGACGTTAAGGATGCGAACGAGATGCGAATGTTTTAGTCAGCATCAAATCCTAACAAAACACCGCCTCTCTCTCGAAAGACGGTGCAAAGATAGTGTTTGATTAAACAATGTGTTCCATCCAAAGTGATTTTTTTTACAAATCAGGAATAGGAATGTGTCTTCTTTTGGCTTCTTGAAAGTACCAAACAAAGCAGTGGTATACTTGGCGAGTGCTCATCTGATGCTTTTCACCCACTTGCTTTCGCGCCTCATGTGCCGCAACTCCCTTGTTACGCAAGATGAAATAATCATCCACTACCGCCTGATTCCTTACTTCAATCTCATGCCGCGTCTGCGACATATAGCTGTCGTTTGCCTCCCGTACCAAATATGGCACGTCGTATAAAGGGTATGTTTCCATCGTCTTAATCTTTTAATGGTTCGAACTCTCGGATGATGCTGAGTTTAAGCGCAAGGGCTTCTTCCAGCGTATAGATCCCGGCACGTTCTTTGTACCACGCGACGACCATCTTCGTTGTCTTGGCGAGGTCGTCAATGCGAGCGTCACCGTTATAGTTTGTCGGCTCTGCATCACGGGCATTGACGATTGCATACCATGGATTTGGGTGTACAGCTTCACCGCGACGTTTGCGGTCTCGGATGAGGCGATACACGCGATGTTGCATGTGGATGCTGAGCGTGTTCCAAAGTGCCGTCTCGCATTTGCTGCGCATGTTGTGGAACTCTCGCGGAGGGTTAAGCAGGTCCCACATATAATCAAAAGAGCTTTTTTCATCATTCATAAAATTTTTAATTATTGATGATGATCTGCATAGTATAACGTCATCATCATTTTCTTTTTTCTTTTATCGACCTTTTCTTTTGTCTTTGCTCGCCCTTCACCCCTCCCCGAAAGGAGGGGCTTGGGGGGAGGCTCTTAATCAAGACATTTCACCGTCAGTTTGACCTCATCCGGCTCCCAATCGGGGTGCTGAGCGACAAAGGCTTCAACGATACCTTTCATCTCCTTGGTGAGCGCAGAGGAATACTTCTTAGATTGGTCTTGTGCCGCTTTCTTCTGCCTCCAACGCTTAGCATCTTCGCCTTTGTAACGGTTGTAATCGGTCATGTCGATGACATCGGTGCGTTGCAGTTGGAACTTGTGCCCTTCGGCTTCCAGTTCGCCACGGTCAAGACCCTTTTCAGCAAGGATGGCAACCGCTTCTTTCGTTGCAGCGTCGCTAATTTCGTCAATACGTGCTTCGCACGCTTTAATGGTATTGCGCAACTCGCGCAGTTCTTGTAATGCTGTCATTCGCGTGTGGCTATCCTCGTACATGTACAAAAACTCCGTTTTAGTAGTAAGTACTCGGATGCACCCGCTCTTCGGTCCGCAAACAGCCTTCGGCTTCGGTTTACGTCCCGAGGGGATGCCCTCTAAGCCACGTGAGAGGTTTTAATCATTAGTAAATTCGTATTTGTTGAAGATTTCAAGGAGCTCTTCACGGCTCATCTGTTTCGGGTCACGACCGATGGAACGCAGCACACGCAACAGACGTGCGCAGCGGTAGTTTTCCGCGATGGTAACGATGCGGATGTTTTCGCGCGTCCAGTTGTTGATGTCGCCGTTCAGATGATCCACTTCCCAACCTTTGGGAATGGAGCCGAGCCAAGCCTGTGCCATGAGGATATGCACGCGGTAGTGTACGCCTTTGTACGTTACACCCGGGTACGTTTTGCCTCTGATGACACCGTTAAGAGTGCGCGTGTTGTAACTTTTTCGGGCGCATGTGTCCACCTTGCGTTTGTGCCAAAGTCCGTTTGCGTAACGGATGAACACATCGCCCCTTTCGGAAAGCCAGAACGGAGTGCCTTGTGCATGTGCGAGACTTATCCCCTCATGCGTGCAGACCTCTGGCGCAAACCCCTCACGGGGGTAGCAATACTGATTTGTTTCCATTTGCGAAATGTTTTGTGCTTGGCTTTGGTTGGAATGGCCATTCACTGTGCGCACAAGTCGCCAAAACTTTCGCGGTTAATAAATAAGTATTTGCGTCCTTCCTTTGTGAAAGACGCTGCAAAAGTACTGCTTATTTTTGATATGAGCAAACTTTGAAATTGATTGTAAAATGCTGTGTTTCAGCACTTTCTAAAACAAAAATAGTTAGTACTAAAACGGAGTTAAAACGAAAAATGCAAGAACTAAAACAAACCCGCATCTTGTTTTAATACAATGTCAATTTTAAAACGAACGATGCAGATTTTGAAACAGGGAATGAAAACGACTTGACAAAATCGTTTTAGAATTGGTATTTTAGGGCATAAAAAAAAGCGCGAAATCAACTGATTTCTACGCTTTCCCATTGTGAAATGAGTTGTTCGAACTCAGGAATGCTCTTCCATTCGCTTCTTTTCTGTACATTGACCGCCGAATTGGAAGGCGTTTTGTATTGACCATTGGCCTTTGTGTAAATATCTTCAAAATACTTTACAAAAGCAAGGTTTTTCTTCAGTGGTATGTTGCACCATCCCATTAGACAAGCCACGTAATCAGCAGGCACATTCTTGCGTCGCTCATTTGGTGGCAGATATTCGTCGAAATGCGAAATGATATAACGTACTGCCTTTATCTTGTCGCGGTCTTCTGCAAATAGTTGCAATTCCTCTGCCGTGTAGATGCCACGCTGTTCTTCTTCCACAAGTTCTTTGGTCGCAAGCGTACAGACATCCTCAAATTCGAGATTGTGAAATCCTTTCTGTGAAAATTCTTCCTCGGTCTCGCTTGCTTGCCGTAGATCAATCGCGGGGTTATTGTCTGGACTGAATTCGCTTGTGTTGATTCGGATACTGTGGATGTTCTTTTTTATGCGCAGATAGTTTTCTTCTTTGAAATCGTGATATAACTCTGTGCATTGGTTCGGGTCTCTGCGGATGTATTGCTCTTGTCTAATAACCTCAAGGCAGACAAGCAATGATTCGCGCAGCACATCAAAGAAGCGTGCCATATCATAGCAGAGCTGTTGCACTTCCATTGGATATTCTTTGATGTCAAACATAGGTTTGGTATATGGGGCAACGCTGAGCGATGAGCGTTCATAAATGGAAGGTGCTGTGTATTCTTGCGGAGAGATAGGGCGCACTGCAACGGTGCTGTTGGGCGTAAACTGCTTGTAAATGCTTTTCATTTGCGTCACGCCGCTATGTATCTTGCGCAGCAGTTGATGAGCAGAGTTGAAATAGTGATTGTTGCGTGTAACGAACTGCGAATTAAAGGTGGTGGAGAAGTCCACCAGTTGCGCGTGCTGTGTTTGTAAGTTGGCAATGGCGGCTAATACTTGCGCATCTATATTGGCAATATGCGTAAGATTGCGTGAATTACGCAGATGCAACGATGCCAGAAAGCGCTCCTGTGAGAAGCCCTCTATTGCTTGTACGACGGTTTCTAAACCCTCGAACGAATCAAATTGTGTCTGGTATCGCTGTGCCATTTCTGGTATATTGTTAGTGCGTCCAAAAGACACAGGTAAACGGGACCACAAACGAAAAGCGGCTAACTTCCCAACGGAGCCCCGCTTACCCATGCCGAAACACAGTAATCGGGGACATATCTCTTTCCGTTGATTAAAGTTAGCCGCTTTGTTTGTGAAGGAATATGCCTAATGCGCCGAAGCGCAAATAAAGTATGTTCTCCAATTTAATGTCCTGGAGTTTAGGACAGTCGCTTTCGCTGAAAGCGGCTGCAAAGTTACAACAAAAATTTGGAATATGCAAGTTTTGAGCGGGTTAAATGAAATTTTTGTGCATTTTTGTCATATTTATTTGCTTATGTCAAAAAAAAATTGTACCTTTGCACCCGATTTTTAATAGAGATAATTGTCTGCGAAACAAAATCCTACCAATTCACAGACAGAAAAACACGCTATTATGGATGAGATTATCGGACGTAAAAAAGAGATTAACGAGTTAATCAAAGTCTATTCGAGCCAAAAAGCGGAGTTCGTGGCTATCTATGGTCGTCGCCGTGTAGGAAAGACTTTCCTTGTGGACGAAGCACTTAGCGGAAAGATCACGTTTCGTCATGCGGGCCTAAGTCCTGTGGACGAGAAAGGCAAAGCCAATAACCTCAAGAAACAGCTCCAAAATTTCTATCAGTCCCTGCAACTACAAGGAATGCGCAAAAGTCACTGCCCCAAGAACTGGCTTGAAGCATTCTTTATGCTGGAGATGCACTTACAGCAGATAGACAACGGCAAGCGCCAAGTGGTCTTCATTGATGAGCTGCCGTGGTTGGATACTCCGCATAGCGGTTTCATCACTGCTTTAGAAAGCTTCTGGAATGGCTGGGCTTGTCATCGTAAAAACCTGATGCTGGTTGTTTGCGGTAGTGCCAACTCGTGGATGTTAGACAACCTTGTCTATAACCATGGTGGTCTATACGGTCGCACTACCTACGAAATCAAACTCTCGCCGTTTACGCTCGCCGAGTGCGAACAATTCTACAAAAGCCGAGGAATACAGATGTCACGTTATGACATCGCACAAGCCAACATGATTCTTGGCGGTATTCCTTATTATATGAATTACTTCGCACGCGAGAAGAGTCTGCCGCAAAATATCGATGCGCTCTTCTTCTCACCTAATGCGCCTTTGCACAATGAGTTTACCAATCTTTTTGCATCTGTCTTCTCCAGACCTGATGAACTGATGCGCATTGTGCGTTTCCTTGCCACGCGTCGCAAAGGCTTCAATCGCGATGACATCATCAAAGGGACACATCTATACAACAATGGCACATTTACCAGATTGTTAGATGCGCTTATTGCCAGTGATTTCATTGAGAAATATGTTCCCTTCGGAGAAAGTAAACGTAATCCGCACTACAAACTGATTGATCCGTTTTGCTTGTTCTACCTCCGTTTTGTAGATGGTCAAGACAGCATTGACAATGAGTTTTGGATGAACAACGTACAATCGCCGAAGATCAATGCTTGGCGTGGCTATGCGTTCGAGGACTTGTGCTTCCGGCAAATTGACCGAATCAAACATGCCATGCAAATAGCCGGTGTCGGTTCATCGCAATCGGCATGGGTAGTTCCAGGAACAGATAATAGCGAAGGAGCACAGATAGATATGCTCATCCATCGGAAGGATAATATCGTCAATATGTGCGAGATGAAGTTTTACAGCGAGGATTACACGGTCAAAGCTGATTACCATAAGAAGTTGGTTCACAGAACAAACCTGCTCCTTGAACAACTACCGCGTAAGATGGCGATACACAACGTACTCATCACTACGTATGGCTTGACATACAACGAGTACTCTCGTGATTTTGTGGCAACAGTTACGTTAAACGACTTATTTGCGCACTAAATCCATATAGATAATTGTCTACGAAAACAAAAATTACAATTTCATAGACAAGAAAAAGCAATAAATCACAGATATTTTTGGAGCAAAAAAAGGAAGAGTAATAGATTTGGTACACGCGTGTTCCAAATTGTGTCGCAACCAGTGGCCAAATTGAAATCGGCTACACCCGTAGCAAAATTGCGTGCAGAAAGGAGAAAACACCATGGAGAATGAAATTTATAGCACCTTGGATGGGGAGCCATTACCGGAAGTAGGAAAGAGCCGACTTGCCGAGTACAAGGCCATCGAAAAGGAAGTTGATGCGGAGGCAGAACGTCTCACCCGTGAAGAATTAGGTATGCCGGAAGACCAATGGTGGTTCGGTTCGTGCCATACATTCTGGAAATACAAGAAACGTATCTTGCGTGAGAAATACCACATGCGCTGGCGCAGTCCGCAAGACCTCAACCCCGAAAGTTGTTTTGATTAACAGCCACAAAAAAGGCTCAACCGAAGTCGAGCCATAGGTTTTACAACCTTCGGCCTTAATGGCCTTATTGTGACAAGCTATTCGAAGAGAAACTTGTTTCACGATGCAAAAGTACTGCTTTTTTGCGAGATATGCAAATAAATCACGAAAAATCGTTCATTTTTATACAAAATTATACGGAAACACATGGAAATTGACACGAAACAACGCATTTTAGGACTTGACACGGGAACCAACTCGCTCGGTTGGGCGGTTGTTGATCGTTTGCCGGAAGGATATAAATTGGTTGATAAGGGCGTGCATATTTTTCAAGAAGGTGTCACTATAGAGAATGGCAACCAAGAAAAATCGCGAGCCGCAGAACGAACTGAACACCGCAGTTTGCGCAAGCAGTATTGGCGTCGTAAAGTGCGCAAGATTCATCTTCTTGCGGTATTGAGCAATGCCGGTTTATGCCCTCCGCTCACCTCTGAGGAATTGCACACATGGCGCGTTGATGGTGTATATCCGTTAGCGAACGAGCCTTTTATGCGTTGGCAGCGTACGGACGAGAACAAAGGCGTGAACCCATATGCAGCGCGGTGTCAATGTATCGAGCGCGAGTTGGATATGGAGAACAAGAACGATCGCTACTTATTAGGTCGTGCCTTGTACCATATCGCGCAGCGTCGTGGCTTCCTCAGCAACCGTAAAGACCAAACAAACAACAAGGAAACAGGCGTAGTAAAGGAAGGTATTAAGGAACTCACGCAGAAGATTAACGATGCCGGTTGCGAGTATCTTTGTCAGTATTTCTACCAACTCTATCAACGCGGAGAACGAATCCGAAGTTGTTACACCGACCGCAAGGAGCACTACGAAAAAGAGTTTGCGGCAATATGTGAGAAGCAGCATCTCAATGGGGCTTTAGTTGAAAAACTGTATAAAATAATCTTTGTTCCGCGCCCACCGAAAAAGCAGAATAACGCAATTGCTAAATGTCCGTTCGAGCCTTCCAAACATTGTGCGCCAATCTCACATCCGTTGTATGAGGAATTCCGCATGTGGAGTTTCATCCGCAATATTAAAGTGCAGACTCCGGATGATATAGACTTGCGTGCACTATCCGCAGACGAGATAAGCAAGATTCAGCGGTTGTGGTATAGATATAAGAAGGGACAAACCAACTACAATTTCCATTTTGAAGAGATTGCGAAAGCGTTAGCGGGTAAAGGCAAATATTGTTATTACAAGTCCGCTGAAGACAAGCCTTTCCGTTTTAATTACTATCTAGATAGTAACGTAGCCGGTAGCCCTGTTTCGGCACAACTCAAAGACATTTTCGGAGAGAACATTCTCCAAGACCGCGAAGCCCTCGACAAGATTTGGAACGCTCTGGATTTCTTTACTGATGATGTAAAACTCAGTGAATGGGGTATCAAACATTATAATCTGACGGATGAGCAAGCGGACAAACTAGCACAAATGCGTCTGCCGGAAGGCTATGCTTCTTTGTCGCTCAAAGCGATAGAGAATATTGTGCCTCTTATGCGTGATCATGCCTTGATGTATTCGAGTGCCACACTCATTGCCAAACTCCGCGACTTGCTCAAAGACTATGATTTCGATGAAGAAGTGGATGCGTACCTCATTAACGACATTGAGGATTACTTGACGATTCCTACAGACAAAAACGGCAAACCGTTAATGAGCCGCGAGGAACGCAAACAGATCTTGGATCGCAAGTGGCAAACGCACTATAACCTTTCCGATAAGGATTTGAAGAAGTTGTACCATCCGTCTATGATAGAGGCATATCCCAAGGTGGAGAATAAGACGGACGGTGTTTACCAGTTAAAATCACCGCGTATCTCTGCACTCAAGAACCCGATGGTGATGCGTTCGCTCTTCCGCATAAAGGCGGTGGTAAATCAGCTACTCAAAGAGGGAACGATTGACGAGAACACCATCGTACATATAGAGTTCGCACGTAGCCTGAATGATGCTAATCGTCGAGCCGCTTTGCTGCGATATCAAACCATTTTGCGCGATGAACGGGAAAGTGCTCGGGAGGAAATAAAGAAGTACGTTCCGAATCCGACTGATGATGACATTCTTAAATATCTGTTGTGGAAAGACCAAGGCGGTGTAAGCGTTTACACAGGCACGCCCATTCCACCTGATTTACTCTTTAAGGGAGACCAATACAATTTCGAACATACTGTGCCACGTAGTATGGGCGGAGAATGGACGCGCGAAAATTTAACTATCTGCGAACAACATTTTAACACAGATATCAAGGGCAGTCAATTGCCGTCTCAACTCTCGGAGCAATATAAACAGATATTTGAAGCACAAATTCAGGCATGGAAAGATAAATACGAGGATTTGGATAAGCAGATACGTAAATTGCAAAAGCAATCCTCTGGAGCGACTACCAAAGAAGCCAAAGATGGTATAATCAAGAAGATACGCTTATTGCAGTTACAGAGTAAGTTCTGGCATGATAAATACGAGGCGTTCACTATTGAAGAGGACAAGGTGAAAGGCTTCACACGCAGACAAGGAACAGATATTTCTGTGATTAACAGATATGGTCGCTCTTTTTTGCAGACCTTGTTTGAGCGTGTGGACGTCGTGAAAGGAACAATGACAGCTGCTTTCCGTGAAGCATGGGATATTCAAGAACCCTACGAAAAGAAAGACCGTACAAACCATGTACACCACTGCATTGATGCCATTACGATTGCGTGCATGGGCAAGCGCGAATACGATAAACTGTCAGAGTATTGTCATGAGGAAGAAGCAAACCGTCATCGCCTTCATGGTGTAAGACTTCCTAAACCGTGGCCTACTTTCACGGAAGACATAAAGGATATAGAAAAGGAAATCCTTGTGTCTCACTATACTCCGAATCCGATGGGTAAACAGACCAAGAAGAAACTCCGTGATAGCCGTGGGCACATCATCCGTGATAAAGATAGACAACCGTTATACGCCGCAGGAGATACCGCGCGTGTCGTTTTGCATAACGACAAGATTTACGGAAAGATATTGAATAGCCATAACATAGACCCTAAACATCCTTCAGGAAAGGAATGTACTGTCAAGCGCATTCCGCTTGCGGAAGTGAAAGTTGATGAGGTCGTTGATCCGATAGTAAAACAGGTTATCGCAAATGCAATCGCTAAATACGGCAGTATAAAAGCGGCGATTGAAGCGGAACAAGACAATAACGATGGCTCTATTTGGTTAAACAAAGAGAAGAACGTTCGCCTAAAGAAAGTACGTTGTTTTCAAGATTTTGCCAGCGGAGCCGAGCCTATTCGTGCGTTACGGGACACTTCTACTAAAGAGCACAAGCGATTCCATTATTCGCGACCGGACGGAAACTATGTGGCTGCTATATACGAAGGAACCGATAAGAAAGGCAATAGAAAAAGAACATCTGTCATTGTGACTAATCTCGATGCCGCAAAAGCTTTCAATAAGCATCAGCCGATAGTGCCGGAAACAAAAGATGGATATCCATTGTTATGTACCATTAAAAAAGGTGACTTGGTTTTGCTTTATGAGAACTCACCGGAAGAACTCCACAATGCCACACAAGCCGAGTTAAGTAAACGATTATATAAGATTGCCAAAATGTCCGACTCTAACGGCTTACAAATAACGATCAGGTATCATCAAGAAGCACGAGAGGCAACCAAATTAAAAGAACTATTTGGCAATCCCAAAACAGGTTTATATGACTGTTCACAAGAGATTTATCCGCAAAGGAGATTGTCGTATAATCAGTTCAATGCACTTGTACAAGGACAACATTTTGAACTGACAGAAACAGGAAAAATCACATTTATATAGCCACTTTCTCTCTCAACTTGCCACAATTTCTCCTTCTTTATATCCTGTAATACATTGGATATTAATGGAATATAAACAATCAGTTGTGGCTTGCTGACGAAGAGAAAACACAGCAAAAATGGAAATTGACAAGATTTATAACATGGACTGCCTCGAGTTGTGGCTTGCTGACGAAGAGAAAACACATACAACCACCCTCCGCGATGTCATCTACAAGTACGAGTTGTGGCTTGCTGGCGAAGAGAAAAAACATACAACTATGTCGCGGCGAGGTGGCGCAGGGCTTCCGTTGTGGCTTGCTGGCGAAGAGAAAAGACATACAACCCATGTGGCGATCCATAAGGAGATGCACAAGTTGTGGCTTGCTAACGAAGAGAAGAGATATACAACACCTGCCCGAATATATCATCGACAAATTCGTTGTGGCTTGCTAACGAAGAGAAGAGATATACAACTCCATCGAGTGCGGGGTCGTACAACCCAGCGTTGTGGCTTGCTAACGAAGAGAAGAGAAATACGACAATCCATCATTTCCTCGGTGAACAGGATTGTGACTTGCTATTGAAGAGAACATTTTTATGGGATTACTATGCCCGAACGAGCGTTAGAATAATAATTGCCTTATGAAACTATACCACTATACTACCTTCACGAATTTTTGTTCAATATGGATACAACAGAAACTTAAATTCTCTCCATGGACAAATTGTAATGACGTATATGAAAGGGATAAAATATATCTGTTTACTCAACAAAGTTTAGAGTATAACGGAAAGAAATATCCAACTGGAGTATTCCGGCTATTCAAAGAAAATGTCTTTAAAGAGGTAGAACAATACCGACAAATTAGTTTTTGTGTAGATAGCAAAGATTGTGAAGGCTATGCATCTCCTATGATGTGGGGGCACTATGCAAGGGATTACCAAAGAAGCGGAGTTTGTATAGAGATAGATAGTTCCAAGATTAACTTTCCAAAGGGAGTTTATAAAAGAAAAGTATCCTATAAGAAGAAATTAGAACCGACGCATATCTATGGAGTGAACGCAGAAAGTGAAGATGCCGCTCAAACATTTGTCGTAAAGAATAGAAATAACCTTTTCTTTAGAAAGCACTGGCAATGGGATCACGAAAACGAGTACAGGATGGTGACCAAAAACAAAGAATGTGAAGCACTTGATATTTCTGGAGCTATAACGCATGTATATATCTTAGGAGAAGACGATATTACAAGACAAGCAATTAGAAGTATTGTAGGTGACACGAAAATGATTTCTTACTTGCATGTAGGAGGTTGGAATGGTCTTTCTTTGCTCTCAATGAACCTGCATGATAGAGAGGAACTTGAATATGAGATAAATTATATTAACGACAATCATATTGACATATGGCATGGAGATTGGTCTATCCCTAAATTTAATAACTAAGACATCTACACACGTCCCAAACGCGCGTCCACGCAATAACCGAACATTTTTTTGAAAAGTAGTTACCGGTAAACCGGTTATTTTCACAGCATGACCACACGAGAAGCATATCAGTTATTAGAACCAGCATACTTCCTAAAGGATAACGACCTTGTGCAACCGGCAACACCCGAAGATACGGAAACAAGGCGGCGTATAATTGACTTTGTGCATGAGGTTGAAACAGGACGTTTCATGTTGGCTATGTCATACAAAGAACCTTATCTTGATTTAGTCGAAGAAAAAGACTTCAATAACAAGTTCAATACGAACTACTTTAAGCAACACTATCTTTATTCTGCACTACTATGGTATCATAACAGCTTTGATTTGGTTTTACAATGCCTATGGTTCAAATATCGGCTATACGGAAACCTACCATTAAGAGAAGATAATATCGAAAAAATATTATCCAAATGTATGGCAACGGAGATAATGAAACGTTTGGATGATGACCAAATCAAAAAGCAACTTACCGATTTTGTTGATAGAAATACGGAAGTACATGATTTGGCAAACAGACTAAAACACCGCCAATATATTGAAAATGACAACTATCTGCTTTATGCAGAAGGTCTAAATGTTTTGGCTGATGGCTATGATTCGGACGTAACAAGGTATCGCAAAAAACTTGCTGACATCCAGTCTTTGTTAATGAATTACCACAAAGACATTATCCAACTGGCAAAAGACTTGCTGATTCCAATTCATAATTCTATTTCGAATCTCTTTATTACTGATTCCCAATAAAGCACTTTCTATTTTTCTTTCCCCAATAAGGAGTTCGGTAAACCTCACGGCTTAATTTCAAGACAGCAAACGAACGAATCGAACGAATCTAACGCATACACACCCGGGAAACTCCATAATCAAAATAAGAATAACCTCCGCTTATTCTCAAAACGCTGTGAAAGAAAGACGCTGAGTAATCAGCAGGATTTCGTGCTTTTCATTTGAGAGATATCCTTTGGGGTGTCTCTTTCTTTTTTTTGCAAATAAATTTGCGTATATCAATTTTTTTTTGTACCTTTGTCGTCAGAATTGGCTCGTAACGACTGAGTATAAACGAACAAGGAAATTTTAATGATATGAAAAAAATTCTATTTTCTCTAATGGCGGTACTAGTGCTGACCGCGTGCAACCCCGACCAACCGACAAAAACGTATTTCACGTTGTGGAATGACTGCGAGGCCTTGACGGCTTTGAAGATATACGTGGAAGATGTGACGAATCCGCAGTCCGCGAATTTCATTCCCGTAGCCGACCGCATCGCTACCTTCGACATGGACGGCACGTTCGTCGGCGAGTTGTATCCGACATACTTCGAGTACAATCTGCTGGAGTATCGTGCGTTGGATGACACTTCTTATACGGCACCCGCAGAGGTGCATGCAGCGGGTCAGAACATCCGCGATTTTGTGCGTAACGGCACGCCGCTGCCCGATAAGTTTGACATGGTACATGCCAACGCAGCCGCTAAAGCCTATTCGGGCATGACGTTGGCTCAGTTCGATACCTATGTGCTCGATTACGCCAAGAAAACCGCCAACGGCTTCAAGGGCATGACCTACGGCGAGAGTTTCTACAAACCTATGCTGGAAGTGTTCAATTATCTGGAGGATAACGGTTTTACCTACTATGTCGTTTCCGGTTCCGACCGCTTCATCTGCCGTGCGTTAGTACGTTCGATAGGTATTGCGCCCAACCGCGTCATTGGTATGGATGTGCGGCTGGAGGCTAGCAATCAGGGAGACGTGCCCGGAGTTGAATATACGATGGGCAAAGAGGAAGATATCATCCGCACGGACGAACTGATCATCAAGAACCTCAAGATGAACAAAGTGCAGCAGATTACACAAGAGATAGGTAAGACACCGGTGCTGTCGTTCGGTAATAGTTCCGGCGACTGCGCGATGCATAACTTCTGTATGGGCAATGAACAGTACAAGAGTGCGGCGTTTATGCTGGTGGCGGACGATGATGCACGCGACCATGCAGACTTGGCTGAAGGTGCTCGTCGCGAAGCCAAATGGCGCGAAGCTGGCTATCATATTATATCAATGAAGAATGACTTCAAGACCATCTATGGCTATGGGGTGGAGAAGACCGATTTTATCTTCGAATAAATCTGACTTGTACAATATATGTGGAATTTTGTTGAAAGTTTTGAAAACAATCTCATCGCAGAGAACCGCTACCAAATGATTTTGGACGGTTTGCAGGTGACGTTGTTCATCACGTTCAGCTCCGTCATTCTTGGCACCTTGCTCGGTGGGCTGGTTTGCTGGGCACGTATGAGTCGTCACGCATGGCTACGCAATACCGCCAAGGTCTATATCGACCTGATGCGTGGCACACCTGTGTTGGTGCTGCTGATGCTGATGTACTACGGCAACCTTTCCGGCTATGCCTCCGTTCAATTTCATCTGTAATGGACAACTGTCAGGACTGGAACCCGACATCCTCACGATTACTTAGAGCGTCGCAAGACGATTGAGACAGGTCTGCCTATCCGTATCGGCGACGATTGTTGGCTTGGTGGCGGAGTCATCGTGTGTCCGGGTGTGACTATCGGAAACCGTGTGATAGTAGGTGCCGGAAGTGTCGTGACACATGACATCCCGGATGACGTGGTGGTAGCAGGTAATCCTGCAAGAATAATCAAAAGATAGAGTAATATGATATGAACGTTGAACAATATAGAGACTACTGTCTTTCATTAGGCGCGGACGTGGAGGAGAAACTGCCGTTTGTGAAGTTCAAGAACGGCGATGGCGTACTCGTGTTCTATGTCTGCGGGCATATGTTCTGCTTCTTCGATTTGAATGAATTTCAGGTGGTGTCGCTCAAATGCCAGCCCGAACGGATAAACGAGCTGAAAGCGCAGTATGACTGCATCGGCAATCCGTATAACGAGTCGCCGAAGCATTGGATTGGTCTTGACCCGCATACTGCTCCCGACGAGTTGGCGTGCGACCTTATCCGCAATTCCTACGATATAGTCAAAGCGAAATACAGTAAGAAAAAATAACATGATTCTTTATTTCTCAGCAACAGGAAACAGCCTCGCCGTGGCACGGCAATTGGCGGATCAACTGAACGAACAACTAATGCCGCTGGTAGAAGCAGTAGGCGTAGATCTGACGAACGAAAAGCGCATCGGTTTGGTCTTCCCGACTTACGATTTCAATCTGCCGCCTGCTTTGCCCGATATGATAGCGCAACTGCGCATAAGTCCTAAGTCCTATGTGTTTACAGTCATTACCTGCGGCAGTATGGTGGGTAATTGCGTGTGGGTGTTGCGTCGCATCCTGCGCGAGAAGGGCATTGAATTGGCTTACAGCCATAAGGTGTCTGTACCTGATAATAGTGCGCTTGCGTTCGGGCGTAATCCTAACAAGCAGTTAGGTAAGTTTGCACGTGTACCGGCTCGTATGGAACAGATTATCCGCGAACTACAAGCAGAAAGCCACACCTTGCACTATAGTTGGTTCGGCCTTCTTTCCTGGCTCCTCGGTCGCCCTACAATAGAAAATGGCATGATTAAAGCCTTGGGGCCGAAAGTGGATGCCGACAAGTGCATCGGCTGTGACATCTGTGTCCGCGTCTGCCCGATGAAGAATATCTCATTAGTCGAAAGTCAAAAGACAAAAGACCGTCCTTCGGACTCAAAGAAAGCCATCACTGGCGACCACTGCACGGTTTGCCTCGCTTGTGTACACGCCTGCCCGCAGCAAGCGATGACCACGCACGGTCACGAGACGCTCAAAGAACGTCAGTACCGCCATCCCGACATCAAACTCAAGGACCTGATTAAGCGATAATAATATGAAACAAAGAAAGTAAAACATCCATATTATGCAAGGCAATTTTACGTATTACAACCCGACCAAACTCTATTTTGGTGAAGAGTCCCTGAACAAACTCAAGGGCGAGTTAGCGAATTACGGTCAGACCGTGCTGCTTAACTACGGCAGCGGCAGCGTCAAGCGCAACGGCATCTACGACCAAGTGGTGGCGATCCTGCGCGAAGGCGGCAAGACCATCGTCGAGAACCCCGGTGTGATGAGCAACCCGACGCTGGAGAAGCTGAATGAAGGAATCCTCATCGCCCGTGAGAACAAAGTGGACTGGATACTGTCGCTCGGTGGCGGTAGCGTGTGCGATTACTCTAAAGGTGTGGCAGCGTCTGTTGATTTTGATGGCGATCCCTGGCAATCGTTTTGGGTGGAAGGCAACCAACCGCCGAAAGACCAGCGTATATTGCCTATCGGTTGTATCCTGACTATGGCGGGCACCGGCAGCGAAATGAACGGCGGTTCGGTCATTACCGATGCTGAACATAGCAACAAACTCGGACACGTGTTCGACAGCCGTCTGATGCCGAAATTTGCCATCCTCAACCCACGATTCACGATGACGGTGCCCGTCGAGCAGATGAAAGCCGGCATCTACGACATCATGAACCATATTTTTGAGCAGTATTTTAGCGATTTTGACGACAATACTAGCGATTACCTGTCCGAAGGGCTGATGCGCAGTCTCATTGTTGCTTCGCGTGCCGCTGTTAAGGACCCGCATGACTACGAGGCACGTTCGAACATCATGTGGACGGCTACGTGGGCGCTTAATACGCTTATCAAATGTGGCAAGTCGGAAGACTGGATGGTACACATGATCGGTCACTCGTTAGGCGCTTGGACGCACGCGCCGCACGGATATACCTTGGCTTCCGTCTCGATGGCGTACTACCGCCGTGCGATGGAGAAGGGACTGCCTAAGTTCGTGCGTTTCGCGGAAAACGTTTGGGGCATTCAGCCGGAAGGCAAGTCCGACCGCGAAATAGCCGAGGCAGGACTAGTGGCTTTGCGCAACTGGATGATAGAGATAGGTCTTCCTCTCACCATCACAGAGATAGGTGCCTCGCCGGAAATGATTGACGACATCGTTTCCACCACCGTCATCTATCCTGCCGGTTACCTCAACCTTACAACCGAGGACATCAAGGAGATATTAAAGGAGAGTTTGTAATACAATGCGGATGAAAACAGCGATAATCATTTTGAGCATACTGGCGCTACTGGTCGTAGCGGTGGTGGCTGTGCTGCAGCATCCTGCCTTCGGTAGGCGCATGTCAGCGGAGCGCAAAGCGCGTATCGAAGCATCGCCTAATTACCGAGACGGGATGTTCCAGAACCAACAGCCGACGCCGCAGTTCACGGGTGACCACAATACGCTCAAAGCGATGTGGACAATGCTGATGCGGCGGGACAGTAACCGTGTGCCCATCGAACCAATACCGGCTGTCATTACCAACCTGAAAAGCATGCCGAAAGACCGAGATTGGTTTGTATGGTTCGGTCATTCGTCGTATCTGTTTCAGTTAGGCGGCAAGCGTTTTTTAGTGGACCCGCTGCTGAAGATGGAGTTTCCCGCATCGCTGATGTTGAAACCCTTCAAGGGCACAGACATCTATACACCGGATGACATGCCCGAGATTGACGTGCTCATCATCACGCACGAACACTGGGATCATCTCGACTATGCCACTTTGCGCGACTTGCGCCCGAAAGTGAAGCAAGTGGTTTGTCCGCTTGGAGTAGGCGAATATCTGGAGTATTGGAAATACGACCCATCTACCATCCATGAGATGGATTGGATGGAACATTTAGCTATCAGCCATCAGCCGTCAGCTCAAATTACTTGTTTGCCATCTCGCCATTTCTCCAATCGCTTGTTACGTGGTCGCAATCAAACACTATGGGCTGCGTTCATGGTTGAAGCAGGCGACCGTAAGGTATATATAGGTGGTGACGGAGGCTATGACGACCGATTCCGACAGGCGCGTGAACAGTTTGGTAAGATTGACTTGGCTATCATGGAGAACGGCCAGTATAATCCCAACTGGGCGTATATCCACATGTTGCCGCAGGACTTGGAGAATGCCATCCTGGACATGCAGCCCAAGCAGGTGTTTACCGTCCATCACGATAAGTTCTCGCTATCCACGCACGCATGGTCTGAACCCGACAGCGTGGCTCGCTCTATCGCTGAACGGAATGCCATCCACCTATTAGACCAACCCATCGGAACAGTAATATATTTTTGATACAGAAAACCTAATATGTCAAACGCTGATTTAGTACAATACATCATAGAGCGGGCCTCCCAAGCCGGCGAAGTTAGAGCACGGAAGATATTCGGAGACTACTGCCTCTATTGTGATGGTAAACCGGTCGGACTGATCTGTGACGACTATCTGTATCTCAAACCGCTCAAGGAGCTGGAGTCTGTTCTTCGCGAGGATGACCGACAGATGCGCCCACCTTACGACGGTGCCAAACCGCACTACGTGATAACCGATGTTGATGATGCCGACTACGTCTCGCTGCTCGTAAAAACGGTAGTTGAGAAATTACCCTCGAAAAAACGATGAAACGCATCTGTGATTTCATAGCCAAATGGATGGGCGTGCTGGTGCTGCTGGTCGCAGCAATCAGTATCGTTATGCCTCAATCGCTGACGTGGGTGGGTACATGGATTATCAATCCGATGTTAGGCATCATCATGTTCGGCATGGGACTCACGCTCACGGCGAATGATTTTCGGATTATCCTCCATCGTCCTGTAGATATACTCATCGGCTGCCTCACGCAGTTCACCGTCATGCCGCTTCTGGCATGGGGACTGACACGGGCGTTCTCGCTTCCTCAAGAATTGGCGATAGGTGTCATTCTGGTCGGTTGTTGCCCGGGAGGAACAGCTTCTAACGTCATTACGTATCTGGCGAAAGGCGACTTGGCGCTCTCGGTTGGTATGACGGCTGCATCGACCTTGTTGGCACCGTTGCTGACGCCGATTCTCGTGTGGTGGTTAGCCGGTACGATGGTGGATGTGGATACGGTAGGCATGCTGGTCAGCATCCTCTGTGTGGTGATCCTCCCTATCGCAGGCGGACTGCTCTGCCAACGCTTCATCCCCAAGATGACGCAGCGTGTGACGCCGTATTTGCCTGCTTTCTCGTCTATCGCTATCGCCCTCACCGTAGGTATCGTCGTGGCGCATAATGCCGACCGACTTCTGACCGCAGGCCTGATTGTCGTGCTTGTTGTGATCTTGCATAACTTGCTCGGACTCGGTGTCGGTTATCTGGTCGGACGTCTGTTGCGCTTGCAACGGCCTAAGTGTGTGGCATTGAGTATCGAAGTCGGTATGCAGAACTCCGGTTTGGCTACCTCGCTGGCGGTGCTGCATTTTGCCGCATTCCCTTTAGCCACCATCCCAGGGGCTGTATTCAGTGTCTGGCATAACATCAGCGGCGCGATTGTAGCACGCATCTCGTCCACCATACTAACGAAGAATAAGCAATGAAACAACAATAGTTATGGACTTTCACATTTACGGAACACAAGGCCAACCAACGTTGCTACTCCTGCCGGGTTTGGGCGTGTCGCACGATA
>Ga0265301_10002486_pt1 | contig 21154 bp, 17 predicted proteins | sample AusTroGonzalo_MG_2_FD_193488 | JGI IMG/M metagenome (GOLD analysis project Ga0265301, IMG submission 193488) | Bovine rumen microbial communities from tropical cattle in Woodstock, Queensland, Australia - Gonzalo_04 | ecosystem: Host-associated > Mammals > Digestive system > Stomach > Rumen ... | reverse complement strand
CTCACATGGAGAATTAATCCAACTTTCGCTGGGCTATGCCCCGGTATAGGACAGATTGCACACCTGTTACGCACCCGTGCGCCGGTCGCCACCAAAGAAAGCAAGCTTCCTTCGTGCTGCCCCTCGACTTGCATGTGTTAGGCCTGTCGCTAGCGTTCATCCTGAGCCAGGATCAAACTCTTCGTTGTAAAAAGAAATTATAAGATAGCTCAGAATAACCGATTTATTTAAGTGTAGAAATTTTAGGGAACTCGTGAATAGTTCACGACCGAAGTCGTGGACTTCTCATTATTTCAGTTCTTGTACTACATCTTGTTATAATAGACATCTTTTCAAAGATCGTTGCTTAGGCTCGTTAGGTGTTGTACCATTTTTGAGCGAAAGCGGATGCAAAGGTACAACAAATTTTTGAACTGACCAAATATTTTTGCAAAAAAAATACATAAAAAATGCATTTTCTTTGTAACTTGCTGATTTTCAGCAGTAGTAATTTTTGTTGTTTTTGGGTGTTTTTATGTCTTTAGGTCAAAAAGCCCTAAAAAAGCCCCTTTCCGGAGAAAGATATTAAACGCGTACGCATATATAAGGAACGCGCGCGCACGTAAATGTAGTAAAGCGACCCACATGGGCCGCTTTACGTTAAACGGTTAATATGTTAAGCCGATAAATTGTTAAGCTGTTGAGTTATTGGAGCTGGGCTCTAACGAAAGAGAGTTTGTATTGTTCGCCTGCTTGGATGCCATCAAAAACGCCGCCCGCCGGAGGACAGAATTGTGAATTGGCTTTCGTACCACCCGGTTCAATACCTACAGGGAAGACTCCTATTTTGGTGCCATCGAGTCTTTCAATCTGAATAACGAGGCGCACTCTCGATTCCTCTTTTTTATCCATCACCATGTTGAGCGGAATGCAACGATTGGCATCAGCCGTGATGATTTCGCTGACGAAAGCGATGTAGTTACCATCCGAACCGCGGATTTCGAACTTGTCAGATGGGGCCGCAGGAGTTTCTGCTACTGGAGCGGGTTCTTCAGCGGCAGGTTCTTCGGCAGGTTCTTCGGCAGCGGGTTCTTCAGCGGCAGGTTCTTCGGCAGGTTCTTCGGCAGCGGGTTCTTCAGCTGGAGTTTCCTCAGCCTCCGCCATTTCGGCTTCAAGGATTTCAGTAGCCTCTTCGTTCGTTTCTTCGAAGTATTCCTCTTCATTGGCTTGTTGGTCAGACTCGGCAGGTTTAGTGCCACATGCGAAAAGCGTCATAGTGATGAGCGCTAATGCGAAATAAGAGATTTTTTTCATAACAGTGAGGGGTTTTAATGAGTTATTTGTGTGGACAACAGTTTGTCCATTTTGTAGGAGATGGTGATATGGCGATTTCCTTCGGCGTTGATACGTTTCATTTCTTGGCGGAAGAGTTGGCCGTGTGTAGAAGTGTCGCGGAGGTGGTTGACGGCGATGAAATAATGGATCATCTCATGGAGGATGGTGTCTTGGATCAGTTCTTCAGGCAAGTCGTAACGGGTGTTAATACGTAATTTGAAGTCGGTATAGGTCCAATCGCCGAACACGAGCCATTTGCGATGCTTGACGAAGGTTAGTTTGCCGAGGAACGTACGGGCATTGGAGAGCTTGATGGGGACAGGAGGGAGATGTCCGCCGAAATAGCGGGCATTATACTCGTCAAAGCAGGATTGTATGTAGTCTATGGATGGTATCATATAATTTTGTGCAAAGGTACGAAAAAAAATTGAGATATGCAAATTTTGAGGGAGAATATTTGATAAAAAAAGAGAAAAAACGCCAAGCGGTGAGGCTTGGCGGAGTAATTCAAAGCCGAATAACATTCGGCACAATGGACGATGTTTATCTTACGGCTTGGCCTTGAATAGTGTAGGTCTTGTCATTGCTTTCAATGAACACTTGATCTTTTTGTAAGTACTTGCGAGCATTATTTCGCGGCGCAGAAACTTCATTTACGGCTGAGGGAGTGCCATTTCCAGGGAGAGAATAGATGTATGTTTCTCCATCTGTACTAATTAGGAAATATTGCCCATCGATTTGCGTAATTATAGGACTATCTCCATTTATGGTCGCAATCAATTGACCATCTTCATTATATATCGATGATGGTTTATTATAACCTCGTAGACAAAAACACACTTTCCCGTCAGTCGTCAATAAATTTCTTGAAACCAGACACACATGATTATAGGAATTTATTTCTGGTACTACATGAATAGATTTATATAAAGAAAAGTCGTTTTTGTTGTACAAGTTAATTGTAATTTCGCCATTCCCAGAACCAGTAAATGAATAGAAATAAGGTGATTCTATATATCCATAGTTCGGACTATATGTGTTTCCAAAGTGAATATTTGCAGTAACATAAGCCATCCCTTGAAAAGTGTGTAATAACGTAATTTGGGCATTGGAAACCGAAGCAACAAAGAGTGCTGCAAAAATTAAAATTGACTTTTTCATAATAGTAAAATTTTGATTAGATTAATTTGAATAAATTTAGATTATTTAACTTGCATTTACATGCTGTCCATATATACCAATCTACCTTTCGGTAGCCAAGAGAAGTTAAGTGATATTGCTGCATGAAGGCATCATACACCTCTTTATAGAAAGCGTAATCAAGTCTCATTTTCTCATCTAATGAGGATTTCGCTCCATCAAAGCCCTGTAAGTTGCCTTTTGCTATTACTTTTGCCAAATAGCCACGAACCAAACTATCATTAATGGGATAAGCATTCGGATTGTGATTTGCGCAATACTTAGATGCGAAAGAGTAATTCTTACGGGGAAGGAGATTTGCTATTTGGTCAACAACTGTAATCTTTCCTGCTTGTAGGTCTTTATCGATGTTTAATGCCGTCATTCTTTTGGCAAGTGTAGAAATAGCCCAAATATTGGTACTATAAAACTTGTTCAAAATACTGGCTTTTGTCAGAACCTCATTCATATCGATATTAGTAGGAAAAATCTTGTCAAAAAGTATTCGTATCACTTTCTCTTGAGGCGCATAGACATCCATACCAGGGTATGTCCATTTCGTTTTCGCAACCATTGTTGCCTCCGCTCGCAGAGATTTCGGCAAGCGAGATTTGGGAAGTAGTTTTGTTTTTGCCATAGTACTATGCTTTAGTTATGCCTACTCTTTATCGGATTTTCAGCTTACTCCGTATAAATACACGAAAAGCGTGGGTTTTCGTTCGCTTCATTTGATTTGTTGAGGTCTTCGACTACCTTTATCACTCAAATTTACGCACTGAAAACTCACGCTAAACGTGAGCGTGCATAAACCGCGCTTGAGTGATATTGTTAAAAGTGTCGAAGTTTCAACAAATCAAGTTTTGGCTTATTACGCTTCTTTGGGCGCTCGCTTGCGCCATATATAATGCAAAGAAACCTTTGCGGGTGCAAAGGTACGAAAATTTTCTAATATATGCAAATAAATGTGAGATTTTTAAGAAAAAAGCATCGCAGATAACATGCAAAAGAGAATCAGCACATCGTGAAACGATGTAAATGCCAATGCTACATCCCGCATGGGCTACACCCGCATTGAGGCCTCGCGGGCGGGCGACGCGATAAACGAGACGCGAGGGCGAATTGCCCGGTCGTATAGAACGGGCGGCGATGCGGAAAACCGCCTACACCGCAAGCCCACACACAAATGGGATAACCGGCATACAATGCCGGGCAAATGAACGAAGGGGCGGGCGAGCCAGCAGAAAAGAAAGAAAATCCCCCACTCCGTTGCGGGAGAGGGGGATTAGCGTTAGCCTTGGCATTGGCCGTTGGCTTACTTAACCTCTTCGAAGTCGACGTCCTCGGCGTTGGAGCCGTTGTCGGAGGAGCCGGCATTGCTGTCAGAGCCGGTAGTTCCTTGACCGCCTTGTGCGCCTTGCTGTGCTTGCTGTTGGGCAGCGTACATCTCTGCGCTGGCAGCCTGGAAAGCAGTCATGAGGGCGTTGTTAGCTGCTTCGCACGCATCGGCGTCACGCTTCTCATAAGCGGCTTTGAGGTCAGCAAGGGCTTTCTCGATCGGAGCCTTCTTGTCAGCCGGAATCTTATCGCCGAACTCAGCGAGCTGCTTCTCGGTCTGGAAGATAGCTGCGTCCGCCTTGTTGAGTTTGTCAGCCTGCTCTTTGGCCTTCTTATCGGCTTCAGCGTTAGCTTCTGCCTCGGCTTTCATTCGCTTGATCTCGTCGTCAGACAGACCGGACGAAGCTTCGATACGGATCTTCTGTTCCTTGCCGGTAGCTTTATCCTTAGCGGTCACGTTGAGGATACCGTTAGCATCGATATCGAAGGTTACTTCGATCTGCGGTTCGCCACGACGGGCCGGCATGATACCATCAAGGTGGAAGATACCGATTTGCTTGTTCTGAGCTGCCATCGGACGCTCGCCTTGGAGCACTTTGATCTCAACGGACGGCTGGTTATCGACAGCGGTCGTGAAGGTCTCAGTCTTCTTGGTCGGGATAGTGGTGTTGGCCTCGATCATCTTGGTCATGACACCGCCCATAGTCTCGATACCCAGTGAAAGCGGGGTTACATCGAGCAGGAGGACATCTTTCACATCACCGGTGAGTACACCGCCTTGGATGGCTGCACCTACTGCTACTACCTCATCGGGGTTCACGCCCTTCGAAGGAGCCTTGCCGAAGAATTTCTGTACAGCGTCTTGGATAGCCGGGATACGTGTCGAACCACCTACGAGGATGATCTCGTCAATATCGCTGGTCGTGAGGCCTGCGTTCTGCAGGGCTGTACGGCACGGAGCGATGGTACGTTGGATGAGGTCGTCGATCAGTTGCTCGAATTTAGCACGTGTCAGGGTCTTTACCAAGTGTGCCGGAACACCGTTTACCGGCATGATATACGGCAGGTTGATTTCCGTAGAGGTAGAGGACGAAAGCTCTATTTTAGCCTTCTCTGCTGCCTCTTTGAGACGCTGCATAGCCATCGGGTCTTTGCTGAGGTCTGCACCGCCGTTCTCATTCTTGAACTCCTGAACGAGCCAATCGATGATACGATGGTCGAAATCGTCACCTCCAAGGTGGGTATCACCGTCGGTTGCTTTTACTTCGAAGACACCGTCACCGAGTTCGAGCACGGATACATCGTGGGTACCACCGCCGCAGTCGAAGACAACGATCTTCATATCCTTGTTGGACTTGTCGAGGCCATAAGCCAAGGCAGCTGCGGTCGGCTCGTTGACGATACGACGTACGTTCAGACCTGCGATCTCACCGGCTTCCTTGGTAGCCTGACGTTGGGAATCGTTGAAGTAAGCAGGCACAGTGATGACAGCTTCGGTCACTTCTTGTCCGAGGTAGTCCTCAGCGGTCTTTTTCATCTTCTGAAGGATGATGGCGCTGATTTCCTGCGGCGTATAGAGACGTCCGTCGATGTCCACACGGGGAGTGTTGTTGTCGCCACGCGTTACTTTATACGGAACACGCGCGATTTCAGACTGCAAGCGGTCGTAGGTCTCGCCCATGAAACGCTTGATAGAATAGATAGTTTTGGTCGGGTTTGTGATTGCTTGACGCTTAGCAGGGTCGCCTACTTTACGCTCGCCGCCATCGATGAATCCGACTACAGAAGGAGTAGTACGTTTACCTTCAGCGTTAGCGATAACGATGGGTTCGTTACCCTCCATAACGGCTACACACGAGTTTGTGGTACCGAGGTCAATTCCAATAATCTTAGACATAGTAGTATATTTTTTTTAGTTAATATTCTGGATATTCCGGACATTCTGGATATTCCGGGACTTTCGTCAACCAAGAAATGACAAATACTATGCCAAATAAAAAAAGTCTGCCAAACATGACAATTTGGCAGACTTTTAGGGGTTATGGGTTACCGGTTACGGGTTAAGGGCTATGACAAATCGTAGCCGTAATGTCGTAGGCGACCGGTATTGGAACGCCAGTCTTTGTCCACCTTGACATACAACTGTAGGAAGACTTGTTTTTGGAAGAACTCCTCGATGTCTTTGCGGGCCATCGACCCTACTCTCTTCAGCGCCGAACCGGCTTTACCGATGATGATACCTTTCTGGCTGTCCCGTTCGCAGTAGATAACGGCATCAATGCGAATGAGGTTGTCCTCTTCCTTGAACGTTTCCACTTCCACCTCCACGGAATACGGAATCTCTTTGTCGTAATTAAGCAAGATCTTCTCGCGGATAATCTCGTTGACAAAAAACCGCTCAGATTTATCGGTCAGTTGATCTTTGGGGAAGAAAGCAGGTCCTTCCGGCAGGGCTTCCTTGATTGCATCGAACAATTGCGCCACTCCGAAACGCTCTTGCGCTGAAATCGGAAAGATCTCCGCTTCGGGTAATTGGCTGTGCCAGAACTCCACGAGGCGCTCCAGCGTATCCTGCGTGGTCAGGTCTATCTTATTGATAATAAGGAACACGCGCGTACCCTCGCGTTCGGCAACAGCCGCGGACCCCGTGTCGCTTGGCGACACAGAAACGCGCTGTGCCTCCGCTCTCCCCACCGAACGCACTTCGCTAGCGTTCGTCGGGGCCCCCGATTTACAGATTTTCTTCACCTTATCGAGGAAATCCGCATTACGGTCGGCCGTGTCTTGCGGTTCGGTAACATAGAGCAGCACATCCGCATCCACGAGCGCGGAGCGCGAGAACTCCAGCATTTTCTCCTGCAACTGGTAGTTCGGTGACAGCACGCCAGGCGTATCCGAATAAACCATCTGAAAATCCTCACCGTTGACGATGCCCAAGATACGATGGCGGGTGGTTTGCGCCTTCGATGTGATGATCGAAAGGCGCTCACCTACCAGCGCATTCATCAGCGTCGATTTGCCGACGTTGGGATTTCCTACAATATTGACAAAGCCGCTTCTATGCATCTTACATGATGGCGTCATATAGTTCTTGTTCGCTCGAATTGAAGAGTTTAGCCGGCGATATCTTGGTTACCTTGCAACCAACTTTCTGTTGGATAGCCTTCAGGTCGATCTTCTTCGGGTCGCCCATCAAGATGATCGTCACCGGTTTGCCCTTGATATTATCGGTGTAGAACGACTTGATATCCTCGAATGTCAAGGCGTCAATCTTATCGGCATTCACCTTGGCCGGGTCTTCTTTATAGCCCAAGCGTTGCCAGTACTCGAAGGTAGCAGCTTTGCGTCGCATCGACGGTTTAGCAGTCTGTGCTCCTTGCTTCAGCATGGCCTTCAAGGCATCGATATTCTCCTTATCCTCCGGCATATTCGTCAAGATATCCATATAAACGCTGATCGCGTCTGCCACTTTGTCGGACTGCGTACCTACGTAGCCGAAGAAATAGCAATCCTTGCCCGGCAGAATAGGCGTAGCGTCATATCCGTACGCGGAATACGCCATCGAACGTTTCACACGAATCTCATTCATCACAACACCCGTGAAACCGCCTGACATATACTGGTTGAACGCATCCGAAGACACATCCGAAGCGATTTCGTACGGACGACCGTTGATGTAGAAATACAAGTCTGCCTGTTGTACGTTTCCGTTCGCCAAGAAGAGGATAGTCGGTTCCTTATAGGTCTCACGCTCTTGTACGAAAGGCGACGAAGACGGTTGCATACCTTCAGTCAACGGCAGGTCCGAAAGGAGTTTATCCTGCGGAATAGTACCGCAGTAGAACACATCCAGCGCGTAAGTACGAGCTTGTGCCACCAGCGACTGAATATTCGGTACACCAAGTCGCCAAATATCCTTAAACGGCACCTCGTCCAGGAACGGCGAGTTCTTGCCATACAGCGCATATTGGAGTAGAGCCTGCTTCTGATAAGCGGTTCGTTTCGGGCGGCTCAGACGGGTGAAGAACTCCGAACCCTTCACAGCGTCCAGCTGTTTCTGCTCCAGGAACGGCATCAGCAACTGACGGTTAACGAGGTTCATGATCTTATTCATGTTCGCATCGTCACCCGAGATAGAAACGGTGAAGTACGAATCATCGCAACTATAAGAAACGCTGGCACCCAACTCCGCCATTTGTTTCTTGAACTCTTTACCTTCGATATTCGGCACGCTCTGAATACCGGCGTTGTTCATCAACGCGGTCGCGTACGGTAACATCGGCAACTCATGACGGCCGACACCGTAACGGAGCGTCAAAGTGAAGATATCATTCTTGGTATTCGGCGTATAGTGCAGCGTCACGTTCTCGCCCAGCGCGGAAATTGTCACATCGTTGAAATCATTGAATGTACGTTGCAACTCGCCGTGAGGCAATTGACGGAACTCGGCCGCATAAGCCGTCTTGGCATCCTTAATCGGATCCAAGGGTTTGATATTCGGCTTCGGCAGGGTCTTAGCCTTGGGCTGCGTAGCCGGCTCGTCAAACGAAATGGTCATAAAATCGGCATCGAAGTATTTCTTCGCCACGCGTGCAATCTCCTCCTTGGTGAGGGCCTGAATGCGGGCATTAGCGGTGAAGATATCATCGATGGGTTTGTCATATACAAACGCGTCCATCAACCAGTTCATCTTCTGGTCGGGCGATTCTTCGGCCACCTTGTACATCTGGTCGTACATATGTTTCACATTCGCAATCAGTTCATCAGGTATATCGCCGGTCTTGAGACGGTTGATCTCCTTCATCACAATACGCTCGGTCGCCTTATCGGTCTCGAACATCTGTTGGCTGGCATCGTAGTACGGTACCGCCTCAATGATGATACGACCATCGTTACGACGAGCATCCAAGAACACACCGGCGAACTGCACATCACCATCGATATTCAGTTTATCCAGCAAACCGGTTTGACCGTTATAGAGCACGCGACAAACGAATTCCAGCACGTCTTGGTCCGGATCACCTTCCTTCACACCCTGGTACACCCAAGCCACTTGCGGGTTATAACCCAATTTATAGTGCTTCGAACCGGTTAATTGTACCGCCGGATAAGTAGGACGTGTCGGCAATTCTTTCGGTTGCAGACGCGAGAAAGTCTTAGCAATCATCGACTTCGCTTCCTCGGTCTTAAAGTTACCAACGAGGATAAGTGCCATGTTATTAGGCACATACCATGTCTCATAGAACTCAATCAACTTGCTCAAACGCGGGTTCTTTAAATGCTCCGGCAGACCGATGACGTCACGCTCGTACGGCGAACCTTGGTAGATATCCTTCATCAATTGATTTTGCACCTGAGAGGACGGTTCGTTAGCGTACATGTTATACTCCTCAAACACGTTCTCCAACTCCGCCTGGAACGTACGGAAAACCGGATCAATCAAACGATCGGAATAGATGGTCAACCAACGAAGCATCTCATTCTCCGAGAACGAACCTACATAAGCGGTCAAATCGTAAGATGTGAAAGCATTCACACCTTCCGTACCGATCATGTCAAGCATATGGAAGAAATCTTCGGTCGAAGACACCTTCGCTTCGCGCATCGAGCACTCGTTGATTTGCGTCGCTAAAGCTTCACGAACCTTCGGATCGGTTGCTTCGCTGTACTGGTCATACAGGGCAATAATCGAATCGTAAATCGGTTTTTCTGCCTCCCAGTTGACGGCACCGATACGTTGTGTACCCTTGAAGAGCATATGCTCCAGGTAGTGCGCCAAACCGGTATATTCCGATGGTTCATCGACGGCACCGGCACGAACGACCACGTAGCCGCTTACATCCGAAGCATCATGGTCTTCCCATAACAGGACCGTCAAACCATTTTCCAACTTGTACTCCGACAGTCCTTCGCGAGACTGTGCAGTGAGCATCACTACGCTGCCCATCAGCAGCAATAAGCTTAGAAAGATTTTTTTCATAAACATTAAAAAATATTAACTGTTAATTGTTATTATTAACCAATAAATTACCACTCCAACAGTACTTTTCCGCATTGACCGCTGACCATCACGTCAAAGCCGTCTTGGAAATGATCGAACTTAAACCGATGCGTGATCACCGGACTAAGATCCAATCCACCGACCAACATTTGCTCCATTTGGTACCAGGTCTCCCACATGCGGCGACCCGTGATTCCTTTAATCGTCAGGGCGTTAAAAATCACATCCGACCAGTTGACTTGCGTCTCAGCCGGCAGGATACCCAGTTGGGCGATGTTTGCACCCTTGTACATATGCGCGATCATATCGCTGAACGCCGCCGGTGCGCCACTCATCTCCAAACCTACATCGAAGCCTCTAATACCGAGTTGGAACATCGCATCTTCTATCTTCTCGCCTTTTGAACCATCGACGGTCAGCGTAGCACCCATTTTCTTAGCTATCTCTAGCCTCAGCGGGTTAATATCCGTCACAACGATGTTCTTCGCACCGGCAAAACGACATATTCCTGCCGCCATTGTGCCGATGAGTCCCGCACCTGTAATCAGCACATCTTCGCCTAACAGCGGAAATGCCAATGCGGTATGGGTAGCGTTTCCAAACGGGTCCATGATTGCCGCAAAATCATCCGGGATTTGCGGATGGACGTGAACGACATTCGATTCCGGTACCGACACAAACTCTGCAAAACAACCGTCACGTCCCATGATACCGAGCGAGATCGTGTTCTCACACACATGGCCCATGCCTCGGCGGCAGTTACGGCAATGTCCGCAAGTGATATGACCTTCCGCCGTAACGCGGTCGCCTATCTTGAAATTGCGCACACCGGGACCGCAGTCCGCTACGACGCCCACGAACTCATGACCCATCGTATAAGGCGGTTTGCAGTGACTCTGAGACCAGGCGTCCCATTTGTACATATGCAGGTCGGTACCGCAGATAGCGGCTTTGGTCACCTTGATCAGCACATCATTGACGCCCACCTCCGGCATCGGCACATTCTCCATCCAAATGCCCGGCTCCGCGTATCTCTTAACTAATGCTTTCATTTCAGTACACCTAATTGTTTTCCTACTTTAATAAATGCCTCCACACCTTTATCTAACTGCTCTCTTGTATGGGCAGCAGATACTTGCACGCGGATACGCGCTTGTCCTTTTGGTACTACGGGGTAATAGAATCCCGTGACGTAGATACCTTCTTCTTGTAACGCCGCAGCGAACTCCTGGCTTAAACGAGCGTCGTATAACATAACGGCACAGATAGCACTTTGCGTCGGTTTGATATCAAATCCTGCCGCTTTCATGCGGGAAATGAAGTACGCCGTATTAGCATGCAGGCGGTCCTGCAACTCATTGCTTCTGGTCAAGATCTCAAAGGTCTTGATACCAGCTGCAGCAATCATCGGAGGAATAGAGTTCGAGAACAAGTACGGCCTACTCCGCTGACGAAGCAAGTCGATAATCTCTTTCTTACCCGTGGTGAAACCGCCTACCGAACCGCCGAAGGCCTTGCCCAACGTACCGGTGATGATCTCCACTTTGCCACGAAGGTTGTACAACTCCGTCACACCGTGACCCGTCTCACCAACCACGCCGGCAGAGTGACTTTCGTCCACCATCAACAACGCGTTGTATTTTTGCGCCAATTCGTAAATCTTATCCAGCGGACACACATTGCCGTCCATCGAGAACACGCCGTCCGTCGCTATAATCCTGAACCGTTGTGCCTGAGCCTCTTTGAGTTTCTCCTCCAGGTCGGCCATGTCGCCGTTCGCATAACGGTACCGAACCGCCTTACACAGCCGCACACCGTCAATAATAGACGCGTGATTGAGGGCATCGGAGATAATAGCGTCTTCTTCCGTTAACAGCGGTTCGAACAAGCCTCCGTTCGCATCGAAACAAGCGGCATAGAGAATGGTGTCCTCCGTGCCGAAGAAATCACTAATGACGCGCTCTAATTCCTTATGCGTGTCCTGTGTGCCGCAGATAAAACGCACCGATGCCATACCATAGCCGCGCGCATCCATCCGCTCTTTGGCTGCTTGAATCAACTCCTTGTTGTCCGCCAAACCCAGATAGTTATTCGCGCAGAAGTTAATCACATCCTTGCCGCCTTCGACTTTTATTCCCGAACTCTGCGGCGTGATAATGACGCGTTCGTTCTTATAGAGCCCTGCCTCTTTGATCTCCTGCAGCGTTGCCTGCAGGTGTTGTTGAAATTGCTCGTACATAGTTTAAATAATTCCTTGTTCCAACATTGCTTGCGCTACTTTCATAAATCCAGCGATATTAGCGCCCTTGACGTAATCAATCGTGCCATCCGCTTGCGTACCGTAACGAACACATTGCTCGTGGATGGATTCCATGATATGATGCAAACGTGCGTCCACCTCTTCGGCCTTCCAACTCAAATGCTCTGCATTTTGCGTCATCTCCAGACCACTGGTCGCTACACCGCCGGCGTTAACTGCTTTACCCGGTGCAAAAAGTATGCCGTTGTGTTGGAAGAAATGGATAGCCCCTGGTTGGCAGCCCATGTTACTTACCTCGCAGCAACACCAGCAACCGTTCGCCTTCAACTCCTTCGCATCGTCCTCACTCAACTCGTTTTGGAACGCACACGGCAGGGCGATATCGCACGGTACCGACCAAGCTTTCTTTCCGGCGGTGAACACGCACTCCTTCGGGAACTTATCGGCCATGTCTTGCACTTTATTGCGGTTTGACGCGCGCATTACCAACATATAATCGATCATCTCTTTAGTTATACCGTCCTTAATAGCTACTACACCGTCCGGACCACTGATAGCTACCACCTTAGCACCTAACTCTATCGCCTTCAATGCCGCGCCCCAAGCCACGTTACCGAAGCCCGACAATGCCACTTTCTTTCCCTTAATATCCTTGCCGGCCTTATGCAGCAAGTGTTGCGTGAAGTACAAAGCACCGAAGCCTGTTGCCTCCGGACGCAAAATACTACCGCCCCAGGTCATGCCCTTTCCGGTCAACACACCGGTATGATACTCGCGTGCGAGCTTCTGGTACATTCCATTCAAAAATCCTATCTCGCGACCGCCTACACCTACATCTCCTGCAGGGATATCTTGATCCGGACCGATGCAACGCCATAACTCCAGCATGAAGGCTTGGCAGAAACGCATAATCTCCGCGTCACTCTTGCCTACAGGGTCGAAATCTGAACCACCTTTCGCACCGCCCATCGGCAGCGTCGTCAAGGCGTTCTTAAACGTTTGCTCGAAGCCCAAGAACTTAAGCATTGACGGCGTCACAGCTCTATGGAAACGAAGTCCTCCCTTATACGGACCAATCGCCGAGTTGAACTGTACACGGTAACCGAGGTTGGTTTGTACCTCACCTTGGTCATCAATCCAAGTTACGCGGAAAGTAAAGATACGATCTGGTTCCACCATCCGCTCCACAATCTTTGCTTCCTCAAACTCAGGGTGCTGATTGTACACCTCTTCAATGGATTCTAATACTTCTTGCACGGCCTGCAGATACTCTGCCTCGCCCGGATGTTTCGCAGCTAAACGCTGCATAATGTCTTGTACTTTCATACTTTATGTGTTTTTATGGTATAGTAAACATTTGTAACTATCAATTTTGCGGTGCAAAATTACTAAAAAAAAATGACATATGCAAGAGCTTATGCCACTTTTTTTGAAAATTCTTATTTTCCCGTGGACACACCACCACCGCCACCAAGACGGTTGAGTTCGTCCAAGTCTCCAACTTTACGACGCTTGGTGTATTGTTGCTGACCGAACATCCATGTAAGCGAGAACATGACGCGTTGTTGGCGGACGGTGTTGCGGTACCAGAAAGAAGTACCTTCTGCCCCGCCCATATCCTCGTTGACGAACACACACGAACGTGCGAGGTCCTGCACATTGAGGTTGAGAATGAGCCCCTTGCTCATGATTGATTTGCGCACACCGAAGTTGAGGAACAAGGTGCTGCCTTGACGACTATAACCTGTGGTCATCGGCGACGACCAGTTGGCATCGAGCGTCAATATCCAGTCCTTGGGCAGATACGCCGATAGTGTTCCGCCTACATACCCGTAGTGATTCCGATTCTCATACACCGGCGTACCATCCGCTTTCTTCTCGTAGGATTTATTGATGAAATGCAACCAACCGGCATTGACGGTCAATGCCAGCCACGCGCCTTGCATCGTCTTGGAGCCGTCTTCCATCTTCATGTATTTGGGCACAATGGGCAGCTCGGTGAGGGATATATTGCCGCCGTGAGTGGTACAGGTACCGAAATTGACCCATTTGATGGAGCCCATTCCGTTCGGCATGAGCGTCGTTTTCTCGGAGAACATATCTTGCGTGTGGGCGAAATTGAACGTCATGTTCAGGTACTGTGTCCACGAGAAATGGAGCTCTACATCGTTGTTATACTCCGGCGTGAGGTCCGTGTTTCCGGTTGTGTAGGAATAAGCGTCCACATAGGCCACGAACGGATTGAGCATATAGTAGTTCGGGCGTTTGATACGGCGAGTATAACTCGCGCTGACGCTAATCGGTTGCTGCAATTTACCCAGCGGCGAGGTGGTATAGCCTATATACGCCGTGGGGAAGGGATCGAAGTACGACTTGCGGGTAACAGAGTCGGCACTCAGCCAGTCTCCGCGACTGAAGGTATATTCGCCACGCAGACCCAATTTGACGGACCAGTGTTCGCCAAATTGCTTGCCGACGGAGATATAGGCCGCTGCCACGTGTTCGTCGTAGCGGAAAGTGGATAGCGTGTGACTGATTTGCGAACCATCCAAGATAGAGTCCGTCGTCATGTTGTTGTCGGTCGATGAGAGCGCATATTTGACGCCGCACTCAATCATGCCGGTATTCCAGAACTTGGTCTGAAAATCCAACTTGCCGCTGTAGATATTGATCACCTGCCGGCTGTTGATATCGAGTCCGAGACGATGGTCCGGGTACTGCGTCTCCTGGAAATTGAGCTGGCGGTTGTTGTAGCGGTTGTAATCGACATTGACCGTCAGTTCGCGTTCGAGCGCCTCGTTGAACGTGTGGGTGTAGTTGAGGTTCGCCGTGTGCTGAGGCATAGAGATGTTGTTGGTCGTGGCGGTTTTGCTCCATGTGGTATCCATGCCGATGGCCGTGTAAGCCGTGTTGCGGCCGTCGATGATCTGCTGCTTGATGCCCACAAACGGCACATTGAGAATGAATCCGAGCGTATTCACGGAGTCGATATACCAATCGTTGCCCACCTTGAGCATGTAGTACTGGAAATTGATGTCGTAGCCCGACAAGGAATAATTGCTCACACTCGGCGAGGTCTCGGTGGCAGGGATCGAACGCCCCGTCTCAAAATCGACATCGTTTTGCGCAAAGACTTGCGTCAACTGGCCGAAAGTGTAGGTTTTCTCGCCGCGGTAGTTGAGCATCAGCGAAACCATCTCCTGACTCAACCACCGTTTGACATCGCCGAAATACATACCTCCGTACCCGGCGGATAGCATACCGTTCAGACCTTTCATCATATTGCGCTTGGTCTTGATATTGATGATACCACCCTGACCGGAGGCATCATATTTGGCAGAAGGGTTAGAGATAATCTCTATCTTCTCGATGGTATTTCCGTCAGTGCCGTCGAGCATGGCTTTGAGTTGTTGGCCGGAAAGGTATGAAGGTTTGCCGTCAATCCAAATCTCTACTGATTTGCCGTTAACAGTGATGTTACCGTCCTTATCAATGCGCACGCCCGGGGCACGACGAAGTATATCATTTCCGTTCGAACCGGCGGCGAGCGGCGAAGCGCTCACGTTTACCACCAACTTATCCATCTGGCGTTCAATCAATGGTTTCTTAGCTTTCACTTCTACTTCCTCGAGGTGCTCCGTCTCTTCGCGCAGCACGAAATCCGGTCCGCCGAACACGGTATGATACCCGATGTACGACGCCTGAAGAATGCAATTTGAAATTTGAAATTTGAAATCTAAAATCTCATACTTGCCGTCGTCATCGGTGATCGTACCGGTAATAAGACTGGAGTCTTGCGCCAAGACCGAGATGGTCACAAACGGCATAGCCTCACCTTTCTCATTGATCACACTACCCTTGATCGTTTCTGCAGCCGCTGTCAGGGTTGCTAACAGAAATAATGTCCCTAAAATAATCTTTTTCATTTTCTTTTTCATTTTTGCTTCTATCCTATAGATACCGGTAGAGGCAAAAGGTTACACCTTATTCTTCCACTTGGCGAATTATTTCGTCGCAGAGGCTCAACACACGGCGGTGCATTCGCAATCCTATCACAAAGCCTACGGCACCTCCGACAAGCATGGTTCCCATCACCGCACAACGAGCAATCATCGAACTCTCGGCATAAATGGTGTGCCCGAACAGGATTTCTCCACACAGCCATACCAACCAGCAGAAAACCATCGCCATACCACCATACAATGCACGGATATAATCCTCTTTGAGTCGTTTAGCAGCGTGGGCTACGGTACGCAGATCATCCGTCATCACCCTATTGACAGCTAGACGGCGATGCATAATAATCGTCTTTATGACCGAATAAATCATCATCACCACCGTAGCGCCGATGAACCACCAGGACAGGCCTAACTCATGGAAAGACCATATGCCGAACGTGCATACATATAAGGCACAAGCGCCTACTATCCATGCCCGACGGTGGATACTTTCCACCTTGCCACGCATCGCCTCGCGCAATAATTTGTCGTTAACTATCTGCTCTTGACGGAGAGTCTCTTTCAGCAGAGCCATTTGCTCTTTCATTTCTTGCAATTCATTCGTTTCCATAGTCACTTGTTTTGTTTGAGTTGTTCTTTAATGCGCACTAACTTAACTGACAGGTTTTTGACTGAGATACCGATAATAGAAGCTATCTCTTCGTAACTAAGGTCTTCCAGCCACAGCAAAATAATGGCTCTGTCCACTACGTCCAGCTTCTGGATACGATCGTGTAACTGCCGGATCTGCTCAGCTGAATGACTATTGTCGCGGTAGAGATTTTGCTCCATCGACAGTTCAATACGTTGTAGGGCGGATTTCTTCTTGCGCTCCGCAGAAAGACAGGTATTCAGCGCTACACGATAAATCCAGGTCTCCGGTTTGGCCTCGTGGCGGAAGGAATCCAGTCCCTGCCAGAGGTTAACCAGCGTGTCCTGAAATAGGTCTGCCACCTCATCCTCGTCCTGCGAGAACATATAACAAACGGTATAAATCGTCTGTTTGTGTTCCCGCACAAGAGCGGCAAAATCCAGCTCACGGGCTTGTTTGGTTTCTTGTGTTGGATTGGTTTTCATTTCAATTTTCAATTCTTTTTACCCGTTAGACGCAAGTAGCCTACAAAAAACTACACTCTTTTGCAAAAAAATCGTACAAAGATACTACTTTTTTTTCATATACACAAAAAAAAAGCGCCCCTCGGACGCTTTTTCTACAGACGGAGTTAATCCTCCAAAGCCGGTTGTTCAGCCTCTTTCTCTTTTTGCTTATTGGCCAAGTGTAATTCTACCAGGAACGAGCAGAGCATTCCTACGCCGATTCCGAAAGCGATGATGAGCCAGAAATAAATGGTACTCAACTCTTGACCGCAAGACTTGCAAATCCAGTTAATCAATGCACCCAAACCGATACCCAGCAGGATACAAGCAGTACGAAGCGTACTCAGATCGACACTACCCGGCTTACGCGGTTCTTTGGTTTTCTTCGGCTCGTCAATCAGCAGCTTGGCCGTCTCGGGATCCGTGTTGTTCTCAATAATGAGCTGGCGGATCTCTTTATCCTGTTTGTCTTTTTTCATCTTTCTCAGATAAACCATAATAATGACTACTACGGGTATTCCGAGTGAACAAACAACGGCTACCAAACCGGTTAAACTTTGCAATAATGACTCCATAATTGTATGATTTTAATTGTTAAACATTCGTCAGAGCGTTTCTTTCTGCCCTTCTACCTATTTGATACGTAACTTAGCAAAAGGTTACAAGTCAGCAGGAGAAAAATCGTGTAATTGTTTTCCGAATACCCCGGCAATCGTTCCCAAGGGCAGTGCAAAAGTGACTATCCGAAGCGGCATATCCATCGCAGGCATGTATGTATATAAGGTATAAACACACAGCACCGTCAATACCGGAACACCGAAGCACAAACCAATCAGCCGTGCCCATTTACGCAAAGCCTTCAGCCGCATATCGCGACGAACGGTCTTCATCACTTGGCAGTTGATTTGCTCCACCACCTCACTGCGCTGAACCGATTGCGCCAATAAACTATCCAATTCTTGATCTGTCATATCCTTATATTTTACACGTTACACTTTTCTTTAATTTTTCGCGAATACGAAATAACTTCACCTTCACGTTATTCTCTGTTTGTCCGAGTTCGGCGGCGATGTCTGCCAGCGGCATACCGTCGTAATAGTGCTTCTGAATAATCTGCCTGTCGCCTTCCGGTAGTTGTGCCACCGCCGCTTCCAAAGCTTGTAAACGCGCCTCTTTCTCCTCATCGTAGCCTTCGTCCGGCATGTCCGGAATATTTTCTATCTCTTCTGACCCGAATGGCTGGCTTGCTCCGGTTCTAAACCGGTTTTCTTTCTCTAATAAGCGAAGCGCCATATGATTGGCGATGATAGTTACCCACGCTCCGAAATTCTCTCCGCGCCAACTGTCCAACTGTTTATACGCCTGAATAAACGCCATCTGTACCACCTCGGCTGCATTATCCTCATCTTTCAGCAATCGCATCGCTGCGCCGTAAACAGATGTCGAATAACGCTTCATCAATTCGCCAAAAGCACGAGAATCATTCTCATGCAATATGCTACGAATAAGTTCTATGTCGGTCGGCTTTCCAAACATCGTTCACTTATACGATACGTAATTTAGTAAAAGGTTACAAAGAAAAACGAAAAATCTTCAATTCTCAATTTTCAATTTTTAATTTCTTTATATAAATAAAGAACGTCGTTCCTTTCTCCGATGTCTCAAAAGCTATCCTTCCCCCTGACGCTTCCACAATATGCTTCGAGATTGCCAGCCCCAAACCGCTTCCGTTACTCTTGGTGGTGAAGTTCGGTCTAAAAATCTTTTCTTGTATCTCTGCCGGAATACCGGTGCCATCATCGGAAATAGATATCTCCATCTCCTTTTCCGAATAAAGCGCATTGAGCGTGACGATAATATCTGTCGGTGAAGCCTGCAAAGCATTTCGAATTATATTCACAAACACCTGGCTAATCTGCTCCTTATCCGCCAAACCCATCACACCGCTGTCCGGACCTACATACCGAACCGGTATCTGTTCGTCGTTAGCCCGCTGAAGCGTGATCACATGACTTAACTTCTCTGCGATATCCACCTCCGTCGTCACTACCTCCGGTTGCTTGGCAAACGCCGAGAACGATTGAGCGATATGCGCCAAGTTATCAATCTCAGAGATTAACATCTTCGTCGTCTTCTCGAAATACGCATCAAAACCTTCCGTACCGCGCTTTAACTGCAATTTCTGCACACTCAGCTTCATCGGCGTCAGCGGGTTGTTTATCTCATGCGCTATCTGCCTGGCCATCGTTCGCCAAGCACCTTCGCGTTCAGCCCTTGCCAGTTGCTCCGCACTCTCCTCTACCCGATCCACCAGCATATTATACCGTTCCACCAACGCACCCAACTCATCCTTATACGGATACACAATATGATTGTCCTTATCGCCTATCTCGAACCTACGCATCTTATCTGCCAGCAACGATATCGGCGCCGTCATCGAACGAGCCGCTGCGTAAGAGAAGAACAATGCCAAAATGAGCACAATAATATACGGCGGCAACAACCTCGCCAATAAACCGTCCACCTCAGCGTTCCTACTCTGCTCGCTCACAAACGACGGCACAGCGATATAACCAATCGGCACAAACGAACCGTTCAAAAACGGCACATAAGACACCAAGTACGGAAACTCCGCCACGTGCTCGTAACAAATAGCCGTGTGCGAGGGCGAAAACAACGCCTCAGGAGCCATCCGGCGCGACAAAATACCGTTATTAAACAGCGCCGGCGATGAACTCGCTATCAACTCACCCGTCAACGAATAGACATGAACGTCTTGGTTCATATCGTAAGCCAGATCATGCAAGTCAATCGCCAAACCCTGTGCCTGAGACGAACTCAAACTCATATCCCAATAGTACAACGACCGCAAAAACGCCTGGATATACTCCGACCGCATTTGCAAATCATGCCGTTGGTGTTGCTCCAAGTTGCGGTTCACGTACCGAATCGACATCACAAAAATATAGATGAACACCGCCAGCACACACGTCAAGATAATATACATCATCCGCGTCGAAAGCTGCATATTGCGGATGCCTTTCTTCCAAACCAATCCCACTACCAGTAACGCAATCAGCACAATAAACAGCACAATACAAATCACGTAATACATCCGCCCGCTGAACCGGAATCGACCACTCGATTCCTCTTGTTCCAATAACGGCCTAAAAGAAAACGTCTGTGCCGCCACGGCATAGATCTCCGTATAATCCTGCAAATCCGTATATTCAATAGGAAGAACCGTCAGAATATTGTATATCCCTGCTTTCGTCCATCGCACTCGTGCCTGCGCATTTGCGAACGCTTGGATGCGCCACGTGTCGTACGTAAATAGATAAATGTCATCCCCTACCAATCGGTTAGACGACCAATAAACCATCTTCCGTGCATTAAACACATAGAAGAACATCCGCTCATCCGCCTCGGCTATCATCCGAACCGAATCCATCGACGCGCCTTGCTCTAACACAGCCGCCAACGCCGACGTCCGCTCTTCCGCCATCCGCTCAAGCATCTTCTCATCGCCCGTCCCACGACACGCCGCCAAACCCACCGCCAGCAGGATCCATAGAATAATATGAATGATTCTTCTATACACTTTTCCAAATTCCATGCAAAGTTACAACATTTTTTTGACATGTGCAAGATTTTTATAACTTTTTATAAAAATAATCGTTCGAACGTAGTGAGATAAGAACCCTCCGATCGGGGGTTGAGAAGGCCTGGGATTCGAAAAATGCGCTTGCGCATTAATCGTTCGAGCGAAGCGAGATAAGAACCCTCCGAGAAGGGGTGTGAGAAGGCCCTCGGTCTTCTCTAAAAAGAATTAGGAGCGTCCGAAAGGATGCCCCTAATCTTTTTAAGCGGAGAGTGAGGGATTCGAACCCCCGATACGACGTAATGCGTATACCGCATTTCGAGTGCGGCTCTTTCGACCACTCAGACAACTCTCCTCAAAAAAGCGTG